>Ga0265295_1000105_pt1 | contig 166101 bp, 175 predicted proteins | sample Munlansysbiofilm_FD_192503 | JGI IMG/M metagenome (GOLD analysis project Ga0265295, IMG submission 192503) | Leachate microbial communities from a municipal landfill in Southern Ontario, Canada - Methane capture system biofilm | ecosystem: Engineered > Solid waste > Landfill > Unclassified ...
TTCTTCTGTTATAATTAGTTTCATTAGAAGGATCCCTCCGATACTTGTTTTGTTGTCGTGACTAACATTATATCAGAGGTCCTTCTTTTTTTATTGTTTTATGTCACACATGTATTATCTCACTTCACAAAAGTGCCCTAAACAAAAGGGACGGTTCTTTTTGTCCCAATTTCATATTCCCCCTTTTCTTCTTACAGACTAATTATCAATACTTACTTTATAAACGTAATTTTTATTCACTTCCAAAACTTCTGCTATTTCTCTATAAGTAAAAGCATCTTGGCCTAACAAGATTTTTATAAGATTATCTATCTTTTCAGGGTCTCTTTTTATTTGAGAAGCATCTCTAATCCCCTCTTTTTGACAAAATCCTGAGATTGTTCTATTAAAAATTTCATCTTTAATAATTTTAACTTCCTCCTCAGTATCAATAAATACTGTGATATTTTCTTTTTCATGGAATTCTCTAAGTCCTCCTACACCTCCAGCTAGTTCAATAACCATGTCTTTTATTTTATCAGAGATATTTAGGTTAGTTTTTGTGAAATATCCCAAGTAACTTGACCATTCATAATCTTGAATCTCTTTTGAGATTCCCGCTTTAACAGGATTATTATGAATATAACTTACCGCATTGAGTAGATGATTGTCATTATAAATATTCTCGCTTCTATAACGATCTTGGAATACATGCCCCACTCTATCCAAATTATTATTGTAACGCATTGCAAATCTAATATTTATCTTTTTCATAAGTTTAGCAATCTCGAATAAATCACCTTTCATTATCAGATGCATATGATTATCCATTATGCAATATGCTCCAATATCTACTTGAAGCTCTTCAATACTTTGGCTAAGAATCTCAATCATAAATTTCTTATGCTTACTCTTCTCAAATATTTTTTCCTTATTTATTCCTCTAATCATTATGTGGTAAAAATCGGTAGGACTTTGTTCTCTAGCCCTTCTTGGCATATTATCACCTCTTGCAAGTAATGTCAGAATTTTTAGATAAATCAGGGACAAAAAGAACCGTCCCCTTTGTTTTTACTTTAGGACTCCGGCTTCTTTATAGTATCTTGCGGCTCCATCATGTAGTGGTAGATCTGCTAGGTTTTGTACTGCTGTTTCTACTTTTAGTCCTTTTATTGCATTATGTGTGTTTTGTAGTGAATCTATATTTTCCCAAAATACTTTTGCCATTTGGTATACGGTTTCTTCTGGTAAACTCTCGTCTACAAATATTGTTATTACTAAGCTTGTTGTTATTATATCTTCATCTTGACCTTCATATGTTCCTGCTGGAATTATTGCTCTATTATACCAAGGATATTCTGCTACCAGTTTTTCTATAACATCCTCATCAATTGAAATTAGTTTCCCATTTGCTGTTGATGTGATTTCTGTAATTGCTGATGTTGGTATCCCTGCTTGAAGCCATGCTCCATCTAATTGCTTGTTTCTTATTAAATCAATAGACTCTGTAAAACCAACAAATTGCGGTTTAAAATCATCTGGATAATTAAGACCCGCCGCACTAAGATGGACATTTGTCTCAACTTCAGGTGTGCTTCCTGGTGCTCCTGGTGCAAAATTCTTACCTTTTATATCTCTTAGAGTTTCTATTCCAGAATCTTTACTTACAACTACTTGATTATAATTTGAATAGAGTGCTGTTAATACTCTAATACCATCATATTGCATATCTTCAAAAACTCCTGTGCCATTTTTTTGTTCAGTCATAATATTTGTAACTGCTACTCCTATTTGAGCTTCTTTTTCTGCAACTAGATTTAAATTTTGTACTCCTCCGTTTGATGCTTCTACAGATACATTTAACCCCTCAATGTTTTCATTCCACAGATTTGCTATAGCCGCTCCGATTGGATATATTGAACCTGTTGTTGATGCTGTTGGAAATTTTAGATACACTGTTTCTTTTTCTGTATTATTGCATCCTACTAAAAGACCTATAGTTAAAATTATTGCTAAAAATACAACTACTATTTTTTTCAAGACTTGCCCTCCTTATAATTCGTATACGATAATCCTATCAAATATTAATAAAATATTCTAGACTTATGGCTTCTTCTCTTATTATATATTTCAAAAATAGTTACCATGATCACAAGAACTATTCCAATTAAATCAGTGCCCGCTTGTGGATGAATAAGTAAAAGTCCTATCGCTATAAATATAAACCTTTCAATAATATTACTTCTCCTAATATACCAGCCACTTGTTCCTGCTGAAAGAAAATATATCCCCATAGCTGCTCCAGCTATAGCAATCACAATTTTAACTATGCTCACTCCTTCATCCGCAACTCCAAGTAGTAAAATTGGGTTCAGTAAAAAAAAGAATGGCAAAACGAATCCTGAAAGTCCAACCTTAACTGCTTGAATTGATGATTTAAAAAAGTCAGATTTTGCAATTCCTGATGCTACATAAACCGATATTGCAACTGGTGGAGTAATATTTGATAACGATGCATATATCAAGCAAAATAGATGAGCTGCAATAGGCACTGCTCCAACTTTTATCATAACTGGAACTGCTACAGCTGTTACTATTACATATGCTGCAATTCCTGGAACACCCATTCCAAGAATAATACTCATTATTGCAACCATAATTCCTGCTTTTAATAACTCCCCTGGTCCTACAATCTTAAGCATTAAGAACCCAAACTTTAGTCCAAGCCCTGTTAATGAGACGCTTCCTATTATCACGCCTATAATAATACAACTTACGCCTACTCCAATAACTCCTCTAACTCCATCTTCGCAAGCTTTTATAATCATACCTATATCCATTCTAGTACGCTTCCTGATATAGCTAGTAACTATTATAACAAATATTGAGGCTACACAAGCAAATAAAGGTGTATAACCCATTACCATTAATACAAGTAATGATAGCACTGGTGATAATAGATGTCCGTCTTTTTTCAGAACTTTAAATGCATTAGGAATAGATTCTTCGTTTAAGCCTTGAAGCCCTGTCCTCTTTGCTTCAAAATGCACAGATAGAATTAATCCAAAGTAATATAATACTGCTGGCACTGTTGCTGCAAGCGCTACAACTGAATATGATTCCCCTGTGTATTCAGCCATTAAAAATGCTACCGCTCCCATAACTGGCGGTAGAAATTGTCCTCCTGTAGATGCCGCTGCCTCTACTCCCGCCGCAAATTCTGCCTTGTATCCTTGGTCTTTCATCATTGGAATTGTTATTGTTCCTGTAGTTGCTACATTTGCTACTGCAGAACCATTTACCATTCCAAGTAAACCTGATACCATAACAGCAACTTTTGCCGGTCCTCCAGCAGTTTTCCCAACTAATGCCAAAGAAATATTATTTACTAATCTTGAAAATCCACTCCTATTTAAAAATGCTCCAAATAAAATAAATACAAATATATATGTAGATGCAACTCCTATTCCACTGCCAAATATACCCTGACTTCCCCAAAACATATGTCCTACTATTCTAGAAACTGAAAAGCCAGCATGCCCTAGAGTGCCTGGAATAAGTCTTCCTATAAAATCATATAAAACAAATATACCTGCAAGCCAAACTATTCCTCCTGAAGATCTTTTAGCAGCAATAAACACTATTGATATTGCTATTAGTCCAATTATATTTTCATAATCAGTTACAAATCCACCTTTTAAGGCTATCCTATTGTAGTTTAAAATAAAATATAAAAATACGGAAATAGTTATAACTATTAAAATCAAATCTAATTTTGATGGAGACTTTTGAGGTGGTTTTTTTTTGTTAGCTGGATAAATTAAAAAACAAAATATCAAAAATAGCATTGCCGTTATCGCTCGAAATACTATCGCCTCCATTGTTCCTATGGTAGTAAAATAAAGCTGAAAAACAACCCATAAAACTGATAATACAGTTATTGTTTTTTGCCAAAATAATTGTTTCTTTTTTACAGCTTCTTTTTTTGAAATTCTGGTTGTTTTCATTCATCTACCCACCTTTTTATACTGCCTATTATATCAAATTTTAATTGTATGCGTTTAAATATTTAACCCGTTAAGGTCCATCTCCTTAACGGGTTAACTTAACTACTTATCTAGCATTAAAACTCCGCCAGTTGCATAATTTTCTCTTTCCATTTCTCTGATTATAATTTTTACATCTTCTTGTTTACAATTCACTGTTTCAACTAGTACTTGTGTTACTTTTTCTGCCATAGCTCTTTTTTGCTCTGTGGTTCTTCCTTTTAATAATTCTACTTGTAATATTGGCATTTTTGTTCCTCCTTTTTTTATATGCTTATACTTATCATATCATAAGTTATATCAGATAGTTTACTACATCCAGTCATAATCATAGTTTCTTTTAGTTCAGCTTTTAGTTTCTCTGTTAACAAGCTAACTCCTTCTGCTCCACCACCAAAAGCCATTATTGCGTATGGTCTTCCTATAAGAACGGCATCAGCACCAAGTGCCAAGGCTTTAAAAACATCTGCACCTGTTCTGATTCCTCCGTCTACAAACACTTTAACTTTATCACCAACTGCTAGTTTTATTTCTCTAAGTACTTCGGTTGTTGCTTCTTGATTATCTAGAACCCTACCACCATGGTTTGAAACAACTATTCCATAAGCTCCTATTTCTACAGCTTTCATGGCTGTTTTTACTGACATAACACCTTTTATAATAAATGGCAAATCAGTCGATTGTACTATTTCTTTTAACTCCTCCACTGATTTAGATGAAACTGGTTTTCCAGATTTTGCTAAATGCACAAGTCCTGCTGAATCTATATCCATTGCAAAAGCAGGAACATTCAGCTTCTCAATTATTCTGATTTTTTCTATAACATTAGGATTTTTCCAAGGCTTTAGCGTTGGAATAGCTTGTCCACCCATTTTTTCTACTACTTTAAGTGGGTCAAGGAAGTATTGATCGTTTGCTCCATCACCTGTAAATGCTAAAATCCCAGAATCTACAGCTCCTTTGACAATTCTTTGATCATACTCACCTTCAGTTAACTTTCCACCGTAATTAATATCTATTCCACCAATTGGCGCTATAAATATAGGTGCTTCATATCTATTCCCAAATAACTCTATTTCTATATTGTAGCCTTCGTCATGATAAATAGTATCCATAACTGGATGAATTCTTTGTAAGAAGTTATAATTTCTCTTAAAAGTATTCCCTGTCCCTTTTGAACCTACACCTGGTGTCTTCCCAGCACATGCAACTCCATTACATTCTTTGCAAACTAAACAAATTGGAGATAATATTTCTCGTGCCTTGTCTCTAGTCTCTTTATAATCCATGCTAAACCTCCTTAAGCTCATTATATGCTTATTATACCACTAATTTATACAGCAGATAAAGTGATTTAATATTGTAACTGTATATTAATATATAATTTAGGGTATTACTGATATAATGAACTTCAAAGGAGAGGATAAAATGCATCTAAAAAAGACAATATACTCTTTATTTTTCGTATTATTACTGATGCTCTTAATTAGGCCCCTAAAAATAAATGCAATGAGTACTACTGAAGAAACAATTATAATAAATGATTTTAGCCATTACACTCAACATAACTTCAATTACAATGGAATTGGAAAGTTTTTCATCAGAAAAATCGAATCCAGTAAACCCTTTAAATACTGGACTGGGTATTATTTGCCTGGAGAATCTGGTACTTTGAGCTATTTTGATAATAATAAACAACTTGTAACTATACCTCTAAAGGATGGTCCACTCCCTTCTGGGAAAATTCTTTTTTTATCAACAGATAGTTATAATCTAATACTTGGTCAGGGCTATACATACAAAGATTTAGGAAGCGGTACTGTAGATAGCCAAAGTAGTCTTCCTATTAGTATTAAAAAAGTAGGTTCTAGCTATTTAATTAATTACTCATATAATCTTACCGAAAATATTTTTGGGATATTATGGGGACTTGGATCAAAAGATATTCTAGTGGATTTAAATAAACCTAATTTAAACTTAATATGGAGAAACTATGATTTTGATAAAAACGCACGTATTCTATTTGATGGATATCATTTTAAAAGTCCATCAAGTTATCTACCTCATACAGCAAACTCCTACTGGCGAATTCCAAGTTCCTACCTAACAAATTCCCTAATAAGAACTGGTGGGAGTCTAGCCTCCAATATATTGGGTAATGCACTACTTCAAATTGAGAGTAAAAACATACAACCAGAAGGATTTTTACCAACATTACCAAGAAGCACTTGGCTATACAATGATTATGGAATAGGTTCAGGCTTTTTTGATACAAGATTTAACGCAGATACAATTGAAACTAACATAATTGCATGGAGAAAATTTAGAGTACCTCAATATAGAGAAAACTACTTAAAACTTTCTGACTACTATATTAAGCATTTTGAAAATAACCACTATGGTTTCTTCGATTCAATGGGTAACGAAGGCTATTTGGTGGATGATTATTTTTACCCTAGAGCTAAGTATTCTCACGTATCACTAAATCACCAACTACAAGCTATTCATATATTCTATATGCTTTATGAAACTGAGAAAGATATAAAATATTTAAATATTGCTGATAAAATGTTAATTGGAATAAAAGTTACTAGAGATAGATGGATTATGGCTAATGGAAACTTAATATATGCCTATATGCCTGATGGAACAATGGGTCTAACAGATTATCCCTTTTTAACCTATAACGATTTAGTAGCTGTCCAAACTGATTTACAAAGAATTAAGGGCATAAAAGATCCAGATATTGAAGTCCTTATAAATACAAAGAAACTCTGGATGGATAGAAATAATATAACTGGCTATAATCCAGCTTTTTAATTATTTTAAAACAAATTTGATAGGATGATTAATATGAACAAAAAAATAATATTATTTTCATTAATAATACTAATTATTGGAGTAAGTTTTTTTATATTTATAGATAACAGAAAAACAGGTCCAGATGATTCATTTGTATATGTGACAGATGATTATATTGGCAGTTGGTATTTTGACAAGAACTCAATACAAGAAAGAACTGACCTTACTGAAGGCATAAAAGTAATAGATGTTTGGATGAAAAGAGATGTTTACAAGACAGAAAATGCTAAAGGTAGTGATGTTCTACTGTGGCATATAGACCCCGCTAAAATGAGATATAAGATATCTGATTCATTTGCTTATAATCAGGATGAAAAACTATTAGATGCATGATATTTGGAGTATGCTGATGTCTCGTGGAGACATGTGGATATAGATAGTACCGATGAAATAATAATAAATGCTGTTTTAGATTATTATAACAAATAACTTAACCCTCTTAATTTTTTAATTAAGAGGGCTAATTGTGATTTCTGATATTTGTACTGGATTTAAAAATCTTATTGGTAACAAGCTATTTCCAAGACCGCTATCTATATATAATAATGGACCATTTTCTAACTGCATAAGTCCTTTGTCATATTTAGGGAAAATTCCTTGTCCCGGTGCTACAAGACCTCCTATAATAGGAAGTCTTATTTGGCCTCCATGAGTGTGACCTGAAAGGACTAGATCTATCCTATCGTCTAGGTAGCTAATTGGTCGATTTGGAGAATGTGAGAGTACTATATCGTATATACTCTGAGATGCTTTATCCAAGACTTTCTGAAACTCATCTTTTTCTGCGAAAAAAGGTAGTCCTATCAATCTTATCTTTTCTCCTTCTATATCTAGCATAGTTGTCTTGTTATCTAAAATATAGACTCCTTTTTCTACTAGACCTTCTATAAATTCATTTCTATTAGAATTCAGTCCTTCGTGATTTCCTTCCACGAAATATATAGGTTTATTTACTGTATTAAGCCCATCTACTAATGCAAATGCTAAAGATAGATTCTCTGTTTTGGAATCAATAATGTCTCCAGTTAGCACTATGAAATTAGGATTATATTTCTTTATAGATTCAGCTAATTTTGTAATATCTATATTTTTATTTGAATGAAAATCTGTAATTTGCGATATTTTAATTTCTGAATTTACTTTTTTTGATTCAATTGAAACTTGGTTTATTTTAAAATTTGAAATTTGTACTTGATTATATATTAATACTACAATTATTAGTAAAGTCAGTATAAGAATTTTCTTTATATCCATATAATCTCCTATTAGACCATTATTTTCGGGCGATTAAAGCTAGCCTCTGCGGTTTTGTATAATTCTATTGTGAATTGGTTCTTAGTTTTATAAATTCTTTGAAATCGTCAAAATTTCCTCGTACAAAACTATTTGGTTCGAGTAAAATTCCGTTTTTTTTGCCAAACATCAAAACATATGAATGCTCTAAATCATATTGTTTTATTATTTGATCATATTCAATAGAGAGTGAAAATGTACCTTCTGATAAATATATTTTATCTCCAAACTGAACTCGTGTTTGAAGTTTTTTACCTCTATGTATCTTTTTATCGCTTTCTTTTAATTGCTTTAGAGTCATAGATGGTGTCAAGAGTAGCACAGTCACTGTAATAAACAAAACTACTCCATATATCGCAGTATAAACGGTGTTGTTTCTAATTACTGAAAATACTACCATTATAAGCGCTACAGTAGCTATTACAAAGCCCTGTATCTTTATTTTTTTCAATATTACTTTATTAATATACTCAGATAACATATCATCGTTTGAATAATACTTGTTTTCAAACACAATATCCACATTCTCAACTCCCTTAGTAAAATTAAAAATCCATATATAAGGCTCTAGGCCAAATACATGGATCTTAAATGGTGCGGGAAAGAGGACTTGAACCCCCACGTCAATGACACTAGATCCTAAGTCTAGCGCGTCTTCCAATTCCGCCATTCCCGCATGTGGTGACCCATCCGCGACTCGAACGCGGGACACCCTGATTAAAAGTCAGGTGCTCTGCCAACTGAGCTAATGGGTCATGTATTTTTGCTTCTATTCTAGAATAAAATGGGGTGGATAACGGGAATCGAACCCGTGACCTCCAGAGCCACAATCTGGCGCCCTAACCGACTAGGCCATACCCACCATAATACTATTTGGAGCGGGTGAAGGGAATCGAACCCTCGCAGCTGGCTTGGGAAGCCAGTGCTCTACCACTGAGCTACACCCGCAGCAACAAAATTTAATTGCCTTGGATAATAATTCGCTCAAACTCCAAGCGGATTAACCGCTGACTTATATGATTATAACAGCTGCGAATTACGATGTCAATATTCTAATCAAAGATTCTTTAACTTTCTTTACTGTTTTTTTCTGCTCATAAAAAATGATAGTTGTGTTAAATCCCTATCCATCAAATTTGAAATAGAAACCCCTAATAATCTAAGCCCCTTATTCCACTCCATCTCAGAAAAAAGCATTGATGATAATTCGTAAATCTCATCTTCTTCCCAAATATAATGAACAAAAGTACGGCTTTTAGTGTGAATCTCAAAATCTTCATCTTTAATTTTAACACTTAATGTTCTGCCATGTAGATTTCTGGTGGACAAATCATTTGATAACTCTATTGAATAGTCTAAAAGCTTTTCTAGTAATATTTTTTTATCTCGAGTTGCCCTAAATGTTCGTTCTACCCCCATGGATTTTCTTATCCTTGTGACTTGAATCTCTCTATTGTCTATACCTCTAATTCTATTGTATATTTCATTGCCACTTTTCCCAAATAAATCTATTAGTAATTCTTTAGACAATGAATGCAACTCTTCTATAGTATAAATCCCTATTTGATTTAATCTTTCCTTTGATTTTCTGCCAATTCCATAAACCTTTCCAACTGAAAATGGGAAGAGCAACTCTGGCATCATGTCCTCTGTTATTTTCATAAAACCATCAGGTTTATTCCAGTCTGACGCTAATTTGGCAAGAAACTTATTATACGACACTCCAATTGATAATGTTAGACCTGTTTCATCATATATCATCTTTTTTATTCTATCTGAAATTTCTTCAGGTGTTTTGTCAAATCCTGATATATCCATATAAGCTTCATCAATAGAAAGTGGTTCTATTATAGGTGTAATAGTTCTTAGAACCCTAAATACTTCTTTTGAAACTTCCCTATATCTATCCATTCTCCCTGACACATATATTCCATGAGGACATCTCTCCTTTGCCATAAATATCGGCATTGCAGAATGAATTCCATACTCCCTGGCGATATAATTACATGTGGTGACTATTCCACTATTACTCCGCCCTCCAACTATAACTGGATGCCCTTTTAACTCTGGGTTATCTCTTTCCTCAACTGCTGCGAAGAATGCATCCATATCTAAATGAAGAAATTTTAAAGGCGATGACATTTTACAATCTCTGCTGTTATTTCTGAGCCGATATTTAATATCCCATACGTCCCAATATTTGAACCACCTCTTGGAAAAGTTGGACTCCCTGGATTCATAATTAATACTTTTTCTTCCCAATTAAGATATGGAATATGGGTATGTGCATACAAAATTACATCTGCTCTGTTTTCAATCCCATGGTAATATAGTCTTTGCAGACTGTTTTTAACATTGTATTGCTGTCCATGGGTCAATAGAATTCTTTTATCTCTTACCTTTACAAGCTCTTCTTTTTTATAATAGCTTGCCCAGTCTCCATTGCCGGCAATTATATATGCTGGGATTTCCAGTTTTCTTTTAATATCTTCTCCATCCTTTACAAAATCACCAAGAAAAAATAGCATATCTGCTTTTTCTTTTTGAAGTTGAACCATTATCCCTGCCGTAACATTGTGAGTATCAGCTACAACTAGTATTTTCATTGTCTTCACCAACTATCTCCATCAATTTTTCCCTAAACTTATCTAAAGCTCTTTTTCTATGACTAATACTGTTTTTTATATCAATTGGCATACTCGCAAAGGAATGTTCATATCCATCTGGTGAAAATATTGGATCATAACCAAATCCATTATTCCCACTAGCAATCTCTAATATTTTTCCTTTGCATTCTCCATAAACAGTGTATTCTCTTTTATCCTCTGTTATAAACGCTATAACTGATTTAAAAGTCGCTTCTCTATTTTTGCCTTCTAAGTTTTTAAGTAGCACCTTGTTGTTTAAACTATCGTTGCCATCTTCTCCACCATATCTGGATGAATATACCCCTGGTTCACCATGGAGTGCATCTACAAATAAACCTGAATCATCTGCCATTACTATTGCATCTACTAAGCTTGAAATAGCCCTAGCTTTCTTTAGACTATTAGCCTCCAATGTAGTCCCATCTTCTACTACTTCTAATTCTTGTAATCCCACTTCGTCTTTGGTTAAAATTTGGATAGGCAAATCCTTTAAAATTTCTTTTATTTCTTTAACCTTGTTCCTATTCCCAGTAGAAATTACTAGCTTTCTCATTATTTATTCCCCTCAATCAACTTTGTTGCCTCACCTAATATTTCTTTTTGCATTTTAATAAGCTCAGCATTGCCCTTTTCTCCCAAATCCAAAAGCTCATTTAATTCCTGTCTTGAAAAATTTCCATCTTCACCAGTACCTTGCACTTCTACAAATTTGCCATTATCACCCATTACAATATTCATATCTACAATCGCTTTGTGGTCTTCTGCATAGCATAAATCTAATACTGCACCTTCTTTAATCACTCCGACACTTATTGCTGATACAAATCCAGTTATAGGAAATTCTTTTATACTTTCATTTTCAAAAAGCTTTTCACAAGCATTTACAAGCGCAATATATGCTCCTGTTATTGAAGCTGTTCTAGTACCTCCATCAGCTTGGATAACGTCGCAATCCAGCCATATAGTCCTTTCTCCAAGCTTTTTTAAATCTATCACAGAACGGAGTGACCTTCCAACTAATCTTTGAATCTCTTGATTCCTTCCATCTATTCTACCTTTTATCGAATCCCTTATTTTTCTAGTATGGGTACTTGCTGGAAGCATTGAATACTCTGCACTAACCCATCCAGATCCCGTTCCTTTTAAAAAATGTGGAACTCTTTCATCTACCATAGCTGTACATATAACTTTAGTATTTCCCATCTCTATAAGTACTGAACCAAATGGATGCATTAAATAATCGGTAGTTATCTTTACTGGCCTTTTTTCATCATATTCCCTCTTGTCAATTCTCATTAGAATTTCACTCCTCTTTTTTCTTATATCTTTATTCTATCAGAAAAGGATGACAAAATGTCATCCTTTTAATTATCACTTTTTCGTTGAACCAAAATAGCCACCTCTTATTGGACTAATACTATTTACGGTTACATATGCATTTGGGTCAACACTATCTACAACTTTTTTAAGTTTTTGAAGATCCTTTCTATGTAAAGCCACATTTAAAATTTCTCTTGGCCCTTCTATCCCTTGGCCTTCAATTATTGTTACTCCAAATTTTTCTTTTCTTAGTGTATCCACTAAAATATCATTATTTGCAGTTCTTAGAATAATTTGAGCCGACAAATTCCCTAGCGCAATCTTATTTTCAAGTGTTATACCAACATAGTTTCCTGTTGCAAATCCGGCACAATATGCTAATAAGTTCATCGGATTATCTAATCCTGTAACGACCTTGCCAAGCACTGTAATATATATGCCGACTTCAAAAAAACCAATTAATGCAGCAGGCAATTTTCTGCTTTGCACAACCATAAGTGTCCTTACAGTAGATAATGACATATCTAGCACTCTTGCAAAAAATATTATAGCATAACCTAAAAAAACTTCCATTATATACTTCCTCCCATTAAAACACCTAAGAGGAGGCAAGCCTCCTCTGTAAATTTAGTCTCCTAAATATTCTTTTACTCCATTTACTATTCCTTGAACAATCAAATTTTGATAACCTTGTGTTAAAATTATTGATAGTTCTTCTGGATTTGTCATATATCCAATTTCAACTAAAACTGCTGGCATATATGTTCTATTTAATACTACAAGATCAGATCTTTTAACAATTCCTCTTCCTGATCTATTTGTTAAAGCCAATATATTATCATGTATTGCCTGTGCAAAAGGATATTGGTCTTCTAATTTTATATCTACATCGAAAGAAGGACAATATAATACCTCCAACCCATTTACTTCTGACTTTAAAGTTGCATTAGCATGCATGCTAATAAATAAATCAGCATTGATATTATTTGCAATTATTGGTCTATCGTAAAGCCCAACAGCTACATCCTCTTCCCTCGTCATAATGACACGATAACCAGCCTGCGTTAATGCATCTCTAAGCATTAATGAGGTAGATATATTGATATCTTTTTCATGAATTTTACCAACTACTGCACCTGGTTCTGTACCTCCATGACCTGCGTCAATTACTATGGTTCTTTCCCCTGGAGTTATATTTGAGTCTCTGGCTGCTAAAATTGAAATCGTCTCATCTCCATTACTAGATAAGAGGCTATACGCTATATTTTGTTTAAATGCTATTTTAACGTTAGTATATCTTCTTGTTTTTTCTACACTAATTTCCTTAACTAATCTATCATTTATGTCGTATGTCCCTTCAGGTAAATCCGAGGCTGTACTTGGAATTTCAATATGCAGTTCTTTCATTTCGGTATCATAAAAAACTTCTGACTCAATCCTTGAGGTATTTTTAATATTAAATAATGCTTGGTTGTTAAGGTATTCATATTCTATATCTTTCCACATATCCTCTTTAGGGTAAATAATAAGCTTATCATCCTGAGCTACTATGGAAACATCTGGTTTATCTTGCCCACTCTTTATATCTAAGACTACCCTTACTATATTATCAGTAGCGTTATAGTTACTATCAGGAATAAACTGAGAAACTCTAACACTTTCAATAAATTCTATATTATAGTTAAAGCTTTGAAGTTGCTCTCCAAGTAAAACCGAATCCATAATATCTATAACTATTCTATCTGGATTTGAAAGTTTCATTGTATTATAATCTGAACTTTTCACACCTTTTACAATAAGAGCTTCTCTGCCATCGACTTCCTCAACATATATACTATTAATTTGATTTCCTGTGAAATTAACACTATCATTATCTTGAATAATATCTTCATTAAAATAAATTGTTGTCTCTTTATTCTCATTTGATTTTTCAATCTTAGGCTCTATATATTCTGATAAAGTTAGTACCACTCTTGATGTATATGGATCAGTTGTAAATTGAGAATATTGAACCCTTTGGATAGCATTATCCATAACTGGTAAATCATACGGTATACTGAAGCTTGCTAAGTTATTTAACTTTGAATTCTCTATATCAATTACAAGTTTGTTTGAAGCCGATAAGTAAGAAGTTGTATATTTAAGCTCTTTATCACTGCTAATCTTTATACTGTGATTCCCAGCAGGACTTTTTATCAGTTCAATATTATTTATCATTACATTAGTTGTTTCTGGTGGATTTGTTGAAGATGGCGAAGTTATTTCTGCTGTGTAAGATCCATTATCCCATCCTACAGTATATCCCAGAACTTCTGATATAAATCTAACAGGAACCATAGTTCTAGAGTCATTTAATTCTTTAAAGGTTACAAGCTTTGGCGTTGAATTTCCATCTAATTGGACCTTATTGCCATTTACCATAACAATATCTGAATCTATTGACAAATCTACTTGATTCCCATTGTGGCTAACGCTAGCTGTCCTTGTATCATTATCCCAACCAACTACTGCACCAAAACTTTCTGCCACAAATCTTATGGGCACAAGTGTTCTATCCCCCATAATAAATGAAGGCACCTCCGATTTTAGAGCATTTCCATCCATCAAAACAGCTACTTCCCTTACTCCTAGCGAGCTTCCATTTACAGCTATCTGAATATCACTGTTTGCATATGAAACAGTCGAGAATATCAATATAGTCATTATCATAGAGAATAAAATAATTGTTCTTTTCATAGGGTACTCCTCTCATTAGCATCATACTTCTTTAAGCTATTTATATCACTTAAATAGATATGAATCAATCACATTTGGAGAGATGTAACCATAATGTAATATCAATAAATCAAAGTTCTAAAGCTTTATACAACTCATCTGTAGCAGGGGAGAAGATTTCATGCTTTCCTGCCTCGGTTAATGTGAATATTCCCTTTTCTGTTGTCACGCCAATTACTGAAGCAAAAACTCCTTCTTTTTCTAATCTATCTATAAAACTTGATGTGTTTTTTTCTGGAACTACCATAACCATACTTCCACTTGAAATCAATTTTTTTACATCAATAGATAAAATGTCGCAAAGCTTTTCTGTGATTGGCTTAATTGGAAGTTTATCTTCGAATAAGTCTATCCCTCTTCCTATAGCTTTCCCAGTCTCCCAAATAGCTCCATATATGCCACCTTCTGTTACATCATGCATATACTTTACTCCATATTCCTTTGCTATTAGTCCTTCTTTTACAACACTTAGATATTTCCCAAGCGAAATAGCTTCTTCGATTTCTTCATAAGTTAGTTTATCTTTAAGCTTATCGCGAAGTTCACTCCCTAAAATGTGAGTTCCTTCTAACCCAATCCATTTTGATAATACAATTTTATCTCCAATTGAAATGTCCTCATATCCTATAAAGTCTTCTCTCTTCATCTTTGCAATTACTGTTGTGCTTAAGATCATCCTATTTACTGCATCAGTTATTTCTGTATGTCCTCCAATAATTTCTACATTAACAGATTTTGCTGCTTCTCCTGCTTGTTTCATTACAAATTCTAGTTGTTCTTCTGTTGTATTTTCGGGGCAAAGAATGGTTAAAAGAATCGCAACTGGTTCTGCTCCCTTTGTCGCCGCATCATTACATGAAACATGAATTGCAAGACCGCCTAATTCTTTCGTAGCCCCAGTTATCGGGTCTGTACTTACTACACAAAGGTTATCGCCTAGGTCAATTACGCCTGTATCTTCGCCAATACTAGCCCTTGTTAGAACTTCATCTCTTTTATATGCTATATTTCCGAATACTAATTTTTCTAATAGTTCATTTGGGACTTTACCGATTTCCACTTACCTCTCCCCCTAATTATCGTTCCTTGATTTTTTCTGTCAAAAGGGCATTTACTAATTGAGGATTGGCTTTCCCCTTTGTTTGTTTCATTATTTGACCAACTAAAAATCCAATTGCTCTATCTTTTCCCTTTTTAAAATCTTCAATTGATTGTGGATTGTCATCTAAAACTTTCCTTACTATTTCTTCTAACTCGCTTTGATTGCTAATTTGAGAAAGTCCTTTTTCTTGTACTATCTCTTTTGCGGATTTCCCAATCTCAAACATTTCTTTTAAAACCGCTTTAGCTGTATTGTTATTTATTTTACCAGACTGAACTAGTTCTAAGAGTCCTGCTAGCATTTCAGCTGACAATTTAGTATCTTCAATTTCCTCATTTTCTTCTTTTAGTCTTCTTAAAACATCCCCTGTTACCCAGTTGCTTACAATTTTGCTATCAGGTATATAACTTAAAACTTCTTCAAAATAGTCTGCAAGTTCTCTAGACTGAGTTAAAACTCCAGCATCATATTCAGTTAAAGTATACTCAGTTATAAATCTCAATTTTTTTGCATGAGGAAGTTCTGGCATAGTTTCTTGGATCTGTTCTATCCAAGCTTGTTCAACTCTTATTGGTGTAATATCCGGTTCATTTGCAAATCGATAATCCGCAGCTCCAAATTTCTTTCTCATTAGCACAGTTTCTCCAAGTGTCTCATCCCATCGCCTGGTCTCATTTTCTGTATTTTCTTCATTTGAAAGTAATTCCAAATGCCTTTTTTCTTCATATTCAATAGCTTTAACAACAGATCTAAATGAATTCAGATTTTTTATCTCTGATATTTTAGATTTAATCTTTTTTTCATCATCTACTAAGTTTATGTTTACATCACATCTAAGTGATCCTTCTTCCATTCTTACATCGCTTACTCCAATGTATTTTAATGTTGCTCTTAGTTTTTCTAAAAACAACTTAGCTTCTTCAGCTGAGTTCATATCCGGTTTTGAAACGACTTCTATTAATGGCACTCCACATCTATTAAAGTCTAGTAGGGAAGTTCCTTCTTCAGTATGAATTTGTTTGCCAGTATCTTCTTCAATATGAATTCTATCAAGATTTATGTTTTTCACTCCATCAGGTAAGTCTATCTCTAAGTAGCCTCCTTTGCAAAGCGGATGGTCTGCTTGTGTGATTTGATAGCCTTTAGTTAAATCAGGATAAAAATAATTTTTTCTATCCATTCTTATCATCTCTGCAATTTCGCAGTTAAAAGCAAGTCCTGCTTTTATTGCATAATCAACTGCTTCTTTATCAAGAACTGGTAAAGCTCCTGGAAGTCCTAAACAAACTGGGCAAACATGAGTATTTACTTCCTCTCCAAATTCGTTTTTGCAATTACAAAACATTTTATTTTCAGTCATAAGCTCAACATGTATTTCCAAGCCAATTAAAGTTTTAAAGCCCATTATTTCACCGCCCTTTCAAATCCCATAGCAGTTTTTAATACAATTCCATCCGCAAATCTATTACCAATTAATTGCATGCCAACTGGAAGTCCTTCAGCTTCTTCTATAGGCATTGAAAGTGCACATAATCCCGCAAGATTTACTGGTACTGTATAAAGATCCGCCTTATACATATCAACTGGCGAATTTATTAGTGAGTCAAACGAAAACGGTAAAATAGGTGAAGTTAAAGAAAGTATAATATCAAAATCTTTAAATGCTTTTTCAAAATCTTTTTTTATAAGTGTTCTAACCTTTAAAGCTTTTTTATAGTATTCATCTTGATACCCTGCGCTTAAAGCATAAGTTCCCATCATTATCCTTCTTTTTGCTTCTTCTCCAAACGCTTCGGTTCTTGAATTTATATATAATTCATCTAGCGTTTTATAGTCATCCGTTCTATAACCATATCTAATCCCATCAAGTCTTGATAGATTAGTGCTTAATTCGGATGTAGATATAATATAATAAGTCTCAAGTGCGTACTGAAGCGATTTCAGTGAAATATATTCTATCTTTGCACCTGCATCTTCGAATCTTTGAACGGCTCTTTTAAAATTCTCTTGTATTTTTTCATCACCAGCAACTCTTAAGCCTTCATATTCCTTTGGAAGTGCTATTCTGATACCTTTTAAAGAATCTTCACTGCCTAAAGATATATCTATGTCTGCTTTTTTTGATGATGTTGAATCAAGTGGATCATAACCCATTATTCCTTTTAACATCAAATGTGCATCTTTAACATCTCTCCCAAATACACCAACTTGATCAAGTGAATTTGACATAGGAGCTACTCCATATCTTGAAACTAGTCCATAAGTAGGTTTCATACCTACTATTCCACAAAAACTAGCTGGTTGTCTTACAGAGCCTCCAGTATCTGTTCCAAGCGATAGTGGCACTTCAAAACCTGCTACAGCTGCTGCTGATCCTCCAGATGACCCACCTGGAACTTTAGAAAGATCTCTTGGGTTTTTGGTTGTTCCAAAATAAGATGTCTCCGTTGAACCACCCATTGCAAATTCATCCATATTTGTCTTTCCTAGAACTATTCCATCTCTATCAAGAATATTTTTAACAACAGTTGCACTATAAGGTGGTATGAAATTCTCTAACATCTTAGATGCACATGTTGTCTTTAAACTTTTTGTCATTATATTATCTTTTAGTCCTATTGGAATCCCAGCTAATAGTCCAAGCTTCGCTTTTTCATTGATTTTCTTATCAATACTATTTGCACTTTTCAATGCGTTTTCTCTATCTAAAGTTATAAATGCGTTTAAATTTGGCTCTTCTTTATCAATCTGTGCTAAATGAGCATTTAAAATTTCAACTGCTGAAAGTTCTTTATTGAGGAGTTTTTCTTTCATCTCCCATGCTTTTAAACCAATAATTTCCATATTATCCTCCTATTCAACGACTTTTAATATTTTAAAATAACCATATTGAGTCTGATGAGCGTTTTGAAGAACCTCATCTTTAGTAAGCGTTTGACTTTCTCCTTTGTCTTTCATCATACCATTATCATCATTTATAGTATAAGTTGGCTCTATCCCTCTTGTATCTACTTCCTTGATTTTCTCTACAAATCCAATAACCTGACCAAATTTCTTAGTGAATTCTTGAAGTTCATCTTCTGTAAACTTTAACTTTGAGATATTTGCAACATTTATAACATCTTCTTTTGTAATCATATACTCTCTCCCTTTCTAATTATTTAAATATTTCTTTTAGTCGTGTCTCATCAATAATTTCTATACCAAGTTCTGTTGCCTTTTGGAACTTACTTCCAGGGTCAGCACCAACAACTACAAAATCTGTTTTTTTACTAACTGAGCCGGTTACTATCCCACCCATCTGCTCTATTTTAGACTTTATCTCCGTTCTCGGTAAACTCTCTATGCTACCAGTTATTACAACTGTCTTCCCTGTAAATAAACCCTCTATAGACTCTAGTTCCTTATAATATGGCTTAACTCCTTCTTTAAAAAGCTTCTCTATCCCCTCTGCTATTTTTATATCGTGTAAAAATTCAATTATACTCTCGGCTACAATAACTCCAATATCTGGTATTTGGATTAATTCATCAAAAGTTGAATTTCTTAATGCATCGAAGGATTTATATCTATCAGCTAAATCATTTGCTGTTTTAATACCTACATTTGAAATGCCCAAAGCGTATATAAAAGATGAAAGCTCTACATCTTTACTCTTTTCTATCGCATTTAACACATTCATTGTCTTTTTGTCTTTAAAACCTTCAAGTTTTATAATATCGTCATATTTTAATTCATATATATCTGGAAGGTCTCTTATATCTAACTCTTCCAAAAATAATTCAGCTGTTTTTTCACTAAAACCTTCTATATTCATAGCGTCACGACTTGCAAAATGGACAAGTCTTGAAACCAGTTGTGGTTTGCAAGATAAAGAATTCGGACAAAATATATGAACCCCATTTTGGATTAATTCGCTCCCACAAGCGGGACAATTTATGGGCTTTTCAATTAGAAAAGTCTCTTCATCATCGGGTATACTAGTTAGAATTTCAGGAATTACATCATTAGACCTTCTTATTAAGACTTTACTATTTAATCTAACTCCTTTTCTTACAATATCATCATAATTATTCAATGTTGCTCTCTTTACCGTAACGCCTCCAATTTCCACTGGCTCTAAGAGTGCTGTTGGAGTTACTTTGGAACTTCTACCAACATTCCACTCTACCTCTTTAACTCTGGTAGTGGTCTCTTCGGCTTCAAACTTATATGCAATTGCCCATCTTGGAAATTTATTTGTATGCCCTAATACTCTTCTGGTCTGAATATCATTTATTTTAATTACCATTCCATCGGTTAATATGTCTAAGTCAGCTCGATTGTCTTTTTGAATATGGATTTCTTCTATAAGATCCTCAATATTACTAAAGCTCTTTATAAACGGATATACAGGTAGCTTATTATCTTTAATAAAAATTATCATTTCCATATGTGTAATAAAATCTATTCCCTCAATATAACCTACATTATAAAAATAAGCTGATAATTTCCTTTTTTCCGTTGCTCTTGGATCTAAATTTCTAAGTGCCCCAGCTGCAGCATTTCTAGCGTTTTTAAGCGGCTCATCTGCAGTTTGATTATAGCTTTCTAAAACAGAAAGTGGCATTAGGCCTTCCCCTTGAATTTCAATCCTACCTTCAAATGGTATTCTTAAAGGTATAGATTTAATTGTTTTAAGTTGAGGTAATATTGCTTCTCCAATAATTCCATTCCCTCTGCTTGACCCTTGAGATAATATTCCATTTTCATATGTTAAATTTATGGTTAAACCATCAAATTTAAATTCAAGAATATATTCAGCAGGCGGCAGTTTATCAATATTTTCATTATTATATTCTTCGATTAATCTATTAACCCGATCCGCCCAAGCTCTTAATTCGTCCTCGTTCTGCCCCTTATCCAGACTCCATAAACGAGATAAATGAGTATGCTTTTTAAACCCTTCTAATACTTCCCCACCTACTCTTTGAGTTGGCGAATAATCACGAATAATTCCCAAACTTTTTTCTAGTGCTCCTAATTCATCATATAAAATATCATATTCTTTATCTGAAAGCTCTGGATTATCTAGGGTATAGTAGTTGTAATTATGTTGGTCTATTAATTTAATTAGGTCTTCAAGCCTATCTTTCTTATCCATATTATCCTCCAGTTTTGTTTTCTATCTATAATTTTACCAGTAAACAAAGCATTATACAATTATTCAGACCTTAATTGATTTTAGGTAACTTTTTATTCAAATCTCATCAATTCTCTCTACGATTATATAGTATTAAAGTTAAAATTTCCAGAAAAATGCTCGAATACAAAGCTTAAAAGCTATAACTATTCCAAAATTAATCTGAATAGTTATAGCTTTTTGTTCAACTACAATATAGAAAACCTCTTCTCAATATTATTAATACTTTTAAGCATTCTAACCATATGGTTAATTACTTTAATGCAGATGTTACAGATATCTCAACAAGTATATTTTCATTAGCCATTTTGGCCTCTACACATGCTCTTGCAGGCTCATTTCCATCTTCTATCCATGCATCCCAAACCTCATTCATTTGACTAAAAAGCCCTATTTCCTTAAGATAAATTGTTGCTGACAATATATGATTTTTATCTGAGCCGTAATTATTTAATAAATCCTCAATTTTCTTTAGAACCTCTTTTGTTTGTTCTTTAACATCTAATTCTTCGTTACCATTAGTTTGACCACATAAGTATACCGTCTCATTATGGATTACTACTTTACTCATTCTTCCATTTCCTTCAAATCTTTTTATCATATTTATCCTCCTAATGTTTATTTACAAATATTATTTTATCAATATATGTTTAATTTTACAATTGTAGAACCTTTATATTTCACTATACTTTCGTAATTGGAGCTAAAGATAATAACAAGGTTTTTAATCCTTGACCATCAAAAGCAATTGTTATCTTCTTGTCATCATTATTTTCTGTATCTTTAATCCTCACTATCATACCTACCCCAAATTGATCATGTTTTACCTTTGTTCCGATTTCTATACCCAAAACAGGCTCTCTCCTAATAATAGGTTTTGGCATAAAATTGTCCTTAGTATATTCAGTTGTACGAATTAATTCTTCGCTATATTTCTTTGCTGGTGGTTCTTTTTTCTTCTCTGACATATCTTCTTCGATAGTCTCACCCATTTCTTTTAAAAAGCTTGAGGGCAGCTGGTAATTAGTATTTCCATATATCGTTCTTTTTTTAGCATTAGTTATATATAGATGTTCCTCAGCTCTTGTAATTGCAACATAACAAAGTCTTCTTTCCTCTTCGAGTTCATCTGGAGATTCTAGACATCTTGAAATTGGAAATAATCCTTCCTCCATTCCAACTAAAAAAACAATCGGAAATTCAAGTCCTTTTGCGCTGTGTACTGTCATCATTGATATTACATTTTCTGCATCATTTGTTTTATCTACATCAGAAAGAAGTGATACACTCGCTAAAAAATCTTCTAACTCCAAACCTGGATTCTTTTGTTCAAAAGCTAATGCAACAGATAAAAAATCCTTTATATTTTCAATTCTCGTCTTTGCTTCAATTGTATTTTCTCTTTCAAGTTCTTCAATATATCCAGTAGTGTTTATCATTTCTTCAATAAATTCCTTAACACCCATCAATTCTTTCTTAGCCATTAAAATCCCCATAGCATCCGCAAATGGAGCGATAGAATTTCTTGCCCTAGCATTTAAGGTAGTCACACTTTCTCTATCAAGAACTGCTGCAAATAGAGACTCATCTTTTTCGCCTGCATAAACTTCCATTTTTTCTATAGTTGTATTTCCTATTCCTCTTTTAGGAACATTTATTATTCTCTTTAGTGCTATATTGTCATTTGGATTTTGGATAAAGCTTAAATATGCAATTATATCCTTAACTTCTTTTCTGTCATAGAATTTAAGTCCACCTACCACCTTATATGGAAGTTCTTCAGCCATAAAAGCTTCCTCAAAAGGTCTAGATTGGACATTTGTCCTATATAATATTCCAATATCTTTTAATTTATATCCCCTGTAGACTAATTGTTGGATTCTTTTTGCAACATAAGCTGCTTCTTCCTCTGAGTATTCAAGAGAAATATATGATACTGGCTTTCCTTTCTTTTTCTCAGTCCATAAGACTTTGGGTTTTCTGCCTGTATTATAGCCTATAACTTCATTAGCTACTTTTAATATTGTTTCAGTTGAACGATAGTTTTGCTCTAACAAAACAACCGTAGCACCTGGAAAATCCTTTTCAAAGTCAAGAATATTTGTAATATCAGCATGTCTCCATGAGTATATTGCTTGGTCTGAATCTCCTACAACACAAATATTATCATGAACTTTAGAAAGTATTTTTACAAACTGATACTGAACCTTGTTTGTATCTTGGTACTCATCCACAAAAATATATTTAAATCTATTTTGATAGTATTTTTTAATTTTTTCATCTGACTTAAGAAGTTCAACTCCTTTTATCAGCAAATCATCAAAATCAAGCGCATTGTAAAAACGAAGTTTTTTTTGGTATAGGGCGTATGCCTCTCCTATATTTCTTTCTCTAAAGTCCGAGTAATTGTTGTTTATATATTCATCCGGAGTTACACCTGTGTTTTTAAGCTCACCAATCTTCGCTAATATTGAGTTTTCCTTGTACATTTCCTTATCTAACCTTAATTCCCTAATAATCTCTTTTACCAAAGTTTTCTGATCAGCACGATCATATATGGAAAAGCTTTTTTCATATCCTATTTTATTAATATCTCGTCTTAGCATCCTAACACAAACAGAGTGAAATGTTCCCATCCACATAGCATCTACATTTACATCTATTAGCTTTGCAACTCTTGTCTTCATTTCATTTGCAGCTTTATTAGTAAATGTAATCGCCAAGATTTCTCCAGGTGAAACACCTTTATCAGCAATTAAATGTGCTATTTTATGAGTGACAACTTTGGTTTTACCTGAACCGGCACCGGCCATAATAAGTAAAGGCCCTTCAGTATGAAGAACCGCTTCTTTTTGTCTATCATTAAGTCCTTTTAAATAATCCATTTCCCACCATCCTTATCTCTGTTTAAATTATATAGCATTAGAGTAGATAATTCCATTAAAAATCTAAAGGTATTTATAAAAGGCGTTGGGGACGGTTCTTTTTGCCTATTCCATACTACATCCATTTATGCTAAAATAATCTTGAGGTGATAAATATGCCCAGAAAGGCTAGAGAACAGAGTCCAACAGATTTTTATCATATTATGATTAGGGGCATTAACAAGGAAAAAATATTTGAAAAGAAACAGCATAAAGAATTTTTATTGGAGATATTAAAACAGAGCAAAGAAAATCTCGATGTAGAAATTGGAGCTTACTGTATTATGAATAATCATTTCCATTTAATAGCAAAAGGTGATTTAAGCGAGGTTAGTCAGCTTCTCAAGAAGATTAATATCAGATTCGCTATGTTGTACAATAAAAATTTAGAAAGAGTCGGACATGTTTTTCAGGATCGTTTTAGAAGCGAAAGTATTTATAATGACAACCACCTTATACAAGCTATTAGTTATATTCATAATAATCCTGTAAAAGCAGGACTTACAACAAAAATAACTGATTATAAATGGAGTAGCTACTCAGAATATTTTACTAAAGCAGATTCTATAATCTCGACTGACCTTAAGTTGTTAATACTGGATATCGTAGGTGGTCAGAAAGCTCTAGAAAAATTTCATGCTAATAATCAAGCTGTTTTATTTATTGATACTGAAGAAGATGTCGAAAAACTAAAACAAGATATTTTTGATCGTGTTATTAAAGATTATTGCGAAGAAAATGGTATTATAGATGCTTCAAAAATAAAAAATGACTCTGAAAGAATGGAGGATTTGGTTATAAAATTACTGGAACAAGAAGTCTTTCCTCATAGAGAAATTGCAAGATTATTAGAGATAAATCGAAATTTAGTACATAGTATAAATAATAAAAAATAGGCAAAAAGAACCGTCCCTTTTGCTTTTTTCTCATATTCTTTTATTTCTTCAACCTCTCTAATTATCTCTTTATTTACATCATGTGAAATAAGATCAAATATATTCTTTAAATCTAATTCTATTTTTTCAACTTGTATTCTATCCTCATCATAACTTACTTGTATATTAAGTTTATTAGCAATAGCTTTATCTTCAAAAATTTTTAACTTATGCATTAAATCAGGATTTTCATTTTCTAAATTTTCTATTTTTGTGCTTATATCATCTAAACTTATCCATTTATTAATCTCATTTCCTAATTCAATTCCTCTATCAATTATTTGCTCATGGATATTATCTAATTTATTCCCTAATAGTTTGTTAAGTAATTCTATCTCATAACTCTCTTCGGTTAACTCCAAATCTTTTTGTCCAAAATATAGTGGGTTTTTTAGAATAGTGTTTATAGATATCTTAGCTTCGCTACCAGAATCATCTATTATGGTTGGATTTCCATTAAGTATCCTTCTTATTTTATACTAGCAAACTATTTCATTGACATTCACAATTAAGGTTTAAATTAAAATAGTGGACCATAATTCAACTGGAATAGCTGAAATAATGGACCACATTTAGAATATCAAATACAATTTTTTGATAGATACTTGTATAAGTGTTTCCTGGACATAAGTAGAAAGATTTATATTCATTAAAATTTAGATGATCTGAAAAGTGATTATTATAATATCAGTTAATCTATTTTTCGAAATCATGACAATTTAAATAACCTTTTAGCTCATTTTGTCTAAAATTTTCTCCTTTTACCCAGCTTTCAAAATCTATTTCTATAGCTTCTCCTCCAGGAATTGCAGTTAAAACCTTATTTTCATCAAAAAGATATGCAAAAGTATGAAGTGTTCCAAAATATTCTTCATATTTTTCATTATATAGAGGAGTATTTTTTTCTCTAAAAACATTAAATACTTCTCGACCATTCATATTATTTAAATCACTACTAAGCAAATAATTCAATCTTCCTTGAGTTTCTTCTAGGGTTTCCCTATTCAATTTTAACATTTCTTCATCTTGAAAATGATTAGTACAAAATAACATATCATCTTTATTTCTTATTTTTATTTTCGTTGGCGATTTCTCAACAATTACTGTATGACCTTCAGTATCTCCAATAGAAAAGTTATAGCTCCAAGAATGAGGTAATTGCTTAATCTTATTTATTGCCTCATCTGTATTTTTACAAGTATCAAGTATTATCCTTATAATTCCTCCAGCAGAGAAACCATTATGAATTTGTTCATTATTAACAAAATGTAAAGCTACAGCAAGTCCTTTTTCATTAGCTCCTTCTGTTCTGCCCATTACGTGTAAGCTATGACCCACACTTGCATATCCTTCTTTTGGCTGAATTAAGATAAAACGAGCATCATACATCTGGGGAGAAAAATCATAATTTCTAACTAGCATTTTATAATTTAACACAGAAGAACATCCCATACCTTGAATTTTAGGAACCCCATAGCCGGTAAACACTGCAGCTTCTTTAATTGTAATATTTTTAGAATCAGCTAATCCTGCTAACTCTGCTAATAAGTGAGGTGCATGTAAAGAATATAACTTAATTAGTTCATCTACATCTATTTCTTCACTTACAATGTTTGAAAACTTATTTATTAAAGAATTTTCCACTTTTAAACCTTGTTGATATCCAATATCATAAGAAGTACCTCTATACTGTTCAATAGATATTTTAAAAGGTATCATTTGTTATCCTCCTCTCCCAAGCTATTGTTTTGAATATAATTTACTTTATATTCAAAATAACTGTTCATTTGCACTTTAAGTTTCTTAACAGATGTCTGTAATAATTATTTTGCCTATCTTAAAAGCTTCCTGTTTCGAACAAATATTTATTAATTATCTCACTTCTTAAAACATTGAACATATCATTAGCAAGTAAAATAATAATAATTACATTAAAATTGTAATAATATCATATGTATCTATAAAATTATGTTAATATACGGATGAGTACCCACTCACTCATAAAATATCATTTCTATCCTAGCTTATCTATCTCCTATTACATATGAGGAGTATTTGTCATGATATATTATATATTTCTACACATCTTCAATTTACTCATATTCTAATTTATCATGTGAGGTTCCTATCCCTATGCGTTAATCTATGTAACTATCTATCCATCTACATTCTACTCAACAAATATTATTATACATATAAGTCAAGATACCCTGAACCGGCACCGGCCATAATAAGTAAAGGCCCTTCAGTATGAAGAACCGCTTCTTTTTGTCTATCATTAAGTCCTTTTAAATAATCCATTTCCCACCATCCTTATCTCTGTTTAAATTATATAGCATTAGAGTAGATAATTCCATTAAAAATCTAAAGGTATTACAAATTGAATTTATTTTATACCCTTAAGTCCTCTAGTGTTGAATTAAAGCTCAAAATGTGTTATTCTAGTGTATGATAGAATTTTGTCAAATCAGAATATTACATAATATGAGGAGGTTTTACTTTGAGAAATTATAAAAAGTTATCTTTATTATTAATCGTATTAATGGTTGCATCATTATTTACGGGTTGTAATAAAGAAGAGAAAGATTTATTAGATGCTTTTGTTAAAAGTCAAGACATTTTAAGCGTAGAGAGCACTAGCGATATAGAATTTAACTTAGTTGCAACTGGTCTTGATGAAGAAACACAAGTTATTTTTGATGGGTTTGCAAGTCAACTAAATGATATGAAACTATCATTAAACCAAAAATCTGTAATCAATGAAGATAAGACTATAGCTAAAGGTCAGATTGATGCAAATATTCAATTAACCGATATGAGTTTTGACTCATCAATTTGGGTTGATATGGATATGAGTGGAGATGAACCAGTTTTAAAAGAAATATTTAAGCTCCCTTCAATGCTAATGAGCATGATACCTGGTGCCGCTGAAAAAGAATATCTCGTTCTAGATTTTGATACTATGAATAAATCTATTGCAGATATGGAAGAAGATATGCCTGAACAAGTTAACATAAATGACACCATGGAAATAGCAATGAAATACCAAGAAAAATTTATGGATGCATTTGTAGAATACATAGAAAACTATGATTCGGACCTTTCTATTGTAACTCAATTAGATGATAAAACAGTTGATGGTGAAAAAATCAAATACTATCAAGTTGATTTTGATAATGATTCATTTAAAGATTTTCTTAAATACACAGCAATTTCAATGTTACAAGATGAAAATATTATTCCAATGTTTAAAGAATATATGACTGAAATAATGGCTTCGTCTGGTCAAGAAGTGCCAGAAGAATTATCTATGACTGAAAATATCACTGAAATGGTTCAAAAAACTACGGAATTCTTTGAAAAACTTGAAGGATTAACTCTACTTGGAGAAGATGGAATCACTATCACTTATGGTATCAATGAAGATGGATATTTTGTAAGCGAAGAAGGAACATTAGATTTTCTAATTGACACAGAAGAATTTACGGCTCTTATTGCTGATTCAGTAGCAGAAAATGAAGCTCTAGAAGGTGAAACTTCGATGGAAGATGAAGCATTAATAGAAGCAAACTATGCTTTACAGAATATGCCAACACCTGTCTTCGAACTAAAGATTTCATATGATACTAATATGACTAATATTAATAAAGATTTAGAAATCACAATGCCTACTACTACAGAAGACAATTCAATAGATTACATGGAATTAATCGAATCTATGATTTCAGAAAATCAACAAGATGCTGAATTAATGATCTTTATTGACGATGACTTTTTAGATTATACTAGTCACCCAATGCTAGTAGATGGAAGTTACTTAGTTTCTACAAGAGATTTTGCTAGAACAATAGATGCAAGCCTCGAATGGAATGAATACACTAAAGAAATTACTATGGTTAATGATGATAATACATTGATTTTTAAAACTAATAATGATCAGTTAATAGTAAATGGCACAACATATCCATTAAATACTAAAGTATTTATTCAAGATGGGGTATCATTTATTCCACTTCGAACAGTATCTGAAAGTCTTGGATACACAGTTGAATGGAATGAAGAATACCAAATGATTTCAATATATAAATAATTAGTTAATTTAAGCCCCAAAGCAAAATGCTTTGGGGTCTTCTATACTTACATTATTCAGCCCATATAAATCTATTTGCTTAAGAGTACTATAAGTAAGCCTTTGGTATGGTCCTTATCGCCTATTTGTTTTTTCTTAACAATATGCTAGAATAATTGTGAGTGAATACACTAAGAAAATTAAAGTGACAAAATCCGATTGTATTTTAGCATTTTATAAATAATAAAAGAAAGGCAAAATAACCATCCCCTTGCCTCTCTACTTAGGGAGTTGTTTGTGTGATACGAAAAAACATAAATATAATAAATAAATATAATAAACATTTATCGACAATTATAGAAATGCCCGAAACAAATGTTAAAGACTTTATTATTATTAGCCATTGCTTTACTTGTTCTAAGTTATATAAATTATATAATGGCATTTCTAAAAGACTTGTGGAACATGGCTATGGCGTTGTAAGATATGATGCTATGGGACTTGGCAATAGTGAAGGAAATTTTAGCGCCACTAGTTTTCAAACTAATTTTGAAGATTTAATAACAATTTATAATTATGTATCAAAAGAATATAAAAATCCTAGTTATTTATTGGGACATTCCCTTGGAAGTTTAATATCCTTAAAAGCGGCTAATAACTTGGATTCTGTAAAAGGTGTTATAACAATAGGAAGTCCTTCAAATTTTGACAACTTAATTAAAATTTTATCTAATTATGAAAATGAGTTGATAAATATGGATAGTGTAGAAATTAAAGTATCTGGGCAAAATATTAGTATAGGAATTGACTACTTAAACAGTCTTAGAACTGAAGATATTTATAAAACCATCAAAAATTTCAAAAAATCAATAATCATGTTCCACTCTAATTCAGATAAAATTGTTGATTATAATCAAGGATTAAAACTATTTACTTCTATTGATTCAGATAAAAGCTTTATTACATTAAAAAACGTAGATCATTTAGTAAGTAAAGATGAAGATGCATCATATATTGGAGAAATATTATACACTTGGTTAGAAAACCATTAAATATATGAACGTTTTAAAAAATGCTTTATATGTAAAACAAGATAGGCAAAAGGAACAGTCCGTCCCTTTTGCCTATCTTATTTATAGTTTTATTTAGCTGATATTATAGTTCCTAGTTTTAATCCATTTGCTGGAGTAGCATTGTCTGTTGTTGTTGCTCCTACAACTTCAATAGTTAATGATGATACTACTGGAGAAGTTAACATAGTGAATGCTGTTTGAACTGCTTCTGTTTTAACAAAAACATCATTAGCAGCATTGTATCCTATAACTCCATCTAAATTGATATAAGTTTGAGTTAAATCATTTAAAACTAGCGGTTCTAAATCTAGTATAAATTTTCCAGCATCTGATCCTATTCCTGCTGTAAATGCTGGTGTCGTATTTAATACTTTCCCATTTATCTTAATAACGAAGTCTGCTACATTTGGAAGAGCTGTTGATATCCCTTCACTAATTCCCACAACTAAAGTATTGTCATTTTTCAATACAGCAGAGTTCATAACTGGTTTTACATTATCTACAACTCCTATTGTAGTTACAAATGCATCTATAGTCTCTCCTGAAAGCTTCATAACATCATCAATAGTGAATAATGCACCTGTATCTGTCATTGCTATTGATTCTGCAGGTAGTGTTATAGTTGCTTTATCTTTCGCTACATTTAAAGTAATTGTAGTCCCTACTGGTAGACTAGTGCCATTCAGGCTGTAATTAGCCAAGGCTGTTGCTGAACCTGCAACATTTCCTCCCTTTACAGGATCTCCAAAATCTACTACAAAAATATTAGTTCCTCCTGAGGTTACATCTGCAGGCACTAGTGAGAATGTTCCTGTAGATGGCGCTGTTCCGAAATCGATTGTTACAGTTTTAGATTTAAGATTATTAGGCATATCTGCTTGATCCATCGCCAATCCAGCATCAAATGTTATTGTATACTCGCCTGATAATGTTGCTGGTACCGCAAATGTCATAGTAATTTTATTATCTCCTGCTGTGATTAGGTTTTGTGATAATCCACCTAACCAAGTTGAAGAATCTAAAAGAACTCCATTCGGATCAATTACTGTTATGTCACTGTTTAAAGGTACTGCGGGTACCATTAATTTTGTATCTAATGTTGAATCAATTGATAATACTAATGCCATTACCTTATCGCTTGGATCTTTCATAGCACCAACTGCCTCAATTTTAGGATCAGTTGTATCTTTTACAAGCGTTACTGTTTTTGTTGTTGTTGCTACCGTGTTTCCTACTGAATCACTAATTCCCACAGGAATTAAAACAGTAAGGTTCCTAGTTGTTAATAAAGCAAATGGTGCAACAACCTCAATTTCAAACTTTGTTGCAAATCCAGCTGCAGGATCCATTGGAACTGCTGTTAAGCTTGCTATATTTGCAAGACTCTCATCTTTAACAATACCATTTACTAAAGCTGCTGTTGCACTAACTATAGTAACTGGTTTATCAAATTCTGCTATGATAACATTGTCTCTATCATTTGAAGTTGAAAGTGAAACCTTTGGTAATACATTATCTACTTCAACCGTAAAAGTTTTGTTGATTAAGCTTGTTGTATTGTTTTGTTCATCAGTCAAACCCACTATTTGAACTGTATGTGTTCCTGATGCACTTAATGACAACCCTACGAAATTAGCGCTATCGGCTCCTGCAATAAAACCTACAGGAATCTCAACTATTCCATCAATTTTGACAGTTGCTATTGCTTGTATTGGTTCACTAAATTGAAGCATTACATCTGTAGCAATGGAACTATTTGTTTTACTCACTATCGCATCTAATTCCGGCTTTACAGTATCTTTATATGTGAATGAACTTGTATATCTATCTGTCATTACTGTAGGATTTTCTTCTGTTTGAATTGGTTCAACTACTAATGCTGCATTATTTACATCTATCGGAGCACTTGCTGTAAACATTAATGTCTTAGCATCTGCTGATAATTCAGGGACACCCACAAATGTTACTCCGCTTATAGAAAGTTTGTAAGGTAATATCGTTATAGCATCCGTTGCATCCAATTTGGTATTAAATTCAATCTCCACTTTAGTTGCGCTAGTAGCTTTTGCTGATATTACTTTTTTACCAACTACTAAAGTATCAAATACTCCTTGAATAGCTGATGGTGACCAGTTCTGATTAGTTCCACTTGCTAATGATTCTAGTGTAGATTTAAGATTGCCTATATTACTAGCTGTAACTCCTGTGATTCCAGCAGCAGTAAATGTTGCTGCATTAATTGTTCCCCAGTTTCCTGAAGCCGCTGCTTCATTAATCATTCGAAGTTCATTAAATAAATATTCTCCACTATTTCCCATTAGCGGAATATTTAATGCATTATAGGTTAATTGTGCAACTAGTCCTCTTGTAGCTAATGTGCCTAAAGTACCATTTACATCCTGTAACAATCCTTCTCTAGCAGCTATCATCAAATGTCCCATTGGATAACCACCATTAGCTTCTGCTTCTGCTTCATATCCTAATGCTCTTACCACTAAAGTAACCGCTTGTTCATAGGTTATATTAAGCTGTGGTCCAAAAGTATTTATGCCATTATAAATCCCCATACCCTTAATAAGACCTGCTTGTACTGACTCATTTATATACCCTGATGCCCAAAAATTAGCTGGAACATCTCCAAAAATCGTACTACCCATACTGCTCGAAGCCGCTTGCTCCAGCCCTTTTATCCTTGCTACTACGGCAGAATACTCTGCTCTTGTTATATTGTTTGATGGTTTAAATGATCCATCAGGATAACCTATTAAAACCTCTAATCCTTGTAATCTTACAACTGCATCTTCAAATGTTGTTCCTACAACATCATATGGAGCAGCAAAAACAGTACTAAAACTTCCTAAAACCATTATAAGTGTTAGAAATAGTGATAAAATCTTTTTATTCATAATTATGTCCTCCTTAGTATATTTACAGTTATCAATATAACTCTTCCTTTTCATTTTACCCTAATAGAGTCTAGTAAAACAGTATTAAACTTTTGTCACATAGATGTAATGTGCAAAAAAAGCACTATCCAAAATTAATGGATAGTGCAACAGTATATAATTATTTTTATTAAGGTAATGGTTCTTCTTCAACTTTGGCTCCACATTCTCCACAGAATTTAAGTCCTTCTTCTACTTCTGCTCCACATGAACCGCAATATCTAACTTGTGGTGCTTCTTGTTGTAACTTTGTCCCACATTCAGAGCAAAATTTCTTTTCAGTATCATTTATAGTCCCACAACTTGGACATTTTACACCTTCTACTGCAGACGTTGGAACAACTGGTTTTGATTCATTTTGTCCCTTAATTTTATCCACTTCCATTTGTAGCTCATTTAGCTCCACCATAAGCTTATCTATTTCAGCAAAAAATTCTAATGCCTCCGGATCTTCTGCCTCACCCATTTTATACTTGTCGTAATAAATAATTCCAACTTTTTGTTTTAATTGTGCTACTTCTCTTTTCTTAGATGATATCTCGGAATTCAACTTTGTTGTTTCAATAGCATCTCCTGTTTTATCTCCTAAGTTTTTTGCAATATCACCAAGTTTGTCAAAAAAAGCCATTTTACATACCTCCTTAAACTTAATAATCCTTAACTTTAAAATCACTCATAATATACATACCCTTATTTATAATAGTTCACTTATTATTATAATTAGCGTAGAAATAATTTCTTTTGTTTTTCTCGAACCTCCGGAAAAAATATATCATCCAAACAAATGAAATTGTAAAAATAAGTCTCTGCCAAACACCGGAATATTCTGGTATAAATATCATTAAAAGCGATAGTCCTACTACAATAAGGCCTACTAAGATTGCAATTATAGACCTTCTTTTAGGGAATTCAATAAAAGCTGCCGCTATGGTGAATATTGTAAAAGAAAATCCAGTAAGAGATGAAGCAATCGAATGGTAATAATCTTCATTTAGGCTGAAATCAATACTTCTGTCTATCGGCATATGACTAAATACTCCTGCAGCTATTAGAGCTACTCCAAAAATTATCAATATGATTTTCTGTATTAAATAGCCTTTTAAATATATTATCGCTTCTATAATGCATGCAAAACCCATGGCAAAAAAAGCAAGGTTCATAATCCAAGAATTTGGGGTGTTTTGAGCACCAAGTTCACTTGTAGTATGTTTAATAATCGAATAACCCTCTGCTGTAAAAAACGGGAGCAGAAACATTACACTGAATAGAAATATGAAAGCCCATTTTATATACCCATATTTTTTCATTTCTAATTCCTTCTTAATTTATTGATAAATAGGCAAAAAGAACCGTCCCTTTTGCCTATTATCTTTCGCCTAGAGGAGATTCTTTTTGTAACTTGTATATAGTTCTCTTAAATTGTCCATTTTAGTGTAAATTGATTTTTGCAGTTCTGATACTAAGTTATAATTTTCTCTGTTTATTGCCTCTTTTATCTGTGTAAAGAGGGAATTTTTGTTTAGACTATCCTTCATTAGTTCTACTCTTAAATCTCTAATTGCTAGCCAATTTGAGATATCTAGATCTGATGCGTTTACTGGATCATGTTTTTGTTTGCATCTTACTATTTCTGTCATTAAATCTGGAATTATCCTGTGTTCTATCTCTGTAACCCATTTATTCACTGTAGCTGACTTAAAACTTTCGACTATAGCTTCTCTAAAAACTTCTCCTTCTTTTAATACCTTCAATTTATTATCGTATAAATCAAATGCCTTTATATTCTCGTATACAGTTGATGGAACTCTACCAAAAAAGCTCTCAAGATCTTGATCTGTATAGTCCTCAAAAACATTGTTTTCACTACGGTAAGCTCTGCCTTTTTCTAAATAGATTCCATCATCCTCAGGTGCTTTTGAAAGCTCCTCTAAAAGGCTATCTGAGTCTCTATTGTTTTCTATAACATGAGTTATCCCATCTATCATTGCCATTAACATAGCTCCCATACAAAGAAATGTATTTGTGTGTGGATTTGGCGAACGAAGTTCAAATCTTGTAGCTAAAGGATTATTTTCATCTCTAATTAATCCTATCAAAATTGTTCTATTCCTCGATGGAATTTCTACTGATCTCCCTAATGATGTTACTATGCATATTGGCGCTTCAAATCCTTTTTTAAGTCTTTTAAAAGCTTCATTTGATGAGGTTATAAATGGATTTAACACTTCATAGTTCTTTAGTATTCCCATCATTGCACCATATCCAATTGGGCTCATAAAATGTTTCTCTATAGGATGAAATAGATTTACTCTTTTCCCTGATTTTAATTTTACTGCAACGCCCATATGAGTATGCTCTCCACTTCCTGCTACTCCCGGTATTGGTTTTGCAAGAAAGGTTACATCCATTCCATTTGACCTGAAAACTTCTTTTATAATGTTTTTTATAAACTTTTCATTATCACTTGATTGCATTGCTGAAGAATATTTCCAATCTAGCTCAAGTTGTTCCATAATTCCTGAAAATGAACCATCATGCTGAAGTTTAGCTTTTACTCCCCCTACTTCTTTATGTCCCATTTCTGGTTCCATTTCATATCTGTCCATCATTATTAAAGTCTTTTCTAAAGCTGATCTTACTGCACCTTTTGTTTTAGCCCAGTATTGTTCGTTTAACTCCTGAGATGTTGAAAGTTCTTCTAATTCTCTTTCATCATTTGGTGTCCTAACCCAAAATTCAAGTTCTGTTGCTGCTGTTATATTTACACTTTCAATATCCTCTGGATTAAATCCATGTTTTTTTGTTAATTCAGGATTTTCAATAAGAAGTGTTTTTATCTTATTCTCAAAATAATTAACTGCGTCTTTTAATATATGTCTTGAATCAACAGATTTACCTTCATGGTACAAAAAACAAGGTATTATAAGTGTGCCCACTGGTAGGTCTAAATATTCATCTAAATATTCATAGTTGTAATCTACAAACCAATTTGCATCAATATCAGACTTCATGTCTATCTTTGCATTATCAAGAGATGCTATTTTAGGCAGATAAACAGAAGAACCATCAGTTTGAACTGCTATCCCATTTAAAAATAAATCTATATCTTCTTTGAAAACTTTTATTGGGATTTTCTCTTCCGTTTCATGTCCTATCAAATCTAAGCCTCCAAGTGAGACAAACTTTATTTGAGGATTAGCTTCTAATATGTCTAACATATCTTTCTTATTATGCTGTTCTTTTTTTATCACATATAATAATTTATGCTCCATATTTATCATCTCCTATCTTTTTATACTTTATCATTTTATTACTATAGAGCAATGTTGTCAACATTTTAGTCATTTGCTTTTAGAGAATCTACCATTTTTATATTTCTTAACTTTTTAATCATAAAAATATCTACAATTACAGAAAACATGAATGTTATAAGACCTGATAATATATAGCTAACTAATGTAATATCTCTGCCAAACATAAAGTCAGGGTTTTCAACTGTTAGTACAATAAACTGATGTAAGTATTTTCCTAATAAGATACCCACCATTATTCCAATAATAGACAATATAGTTATTTCTCTAAAAATATATGAAGATACTTCCTCGTTATGAAACCCTAAAACTTTCAATGTTGCAAGCTCTCTTCGCCTTTCATTAATATTGATATTTGTGAGATTGTATAAAACTATAAATGCCAATAGTCCAGAAGCTATAATTATAACTCCGACTATATAATCTATACTCACTATTAGGTTGTCAAATAAACCCCTTCTATCTGATATAAATTCAGCATTTAAAACACCTTCTTTTTTGTATAACTGTTTGATTAACTCTTCTTTCTCATTTCCCAACATTTTTTCTGTCTTTATATATATCGAATTAGTTTCTTGTTTTTTATTATACGCCCCTTCATATATATTCTTATTCATATAAATATAGTTTCCAAGATAGTTTTCTGTGATAGCATCGATTCTAAATTCTCTTTTCTTTTCATCAAAATTTTCATAGAAAATTATATCACCCTCTTTAAATCCAAGTACCTCTGCCACTTTTTCTGAAACAACAATTTTATCACTTTCGGGTGCTATAATATTGCCCTTCTTCCTATCCCTAAACTTAACATAACCTGTTAAATCTTTTATATCTTCCACTGCTACAAGTGTTGTATCTACAGATTCTCCCTTATACTCTATATAACCCCTATCTGAAAACACTTCTAAAGTCTGGAGTATCTCTGGATAACCTTCAGTAATTTTTTCTATATCATTCAATGGAAAATCTTCTTCTAGCTGTATTTCTAGCTCGTGTTCAAATAGTTCCTCAAATTGTAGCGTACCAATATCTTTTATTGAATCTCTAAGCCCAAATCCTGCTACAAGTAAGGCTGTGCAACCTGATACTCCAATTACTGTCATATAAAAGTGCTTCTTATATCTAAAAATATTCCTTGCGGTTGACTTTAGATTAAAACTCAACACAGACCATAAAGGTTTAATTCTTTCAAGCAATATTCGCTTCCCTATTTTAGGAGCTCTTGGAAGCATCAAATTTGCTGGTTTTTCTCTTAATGCTCCGCTTGCCGAAAAATATGTTGCAGCAACCGTACTTAGTATAGCCATCCCTGATGATAATAATGCAATTCTCGTATTATAATCTGATACAAACTCCGGTAGATGATACATTACACCATATGCGTTCCATAAAACCCTTGGAATTAGCTTAAATCCCACAATCTGTCCTGCTATACTTCCTAAAACACTTGCCATACCACAGTATAATATATACTTAGATATAATAATTGATTTTCTATACCCCAGTGCTTTTAAAACACCAATTTGAGTCCTTTCTTCTTCTACCATTCTCGTCATAGTTGTAAGTGCTACAAGCCCTGCTACAAGATAGAAAAATATTGGAAAGACTTTCGATATTGCCGAAACTTTATCTGCATTTAGCTCAAAACTAACATAACTTATATTAGAACCCCTATCCAGTACATACCACTCAGGTTCTTCTAAGTCTCTTATTTCTTGTTCTGCATCCATTAATTCTGTATAAGCATCCGAGAGTTCTCCTTCAACGTCTTCTTTTGCTTCTTTATAATCTTTATCTGCTTTTTCTATGTCTATTAAGCCTTTTTCATATTCTTTCTGTCCTTTAGCAAGTTCTTTTTCTCCAATCTCTATTTCAAGTAATGCTTTATTTGTTTCATTTTCTAAGGTACTTCTCCCTTTTTGGAGTTCTGTTTTCCCTTGATTATATTTTTCCCAACCATCATTAATCTTTAAAACTCCATTTATATACTCTTTTTTACCCTCTTCAATATTCTGTTTAGCGAGTTCTAGATCTCTAAATCCACTATCCAATTCTAATTTTGCAATTGTTAATTTTTTTCTGTTTTCTTCAAGCTCTATTCTTCCATTTTGTATCTCTATTTCTGCTATTACTAGTTTTTTTTCTGCAGTTTGTAGTTCTTTCAAACCCTTGTTATACTCAATCCAACCAAAATCCAACTCTTGTCTTATTGCTTCTAATTGACTTTCATTTTCTTTAATTGTGCTCCATTGCTGAGTTAAAAATTCATACTCAGGTAGTTGATTTAACTTCTGTTCCAAACTAGATATTGTAATATTTATTTCTAGTAATAAAGCTTCATAATTTTCATCATCTGGGTTCATTTGAATAAGTAATTTTGCAGCTCTAGCATTTGCTAAACCTGCAATCAAATTCTGTTTTGCTCTTTCAAGGTAGCTTTTTAATACTAGCTGTCCAGCTTTTGTAGATATAAGTTCCTCTGCTGATAGATACCCTATATCATCTGCTATAAGCTTGATAGAACTAAAGAAGAATACTTTCCCTGCATTTAATTCTGCTAATCCACTATTATACTTAGCTCCTCCATCCTGAAGTTGTATCCTTACTTTTTCCAAATCACTTTTAGCTTTATTTAATTCATTTTTACCTTCTAAAAACTCTTCTTCTCCAGCTAAAAATTCTTCTTCTCCCTTTTTAAATGCTATCTCCGACTCTTCTAGCTTTGTTTTCCCTTGTTCAAATTCAATCAAACCTTGTTTATATTCTTTTTCACCATCTTCTAATTGTAACTTTGCAGTCTTTAATTCTTCTTCTCCCTCAATTAAATCTATCTTTGCTTTTTCTAATTCTTTTTCGTTTTTCTCTATTTCTTTTATAGCTTTTTTATTTTCTACTTTTAATGTATTTCTAGCCGCTACCAGTTCTTTCTCACCCAATTCAAGATCGACTAAAGATGCTTTAAGTTCTTTCTTTCCTTTGTTTATCTTATCTAGCGCATCTGAAAGTTCTTCATTTGCCTCCTCTTTTCCTTCATAATATTCCTTATAACCATCTTTAAGTTCGTCATTTGCTTCCTTTAATATTGTTTCTTTTCTAATAACTGATCTTTCTTCTCCTAATTTTTCTAATTCTTTTCTGATTTCTTCTGTATAATCTTGATACCTTGATGAAAAACTATTCATCTTTAAAGCCTTATTTGCAATTATGTAAAAATCTGTATATTCATCAAGCGCATAAGCACTTTTATCCACATAAATAATTGTACCAAGTTTACCACTTCCCACATTCGAAGCTTCTCTTTCCATTGAAAAATGAAAACTATTCCCAACTATTCCGACAACTTCATATTGTTTCACACTATATAGATCATCTATATCTTCATAGTCTTTATTCTCTTTAGATATTTTTAATTTCGTACCTATTTTTATATCTTTAAGGTATGTTCCTTCTCTTTCTACGAGGCATTCTCTAGCAGTTTTAGGCATCCTACCTTCATATAGTTCAATTCTATTTATAGCAGTTTCTTCATTGTATTCTAATAGTGGAATCCCGTAAATTCTAGCTACAAGAGTACCACTATTATCAATCTGTAAAAGTTTGTCAATGACATATGTAGGCATTATATCTTTAACATTAGTAATCGAATTGACCTCTTCTAAATCTTCTTCTGTAAGTCCCATTGTAGCCTTAATAAATACGTCAGCCATGTTGTGCATATCATAGTATTCATCAACTGATGTATGCATATCTGGAGTGGTAACGAGTAAACCTGATAAAAAGCCAACACCAAGTGCGACTATACCAAATATAGCCGCAAATCTTCCGAAACTGCTTTTAAACTCCCTCCAAATAATTTTTAAATATGAGCTTTTCACTACCATTCAATCCTTTCAACAGGTATAGGATTATCATTTTGGATTATTTCTCCTACTTTCCCATTTTTAAGGTGGATTATTTTATCTGCCATTGGAGATATCGCCTGATTGTGAGTAATCAAAATTACTGTTTTACCCGTTATTCTACAGCTGTCTTGTAAAAGTTTAAGTATATTTTTACCTGTTTCATAATCCAATGCACCTGTTGGTTCATCGCATAGCAATAGTTTAGGATTTTTAGCAAGAGCTCTTGCAATCGATACTCTTTGCTGTTCACCGCCTGAAAGTTGTGCTGGAAAGTTATCCATTCTATCTCCAAGCCCTACCTGTCTTAATACTTCTTTTGGATCAAGCGGATTTTTACATATTTGCGATGCAAGCTCCACATTTTCAAGTGCTGTAAGATTTTGAATTAAATTATAGAATTGAAAAACAAATCCCACTTCATAACGTCTATAATCTGTAAGTTGTCTTTCACTAAGATTATGAACTTTCAAATTATCAAGTAGAATTTTCCCACCATCGCAAGAATCCATTCCGCCTAGTATATTCAATACCGTAGTCTTTCCAGCCCCACTAGGCCCAACGATAACGCAAAATTCACCCTTACCTACGGAAAAACTTATACCATCAGCAGCAGCTATTTTAAAGTTTCCCATATAATAATACTTCTGAACATTTTCTAAATAAACAAAATCTTTCATAGCCTATTCCTCATTCTTTACTTGTTTTTTTTGCATTATCTTAACTGCTAAATTAACTATGCGTATAAGCTCTTTTGCATCCTCTTCACCAATCCCATTTATAAATTCTTCAAAATTCGCATCAACAATAGCTTGCTTTTCAAAAATGGAATCTACACCTTTTTTTGTTATTTTTACCTTTAATCTTCGTCTGTCTTTTCTATCTAACTCTGTAGAAACTAGCTCTTTCTTCTTTAAAGCCGCAATAGTTGCAGTTATACGCGGTCTAGTCATGTGAAGCTTTTCACTTAATACCGATGGATTTACTTCACTATCTCTATGTAATGCTAAAAAACGCAACAAATAGAGTTCTCCTTGTAAAAATTCGACAAGCTGACTAAAAGCTTCCATATAATAGATTTTTTCAAGGCTATTTATCAACTCTATTTTTAAATCTTGTTTATTCATAAGAACCTCCTTTGTTTAATTAATACTATTAACTATTAACACTGTTAATTATATCGCCTTTTTGTATGTATTACAATATCTTAAAATCCAATTGTTAACAATAGACTAAGTTAATGGTATAATCTAAATAATAATTCTAGGAGGTGCATAAGTGAAACTTAACACAAGGAGAACTTTTTTTATTGGACTTGCATTTCTATCGATATCAGCTTTTTGGCAACTCTATGACAATATAATCCCCCTAATACTTCAAAATACATTCTTTATTGGGGAAACGTTAGCTGGAACAATTATGGCTTTAGATAATGCACTGGCACTCTTTTTGCTTCCTTTTTTTGGCGCTTTATCCGATAGAACTAATACTAGATTAGGAAAAAGATCTCCATTTATAGTTATTGGAACCCTTATTGCGGTAATTTTCATGTTGCTTATACCTTATGCTGATTCAACTAAGAATTTCCCGTTGTTTTTTATAGCCTTAGGTGTAGTTTTACTGTCTATGAGCCTTTACCGTTCACCTGCAGTTGCACTAATGCCAGATTTAACACCTAAGCCACTTAGAAGTAGGGCTAATTCAATAATAAATCTTATGGGAGCAGTAGGTGCAATCTTCTCTCTACTTATGATGAGTATTCTAATTCCTAAAGAAAATAACCCAAGCTATTTTTATATTTTTTTAACTATTGGAATTTTAATGGTTTCTGCTGTTGTTGTATTGCTCCTAACAATTAATGAAAAAAAACTTTCAAATCAGATGAAGAGCTTTAATGATAAGCAAGATGAGGATGAAAAACTAGCTAAAGATTCCGATGACGATAAAATGTCACCTGATGTTAAGCGGAGCCTTTATTTTATACTTGCTTCAATTTTCCTATGGTTTACTGCATATAATGCTGTAACTACAGCATTTTCAAGATATGCAACAAAGGTATGGCATCTTCAGGGGGGTGGCTTTGCCAATGCACTTCTTGTTGCTACAGGTGCTGCCATATTTAGTTATATACCTATAGGATTTATTTCTAGTAGAATTGGTCGAAAAAAAACTATTATTATTGGTATCAGTTTAATGAGTCTATCGTACTTTTTCGCCTTTTTATTCCTTCATTATTCCCCGCTTATAAATGTAGTTTTTGCATTTACCGGTATTGGTTGGGCTGCAATTAGCGTAAACTCTTATCCTATGGTGGTAGAAATGAGTAATAGTAGCGATATAGGAAAATACACAGGACTTTACTACACTTTTTCAATGTCTGCCCAAATATTTACACCTATATTATCAGGGTTTTTACTAGAAAACGTTAGCTATCGTACTCTATTCCCATATTCAATGCTTTTTTCATTAGCATCCTTGGGTACAATGCTCCTTGTAAAACACGGGGATTCAAAACCTGCTATAAAGAACAAATTAGACAATTTTGATTTAGACGATTAGGAGAGATTTTATGTTTTATAGTATAATTTTAGGTATAGCATTTCTATATTTATACACTATTTATCCAAGCAAAACAGACAATAATAAAATAAAACTATTTTTAAATAGACATTATGCCCATAGGGGATTATTTAACAATAAGAATAATCCTGAAAATACTTTGTCTTCATTTAAATTAGCAATAGAAAGTGGTTATGGAATAGAGTTTGATGTCCGAATTACAAAGGATAATATCCCAGTTGTTATCCATGATATGAATCTTTTAAGGGTTTGCAGTGCAGATAAAAATATATCTGATTTGTATTATAATGAATTGCAAGACTTGTTTTTATTTGGTACATCTGAAAGAATTCCCCTTTTAAAGGAAGTATTGTCTTTAATAAACGGTCAGGTTCCTATTATTATAGAAATAAAACTTGATAAGGGTTCAGATACTACAATCTGTGAAATAATTAATCCTTTTCTCCGTAATTACGATGGAATTTATGCAATTGAATCTTTTAACCCTTCTATCTTACTTTGGTATAAAAAAAATAGACCTGATGTAATTCGAGGTCAATTGGCTTTAAATTATTTCAAAGGAAAGAGAAATGGATTTTTTCTAAATTTTTTATTAAAAAATCTTATGCTTAATTTCTTAACCCAACCAAATTTTATTGCTTATGACTATCGCGATAGAAAAAATCTTTCATTGTGGATTAATAAGAAGCTATTTAATACTTTACTAGTTGCTTATACCATAAAAACTGATAAAGAGTACGAAAAAAACAAGGATCTGTTTGATTTATTTATATTTGAAAGTTTTTTATTAAATCAGGAAAAGGATTTCCCTAGTTAGGGAAATCCTTTTTTTATTTATCCTTTTCTATTAAACCAAGCTTTTCAAAAACTATTTTATAGCCATCTGCACCATAATTTAAGGACCTATTAATTCGACTTATCGTTGCAGTTGATGCCCCTGTTGCCTCTTCAATCTCATTATAGGTCTTATTATTTTTTAATAACTTTGCTACTTCAAGCCTTTGTGCAATAGCTTGAATCTCTTTTATTGTACAAAGATCTTCAAAGAATCTGTAACTCTCATCCATATTCTCAAGTGCTAGCACAGCTTCAAATAAGCTATCAGCCTGTTTACTCTTTATTTTAGAGTTGTAGACCATAATACCCACCCCTATCTTAAATTTAGTTTAGCATACTTCTATATTACAGTATAAAAGTAAAATTGTAAACAAAAAGCTGGGAATTACACCCAGCTAATTTAAAATCTAGAATAAGCCTACTATTTCTCCACTCTCTAATATATCTATATTGTCTGAAGAAGGAACCTTTGGCAATCCAGGCATTGTCATTATATCTCCTGTCAACGCAACTAAGAACCCTGCCCCTCTAGAAACTTTAATATCTCTAACTGTTATTCTAAAACCTTCAGGTCTTCCTAATAATAAAGGATCATCTGATAATGAGTACTGAGTTTTAGCCATACAAATTGGTATTTTATCAAATCCCATTTTTTCAATATTCGTAATTTGCTTTAAGCACTTATTAGTAAAATCTACGCCTTCAGCACCATAAATTTCTTTAGCTATTTTCTCAATCTTCTCTGGTATAGTGTCATTTACATCGTAAAGAGGCTTAAAGTTAGCTTCCCCTTTTTCAGCAATTTCTACCACTTTTCTAGCCATTTCAACTCCACCATCTCCGCCATTTGCCCAAACATCGGATAAAACAGCTGATGCTCCTAGTTCTTCGCATCTATTAAGGACAAAATCAAGTTCTGCTTGAGTATCTGTAGGAAATTTATTTATTGCTACTACTGCAGGAACTCCGAATTTTTTAACATTTTCGATATGCTTTTCAAGGTTTTTAAACCCTTTTGAAAGTTGGTCTAGGTTTTCAGTTCCTAATTCAGCTTTTTTAGCTCCACCGTGGTGCTTAAGAGCTCTTACCGTTGCAACTATAACAGCTACATCTGGTTTTAGATCTCCAAATCTTGCTTTAATATTAAAGAATTTCTCTGCTCCAAGATCAGCCCCAAAACCTGCTTCAGTTACAGTATAATCTGCAAGTTTTAACCCCAATTTAGTAGCTAGCATTGAGTTACAGCCATGTGCTATGTTAGCAAATGGTCCACCATGTATTAATGCTGGTGTATTTTCTAAAGTCTGAACAAGATTTGGTGCTATTGCATCCTTCATTAGAAGTGCCACTGCTCCCTGAGCGTGAATATCACTAACAAATACTGGACTTCCGTCAAATTTATATGCGATTATAATTTCTGAAACTCTTCTTTTCAAATCCTCTAAGTCTGAAGCTAGGCAGAAAATCGCCATTATTTCAGATGCAACTGTTATATCAAATCCATCTTCTCTTGGCATTCCATTTGGCTTACCACCAAGTCCAACCACAATACTTCTTAATGCTCTATCATTCATGTCCATTACTCTTTTCCAAACAACTCTTCTTGGATCAATTCCTAGAGCATTCCCTTGATGTATATGATTGTCTAAAAGTGCTGATATAAGGTTATTTGAAGTAGTTATAGCATGAAAGTCTCCAGTGAAATGTAGATTAATATCTTCCATAGGTACAACTTGTGCAAATCCACCACCTGCTGCTCCACCCTTCATACCAAAACTAGGTCCTAAAGATGGCTCTCTAAGTGCTGTTATTGCTGTTTTCCCAATTTTATTTAGTCCCATAGAAAGTCCAATATTGGTAGTTGTTTTACCTTCTCCAGCTGGTGTAGGATTTATTGCAGTTACAAGTATCAATTTACCATCTGGTTTATCTTTTAATCTTTCAAACACATCTAAAGATACTTTTGCCTTATACTTTCCGTAATTAACTAAATCATCTTCTGAAATATTTAGCTTAGCAGCTACTTCTTTAATTGGTAGCATCTTAGCTTCTTGTGCTATTTGAACATCTGTTTTCAAATCAATTCCCCCTCATATTGGTTATTTATCTGTTATAGAAATACTTACTCATTTTCTTTAAGTTATCTATAAATCAACACTATTATTAAGTATATCAGATAATTTCAATATTTTAAACCATAATCATTGTTAATTATTTATTTAAGTAAAGCGATATCTTTTCTAAAATTCAATCCATCAAAATCTATCTTTTCTATAGTTTTATAGATTTTTATTCTTGCTTCTTCTGTTTTTCCCAAACTTGTTATTGAAAGAACTCTACCACCATTTGTAATGAACTCATCGCCTTCTTTTTTAGTACCATTATGAAATACTATAATATCTTCTGGCAAATTATTTAAACCCGATATTGTATATCCCTTTATATATTCCCCTGGATATCCTTTGGATGTTAAAACCACTGTTACACAAGGCTCCTTATTCCAAGCTATATCTCTTTCTTTTAAATCTCCTTCAATTGCTTTCAAAAATATTTGCAAAAGGTCAGATTCTAGTCTTGGGATAACTACTTCTGTTTCGGGATCTCCAAATCTCGCATTAAATTCCATTACTTTCGGTATATCTTCATCAATCATAAAGCCAATAAATAGAATCCCTGTATAATCATGTCCCTCTTTCTCTAAGCCTATTTCTATTTTATCTAATATCTCAGTTTTAACTGTTCGTTTTAAGGATTCATTAAATAGATGACTTGGGGAGAAACAACCTACTCCTCCAGTATTTGGTCCCTTATCATCTTCATAAATCTGTTTGTAATCCTTAGCACTTTCCATTGGGAATAATTTATTATGTGAGACAAAACAAAGTAATGAAGCCTCCACTCCATGCAGAAATTCTTCTACAACTACCTTTGTTCCCTCTTTCCCAAATACTTTTTTCTTTAATATGTCATCCAGAGTGTTCTCAGCGGCTTTTTTATCCTCGCAAATCACCACGCCTTTCCCTAGACAAAGTCCATCGGCTTTAATTACAAGCGGATATGAGAAGTTTTCTATCCCTTTTAAAGCTGAATCAAACTCATAAAATGTCTTGTAATTTGCAGTAGGAATATCGTATTTTACCATAAAATCTTTAGCAAAATCCTTGCTTCCTTCGAGTTTCGCTCCAAAACTATCTGGACCAAATATCTTTAAATTATGAGATTTAAATAAATCTACTATTCCAAGTACAAGCGGTTCTTCAGGTCCAACTACAGTTAAGTCTATCTTTTCTCTTTTTGCAAACTCTAGCAGCCCTTCTATATCATTCGCCTGTAATAAGATGTTTTCAGCAATGAGCCCTGTCCCACCATTCCCAGGTGCACAGTAAATCTTATCAACTAGCTCTGATTGTCTCAATTTCCAACACAATGCATGTTCTCTACCGCCACTTCCAATTACTAGTATCTTCATATAGCACTCCTCCTAGTGTCTAAAATGTCTGATATCTGTAAATACCATCTTTATTTTAGATTCATTGGCCTCATGGACCACTTCATCGTCTTTAATAGATCCACCTGGTTGTATAATACAAGATATTTCTGCTTTTGCTATCGCTTCTATTGAATCTTTAAATGGGAAAAATCCATCCGATGCTAACACTGCCCCTTTTGCTTTTTTCCCAGCTCTTTGGATTGCCTCTTCAACTGCCCAAATTCTATTAACTTCACCTAACCCTATTCCTAGTGTTGCATTATCTTTTGCAACTACAATACCATTTGATGAAATATGCTTTGCTACTTTCCATGCAAAAATCATATCGTCTATTTCTATTTCTTCTGGAAATTCATCTGTTACAATATTAAGGTCTTCAACAAAAAGGTCCATATTTTTATCTTGAACTAACAATCCACCATCAACTTGCTTTATACTAGGTCTTTTATAATTCCATTCCGATAAATGGTCTATTTCTAATAATCTAATATTTTTTTTCCGAGTTAAAATCTCTATTGCTTCCTTTGAATAATTCGGAGCTATTATTATTTCTAGAAATATCTCTTTTAAGTGTTCTGCCAATTCCTTTGAAACTTCACGATTTAGAGCTACAATGCCTCCAAATATAGACTGTCTATCACATTCATAAGCCTTTTTAAAGGCATTTTCTATATTCGCTGCACTTCCTACTCCGCAAGGATTTACGTGCTTAAGAGCTACTGCAGTGGGCTCTGAGAATTCTTTTAATAAACTTATCGCTCCATTTGCATCATTTATATTATTATATGAAAGTTCTTTTCCATGAAGCTGTTTCATTCCTGCAATAGTCCCCTCTATCTGATTGTGATCAATATAAAAACTTGCTCTTTGATGAGGATTTTCTCCATACCTTAACTGAGCCTTTTTCTTATATGGAAGTGTTAAAAGCTCTGGAAAATCATCTCTTGAATCTTCATTGAAATATTGAGCAATTAATGCATCATAATATGCAGTATAGTTAAAAACTTTTTTAGCAAATTCTTTTTTTGTATCTATATCTATTTCTCCATTTTCTTTGAGTTCAACTAAAACTCTATTGTAATCTTTTGGATCGATTAGGACTATAACATCTTTAAAGTTTTTAGCGGCAGCTCTGATCATAGAAGGCCCACCAATATCAATATTTTCAATAATTTCTTCCTCTGTAGCTGTCTCTTTATGTATAGTTTCTTCGAATGGATATAGGTTGTTGACTACCATATCAATTCCCACTATACCGAGTTCTTTAATCTTTTCTCTATGGCTTTTTTCTTCTCTTTTAAAAAGAATCCCACCATGAATATATGGATTTAAAGTCTTCACTCTCCCATCTAAAATTTCAGGAAAATTTGTAACTTCATCAATTTCCACAACTGGAATATTGTTTTCTCTAAGAAGCTTATATGTTCCGCCCGTTGATATAATATCCCATCCAAGTTCCACAAGTCCTTTTGAAAAATGGACTATTTCTGTTTTGTCGTATACGCTAATCAAGGCTCTTTTCATGTCTACCTCCTGTTTCTAATCTTCATTGCAAAGCTCGTGAAGTGCTTTTACTAGTATCTTATGTTCAACTCTTAGTACTCTTTTTTGTAAAGATTCAACTGTGTCATCTCTTAATACATCTACACTTTCTTGCAAAATAATCTCACCAGTATCTGTTCCCTCATCTACAAAATGAACCGTTGCGCCAGTCAATTTACAATCAGAATCTAAGACAGCTTGATGAACCTTTTCTCCATAATATCCATCTCCACAAAACTCTGGAATTAGTGAGGGATGAATATTAATAATTTTATCTCTAAATGCATTTATAAATATAGGGGAGAGAACTCTTAAAAAACCTGCTAATACTATTAGATCAACTTCTCTTTTTTTTAGTTCTTTTATAATCTCTAAATCATAGTCGGAACTAGAAAATAATTTTGGGGCTATATACAGTGCATCTATACCTGCCTTTTCTGCTCTTTTCAGACCAAAAGCATGCTCTTTATTTGAGATGACAACAACTGTTTCAGCATTTATTTTATTTTCACTGCAAGCATCTATAACAGCTTGCAAATTTGTACCTCCTCCTGATATAAGTACCCCTATTTTTTTTCTAGGCATAATTCGACACCCTTTTTACCTTCTTCAACTATTCCTAATACAATTATTTCTTTATTCTCTTTTAAAACCTTATCTGCACTTTCTTTCGAAAGGATCATAACCATTCCAATTCCCATATTAAATGTAGAATACATTTCCTCAATTGAAATATCTCCCCATTTCATTAAGAGATTAAATATTTCAGGTGTATCTATTTTTTTAACATCAATCTTTGCCAATGTATTTTCTTTTAACATCCTTGGAATATTTTCATAAAATCCTCCACCTGTAATATGAGACATTGATTTGATTTCTACTTTATCCAGTAATTCTAAAATCTCTCTAACATATATTCTAGTAGGAGTAATTAATTCTTCTCCAAGTGTTTTCCCTAGTTCTTCAATATACTTATCTAATGAAAATCCCATTTTATCAAAGACTATCTTTCTAATTAAAGAGAACCCATTACTGTGTACTCCACTTGAAGGAATACCTAAAATTACATCACCAGGTTTAATACCTTCCCCAGTTATAATTTTCTTTTTATCTACAACTCCAACACAAAACCCAGCAACATCATACTCGTTTTCATTGTAGAATCCCGGCATTTCAGCAGTTTCTCCTCCTACAAGTGCACATCCAGCTTTCACACAACCTTCTGCAATCCCTCCAACTACTTCTGCCATTTGCTCGGGCACTAGTTTACCAGTTGCAATATAATCTAAAAAGAACAGAGGTTTTGCTCCTTGACATAGGATATCATTTGCACACATTGCAACACAATCTTCTCCAATAGTATTATGTTTATCCATCATAAATGCAAGTTTCAATTTAGTCCCAACTCCATCAGTTCCAGAAACTAAAACTGGTTCTTCCAAGTCTTTCATATCTAGTTGAAACAATCCTGAAAATCCTCCAAGACTTGATAGAACTCCTGGAGTTCTAGTCTTTTCAACGAAACCCTTTATCATTTGAACCTCTTTATATCCTGCTTCTTTATCTACTCCTGCATCTTTATAATTCAATGACATACCTTCTCCTCCATTTATAATTATTCTCTCTCAACTGGGTAATCAATACTAAAGCAACCTTACAAAATCCATTCCTTCCATCAACTAATTTTACAAGTCTTACTAATAAAATCTATGAAGGACTGGTGCTCAAGCTATCATTTTCTACCACTACAATTTTTCCTAGCTCCTCATTTCTTATGATTTCAACTCATTATCTATCTCAATTGTTTCTTTTGCCATTTTTTGTTTAAACCCACGGAACTTCTCCCTAAGTTCAGGATATTTTATAGATAACATTTGAACAGCTAAAAGTCCTCCATTCTCTCCCCCATCAATTGCTACAGTTGCAACTGGGACTCCTTTTGGCATTTGTACAACTGACAGAAGCGAATCTAAACCGTCTAAAGTTGATGACTTTGCAGGGATTCCAATTACAGGAAGTGAGGATATGCCTGCTAAAACTCCAGCAAGATGAGCAGCCTTACCTGCAATTGCTATTATAACTTCTGTCCCATTAGCTTCTGCATTTTCAGCAAAATCTTTAGCAAGATATGGCGTTCTATGTGCTGATATAACTCGTAATTCATATTCTACACCGAAATCTTCCAGCACCTTAATAACTTTATCTCCAATTGGCTTATCTGAAATACTTCCCATTACTATGCTTGCCTTCATTTTTACTCCTCCTCTTTTAATCCTCTTCGTTACAAAACCCAGATGGATAGGTTTAAAAACCTACCCTCCTGGGATTTAATTAGCCAAGCATTAACTGCTCTAGCTTTAAGGGTTCTACATATTTACCGTCTTTATATGCTCTCATATTTCCCCCAGATATCTCATCTATAAGAGCAATATGATTATCATTTTCTACTCTTCCAAATTCAAACTTTATATCATATAATTCTAAATGTTTTTTCGCCAATTCATCTTTTACAACCTGACCTATTTTCTTAGTTAATTCAGTTAAGGTTTTATACTCTTCTTTACTCATAATACCCAACATTTCCAAGGCTTCATCAGTTATCAAGGGGTCATTTCTATCATCGTCTTTTAACGTAACCTCTACATACGCATCTAGCTCTTGACCTTCTTCTATATACATACCATATCTTTTTAAAAAGCTCCCCACTGCTCTGTATCTACATATAACTTCTACCCCTTTTCCAAAGACTTTTGCAGGTAGCACAGTCATAGTGTTGTTTTCTATGTCTGAGCTTATAAAATGTGTTGGGATACCCATACCATTCATTTTTTCATAAAAGAAGCTTGTTAATTTAAGGCCTGCTTTCCCAGCGCCTTCTATACTTAGTCCAACTGTATTTGCACCCGGGTCAAAAACTCCATCAGTTCCTGTTACATCGTCTTTAAATCTAAGCATATAATTCCCATCTATAAGTTCATATACGTCTTTAGTCTTTCCAGTGTAAACTAATTTCATTTTTTTCCCTCCTAAATGAATATAAACTTAAGCACAAATAATACTGCTAATATCCACATAACCTTTGATACTTCTTTTGTGCGGCCTGTAAGCAATTTTAGTAGCACATATGATACCATTCCAAATACTATACCATCAGCAATACTGTATGCAAATGGCATTATAACTATTGTTAAAAAAGCTGGTATAGCTTCTGTATAATCTGTAAAATCTATTTTTGATATTGGACTCATCATAAATAGCCCAACAATAACTAGTGCTGGTGCAGTAGCTGCCGCTGGAATCATTGTAAATAATGGTGCAAAAAATAATGCTAATGCAAACATACCTGCTGTAGCTAGTGAAGTAAGACCTGTTCTTCCGCCTCCTGCTACTCCTGCGCTTGACTCTACATAAGTTGTTACTGTGCTTGTTCCAAGAAATGCACCTGCTACAGTCCCAATTGCATCTGCCATAAGAGCTTTGCCAACTCTTGGAAGCTTTCCATTTTCATCTAGCATTCCTGCTTTTGATGAAACTCCTGCAAGTGTTCCTACTGTATCAAATATATCAACGAATAGGAATGTAAATACAACTACTAACATTTCCCATGAAAAAATCTCTTCAAATCCTACAAATTGAAATGCAACATCCTTAATTGATGGAGGCAAACTTAAAATTTTAAAACCTTCAGGAACCATTGTTACTCCAAATGGTATTCCTATTATAGTTGTTGCTATTATTCCAAATAGTATTGCTCCATTTATTTTTTTGGCTAACATGTACCCAGTTATAATTATTCCTAACAAAGCAACTAATACTGGTGCAGAAACAACATTTCCAAGTGATACTATCGTTCCATCTCCTGGTACTACAACTCCAGCACCGCTAAGCCCTATAAATGAAATAAATAATCCAATCCCTACTGAAACTGCATGTTTCAAATTCATTGGTATAGAATCAAAAATTGCTTCTCTAGCTTTTACAAATGATAATAGTATAAATATAATACCTTCAATTAATACCGCTGTTAAAGCAAACTGCCATGTTTTGCCAAGTGGTCCAAGTACAACGTAAAATGCAAAAAAAGCATTTAGTCCCATACCTGGTGCAAGTGCAAATGGATAATTAGCATATAGTGCCATTATAAGAGTAGCTAGTAATGAAGCTAATACGGTTGCTGTAAATACTCCCCCTGCATCCATCCCCGTAGCTGATAGAATCCCTGGGTTTACTGCTAAAATATATGCCATTGTCATAAATGTTGTGATACCTGCTAAAATTTCTGTCTTTACATTTGTGCCATGCTCTTTAAGCTTAAAGAACTTTTCCAATGATAATTCCTCCCTTTAATGTTATCGTTGAAAAAAAATATAGCCCAGTCAGGCAGGTCAGCGAAACCTACCCGACTGGGCTTTTATCCCTTCGGTGTGATGCTACTTAGAGCACCTGTACCGCTTGGACCAGCTGAAAAATCTCACGGAACCCTAGGTACACTTTCGCTCATAGTAAAGTGATTGTGGTCACTTTATAGAAATTTCCCAACCATATTATGGGAACTATATGAGCCATATTTAATTTACATACTGAGTTTAACAGTTTAAGCACTAAATGTCAACTAAAATATAGAAAACATAAATTCATTACAATTTAGGTATTTAGCCATTCCTAGCACATATACTTGCTTCCTAATTATCTTTTTCAAGCCTTCTAATCACTATTTCTTTTAATCCAGGATGCTTGTATTCTTTATCTAATTCCCTTGCACTATATGCTAGTTTTAGAGTATGAACATCACTAGATTTACTACCCTTATCAATAATATCTTCCCAACTAGGATACTCTTCTCTTAACTGGAATTCATCTAAACTTAACTCATTAATTGTCAATAGGTGTGATACCACTGAGGTTATATATATATCCAGTGCATTCGGGAAATCCTCCCAATACTTTTCTAGAGTAATCAAGGCATGTAATCCAGTTATGCAATGAAGTGCCACGATATCTCCCGTATTTGCATATGCAGTTATTGTAAGATCCAAAATTGCATTTATTTTTTCATCTGAGTCGCCATTAATAACAAATCCAAATTTCATATAATTCTCATCGCTATATAGTGCTTTTAGCCTTTTCCCTAAACCCTTATTCTCCTTTAATAACTCTTTAATATTTGGATTGCTTATTAGATTATCCATTTCATGGATAATTCTATCTCTGTCAATTCCAGATTCAAACACAGCTGCCTCTCGATAGGCCGTTATGTAATATGCTAGAGCTCTCGCAACCTCAGGCAAATAATCTTTATCAATTTCCAAGCCTTCTATTGCATATGCAACTCGAATAAGAGTGTGAAAAAGTCCTGAGGACATTCCAAGTTTATAATTATTCAGAGTATCAAAAATACTGTAGTTATAATTATCTATAGTAATTTCATCTTGAAATAATGCTAAACAAGATTCATAGAGTTCTCTATCTCCAACACATTCCTTTATGCTATCAGCTTTAATATAATCCTCTTTAACTGGTTTTATTTTCGTTGTTTTACTATATTTTTGCGAATAGTCTAGAGTATCCTCTAAATTATTTGTCATTTTATAAAATGCTAGTTGCCCCATCGGCAAATGATTAACTAGATTTCCTGCGTATGGAGAAAACTCATCTCCGAATTGATTTACAAGACTACCTATACCCATAAAAATTCTCCTCCTTAAAAACCCAATAAAATCCTACTTAAATAATTATAATCCTATATACTATTTTATACTTTAATTGAATAAAAAGCAAAGAGACAAAATAATCTGCAGAACAATGAAAGTTGTTAACTGCAGACTTTATTCATAATTATTCACTTATTTCTTTTTCCCACTTTATTTCAGGAGCTCTAACTTTGAAAATTCCGTTTTCATCTATAATCTCATACTCTGCTATCTCACTATTAAAAGTTCCCAAATCAGATGTATAGGAAACATCTACAATAGCTAAGTATCCTTTTCCTTCATTTTTGTTAATTGAACTAACAGTAAAAGACTTTAGAATAGGATTAATCTTTTTCATATCTTCTACAAATTTATCATAGTCTTCTTCTCTATTTTCAATAGGAGTCAGTAAATATAACTGTGAGTATTTTATACTTCTTTGTGCTTTAAGAAATCTATCAAGAGCCAATTCAGGAGTTCTTTCCATAATATCTACATTGTCATTAGATAATATTGTCTTATCTATTCTATCCTGATAAAAGAAGCTCATAGGATCATAATTATTACTTGCATTCCAAATTACATATTCTTCAACTCCAAGTTCCTGTGCTGCAACCATCTGGTCTGAGATTGCTTTGGCATCATATTTTATATGGCCTTTTACCCATGGTGCGGAAAATCCTTGAAACCAAGGTCTAATAATTGCTGGATCTTTTTGAGCTGCATTTCGCTCAATTGCTTCCATTACTGCTAATCTTGAAATTTCATACGGATGTTTATCTGGCACATCATAACCATATACACCTGTACCATAGTGACTTGGATATATCATTGGACAAATATACTCAACCTGATTTGCAACTTTTCTCCATGTTTGGCCTATATCGTCTGGTATATCATCCCATGAATGAGTAATAATCCCAAAAACATCTGCAGCTATATGCACATTATATGGCTCGAGTTCTTTACTAGCTAAAGCAAGAAAGTCCTCTATGCCTTCATCCTTATCTCGATCATTTCTGCCAGGGAACTCAGTTATTGGATTATAGTAAGCAGCCCTGTCAGGAAATCTAACATAATCGTACTGAATCTCATCAAAACCTCTAAGTGCTGCTTCTCTTGATACTGCAATAACATAATTCCACACATACTCATTAAAAGGATTAACCCATGCTTCTCCATTATTATCTAAATAAACTCCACCTACTTTCAATTGTATTGCATGTTCTGGTTTTGACTTTGCAAACAAGGGATCCTTAAAAGCAACAATTCTTGCAATTGTATAAATTTGATTTTGTTCTAAGTAATCCATTAGTGGTTTGTAATCATCAAACCAGACGTCAACATTTGAGCCTACCTGTTTTACAATTTCAAGTTCGCTTGTCCATGTTACATACCCATGGTCATCTTTAATATCTATTACCAATGCATTTATTTCAGAAGCTTTTGCAATTCCTAATACTTTTTCTAACTTGTTTATTTCATCAAGTCTTGATAAATCCGCTGATTTTCCAGACTGACCATTTATGGCATTGATATAATCTGCATAATAATCTATGTTTTCTTCTTGAAATTTAAAACCTGCAACATTTCCAGTTATATAAAGGGCTTTAGCTTTTACAGTTTGAAGTTCCTTATCCTCGCCTAAAGGAGGTAAAGGGACATAAAACTCACCCATTTCATCTTTTCTTATTTTTTCAAGATCTTCTCGTTCTGCTTGCAAAACTTTTTGCTTATCTTCTTCGCTAAGTTCTGGCTCTTTTGGAGTTTCTTCTTCTTTTTCTACTTCTATTGACTCATTTTCTTTAACACTCTCGTTAGGTGTCTGTTCATTTGATGTACAGCCTGACAATACTAGTGATAGTATTATTAAAGAAAGCAATAAAAAAATATTTTTTTTCAATTGTCCACCTCTTCTTTTTTATCCGTATCATACACATAAACTTCCTTTTGTGAATCCGTAGTTATAAATTCAACTTTTTCCTTAGGTACAGTAATAACTTCGGGCAAACCATCACTTATAAACCTTTCACCTGGGTTATTATCAAAGTACTCAATATAATTATACATCCCTACATTATCAACCTTTATTTCACTAGCTCTTATTCTTGGAATGCTTTCAAAGTCAAACTTTATGTTATAAGGTGAATAACCAGGATTCCAACCTACATTTAAAATAGCAATGTTATTATAATCAATTCCATTATAGGTTCCTTCTTTTAAGAAACTAGTTAAAGAATCATCTTTTGGTCTAGTTCCATATGGTAAGGCTATTGTATCTATGCTATATGATTCGTCGTCTATAAATTCCTTCAAATACTGAGCCTGTGAGCCAATCTCTTCTTGGAGTTTTTCTTTAGAAATATCTGTAAAATTTGCATGCGTTCTCGAATGATTTCCAATGTCCATACCGTTTTCTAAAAGAAATCTGATTTTATCAGTTTCTAATCCCCTTTGCCCAAATGGTACATCACCCGTAAGAAAAAATGTAGCAGCAGGACTAAAGTCTGGATATTCCTTGTTAAAATCTATTAAAATCCCTACTGCAGAATTGTTATCAATTGAATTGTTTTCAAAATACTCAAAATTATTCTTATTGCCATCGTCAAATGTCAATACTATTGGAGTGTACCCTTCTGGAGTCGTTATATTCCCCGCAACATAGTCACGAAGGCTAATTGGTCTATAACCTTTTTCGTATAAGGTTAACAAGTCTTTTTTGAAATTTTCTGGTGTTCTCACCCATTCTTTTTCCTCTTGACCAATATTATGATACATTAAAACCATTACTCGACCTGATTCATTTGGTTTAAGAGAAAGGTCTATTTCATCTTTTGGATCTATAATTTCAGGTTCGGGAAGCTCTTGTTCTTCTTCTTGAATCTCATTTGAATCCGATACAGATAATTCAGTCTGTTCTTCATTTTTACTCTCAATTGGTTCAGTTTGATTACAACCAGTTGCCATTATTGCAATTAAAATTAATAACATTATTTTTTTATTCATCTCTAACCTCACACATTCTTGTTTTAACTAAGACCATTCTTTGATATTTTATCCGTAATTTTAATTGTATCATGAATTTTTGATATTATACAATGATAAAAAAACTTATTTATTATTTTGGTTTATAGTTTAAAACTCTCATAGCATTTAACACTGCCAAGACTGCAACTCCTACATCAGCAAATACCGCTTCCCACATTGTCGCAATTCCTACAGCTCCAAAAACTAATACAATTGCTTTTATTAAAAGTGCAAATATTATATTTTGCCAAACTATAATCCTTGTTCTATTCGCTATCATTATAGCTATAGGAAGTTTACCGAGTTCATCTGTCATTAAAACAATATCAGCCGCTTCTATCGCAGCGTCTGAACCAAGTGCACCCATTGCAACTCCGATATCTGCTCTAGCAAGAACTGGTGCATCATTTATTCCATCTCCAACAAATACAATCTTCTTATTCTTAGGCAATTTATCTTTTAAATCTTCAATTATACTTACCTTATCTTGAGGTAAAAGCTCAGAATAATACTTATCCACACCCAGTTCAGCACTTACCTCTCTGGCTATATTCTCTTTATCACCTGTTAGCATAACTATATTTTCAATCCCATTATTCTTCAAATCCTTGATAGCTGCTTTTGAATCTTCCTTAATTTGGTCAGCTATAACTATATAGCCTGCATATAATCCATTTATCGCAATATATATTATAGTTTTCTCTTCTGATACAGCATCAACTTCTATATTATGTGAATCAAATAATGCTTTATTACCTAAAAATATATCTTTATCTAGTATTTTAGCAGAAACTCCCATTCCTGCAAGTTCTTTATATTTCAAAACTGAAATCCCATTAATATCTTTTCCATAAGCATTGACAACTGATTTCGCAATCGGATGAGATGACATAGACTCAGCTAATGCAGCTAAATACAATAGTTCATCTTCTTCGATATCCCTAATTGAAACAACTTTTTCAACTCTAAATTCACCTTTTGTAAGTGTGCCTGTCTTGTCAAATACAATAGTATCTACAAAATTTAACGCTTCTAGATAATTCCCACCTTTTATCAATATTCCTTGTCTTGATGCACCACCTATTCCTCCAAAAAAACCCAATGGTATAGATATAACTAATGCACACGGGCAAGATACTACTAGAAATATTAGGGCTCTATAAATCCAATCTGAAAACTCTGCCCCTGATAAAACTAAAGGCGGAATTATAGCTAAACCAATTGCTGTAAATACTACAGCTGGTGTGTAATACCTAGCAAATTTAGTTATAAAATTCTCCATTGGAGCCTTTTTACTTCCTGCATTTTCTACTAACTCCAGTATCTTTGAAACTGTAGATTCATCAAATTCTTTGCTAACTCTAACTCTAATTAATCCCTGTTGGTTAATAAACCCGCTTAATACATCATCCCCAACAGTCACTTCTCTTGGAATAGCTTCTCCTGTCAAAGCCGCAGTGTTTAATGATGAAAACCCGGATATAACCTTTCCATCTAGTGGAACCTTTTCCCCTGGTTTAACTATTATCTCATCCCCAATATGAACAAGATATGGTGATACTACTTTTGTATCATTTCCATCAGCCAGATTAGCATAATCCGGTCTTATATCCATCAATTCTGAAATAGATTTTCTAGATTTATTAACGGCATAACTTTGAAAAAACTCACCAACTTGGTAAAAAATCATTACTGCTACACCTTCTGGATATTCTCCAATTGCAAATGCTCCAATAGTTGCAATCGACATTAAAAAATTTTCATCAAAAACATGACCTCTAATGATGTTTCTTAAAGCTTTAAGAAGTACATCTCCACCTATTAAAATATAGCTTAATAAAAATATAGGCAATCTATAAATCCCAGTCTTTGGATAAAAAATTGCAAACACAAATATAGCCACTCCAATTACTAATCTTACACTTATTCCCTTTGATGGTAAACTATGTGTATTAGTATGTGCGTGTGTGTGACTATGGTCGTCCTCTTTGTTGTTTTTTTCAAGCGGTTTTCCTGCTAATTCTTCCATAATTTTTACATTAGGTTCAAAGTAATTTATAATTTCTTTAGATTTTTTTGATATATCAGCTTTTTTAATACCCTCTATTATATTAATTTTAACTGTCTTATTTATAAAGTTTAAGTATACATTTTCAACACCATCTATTTCTTTTATCTTAGCTTCTATCCTAGAAGCACAATTAGCTCAGTCTAAGCCTATTAAATGAAGCTCAATTGTTTGCATATACGCTCCTCCTATTTATGATTTATATGGTTCATCCCATCATCTAAAATATTTTTTACATGGTCATCATCTAATGAATAGAAAACTATTCGTCCCTCTTTACGATATTTTACCAATCCTGCTTGCTTTAAGACTCTTAACTGATGTGAAATAGCAGACTGACTCATATCTAATAATACAGCAATATCACAAACACACATAGATGATTGAATTAAAGCATATAAGATTTTTATTCTAGTTTGATCTCCTACAACCTTGAAAAATTCAGCAACATGGTAGAGTTTATCGTCTTTGGGCATTTTATTTTGTACGTATTCTAAGATTTCTTTATGAATTACGTTACAATCTGAAACATCTTTGTTTATGCTATTTCCCATTTCTTCACTCCTTATATGAATACTTGTTCATATGTTCAGTTTTATTTTACCTTTTTTTTGAACTTTTATCAAGTAATAAACATTTTTATAGTTTCTATAGTATATCCCTCTGTTTCTATTGAATGTAACCTGATTGTTACACATAGGCAACTTTTTTCTTATATAATATGGATAAGGAAGGAGTTTTATTATGAAAAATAGAAATTATCTTTTCTTATTTTTATTGGTAATAGTCTTGGTATTTATATCTGGATGTAGTGCTGAAGATATAATGATGGATGCCACTTTAGAATCTATAAATGAGTCTAATAGTAATGGCTTATTTCCGATTGATATAGAAATGTTGAACTCCAATGAATATAAAGAAGAGATAGAAACATATTTAGAAAAATTAAATCCAGAAGTGGATATTTCAAAGTCAAATTATGCTTTTGGGGATTTAGATGGTGATTCTATCCCCGAACTTGTATTGTATATAGAAAGAGATTCTAAAAATTTAGATGATGAAGGATCTTTAATTGTCTATAGCTTAGTTGATGGACAATATAAGCAATTGGATCTAATCCCTATGAATTATGACAATAAAAATTACCTCCTAAAATTAGGAATGCTTTCAATAGATCAGCCTGGAATCCTACTTAGCAATCAAGTGGGTGTTAAAGCAGCTGTAACTTACGGATATATACTCCAAAACGGACAATTAAAAAATATATTGAATCCAAAGAGAGTAAATCTTGTTTCTTTCGATGCTATGGAAGCTATCGATGATATTGATGGAGATGGGATTTTAGAATTTGGAATTTGGACAGTTGATCCAGAAACAAAAGAAACAAATATAGAAGATGCAAATAAAATCCTTCTTTGGTACAAATGGGATGGAATAGATGGTGCAGTGTTTGTAAGAAAAGATGCTATGATTACAAGGAGTTTAGCACTCTATGAAGCTTCTAGTGATATTGATGGAGTAATTACTTACTCAGAATCATTTATTCAAGATTTAGAAAAAAATATAGATAAGTATTCTGAATCCGAAATTTCTATTTTACTGAGTTCTCACATAACATATTTAGAAATGAATTCAAGCTACAATTCTCTTGATATTGCTTCGATATTTTCTAAATATACTAAAAAAACATCTTTACTTGATTTACTTGATAATTATAACCTAACTAATAATAGAATTAATGATGTAGATTATCTCAAAAGAGATAAGGTTTTGGAAACTGAATATGACTTAAAAGATATGCTAATCTCCAACCTAAATAAAGGCTATTTTTTAAGTTTAGACAATGGAAGATACATTTATGCTCCAGATTACTCGAAATTTGAAACTAAATTTTCAAAATCGATTACAAAAGAACTCCAAGGATATCTAAGTATAATGTCAAAATATACTCTAGTTCCTCATATAAATAAAACTGAACTCTTAATAGATAAAATTGATTTAGCAAAAAGGCTCTATGAAATAGAAAACTATAGACTCACATATAGTTATTCTGATAATCTAGAAAATATAAATAGACTCTATAAGGATTATCTCACTGCCTTATTATTTTATTCCCCTGATGGAGAAATTATAACAGATTCGAAAATAGTCTCTAATAAAGAAATTAATAAGTTTATTGATATTGTAAATTCATACCCTGAAACTTATTTTTCACAAGTAATAAATCAGTTGCTAGTCCTACTCAATAATAATCAAAACTCTTTAAATCCTGAACTTTTGAAAGAAATCAATCAAATGATAAGATAAACCTGCTCAAATTTTATGAGCAGGTTTTCTTTAGTACTTATGAAAGTTCTACTATTCTTAGTATTATAATGAATTATCTGTTTTGAATCCCATAAAGACTTCCTTATAATTCTTCATATAAAGCCTTTTTTATACTATTTTTTTATTTTCTTATTACAAGGAGTTCCTTTTCATTTTGTAACACTTTCTCGGCTTTTGTATTTATGGTTTCATCAAATCTCTCTTTTGCTAGAGATAACATAAGCTTGATTCTATTTTCTTGATTAACTCTAGTTGCACCTGGATCGTAGTCTATTGGTACTATATTAGCATTTGGATATATCCTTTTTATATTTGGGACAACCCCTTTCCCAACTATATGATTCGGTAAACATCCAAAAGGTTGCGCTACAACTATATTTTGAAAACCAGCACCTATTAGTTCCATCATTTCTGCTGGAAGAAGCCATCCTTCTCCCATTTTACAACCAACTCCAATTACATTATCTACTGATTTTTTCAAGCGATTAAATGGTGCTGGAGCAATAAAGCTACTATAATCACTTATAGCTTCCCGCATAGCTTCCTCAATTGAACTTAAGTAATCATTTGATTTTCTCATTATCAAGCTTTTCCAAAAACCTTTACCGTATAATTTGAAATCTATTACTCCATTTTCTACACAATACATTAAAAAGCCCATCAAGCCCGGCACCATAACTTCGCAGCCTTCTTTGAACAAAAACTCCTCTAATCCATTGTTCCCCAGACTTGAAAACTTAATATAGATTTCTCCAACTATTCCGACCTTAATTTTTTTCTCCTTGCTACGAGGTACAGATTGAAAAGATTTTACTATTTCTACCATAGTATTTTCAATATCCCTTTTATTTGCACCTCTTTTATTGTTAAACTCATCCGTAATTCTTTTTACCCACGTGTTAACTAAATCACTACTTTGTCCTTTTACTATTTCATATGGCTTTACCTGATTGTTAAGGAGCATTAAAAGATCCCCATATATAATAATTGCCATAGCTTGCTTTAACATAGCTAAGGAAACTTTAAACCCAGAGTTTTTCTCCATCCCACCAGCATTTAGTGATATTACTGGAATATTTCCATAGCCTGATTTTTGGAGTGCTTTTCGAAGCAAATGTATATAGTTAGATGCTCTACAGCCTCCACCAGTTTGAGTTATCAAAAGTGCAACCTTATCCAAATCATAATCACCAGAGTTTAGCGCATCAATCATTTGCCCAATAACTAAAAGTGCTGGATAGCAAGTGTCATTATGAACATTTTTAAGGCCTTCATCTACAACTGATTGCCCTTTGTTTTTAAGTATCTGCATATTATAACCAAAGTTTCTAAAAACCCTTTCAAGCAATGCAAAATGAATAGGTGCCATATCTGGGCATAATATTGTATAGTCTTTTTTCATTTCTTTTGTAAATTCATTTTTTTTAACTCTGTTAGTCATTTTTTAAGCACCTCTTTTTCACGTTGCTCAACAGCTGCCAAAAGACTTCTTATTCTTATTTTTACTGCCCCTAAATTTGTAATCTCATCAATTTTAATACTTGTATATATCTTGTTGCTATCTTCGAGAATAGCCTTTACCTCATCGGTTGTAATTGCATCTAAACCACAACCAAATGATACTAGTTGAATTAACTCTATATCATTTTTATCCTTTATATACTCTGCTACTGAATATAGCCTAGCATGGTATGTCCATTGGTCTAAAATATCAACTGACCTTTTCTTTGCTAATGGAGCAATTGAATCCTCACTTAGCACAACAACTCCAAAATCTGTCAACATCTTAGCTATACCATGATTTACCTCTGGATCAATATGATATGGCCTTCCAGCAAGTACTATCATCTTTTTATCTTGCATTCGAGCAATCTTTATAAATTCCTCACCTAAATCTTGGATTTTCTTTAGATATGCCTTATACTCTCTAAATCCTCTATCTACTGCAAACCTAACTTTATTTAGTTTTATATGTCTATTTTTTTTATTTAGTGCTTCATAAATTTTTATAGAGAGAACTCGTTTATTTTCAAATCCGATATAGTCATATATAAAATCTATTCCTTTTAATCTTTCAACATTTGCCGCTATTACTTCAGGATAATATGCTACAACAGGGCAATTAAAATGGTTATCTCCTTTTTTTTCATCCATATTATATGTGATGCAAGGATAGAAAATCGTATCTACACCTTTATCTATCAAATACTCTATATGCCCATGAACAAGTTTCGCAGGAAAACATACAGTATCTGATGGAATCGTATGCTGTCCACTAATATAAATTTCTCTAGTTGAAAAAGGTGAACGAATAACTTCAAAATCCAGAAGACTAAATACCGTATGCCAAAATGGAAACATCTCATAAAAATTCAACACCATTGGTATGCCTATAGTACCTCTTTTACCTTTTATTGGTTTATATTGCCTTAAAAGGTCAAGCTTTTCTTCATACAGATTATACTTTTCTTCAACCTCTTTATTTTTAATAGGTCTTTCGCATCTATTTCCTCCAATAAATTTCCTGTTATCACCAAAACTATTTACTGTCAATGGACAGTTGTTTTCGCATAGTCCACACATAACTAATTTTACTGTATGATGGAAATTTTGAAGGGATTCTTTATCCAGTATAGAGCTCTTTTCTCCACCTTGTTCTTTAGCATATAGTGCAGCACCATAAGCACCCATTAGTCCTGCGATGCTTGGACGAATTACATTTCGACCTATTTCATCCTCAAAAGCCTTTAATACAGAATCGTTATAAAAAGTTCCACCTTGTACTACTATGTTTTCTCCAAGTTCTTTAGCGGAAGAAGCTCTAATTACTTTATAAATTGCATTTTTTATTACACTTATAGAAAGACCTGCAGATATATCTGCAATACTTGCACCATCTTTTTGTGCTTGCTTTACCGATGAATTCATAAACACAGTACATCTTGACCCTAGATCCACTGGTTGGCTTGAAGATATACCTAGCTTAGCAAATTCATCAATACCATATCCTAATGCCTCTGCAAATGTCTGTAAAAACGAACCACATCCAGATGAACACGCTTCATTTAAAAATATGCTATCTATTACACCATCTTTAATTTTAAAGCACTTTATATCTTGTCCACCAATGTCAATAATAAAATCGACATCTGGCTTGTATTTCTTAGCTGCAGTATAATGGGCAATTGTTTCAACTACACCATAATCAAGATTAAATGCATTTAACATTAAATCTTCGCCATATCCCGTTACTCCTGAGCTTTTTATCACTATATTAGGATATTTACTGTAAAAATCAAGTATGAAATCTTTTATAATAGGAATTGGATTCCCTTTGTTAGAGCTATACATATCACATAGAATATTCTCTTCTCCATCCATTATTATAGCCTTTATAGTTGTGGACCCTGCATCAATTCCTATATACGCATCTCCAATATAAGTGGCAGGATCTTTATATAATACTTTGTTTTTTCCATGCCTATTTTTAAAATTCTCATAGTCTTCTTTAGAATTGAAAAGCTTTTTCAAACCTCCAAAACTTTTTTCTACTGCTCTAGTTTTCAGATCATAAATTAAATCTTCAATAACTACTTTTTCTCCAATATCAGCTATAGCAGCACCCATCGCTACAAAATAAAGTGAGTTTTCTGGACAAATACCATTTACTAAAAGTGCACTGTTAAAACTCTCTCGAAGTTGTGAAAAGAAAGTTAATGGACCACCTAAATAAACAACCTTGCCTTTTATCTTTCTACCCTGGGCTAAGCCTGCTATCGTTTGATTTGCAACAGCTCCAAATATACTCGCTGCTATATCTTTTTTACTTGCTCCTTGATTTAGGAGCGGTTGTATATCTGATTTTGCAAATACTCCACATCTAGAAGCAATTGTATAAGTCTTTTCATAACCTTTTGCAAGCTCATTCATTTCCAAAAGGTCAACAGACATTAAAGTTGCCATCTGATCAATAAATGCTCCTGTGCCACCAGCACAGGAACCATTCATTCTAACATCCATTCCGTTTGTTAGAAAAATGATTTTAGCATCTTCACCACCTAATTCTATAACTACATCTGCACCATCTATCGTCTTATTTACTGCAACTCTTGTTGCATATACCTCTTGTATAAATGGTATATTAAACCTTTCTGCTAAACCCATTCCAGCGGAACCTGATATGGTTAATATAGCTTCTTTTTCATCTGGGAATTTATTTTTAATCTCTTGTAACAACACTGCCGTCTTTTCTCTAATTTGTGAAAAATGTCTTTCATAGGATTGAAAAAGATTATTATCCTCTGAATCCAAAACAACACATTTCAATGTTGTAGAACCAACATCAAGCCCGATTCTCATACTATCACCTAGTCCTTAATTAATATCTAAACTTATGCATTGATTTTACTACAAATATCGATAAATGTATATACATATAGTGTCTGGGACGCCTTATCTATAAAACCCTAAGTTTTATTCAACGATAAGACCCTTGTAGTCCTACATAAAGTAAACTTTCTGTAATATAAAAAGAACCGAAATTAATCGGTCCTTTTTGGATTATTAGGATCTTTGATAGTTTGGTGATTCTTTTGTAATTGTTATATGATGAGGATGATTTTCTACAAGAGTTGCAGATGATACTTTTATCATCTTAGCTTTTTCTTTAAGCTCTTCTAGATCTGCTGCTCCAACATATCCCATTCCAGATTTTAATCCTCCAATAAGCTGATAAACTACATCTCCTAGCTTCCCTTTGTAATGAACTCTTCCTTCTACTCCTTCAGGAACATATTTCTTAGTTTCTTCCTGAAAATATCTATCTTTACTTCCAGAATCCATTGCCCCCATTGAGCCCATTCCTCTATATTCCTTATATCGTCTACCTTCAAAAAGAACTTCTTCTCCGGGACTTTCTTCAGTCCCAGCAAACATAGACCCTGCCATAATAACACTTGCGCCTGCTGCTATTGCCTTTGTAACATCTCCTGAATACTTAATCCCACCATCTGCTATAACTGGTATGCCTAATTCTTTAGCAGCTTCAGCGCAATTTATAATAGCTGTTATCTGCGGAACCCCTATACCTGTTACAACTCGGGTAGTACAAATTGAACCTGGCCCTATCCCTACTTTAACTGCATCTACTCCAGCTTCAATAAGGTCTCTTGTTGCTTCAGCCGTTGCAATATTCCCAGCTATAACTTGTAAATCAGGATAATTAGACTTTATCAGTCTAACTGCTTCTAAAACCCCTTTAGAATGCCCATGAGCAGTATCCAAAACAACTACATCAACCTGGCTTTTTATTAGGGCCGCAACCCTTTCCATCATATCTGCTGTTACTCCAATTGCAGCACCTGCTAATAATCTATCTTTATGATCTCTAGCCGAGTTTGGAAATTCAATAGATTTTTCAATATCTTTTATAGTTATTAAACCTATAAGTTTGAATTCATCATCTACTAAAGGCAACTTTTCAATTTTGTGATGTTTGAATATATCTAAAGCTGAATCCATTGATATCCCTAAACCGGCAGTTACTAGATTTTCTTTGGTCATAACCTCATCAATTTCCCTATCAGTGTTTCTTTCAAATCTTATATCTCTATTAGTTAGTATACCTACTAATTTATGATGTTCATCTACAATAGGAACTCCTGATATTCTATATCTTTCCATAAGTTCAAGTGCATCTGATACCTTATTGTGTCTCATCAAATAAAATGGATCTGTGATAATTCCATGTTCAGACCGTTTTACTCTATCAACTTCTAGTGCTTGTTTTTCAATAGACATACTTTTATGAATAATTCCTATGCCACCTTCTCTAGCAATAGCAATGGCCATTTTAGACTCCGTAACGGTATCCATACCTGCAGTCATAAGCGGTATATTAAGTTTAATCTTACTAGTCAAATATGTTGTTACTTTAGTATTTCTAGGTAGTACTTCCGATTTTCCTGGCAATAATAATACATCATCAAAGGTTAGACCCTCTCCAACAAATTCCAAATTTATTCCTCCTTTATCGTTTCCCAAGACCATATTTTCTTTATAATGTAACAAAAGCCCTTGTATATGTCAAGGGCTTTATAAATATCTTTAAAATGAGCACAACGATATAATTAACTCTGAAATCAATAATTTATGTAAAAACATAATAAAATAAATTTAAAACTTTCTAGGTGTTATGCTTACATACCCTAGTTTTTCTATGACAAATACAATCATCTTTATCCTTAGTTAAAAAATCAAGATAGTCTTTAAGATCTTCAATAACCTCTCTATCAATACTGTAGTTCATCCATTTTCCATTCTTTTTAGCTGTAACTATTCCTGCTTTAACTAGGATTTTCATATGATGTGATATCGTTGGTTGAGTTAATTCAAGACCATACATAATCTCACACCCACACATTTCACCACATGAAAGCATATCTAGTATTAACAGCCTATTTTTATCTGATAATGCTTTTACAACTTCCACTCTACGATCCATTTTTACAACCCCTCAAGATTAGTATTTATCTATCTTTATGTTAAAATAATATCCCATTTCATCATACTTTGTCAATAAAAATAGAACTTTTTATATTAATTATTTTTGACTTATGTCATAAACGATTAATATACGATCACAATTTATTTTGATGTTGATAAATCTACCTAAATAATTTCAAGACTGCCACAAATAAATTATAAACAATAAAGCCCTTAAACAATAAATTGTTTAAGGGCGGAAAATTCTTCTTAGATTAAAAAAATATAATTGCTAAACTACTAATTCTAAAACAGATACTTTATACTCATTCAAATAACCAGTATATATGAATTCAAGCTCAGAATAACTCATTATATCCATTGGTGAAGTTAATCCTGGATGCTTATCTGTTACATTAATACCACTTTTCAATAAAACTTCTGATACAAACTGAGAGCAGAAATAGTTGTATTTTCTAGGTAACGGAATATTGAACAAAGCAGTAAACAGCCCTAAAAAATTATACCCATATTTATAGCTTTCTGATTTAAATCTACCTATTTCAGAAATAATACTCTCCCTCTGTGCTTCTTCAACTTTTAAAGAATATAGAGAGCAAAAAGTATTTGGAAACCTTCTAAATGTACCATTTTCAACATCTTCTCTAACAAATCCAGCCAAAAACGGATTATAGGGATGAAGTCTTCCAAAACTATAAACCTCTTTAAGTTCTTCATCTAGTGATATAGATATATGAGTATATGAGTCCCCAGTATATGCATTTATAGCCCTTGAAAAATTAGAGCCACTATGTGAAAGCAATATATATATATTACATGTTTTATCCATTTAAACCTCTCCAGTGCACCATAGTAATATCTTATTGTACTATTTTTTTATGATTATTACAATGTATATTTTTTGGAATAAGTAACATATTGCATAAATATTAAAGAGGTTTGAAATATTTAATATTTCAAACCTCTAGAAATTTTATAGCTTATTTAAGAGATACATACTTGGGTTTTAGGCTTACATCATGCCGCCCATTCCACCCATTCCTCCCATACCGCCCATTCCAGCCATTGGGTCATCTTCTTCAACATCTGCAACAGCAACTTCAGTAGTTAATACCATTGAAGCTACACTTGCTGCATTTTGAAGTGCTGATCTTGTAACCTTAGTTGGGTCAACAATTCCTTTTTCTACCATGTTTACATACTGTTCAGTCATTGCGTCAAAGCCAATTCCTTTTTCTGCTAGTTTAACTTTTTCTACTATTATTGAACCTTCAATCCCTGCATTAGCAGCAATTTGTCTTATAGGTTCTTCTAGAGCTCTAAGAATTATTCTAACACCTGTTTTTTCATCTCCAATAACTGTATCAAGAAGTTTAGCGATTTCTGGAATACTATTTAATAAAACAGTTCCGCCTCCAGGTACAATTCCTTCTTCAACTGCTGCTCTAGTTGCTGCAAGAGCATCTTCAATTCTTAACTTTCTTTCTTTTAACTCAGTTTCTGTAGCTGCACCAACTTGAATTACTGCTACTCCACCTGAAAGTTTAGCTAATCTTTCCAAAAGTTTTTCAGAATCAAACTCAGATTCTGTATTTTCTATTTGAGCTTTAATTTGTTTGATTCTGCCTTGGATTTCTTCTTGAGTTCCTTCACCATTTACTATAACAGTATTTTCTTTATCAATTTTAATTTTAGCTGCTTTCCCAAGCATTTCAAGGGTAGTTTCTTTGATATCATGACCTAATTCCTCAGATATAACTGTACCACCTGTTAAGATAGCAATATCTCTAAGCATTTCTTTTCTTCTATCACCAAATCCAGGAGCTTTTACAGCAACACAATTAAATGTTCCTCTTAATTTATTTAGAACTAGAGTAGCCATTGCTTCGCCTTCAATATCTTCCGCAATAATTACTAGAGGCTTGCTTAATTGAACAATTTGCTCTAGTACAGGTAATATTTCTTGAATATTAGATATTTTTTTATCTGTAATTAAAATATAAGGATTTTCATATTCTGCTATCATCTTTTCAGTATCAGTTACCATATAAGCTGAAACATATCCTCTGTCAAACTGCATACCTTCAACTACTTCAAGAGTAGTTCCCATAGATTTTGACTCTTCAACAGTTATAACTCCGTCTCTCCCTACTTTTTCCATAGCATCTGCAATAAGTTCACCTATTTCTTCATCTCCTGCAGAAATAGATGCTACTTGTGCAATAGATTCTCTGGTTTCAACTGGAACTGATGTTTTTCTAATCTCTTCAACAGCAACTTCAACAGCTTTTCTTATTCCTTTTTGTAGAATCATTGGATTAGCTCCAGCTGCAACGTTTTTAAGACCTTCTCTAATAATTGCCTGAGCAAGTAGTGTTGCAGTAGTTGTACCATCTCCAGCTACATCATTAGTCTTAGTAGCTACTTCTTTAACAAGTTGCGCACCCATATTTTCAAACTTATCTTCAAGTTCAATTTCTCTAGCAATAGTTACACCATCATTAGTTATTATTGGTGCACCAAATTTTTTATCTAAAACTACATTTCTTCCCTTAGGTCCTAGCGTTACTTTTACTGTATCAGCTAATATGTTAATACCTCTTTCCATTGACCTACGTGCATCTTCACCAAATTTTATTTCTTTAGCCATCTTTTAATACACTCCTTTTTATACTAGAATATAATAATTTAATCTTAAATTAGTCTTGTACTACAGCAAGTATATCGATTAGTTTTAATATAGTTACTTCTTCTTCGTCTACTTTAATTTCCGTTCCTGCATACTTTGTAAAAATAACTTTATCCCCAACTTTAACTTGGTCTTTTCTTTTTTCATCATTGGTGATTTCATCACTAATAGCAATAATTTCCGCCATCAAAGGTTGTTCCTTTGCACTTTGAGGTAAAACTATTCCGCTTTTAGTTTTTTCTTCTACCTCTAATTTCTTTATAATTATTCTGTCTCCTAATGGTTTAAGGTTCATTAATACTCCTCCTTGATTTTATCTATTTTGTTAGCACTCTTCGTAGTTGAGTGCTAACATCTATATATATAATACTCTAAAATAAGAATATTATCAAGTCTATTTTTGAATTAGAATTTATATTTTTTCAAAAAAAACACTCCCCATTGGAAGTCTTGATTTATACTAGAGCTGCTAGAAAATAATATAATATAGGTATGAAAATTGCTGGTAACATATTAGCTATTTTAATTTTTTTAATCCCTAAAATATTTATTCCTATTGCCACAATTAGTATTCCACCTATGGCAGACATTTCTCTTATAACAGAAGGCGTAAAAAGATCTTTAGTAAAACCTGCTAACAGCGCTATCCCCCCCTGGTATAAGAAAACTGGTATGGCTGCAAAGGCAACTCCTATGCCGAGCGTAGACGAAAAAATAACTGCTCCAACTCCATCTAAAACTGACTTTGCCAAAAGTGTTGAGTGGTCTCCGGTAAGTCCTGACTCAAGAGCTCCAATAATTGACATTGCCCCTATACAATAGACAAGAGATGCCATTATAAATCCTTTTGAAAAGTTTGAATCTCCCTTTCCAAATCTCTTCCCCAAATTATCACCAAGCTTTTCTAATCTTTTATCTAAATCTAACTTTTCCCCTATAATACTCCCTACTACTATACTACCTAAAACTAGAATAAGATTTTCCATCTCTATAGCACTCATAATACCTATAATAATTACTGTTAAAGCCATTCCATCCATTATAGTTTTTGTATATTCTTCCTTTATTCCTTTGTTTAAGAAGACTCCAACAAAAGCACCTACTACAATAGCTACTGTATTTACCATTGTTCCTAACATATAATCACCTCATTATAATAAAACTGTCAACATCAATAATATACTAAATAGACTAAATTTACTAGAAAAAAAGGAATCAATTTTATAAAACTGATTCCTTTTTTCTACTCTACTATTAAATTCTCGGTCAATTTATGTCTGTTTGGTAGTTTCTCCTTTATTAAGACCAGTTCCTTTAACATATGCTACAAAACATATTAAATATTCTATCGAATATTTAATACTCTTTAGATAACTTAGTCCATGCTTCTAATGATCTTTCAATCTTATCATAAGAAATACAATAAGATGCTCTAAAATATCCAGGACAACCAAAAGTATAGCCTGGTACTATTAAAATGTTGTATTTCTTAGCAGCTGCAACGAAAGCTTTATCATCCTCTTCAAGTGCTTTGGAGAATAAATAAAATGCTCCTTGTGGTTTAGTACATTCGAAACCAAGTTCAAGTAAATGATTATATAGCAAATCCCTATTTTTTTTATAAACATCCACGTCAACAGTTTCATTTAAACATTTCATGATAACTCTCTGAAAAAGTGACGGTGCATTTGTAAATCCCAAATTTCTGGTAGCATTACTTAAACAAGTTTCCACTTCTTCAGCTTCATCCATTTCTGGTAAAAATGCAATATACCCTATTCTTTCCCCAGGTAATGAGAGTGATTTACTGTAAGAGTAGACAACGAAAGTATTTGCATAATAATTCAACATATATGGAACTACGATATCATCATAAACAATCTCTCTATACGGTTCATCAGAAACAATATAGATAGTATGATTAAGTTCTTCCGATTTTCTAGTCACAAGTTCAGCAATCTCTTTTATAACTTTTTCCCCATAAACAACACCTGTTGGATTGTTTGGATTGTTTATGATAATGGCTTTTGTCTTAGAGGTAATTGCTGCGTCCAATGCATCTAGGTCAGGTGTAAAACTACCCACATGCGTTGGAACCGCTACAAGCTTTGCATTATTATCAGAAACATAGGCTCTATATGGCCCAAAATAAGGAGAAAATGTAATTACTTCATCATCTGGGTCCAAGATGGTTTTGAACACAACGTTCAATCCACCACCTGCACCTACAGCCATTGCAATGTTATTAAATGTCAGATTTAATCCGTGTTTTTTATTGATATCCTGAGCAATAGCTTCTCTTACATCTGTATAACCTGAATTGCTCATATATCCGTGGACAAAATTTGGATCCTCTTCATTCAAAATTTCAATTATAGCAGTCTTTACTCTGTCAGGAGGTGCAACATTAGGATTTCCAATGCTAAAATCGAATACATTCTCTGCACCATGGATCTTTGCTAATCGATTTCCTTCTTCAAACATTTCTCTAATAACAGAACTTCCCGCAAGGGAATCCCTCATTTTTTTAGATATCATAATTACTCCCTTCTAAAATAAATGTAAATTTATGATGCTGCTGCAGATAATACTAGTGATAAGTATTTCTCCTCAGTCGTTGATCCTCTTGATGTTACTATTATAGGAACTTTTGCGCCTACAATAAATCCTGCCATCTTAGCACCTGCGGTAAAGGTAAGACACTTGCCAAGTATATTTCCTGCCGTTATATTTGGAACAATCAAAACATCCGCATCCCCTGCCACTGGGCTCTCATATCCCTTTATCTCAGCAGATTCTTTACTCATTGCAAGATCATAAGATATGGGTCCTTCAACCACACAACCAGTGATTTCTCCATCTTGATTCATTTCCTTTAATCTGCCCGCATCAATAGACTCAGGCATTTTGGGATTGATTTTCTCTACAGCTGCTAATACAGCAATTTTCGGATTATCATAACCAAGTGAATGAAGTACACCAACGGAATTTGCGATAATTTTCTTTTTCTGTTCTAAATCAGGATACATGATCATACCACCATCGGTTGTTACAACTAACTTATGATAACCAGGTGCCTCAATTATAACAAAATGAGACATAAGGTTTCCTGTTCTAAGACCATTTTCCTTATTGACAACCGCTTTTAACAAATCAGCAGTTTGAATCTTGCCTTTCATAATCAACTGAACTTTTCCATCTCTAGCAAGTGCCACTGCTTTTAGGGCGGACTCATTGTCATTTGGAGTATTAATAATCTCCACATCACTTATTTTTCTTCCCAATCCTATGATAATCTCTTCAATCTGCTCTCTGTTTCCGATAAAAATCGGTTTAATAATATTGTTATCAACAGCCTGATAAACTGCTTCTATTGTATGTGAATCATGTGCTGCAACCACAGCTACTTTCTTTATACCTTCAAAATTTTGAACGTTTTTGATTAACTGTTCGAAACTTTCAATAACCATTATTTCCTCCTAGCAGTCATTAGATGAAGTTGTATCCCAATTGGAATGCTTTTGTATTAAGCGCTTCAAATTTTCCTTTTCCTTTTTTACTAAACATTTTGTTCATACCCTCTACACCTTCAGTCTCAGTAAAATCTCCTGATACCTTTGCAATTAGACCCGCCATAATAATATTGGCACCTTTTGCATGCCCAATTTCCAAAGCCATCTCAGAACTAGGTATTGAGATTACTGTGATATCATCTCTTACATTAGTATCACAAGTCACAAGAGTACTATCTATTATAACCGTTCCTCCTGGTGATACAATACCAACAAACTTCTTGAAAGATGGATTATTCATAGCCAAAAGGATATCTGGCTCCTCTTGAGAAGGATTATAAATCATACCCTCGCCAAACTTAACAGTACAATTCGCAGTTCCACCTCTCATGGCTGAGCCATATTGTGGAATCCATGTAGCATTCATATCTTTTGATACAGCAATTTGAGAAATGACAAGACCTGTAGTAAGGACTCCTTGTCCACCTAATCCAGCAAATACTACTTCTTTCATATCTATTTCTCCTCTCTTTTCTTTAATTCTCCTAATGGGTAATAGCTTAATAATTCTTCATTTATTCTTTTAAATGACTCTATTGGAGTCAGTCCCCAGTTTGTTGGACATGGTGATACTACCTCAACAAGTGAATAGCCTTCATTATTCATCTGAGCCTGGAAAGCATTCATAATATATTTTTTCAATTTATTAACATTAGCAGGCGTTGTAACAGTACCTCTGGCTACATATGCAACATCTGGAAATGAACTCGCTACGAGTTCAGGGAACTTCATTGGCATTCCTGTTGTCGCACAATCTCTACCATGTGGAGATGTCGCTGTTATCTGACCTGGCATTGTTGTAGCACTCATTTGTCCACCTGTCATTCCGTAGTTTGTATTATTTACTGTAATAACTGTAATATTTTCATTTCTATATGCTGCACTTACACTCTCTCCTATTCCTATACTGTATGCATCTCCATCACCTTGATAAGAGAATACTAAGGTGTTTGGATTACATCTTTTTAGACCAGTACTAACTGCTGCACCTCTACCATGCAAACTATCTACTTTATCAACCTCAAACGATGCACCCATTAGGGAATAACAGCCTACACCTAGACTTAGAATAGCATTCTTCTCCAATCCTAATTCCTCAATACATTCTGCAATTAGTCTTACTACTACACCATGGCCACAACCTGGGCAATAAGATATTTGCTTTGTAATTATTTCAGGTATTTTTTTTGCTATAGCCATTTAATATACCTCCTTTATTTCACCATTTACTACTTTGATAAAATCTTCTTTTATTCTCTTCATAGTCGGAATACCATAAGCGTAGGTCATACAGTATACTGGCTTGTTACTTTGCTCTGTTTTCTTTAATGTTAATGCTATGTCATCTACCATTTGTCCTGTAGCATTTTCTTCAAAAGAAATATATCCTTTTACTTGTGGATTTACATTTTCAAAGGCTTTTTCTGGGTATGGCCATAATGAAATCGGTCTAATATATCCTACTTTGTAACCTTGATCACGAAGCTGCATAACTGCACCAATAACTGATCTTCCAGCCATTCCATAAGCTACAAGAACATATTCAGCATCCTCAACAAATTTTGATTCCCACATCTGCTCGTTCTCTTTTATCTCTATATATTTTGCTTTTATTTCAACCGCTTCTTTTTTTCTATCTCTAAATAAAGGAGATATTCTTTCCTGTGATAATGTACCATCTACACATCCAACTCTTCTTTTGACTGGTTTCATCTCTGGAAATCCACATGGTTCCATCATTTGTCCAAGGGCTGCTTCTGTGTGTAAAATTACTCCCATACCGTATTTGTCCCCAATGTTAAATGCATGATCGATAAGCTCAACTGCCTCAGGTAGGCTGTAAGGCGCCAAAACAAAATTTCTGTAATCTCCTGCTCCTCCACCCCTAGTATCTCTATGATAGTCTGACTGACCTGTATCTAATACTCCCAGACCATTCCCATATCTTACAACATTGATTGCAAGAAATGGTAAATCATTATCTGCTATATGACAGATTGCTTCTTGTTTCAAAGCCATTCCTACACTTGATGATGCTGTAAAGCATCTAAATCCTGAAGCTGCAGCTCCAAATATCATATTCATGGATGAGCCTTCACTCTCTGCTTGAATAAATACTCCGCCTACCTCTTCCATTCTAGCTGAAAGGTACTCCATAATCTCAGTAGATGGTGTTATTGGATATCCTGCATAAAATCTTGCGCCTGCTCTAATTGCTGCTTCTGCAAAAACGTGATTACCTTTAATCATATCTTCCATATTAATTACCCCCTATCTCCTAAAATTTCAAATACCCAGTCCGGACACATTGTATAACAAGTTCCGCATCCTATGCATAGCTCATCGTTAATAACAACTGGACGATATCCTGTTATACTTATTTCTTCTTTAAATGAAATTGCTTTTTTTGGGCAAGCTGCTACACATATTCCGCATTGCTTACATCTTTCTTCTCTTACTTTAACTTTTTTTATTGAATCTACCATTCTTTTTCCTCCGTTCATTATTAAATTAACTTCATATTTCTCGGTCTATAAAAATCTTTATTCTACGTAAGTCCTTGCCTTCTCTTGACCATTAAGTACTCTTAGTATCCCATGAGCAAGCGCCTCTAATTCATTTTCACCCGCTAAAACTTCTACGGGAGCTATAAACGAAACTCGTTCCTTTATCCAATTAGTCATCATATCTGAATAGGCAATACCTCCTGTCAAAATAATTGCATCCACATCACCTTTTAAAACAGTGGCAAGCTCACCTATTGCTTTTGAAACCTGATATGCCATAGCTTCATATACTAATTCAGCTTTTGAGTCGCCTTCTTCAATCATCTTTTCTACTTCGCGTGCATCAACAGTTCCAAGGTAACCTGATAATCCACCTTTACCTCTAAGCATTTTCTTCATTGCTTTTTTATCATACTCTCCACTATAACATAAATCTATTAACTTGTTACATGGTACACGCCCCGAACGTTCAGGCGAAAACGAACCTTCATCATCTGAGCTTACATCAGTCATGGAACCTTTTTCATGTACAGTAACTGATATTCCCCCACCTAAATGAGCTACTATCAGATTCAAATCTTCATATTTTTTACCTATTTTATCAGCATATTTATGTGCCATTGCTCTTGAATTTAGTGCATGTGATAGACTCAATCTCTCTATAATAGGCATACCTGATATTCTAGCTATATCTGTTAATTCATCTACTGCTACCGAGTCGTAAATATATGCGTCTATTCCGAGTTTTCCTGCAATTTCATAGGCTATAATCGCACCTAGGTTTGAAGCATGTTCAACAATAGGTCTGTTTTTCAATCGATCTATCATCAGCTCATTTACTTTATAAGCGCCAGACTTAACTGGTGGTAATAATCCACCTCGACCCACAATTGCATCTAAAGACTCTAGAGAAATATCATTTGCCTTTAGAAAATCTAGGATAACGTTTTCTCTGAAATCAAACTGATCTTGTACGTGTTCAAATTTTTGAATCTCACTTACTGGATGATCTAATGTCTTGACAATCACTACCTGTTCATCCTCATAAACTCCAACTTTTGTCGATGTAGAACCGGGATTAATCGTTAATAATCTTTTCATTTTCAACCTCCTTTTTAAGCATTCTCTGACTGTTTTTTCTTTGATAATGTCAAAATCAATCCAAGTGCAATTGAAAGCATAGCAGCTGCAAGGACGCGATACTGACTTGGCAACAAGAAAGTCAATGTATGCGCTGGAATCCAGAAAAAGGGTACTGTCTTCATAACAACAAAGCTCACAAAACTTGCAGTATCAATGCGCTGAACAACCTTGGTAATTGTGATGTTCTTAACACCTTCATGTCGCATATCCAAATATGTATCAGAAATTCTATGCGCATACATGAAAGTCGGTCCAAACGTTACATTCATCAAAGTGGCTGTAAAAAAAGCAAATGATAGTGCTACCCCTTCAAAAGGTAAAACCCCAATTGACTGCAACTCCAGAACACCAGTTGCATAAATCGTGAAGATCATTGTAATCAGTGCACCCAAGAGGCCCCAAACGATCGCACGAACAAAGAAATAACTTGAAAATTCCCATTCTCCCGTTCCCACACGTCTTGCTAATAACTCACCCATGGTAGCCAAAATCGAAAATTTCAAGAATCCACCAATCAACTTATAGGTATCCGTAAAAGCAATAAATGCCTCACGCGTACTCGGTATTGCCAATACCAGGCAGAATGCCAGAAACAATCCTCCCCAGATAAAATCACCCTTCTTCATTATCTCACTCCTTAATGTAATGGTATTTCTCCAAAATATTATGTATTTTACTCATTAAAGACATAAAAAACTACTATAGATTCTAATACTATATCTATAGTTCGACTTCCTTATTATCTTTATCTAAATAATACCTATTAGTTTCACAGTTAAAATATTTTTTAAGTAAATTTTCAAGCTCTTCTGTTGCTTTTATAACATTTTCTTTATTAGAAGATATAAACCCATCTATTGGGAATAAAATATTAGTACTTTTTTTGTCTATTCTTCCAATGTCACTCTGTCTCCAAATCCATCTTCTTGTCCTAATCCTATTTATGTCAGCATAAACTAATTCGCCTGTTTGTAAAATCTCAGTATTTTCTTCCCCTAGTGGTGTGAAAATATCGCCTTCCTTCGAAAATCTTACAGCTATTTCACCTTCTAGCGAATCAATGTCATGCGCCCCCATTGGAAGGATATATTTTAATGACAATGCATTAACTAAATTAACAATCGGATTAATTGATGGAAGCATGTTGCCTTTTGACGCTCTTTTAGCCATTGCCTCTATAGAGCTCATGTATTTATTGGGATTTATTCCCAATTCTTTAAAAGTATCTCTGTATGGGATTATGCACTCATGTTCCTTAAGATTCTTACCATCCAATTCTATTTTTAACTTTTCCATTTCTGTACACACCATATTATATATTTCTGGTATTTGCTTAGTATTATTTATGTCATAACCTATTACAACACCAAAATATAAATCTGGTAATTTATTAAACACTTCATCATGAACTTTAAATTTCAAATATATTCACTCCATTATTCAAGTTTTTTAATATAAATCATCTAATTATTCCATTGGTCTTTTAATTATTCGCTTTTCTCCAAGCATTGAGGAGATAAGCAAATAATACCATTACTGTAATATTATCAACATATATATATCTGTTAATTTATATTATATATCAAAATCTACAAATTTGCCAAAAAAATTTGAGGAACCAGTCAAATGCAACTGATTCCTTTTATACTATTCAAGTATGAAACTATTTGTCCATTCAGGTCTATCAGGCTGTGTCCCATCTTTTAGCATTTGTTGCCATTGTTCATCTGTCAATCTAATCATATTTGGAAACTCATAAAAACTAAACACTGCGCCTTTTGTTAATACGAGTTCATCTTCTATTGGAACTACTACATAAATCTCATATGCAGGGCCAACCCCAACCTCCATAACTCCATCTCTACCAATTGTATGATAATCAGAAATAGCCGCCATATGTCTATCTGTCTCTGATGAGATCTCAAACCATCTTAATCCATCACCTATAAAAGAGCTCGCTAAATCTTCTAGTATTCCACCATATAGTTTTATTCGATCATACTCCTCATCTGTTAATGTTTCACCAGCTAACTCTTTTTTTGACGTATTTAAAAGAAAATCTAGTAACCATTCAAATCTTTCCATTTTAACATCAATATCACTTATTTCTAGATCCATCTCTTTCAAGTAATCCCTAGAATATTTTGTTAGCCATAATAATCTTTCATAAACATCGACAGAAGGTTCTATATAACCCTTTGTCATTTGTTCTTCCCAGCCACCCATTTCTGCCCCTGATTGCTTACCATAAAGCACTGTGTCATGCTTTAGCTCTGCCCAAGAACCTAATGCAGTACTTAAACTTTTATCTATCCACGCTTGATTTTTCATAAATTCAGGAAATCTTTCATCAGTCTTATCCTTATTATAAATTAAACCAGTTAGGGTCCACATCCACCCAGTATAAAGATTTCTTTTCCAATCTTTTTCTTCGTATTTTGAGAACTCATCTTTTAGCTCTTCTAGTTTTATCGGATAGTCTTCCCACTTTTTGTTACTTGGGTCGTTCAGTTGAATCTCTTTTGCTCTATCCGAGCCTAATACTGCCATCACATCAAGCCCAGAAGGAATTGGTCTAAGAATTGGTTCAACTAATCTTTGAATCATTTCAGAATCCATGATATATCTTTGACCCATAAATCTAAATTGTTTACCACTAGGTGAATCTATAGAAATAAACTCTGTTTGAATTTTAGGTTCAGGAAGCTTATCAGCCTCTTCGTAAAATTTATCTAGTTTTTTAGAATCAATGAAATCCGTTGGGGTTGGATTTTCTCCAAATGCTAGTTTACTAATAGCTGCATAATCATATATACCTAAGTCATCTGAACTTCCCACAAAGAAGTTCGTAGGAGTGTATATTTTCTCCCACATTTCTAATATGTCCTCATTTTTTATAAGAATATCTGTAGTTAAAATAGCTTGAAGTGTTTGTTCTGTGTTTCTTGTTTTATCCTCATTATAGAGTGGAAATGATACTTGCCCATACCACATCATAGCTAAAAAATATTTTTCGAGTTCTTCTGAGCGAGTGTAATGACCCCTTGGAATATATTGACTGTAATCCATTTCGAATGGGAATATAGCTGATCTTGTAAAACCTGCTTTATCTTTAATCTTTACAAGTTCTTCACTTGCCATATTCATTGCTTCTTCAGGATAATCTGAATGTAAATCATAAGCTTCTAACAGTTCAGCTCCTACAGCAAAAAATGCTATATTTTTAGCTTGAATCTGTTTTAACTCTGGATCAAAAATCAACTTATATGTATTTAAAGATTCCTCTAACATCCTCCCAGTCATTGTCTTTGCTAATTCATAAAGTCTCTCTTGTTCAAGTGTTCTTAATGTATAATCATAAAAAATATGATAAACATGGAGAACCGAATCTGTAGTAATAAATGATGGTATATTTGTATACTCATTTGCTTCGTAAACATAAAATGGTTGTTCATGTTCTGCTGGAGAAACAAAGAATTTATTTTTAAGCAAGGCTTCTTTTTGAGCAGATGTTAAATCTGGAAATTGATCTAAATTTTTAATATTAGATAAGTCCTCATTAAGTTGTTCCTCACTTGATTCTAGTACAAGAGGTTCTTCTACAACTGGTGCCTCGGGTTCCACTATTGGTTCTTCTTTCTTTGTACAAGCTGTTGAAACTGTAGTCAATAATAATGCTAGTGATAAAATAATTGATAGCTTTTTAGCTTTCATCTTCCATCCTCCATTCTAATTCCTCATTTTCTTTGTTTATTTCTAGTTTTAAATACTCTTCTTCTCCTGTTGTTTCTATGTATACATAATTATCTTCAATATGAAATTTGGGTATAGTTTGGAGTTCTTTACTCTCTAAATACCCTTCAAAACCAAAACCTTTCCACTTATAGCTATTTATTATATATGCACTGTCTTTAAGTATTTCTATGGATATTATTTCATCCCATCCGTCATTATCAATATCATAAAATACAAAGTCTACGAATGGCCTAGACAATCTTGAGCCTCGCCATTTTGGTATTAATTCTTCTCCATTAAATGTATATATATAAGGTCTTTTTGCGACTATTGGATGCAGTGGAGATTCTCTATACACACCCAGTGCTACCTCATCAATCCCATCTCCATCGATATCTCCAACTTCAAGTTTCCAAACATTTAAGTCAGAAATATCTTTAGTGAAACTGTCTTTATTGTTTTCTAATGATTTAATAACCATCTTATTTGCGTATTCTTCATTTTTAGCCTTAATTAACTCCACACTGTATTTTTCATTTTTTATTAAATTACCTTCTTTTTTATCCATAATCTCCTTGGATAGAAATTTAGATAAAAAAAACAGGAGAATAAACATAGTGAAAAAAAAGAAAATATATTTCCTTTTCCCCATAGTTTATCCTCCCCCTCTTAGATAATTTACTATCTAAATTATACCTCTAAAGTTTAGAAAAATAGTTACAAATTTATCACAGTATTTAACATTCTTTTCTTGTCCCCACACAATATCTTCTTGTAACTATTTGGTCACTTGATATCACTTTTAGAAACAGCGAAATAAATTCTTGTAATTCTACATGTATATTACTATTTTTAGAATCTAACTATAAATCTATTTCCAACAAAATTGGCGTATGGTCTTGTCTTTCACCGGAGTCTAGCATCTCAGATTTAACAACTTTGTTCGCTAATCTATCACTAACTAACCAATAATCAATTCTCCAGCCTGAGTTGTTAATTTTACTTGTTTTAACTCTTTGTGCCCACCATGTATACACACCTTCTACATCTCCATTAATATGTCTAAAAGTATCTGTAAATCCTTTATTTAATAGATTTGTAAAGCCTTGGCGTTCTTCATCTGTAAAACCAGCTGACCTACGATTATTTTGTGGATTTGCTAAGTCTATCTCTTTATGGGCTACATTATAGTCTCCGGTCGCTAAAACTGGTTTTTCCTTATCTAGACCCTGAAGATACTCAGCATATTTTTCATCCCAAACTTGTCTTTCTGGCAATCTTTTTAGACTGTCTCCTGCATTAGGAGTATAAACTTGAGTAAGATAAAATTCTCCAAAATCTAAAGTAATAATTCTTCCTTCTAAATCCATAGTATCTGGAGTCTGAATCTCAGGATAAAAAATTTCTGGAGAGTACTTGTCTTTATATAAAAACATAGTCCCCGCATAGCCTTTTCTAGCCGGTTCCTGAGAACTTCTCCATACATAGGAGTATCCTTTAAAATACTCCGCTAAATGCTCCATATGTCTCTTACTTGGACCATTAGTTGGTAATTTAGTTTCTTGCAAAGCAATTACATCTGCATCCTTGTCAATAATTGTATCAATTACTTCCCTTGTAAGCACCGCCCTATTTGAATCACTTGTTAATGCAGCATTTAACGAATCTATATTCCATGAAATAAATTTCAAATTATTCCTCCTTTATAATTTCCAACTAGTCTTTTACATGCTTCCATCTATATCTATCTATTTTAATACCCAACAAGTATTTACTATATCAATGCCAATCAGAATTTTTATAACTTTTTATTATTAAAATACTACAACTAAATAGTTAAACTCCTCTAAATAGACAAATTTATAACCTTATAATCTTCTACCAATCATTACTACACAATACTATTTCCCTAAACCAAGCTCTCTTGCATAGTAAAATAAATATTGCTGAGCATAACCTGCAAGTGGTCCAAAAATATCTTCTCCCGAACTCTCCAACTCTTTTTTAGTTGCATTTCTTTTGAAATAAAAATGCTCCATTACCCTTTTTACCCATACATCTACTGGGAATGATTCAGCTTTATCATATGCAAAAAGTAATATACAATCACTTACCTTTGGGCCTACACCAGGCAGTGTCGTAAGCATTTCTTGTGCATCTTTATGCTCTTTATTAAAAATACATTGTATATCAAACTCCCCTTCTGCTATCCTTCTACTTACTTCTCTAATACGATCACTTCTAAAACCAACTCTATATTTTTCTTTTATATATTCTGTAGTTTTTCCTGCTAATTTATCAGGACCTGGGAAGCTGTAAATCTCTCTTCCTTTATATGTCATCAGATGGTCTCCTAAGTCCATGGCTATTGCATTTACTGCATTTTTTATCCTAGGAATTCCATTGTTAGCTGATATCATAAATGAAATTATAGTCTCATATGGTTCCTGGTTTAAAATTCTCATACCAAAACCAAAATCTATTGATTCTTTAAGAATTGGATCCTTAGACAATTCCTCTTTAATATCTCCATAGTCCCTATCTAGGTCAAAATAATGATGCCAATATTCTTGCCAATCTTCCTTCGTTGCAAGGTCTACAATAAACATATTATCCTTTTCTAGGATATTTAACACTCTACCTCCAGATATTGTAGTATAACTACCATCCTCTTCAACAAACCACCTAAAACATTGACCACATTCAAAAATATGTTTTGGTTTAAAATGTTCTAAACCTTGGATTATCAATTTTTTATTTTTTTGTATTATATTATAAGTCATTACCTTCTCCTTTATTGTTATTATAAATATATTATACATTAAAAAATTGATGATGAAAGTGTAAGAAAAAAAACAAATAAAAAAACTGGTCTCTCGACCAGTTTATTTATTTATTTATTTATTTATATCCTAGTACCATCCTCTTAACTTCATTGCTCCAGCTACTTTTTTAACTGAATGTAGGTAAGCTGATTGTCTCATTGATACTTTATATTCTTCTTTGATTTTCCATAAATCATTGAATGCTTTAATCATTGCTATTTCTTCTTTTTCTTCTACTTCTGCTTCACTCCAATAGTATCCGTATAAGTTTTGTACCCACTCAAAGTATGATACAGTAACTCCACCAGCATTTGTAAGTATATCTGGAGTAACTAAAATACCATTTTTCTCAAGTATTTCATCTGCTTCAGGTGTTATAGGGCCATTAGCAGCTTCAGCAACTAATTTAGCTTTTATTTTACTAGCATTCTCTAAAGTTATAGCATTTTCCATTGCTGCAGGAATCATTATATCAACATCTAATGACCAGAATTCATCAAGTGTAATCATCTTAGCTTTTGGATAATTAGCTACTGTTTTATGTTCTACTTGATATGCTGATAAGTCAGCAAAATTTATTCCATCTTCATTATATAGAGCAAATGTTCCTAAATCCTTTGACCACTCACCTATAGCTACAATTTTAGCACCAAGTCTTTCAACGTTTTTAACTGTATATCTACCAACATTTCCGAAACCTTGAATAGCAACTTTTGCATGCTTGATATCGATTCCAAGTTTAGCAGCAGCTTCTCTAGTTACAATAGCTACTCCGTAACCAGTTGCTTCGTTTCTTCCTAATGATCCACCAAACTCAACTGGTTTTCCTGTTATAACACCAAGATTCATAGTACCTGTAAGCTTGCAATACTCATCTACCATCCAACTCATAATTTGTCCATTAGTATTTACATCAGGTGCAGGTACATCTATTTTTTCTCCAATATATTTGTAAATCCCTTGAATATAACCTCTTGATAGTCTCTCTAATTCGCCTTGTGAAAGTGTTGCAGGGTCTACAATTATACCACCTTTTCCTCCACCGTAAGGAATGCCAGTAACACTACATTTAAATGTCATCCATATTGATAATGCTTTAACTTCGTCTCTTGATACTCCTGGATGAAAACGTATTCCACCTTTGCCTGGACCTACAGCGTCATTGTGCAAAGATCTAAAGCCTTTGAAAACCTTTATAGATCCATCATCCATTTTTACTGGAATTGATAATTCTATTACTCTTTTTGGTTCTTTAAGTAATTCATAAACCGCTGGTTCTAATCCAAGTTTCTCACAAGCATCTTTAACTTGTTTTTGAGCACTTTCTAAAGGATTAAGCATTTCTTTTGACATTGCAAACTACCCCCTTTATTTTAGATGCGAATATTTCGCATCTTTGAATCTCGATAAAATTATATCATACAAGATATAAGATATCAACTCTATAACCTGTATAATATTTTTTTATCAAAATTTTTAGCTTTTAATCTTCAATAGCTGTTTTAAGAAAGTATGAAAGAATAAATAAACTTTCATTTAATCTAACATTTTCTACAATTACATTATCTGGTACACTAAAATCTGTTGGTGCAAAATTCCAGATTCCTTTTATCCCAGCTTTAACATAAATATCTGCAACTTCTTGAGCACTTTCTTTAGGAGTTGTTATAATCCCTATCTCAACATTATGTTCTTTAATAAAGTCTTCAATAGTTTCCATATCTCTAATTTCAATATCTCTAATCTTAAGTCCAATAACTCTAGGGTTTCTATCAAACAATGATAAAACCTTAAAGCCTGCATCCTCAAATCCTTTGTAATTGGCAATAGCTTGACCTAGATTACCAGCTCCTACTACTACTGCGTTATATTTATTGTTTAAGCCTAATATTTTCCCCAATTCTCTTTGCAAATCTTCTACATTATATCCATATCCTTGCTGTCCAAAGCCTCCAAAATTATTTAAATCTTGTCTTATTTGAGAAGCTGTAAATCCAGTTAAAATACTCAATTCTTGAGAAGAAATCCTAGTCGTCCCTTTATCCGACAAATCGTTTAAGTATCTAAAATATTTTGGTAATCTTCTAATAACTGTTAAAGAAACCCCTGTATTTTTATTCAATCTATACACCACCTATCTATTTTCTAAGTCAATTATAGCATTCACAAATTTTTATGTCAATTAATTCACATAGCGTTAACAATCTATTTAGTGTCCCTACTTATAGTTGTTTTACTTTTAAAAAATCCCTTTTTCTGTTAGAATAACTATATGTACTGGAGGGTTTATAAATGCCTGTTTTAACAGCAAATCATATATATAAGACTTATATAACAAAAACTATATTAGAAGATATCTCCTTTCGAGTTGAAGAAGGAGATATTATAGGAATTCTAGGATTAAATGGAACTGGTAAAACCACTCTATTTGAAATTCTTGCAAATAATATATCTGCTGATAGTGGGGATGTCATAATTCCAAAAGAAGCAAAATTGGGTTATCTTGAACAACATACAAAAATAGAGAGTGAGAAAACAGTTTTTGATGAAGCCCTTACTGTTTTTAATCCACTTATTCAGATGGAAGAGGATTTACGAGAGCGCGAAGAACTTATTTCTCTTAAAAGCAACGACACAGATTTTAATTTGGATAAATCTTTGTTAGAATACTCCGATTTACTTGAAAAGTTTAAGTCTCTGAATGGATATGGCTACCATTCAGAGATTAAAGGTGTTTTAAAGGGTTTAGGTTTTACTGATGAAGAATTTGATAAACCTGTATCGGTTTTAAGTGGTGGTCAAAAATCTAGACTAGCTTTAGCAATACTCTTGTTAAAAAAACCAAATGTTCTTTTATTAGATGAGCCCACAAACCACCTAGATATAAATGCAATCTCTTGGCTTGAGCGTTTTCTTCGAGATTACAATGGTTCAAGTTTAATAATCTCCCACGATAGATATTTTTTAGATACTGTAGTTAATCGTATTTTCTATATGCAAAATATGGGATTAACCATATACAATTTAAACTATACTCGATTTATGTTGCAAAGAAAAAAAGATTTAGATGTTTTAAAAAAGCAGTATGAAGATCAATTGAAAGAAGTAAAAAGGCAAGAAGAGATTATTCAGAAATATACTCAATTTGGTGGAGAAAGATATATAAAGCAGGCTAGAAGTAGACAAAAAATGCTAGATAAAATAAAACTCTTACCTAAACCTACTGATGATAAAAAATCATCATTCTCATTTGAACCTGATATGAAATCGGGTAGAGATGTCCTATTTGCAGAATCTCTTTCAAAAAGTTTTAATGAACTAAACCTTTTTAAAGAAATTTCTCTTCAAATCTATCAAAAAGAGAGAGTCGGTTTAATTGGTCCAAATGGAATTGGTAAAACCACTTTATTCAAAATTTTATTAGGACAACTTAATCCCGATTCTGGTACAATAACAGTTGGGCATAATGTATTCACTGGATACTTTGACCAAGAAATGTCGGATTTAAATCTTGAAAAAACAGTAATAGATGAAATATGGGACACCTATCCCCAACTTGACCATTTCCAAATAAGATCTTATTTAAGTAGGTTTATGTTTGTTGGAGATGATATATTTAAAGAAATAGATGATTTAAGTGGTGGTGAAAAAGCAAGGGTAGCACTTTTAAAGCTAATGCTCTCTAAATCTAACTTCCTTATTATGGATGAACCTACTAACCATTTAGATATAGACTCAAAAGAAGTATTAGAAGATGCACTATTAAACTATACTGGAACCGTCTTTGTAATTTCACATGACAGATATTTTTTAAATAAGGTAACCACCAAAATACTAGAGCTAACTGAAGATGGGTTGTTTGAATACCTTGGCAATTACAATTATTATTTAGAAAAAAAAGCAGCACTTTTAAAAGCTTTAGAATCTGAGAACGATGATGAAAATGGAAAGACTAAAACTCAAGTTAAACAAGATCAAAAAAAAGAAAAACAAATCCTATTGCAAGAACGCGAAAAAAAGAAAAAATTAAAAAACATAGAAGAAAATATTGAAAAAGTTGAAAATGAAATTGAAAAAATAGATAAAATACTATCAGGAGCAGAAATTTATAATGACCATGTTCAGGTGCTGAAGATAACATCAAACAGAGAAAAGTATGCAAAAGAATTAGAAACACTATATAACTTTTGGATGGAATTAAATGAGTAATCGTTACAATATCCACATTATCCACAGGCTTACCCACAGATATTACCCTAATTCGCATAGTTTTCCCTTTTTTTCCCACATTATCCACAGGCATAAAAAAAATCATCCCCAAATGTATCCACACTAATTGGGGATGATTTTTTAAATAAAGAATAGAAAAATTCTACTTTTTTTCTATATATAATAAACTTCACATCCAAAGTTTCAAATAAAATTTCATTACATTATTTAACAGGAATTTTCTCTATAAGCCTAAATTTGGCATTACCTTCATATCTAGTGGTGATGTTTTCATACCTACAAAATTATAATATCCTGCTGAACCTATCATAGCCGCATTATCTGTACAAAGTACTATTGGTGGATAGTAAATCTTAATATTATCTGTTTCCCCTCGACTTTGAAACATTTCTCTAAGTCCTTTATTAGCTGCAACTCCACCTGCTATAACTAATTTATCCCGACCAGTTTGTTTTATCAATCTAAAAGATTTTTCTAACATAACATCAAGTACAGCTTGTTGAAAACTAGCAGCAACATCCTCTATTACTGGTTTTTCATTCTTTTGAGCTAAGCTATTCAAGTAATTCAAAACAGCGGTCTTAAGTCCACTAAAACTAAAATCATAACTATTATTCTCAAGAAAAATCCTTGGAAAATCAATTGCAGCAGGATTTCCTTTTAAAGCTAACTCATCTATAAAAGGTCCACCAGGATATGGCAGCCCTAATGCTCTCGCTACTTTATCAAATGCTTCCCCAGCTGCATCATCTCTAGTTCTTCCATAAAGCTTAAATTCATTGTAATCAAGCACATCAATTAAATAACTGTGACCTCCTGAGACGACAAGACAGATAAATGGTGGTGCCAAATCTGGATGAGCAATATAATTTGCAGAAATATGTCCCTCTATATGATTTACTCCAACTATTGGAATTCTTAAGGCATAAGCAAGTGCCTTCGCGCTTGACAATCCAACTAAAAGAGCGCCCACAAGCCCTGGCCCCTGGGTAACACTAATAAAATCTATATCTTCAAAACCAACATCAGCAGTATTTAAAGATTCTTCTATTATTGCATCAATATTTTCGACATGCTTTCTAGATGCTATTTCTGGCACTACGCCTCCATATTCTCTGTGTATTTCTATCTGAGAGGATATTATGTTTGATAAAATTTCTCTGCCATCTTTAATTACAGCAACAGATGTTTCATCACAAGATGTTTCTATAGCAAGTGTTATCATTTTCTTACCTCGATTCTTTATTTCTCCACATTATAATTGCATCTTCATTATTATCTGTATAATATCTGGGTCTGACCCCTTCTACTTTAAAATCATACTTTTTATATAAGTTTTGAGCCACTATATTAGACGACCTTACTTCAAGCGTTATATAAGGAATATCGTTCGTATCGCAATAATCAACTATTCCCATTAGAATAGCATCACCTATTCCCTTTCCTCTGAATTTATCTTTAACTGCAATATTAGTAATATGGGCTTCATCTAAAATTTTCCAAAACCCACCATAACCCGCAACTTTTTCTTCAACCTCTGCAACTAAGTAAATTGCAAGTTCGTTTTTACTTACTTCTTTTTCAAGCGCTTCCTTTGACCAAGGTATTGAAAATGATTCATTTTCAATATTTATAACCTGATCTATGTCTTCAAGTATCATCTCTCTTAAAACTATTCTCATATGGAGCCATCCTTATGCTTTTTCATTCTTTGAGCCTGTGAATCTCTTAAATATTCTGGATTTAAGGTATAAATATTGTCCACATCTTCTTTTTTAAGTCTTTCTCTGCCCAAAATACAAACACTACTAGCCCTACTTAAATTTAAGTGTCCTGGCATAAATTTAACTTTATCACCTAGCTTTTCTATAAAAATACTCTTATATTTAGTTGCCCCATCTCCCAGTAAATATATAGGCTCCTGATTTTTTTCTAATATTTTAACTAACTCAGAAACTTCAATCGCATCAGGTTTAAGAATAGTTTTTATATCTTTTTCGCTTAAATCATAAATTGCAGTAAATACTCTGTCTCTTCTAGCATCCATCATAGGAACTACTACCCCCTGCCCTACTACATTTAATGCTAAAGCTTCCAGTGAAGAAACGGCCAATATGGGTTTATTAGTAACATGTGAAAAAGCCTTCGCAGTTGCTAAACCTATCCTAAGACCTGTAAATGAACCTGGGCCAATTGAAACTGCGAACCCATCCATGTCTTCAACCTTTAGGTTTAAATTGTCTAAAAGAGATTTTATCATAGGCACAAGCGCTTCTGAATGGCTCATATCTAATGATAATGAAAATTCCCCAATTAAGCTATCCTCATCCATTACTGCACAGGTTGTCATTAATGTTGAAGTATCTAATCCTAAAATTTTCATTTAACTCAGCTCCTCTAATAAAGTCTTGTATCGCTCCCCAAAAGCCTTAAGTTCTATAAGTCTTTCATCATCTGATTTTGTTCTATTCATCCAAATCTCAAGCCTTTTTTCTGGAAGATATTCAGAAATTTTTTCTGCCCATTCAATTAAGCATACCCCATTACCATAAAAATAGTCTTCATATCCTAAGTCCTCCAACTCTTCATAGCTATTTAATCTATAAGCATCAAAGTGATAGAGTGGAAGCCTTCCCTCGTATTCATTGATTAGGGTAAATGTTGGACTTGTTATATACTCTAAAATCCCTAAGCCCACTCCAATTGACTTACTTAAAGTGGTTTTCCCTGCACCTAAATCTCCATTTAAACAGATTATATCTCCTGGTTCTAAAAGAACTCCAAGCTTTTCTCCAAATTCAATTGTATCTAAAATACTATTTAAGTTTATCTTCATGTAAATACCTTTCTTATCTCATTATTAATTAAATGTCAACATGTAATTATAACAAAAAAGAGAGATGGAAGCAAACAATTCACAATTCACAGAGCACAATTGGAAAGATTTTAAATTCAGAGTTGAATATTGAAAAAAGAAAGTTGGAAAGTCGGTTAGTAGTGGCTATAAATCTCTCTAAGGCAGGAATTGAAAGCATTTTCTGGTTTTCACGTCAGCAAATAAAAAAGAACGGATAACAAATCATCCGCCCTTCTCACTTTATTTATGCAAAATAGGTGATACTTTCTTGTAGATTAGTATTGTTATAGCTGTAAGAATTGTACCTTTTAATAGGTTAAATGGTACGATTGCATATATTATCATCGTCTTCATATCTACAATATTTTTATTTATTGATGTACCCATTTCAACCAAAGTGTCTATTGGTAATCCAAATAATTTTGCATAAAATGGAAACATTACGTAATAATTTGCAAGCGATATTACAATTGTCATAACAATAGTTCCTGCTACTAATCCAACTATTGCGCGCGCAAATGTTCTTTTTTTAAAATAAATAAATCCCGCAGTGTATGCAAATGCACTTCCTACAATAAAATTTGCAAGTTCTCCAATTCCAGCTGTAGTCGTACCTTCAATAACAACATTCAATACGTTCTTTAATAACTGAATAATAACACCTGCCATTGGTCCCATAGCAAATGCTCCTAAAAGTGCTGGTAAATCAGAAATGTCCAGCTTAATGAACGGTGGTGCTAAAAAAATAAGTGGCAATTCGAAAAACATCAATACAAATGCTATTACTCCCAACACTGATATTTTTGTCATTGTCTTTGTACTCCATAATTCTTTACTTAGTGTGTACATTTTATCCCTCCATAATTTTTATTATTCCGGGAATAAATAAAGCCCCGAAACTTTCTTCGGGGCAATTTAACACAGATTATACCATCTTCTTCCATCCAGACTTTAACTGTCGGCTCTGGGATCTAACCAGATCAGCCTTTCGGCTCGCGGGCTTTACCGCCGGTGAGGAATCGCACCTCGCCCTGAAGATATATCTACTATTATAGTATATAACTTTTATTATCTTGTCAAGCTCTTTGAATAATAAATAGGCAAAATCCCTATGACTATAATCCATCATACTCTATCCTTATTAATTTTATTGCATCTTCAGGAGGAAGCGGCTTTGCAAAATAATATCCCTGAAAATAATCACTTTCTGTACTTAAAAGTTTCTTTAGTTCCGTAATAGTTTCTACCCCTTCTATAACTACTTCTAGGTCTAGGGTATGACAAAGCTCGATTAAAACTTTCATAACTTCAATATTCCCTGATAATAAGAATCTATCTTTTATACTCTTATCTAATTTAACTTTATCTACTGGTATATATGTTAAATAGCTAAGTGAAGAATATCCTGTCCCAAAATCATCAAGAGATATTTTACAACCAATTTTCCTTAGCTTATTTAATGATTCTATACTCTCTTCAATATTTCTTAACAACAAATTCTCGGTTATTTCTATAACTATTAAAGAGGCAGCTATATCATTATATCTAAGACTAGCCAGTAAATAGTTTTCAAGTTCTCCATCATAAATTTGTGCGGGAGATATATTAATTGCAACTGGTTTAAGCAAATAGCCTTCTTTTCTCCACTTATTAAGTTGTCTTAAAGTTTCATCAATTACCCATTTCCCAATTTCGATAATTAAACCAGTTTCTTCAGCTATTGGTATAAATACTGCAGGTGAAATATCTGAGTGTTTCATCCTAATTAAAGCTTCAAATGATTCTATTTGAGCAGTATTTTTGTCGATAATTGGTTGGTATAAAAGCATAAACCCTGAATGCTTTAAAGAGTACCTAATTTGATTTTCAATTTCTACTTTATTGATTAAATTTTCCAATAATGCATGTTCAAAAAAACAAAATTGATCTTTTCCTTTTCTTTTTGCTTCATACATTGCTAAGTCCGCTTTCATTATAAGATCTTCAACAATATCTCCATCTATTGGAAATCTAGAAATCCCTACGCTAATAGTTACTCTATTATTTATTTGTCCCTCTGAAGAATTCTTTGCTAGCTCCTTATAAAAGTAATTCATACGCCCAGTAATTTCTGCTGAATCCTTTAAATTTGGTATTATAACTATAAATTCATCTCCGCCTATTCTATAATTGTTTTCAAATCGACTTGTAACATCTTTTATTAAATTTGCAATCTCTCTTAAGATATTGTCCCCATAGGTATGACCTCTTGTATCATTAATTCTTTTAAAATTATCCACATCACATAAGAAAATTGTGAAATCCATTCCTTCTTCAATTTTCTTTTCTAAATCTTCAATACACTTTCTACGATTATAAAATCCTGTCAAAGGATCATGAATTGCTAAATGTTGGTTTTTTTGTTTTTGATCGAGTACCTCTTGGTATTTTATAATTAATTCATCTTCACTTGTTTTTAGAAGCAAATTTTTAGATACTAAGCTTTCTTCTGATGCCAATAATTTATAAAAGAAATAACTCGTAGCTATCGAAATAAAAAAGCCAATTAGTATGATAAGCAAAAAAAATGTTGAATAGCCTTGCCAGCCTGATTTTGGAGCAACTTCAAGCTTTAAGTCTATATCATAAAAATTGATTCCTCTAGCTATTTGCTCAAATATTTCACTATCTGTATTCTCCCATACTGTCAAATATTCATTCTTTAGAGTATTATAAGTTGTCAATTTAACAAAGTAATCTTCTGAAAGCTCCACAAGTCCAGTTAATTCCATTGTTTTGTCGAAATCAAATACAATCGCTAGCTGACCATAATAATCTCCATCTATTGCAATAGGTATTCTTATTATAAGACCAGTACCTCCTTGAACTAAATCCACAGGTGCAGCTAAAATATTTTTATCATTTTTCATTCCAAATAATATCCATTCACTTTGTTCTTCTATATTTGCTAAATCAATTCCTATAGCTTGTTTATTCTCTTCGTATGGGTAAATATGAGTAATTGTAGAATCAGTTATAAAAGTTAAACTCTTAACTAAACCATCTTTTGATTCATAGATGTTCTTGGCAAATAATTCAAAAGTATCTTGTTTAAAATCAGTAGATATCTCAATATATGGTTTTATTCCTTTTCCACTGATAATTCTAGCTCCAATGATATTTTCAAGCTTTGTTTGCGTTATCATCATTTCATCTTTGATTTTTTGTTTTTGTATCTCTATATTTGTATTATATTCAATATAAGCAGCAAATAAAAATGCTAAATAAATCAAAATAAAAATAATACCAGCTTTTATAAGCTTTTTAAATTTCTTCAATTCTCTCACCCCCACATATCCGACTTTCATGCTCGATGTTTGATAGGATTATATCATAGATAAGCTATATATTTCATTGTTATTTAAAAGCACCAGAAACTGTTTTTTTATATTATATATAAAAAAATAGTTTCTGGTGCCAATTTTCTTTACAATCCTCTAACGGGTTGTAAACTATCCGTATAATAATCTACTACAACATTTATATAGCCTGTCATTTCCTTATTCATATGTTCATCACCTAAATCAACTAGAAGTGGATTATCTCCAAGTGAAAATAATTTACTTCTTGGGGCGACAACTATTATATTTTTTTTACCAACTTTTTTTACTACTTCCGCACTTATCTGTTGGTTTCCCCTTCCAAATATATAACCCTGTCCTCCTATAACTGTTACAATTATTTTAGCTTTATCGTCTCCAATAATTTCTAATATACTTTTTTCATTTACATCTGAAGCAATCAATTCTTTGTTTTTTACTATATCTATTCCAAGTAAAGTGTTTTTTAAACCCAATTCATCCATAATCGGTCTAATTGTTGTCCCAGAGCCTACTATATAAAATATATCATCTTCCATTTCTTCAATAACCTTTTCTGCTATTCCTGCTATAGTTTCTGATTCATCTGCATGACCTGCTGACTTTTGGACTTGAGTTAAATTAGGCATATCTGGAATATTCATATAACCATATAGCTTTGCAGATAAAACTCCATCTCTAAAAGAATCCTCATCTATATCCATTACCTCCGCTGGTTTAATACTTGTTCCCTCATTAGTTATATAATTAAATGCTATCTCTCCAGCTGCAGCTGGATGACTTGCAAAAACACCTGAGTGAATTTTTACTCCCGCAGGTATACCTATAACTGGTTTTTTCTCACCAACAGCATTGTGTATATTTCTAGCTGTTCCATCTCCTCCAGCAAATATTATAATATCTACACCCTCATCAATCATCATCTTTGCAGCTTTTTCAGTGTCTTCAGATGTAGTTACATCACTTAAGTGATTTAGTACATTTGGTTTGAATCCAAGGTCAAGTAATTCATTCTCTCCCATGTTTCCTGGAAAAGTAAATACTTCCAAACTTTCTTTTATTGGTAGCAATTTTTCAAGTGCTTTTTTAGCTTTAAATGGAGATTCTGGAACCGCACCCATATCTCGCGCTCTTTTAAGGACATCGGGTCCATCTGTTCCCTTTAATCCAACTTTACCACCCATTCCTGCTATTGGGTTTATGATAACGCCAAGCTTCATTTTTATGCCTCCCTTAATTTTGTATATTTTTCATACTTAAAGATATTCTGTTTTTAGCTATATCAATAGATAAAACCCTGACCTTTACTATATCTCCAACTTTTACTACATCATTTGGATGTTTTACAAATTTATCTGCTAACTCTGATATATGAACAAGTCCATCTTGTTTTACTCCAATATCTACAAATGCACCGAAATCTATAACATTTCTAACAGTACCATTTAAAACCATATCCTTCTGAAGGTCTTCCATCTTCAAAATATCATCTCGCAAGATAGGTTTTGGCATTTCTTCTCTTGGATCTCGTCCAGGTTTTTCTAATTCTTTTACTATATCTTTTAATGTTGGCAAACCAACTTCTAATTCTTTAGAAAGGAGACTTAAATCCTCATTTTTAAAGTCTATCTTCAATAAATTCTTTGCGATTTTATATGATTCAGGATGAACCCCTGTATTATCAAGTGGATTTTTCCCATTGGATATTCTCAAAAATCCTGCGCATTGCTTATATGCTTTTGGCCCCAAACCTTTAATTTTCAAGAGTTCAGCTCTATCGTTAAACTTACCCATCTCTTCACGATATGAAACTATTCCATCAGCAACTTTTGTTGAAACTCCTGAAACATACTTTAAGAGTGATGGGCTTGCAGTGTTTAAATCTACACCAACAGTGTTTACAGAGTCCTCTACGACTGCGGAAAGTGCGCCATCTAATTTAGCTCGATTTAAATCATGTTGATATTGGCCTACCCCTATATGTTTAGGATCAATTTTTACTAATTCTGCCAATGGATCTTGAAGTCTCCTACCTATGGATGCCGCTCCTCTAACAGTTACATCGTGATTTGGAAAATCCTTTAATCCCACCTCAGATGCAGAATAGATTGATGCTCCAGCTTCATTTACAATTGCATAGGATACATTCTTTTCAATCTCTTTAAAGAGATCTGCAACAACTGCTACTGTTTCTCTAGAACCAGTTCCATTTCCAATAGCAATAAGTTCAACATTGTGCTTTTCAATAAGTTCTTTTAGTGTCTTTTTTGATTCTTCTATTTTATTTCGGGGTTCGGTTGGAAATATCGTAGTATTCTCAAGTAACTTTCCAGTATCGTCTAAAACGGCAACTTTACAACCCGTTCTAAAACCAGGGTCAATCGCTATAACATTTTTACCCTTTATTGGTGATTGCATAAGCAAAGGTTTAAGATTTAATGCAAATACTTTAATAGCCTCATCTTCTGCTCTATCTTTTAAATCGTTACGAATTTCTCTTTCAATTGAAGGGTACAATAATCTTTTATACCCATCTTCTATAGCTAATTCGATATATTCAGTACTCTTAGTAGCAGGGTTCTTTAGAAGTTTGTCTTTAATTATATCGGTATCATTCTCCATCTCTTTATAAAAACTTACCTTTATTATTTTTTCACTTTCTGCCCTATTTAAAGCAAGAACTCTATGATTAGCAATCTTGTTTAGTGGTTCTTTAAAATCGTAATACATCTCATAAACGGATTCTGCTTCTTTATCTACAGCAGTTGTTATAAGTAGTGAATTCTTAAATATAAAGTTTTTTAGTGACCTTCTAAAATCTGGATCATCTGCTATATCCTCAGCTATAATATCCATAGCTCCATTTAATGCTTCTTCTATAGTTGCTACTTCTTTTTCTTCGTCAATAAATTCACTTGCATAAGCAAATAATTCTTTTTCATTCATGGATTGTAACATTAAAACCTTTGCTAGTGGTTCTAGGTTTTTTTCTTTTGCAATTGTAGCTCTTGTTCTTCTCTTTGGTCTAAAGGGTCTATAAAGGTCATCAACTCTTTGTAAGGTATCTGCTAATTGGATTTGTTTTTCTAATTCTTCAGTGAGTTTACCTTGTTCAGCTATAATCCGTATAACATCATCTTTTTTAGCTTCTAGACTTCTTAGATAATTAAGCCTTGTATCTAAATCTCTTAGAGAAACATCTGTCATTTCTCCTGTTTGTTCTTTTCTATACCTTGCTATAAAGGGTATTGTATTACCTTCATCAATCATTTCTACAACATTTTTTACATGTGCAGGTTTTAAATTTAGTTCCTCTGCAATTTTCTTAATTATATCCATATTATCAACCTTTCTTACTTCACTATGTAGTTAAAGCTCTTCTACTGAAGAGCTTTAAATTTTAGATATTCATTAATAAAATAATCTATATTACCATCCATTACCTTACCAACATCTCCAACTTCAGCATTAGTTCTATGGTCTTTTATCATACTATAAGGATGAAATACATAAGACCTTATTTGTGAGCCCCAAGCTATTTGAGAATATGAACCTTGAAGGTCATCAATCCTATCTTTGTTTTCTTCCTCTTTAATTGTAGCAAGTTTTGCTTTTAGCATATTCATAGCCGTATTTTTATTTGAATGTTGCGAACGTTCAGATTGACATTGAACTACAACGCCTGTTGGAATATGAGTAATCCTTATGGCTGAATCAGTTGTGTTTACGTGCTGACCACCTGCACCAGAAGCTCTATAGGTATCTATCTTTAAATCATTCTCATTTATTTCTATTTCAACATCATCAAGGAATTCTGGATAAACATCTATACTTGCAAATGATGTATGTCTCTTACCTGCTGTATCAAATGGAGATATCCTAACTAATCTATGAACTCCCTTTTCACTTCTTAAATATCCATATGCATTGTAACCTTCTATTAAAAGTGTAACAGATTTTACTCCACCCTCTGTATCAGCCTGTAAATCCAAAGTTTCAACTCTAAACCCTCTATTATCTGCCCATCTTCTATACATTCTTAAAAGCATCTCAGCCCAATCTTGGGCTTCAAGACCGCCTGCACCAGAATGGATTGAAAGAATCGCATTCTTATCATCGAATTCTCCACTTAAAAGAGTTGCTATTTTAAAATCATCAACTTTTTTCTCTAGTGTGTTTATAGTCTTTTGGAGTTCTTTATAGTGAGCAAAATCGTCTTCCTCAATTATTAATTCAATTAGTATTTCAGCCTCTTCAATTTCTTCCATTAAACCTTCATACTCATCTATTTTAACTGACTTGTTCTTTATCTGCTGCATGATGGCCTGTGCAGTTTTTACATCATCCCATAAATCTTCTTTATAGGTCTTTTCCTGCAATACTTTGACATCCCTTTTTAGGCCAGGTAAGTCAAAGTGAAACACCCAATTCTACAATTGTCTCTTTTAACGAAACAAGTTTTTCTCTATCGAGATATATGCTCTCCATAATTCACTCCCTTTCAAACTAATACTAACTTATTTGCTTAGTAGGATCCCCACAACATTTTTTATATTTTTTACCACTTCCACAAGGACAAGGGTCATTTCTCCCAACTTTCTTTTCCTTATTTACAACAGTTTTATTCTGAACACTACCATCTGGGCTACCTGTTTTTAATGGTTGAGCTACTCTTTTACGCTCTATATTATCATTTAAAACTGCATGATATAAAAATCCTACTGTGTCTTCTGCAATACTAGCTGTCATTTCATCAAACATATCAAACCCTTCTACTTGATAAGCTCGAACTGGATCCTGTTGTCCAACCGCCCTAAGACCAATCCCTTGTCTTAGTTGATCCATTGCATCTATATGGTCCATCCATTTTCTATCTACAACTTGAAGTAGTACAATTCTTTCAATTTCTCTAAATTTATCTGCACCAAATTCATTTTCTTTTTGGGTATACTTCTCTTTAGCATTCTTTAGTATATGTTCACTTAAGCTATCTTTCGTTAAGCTTTCTATATCAAGTGAAGCAAATACTTCTTTGCCAAAATCAAACTTATTTATAAAGAATTTTTCCATTCCTTCTAAATCCCATTCTTCAGGATACTTCATTCCACGTGTATATAACTCCACATTTGTTGTAATTAAATTATGAATCATTTCTTCTATATGTTCACTTAAGTCCTCACCTTGAAGAACTTTTCTTCTTTCTCCATAAATAATTTCCCTTTGCTTGTTCATAACATCATCATATTGAAGAACATGTTTTCTGATTGAGAAGTTATTACTCTCAACTTTTTTCTGAGCACCTTCAATTGTCTTTGTCAATAAGCTATGCTCAAGTGGTTCATCCTCTGGCATGTTTAAACCATCTATGATACCTTTCATTCTTTCCCCAGCAAAAAGTCTCATTAGATCATCTTCAAATGATATATAAAATCTTGAACTCCCAGGGTCTCCCTGTCTACCAGCTCTACCTCTAAGCTGATTGTCTATACGCCTTGATTCATGTCTTTCAGTTCCTATAATATGAAGCCCACCAACTTCGACAACCTTTTTATGCTCATCTGCCGTTGCTTTTTCATATTTTTCTATTAAAGCCTTATATTCCTCTCTAGCTTTTACAACCTCTTCATCTTCAATATCAAAGAAACTATCCACAAGAGCTAAAATCTCTTCATCATAGCCTTTTTTCTTCAACTCATCCATTGCCATATGCTCAGGATTCCCGCCCAATACAATATCTGTACCTCTACCTGCCATATTAGTTGCAATTGTAACACTATTAAATCTACCAGCCTGAGCTACTATATCAGCCTCTTTTTCATGTTGCTTAGCATTTAAAACTTCATGCTTTATACCTTCTTTTTTTAGCATTTTTGATATCATTTCGGATTTTTCTATAGTAATAGTACCAACTAGTATTGGTTGACCATCTTTATGCTTTTCTTTTATCTCATCAACTATAGCTCTAAATTTGCCTGCTTCAGTTTTATACACGCAATCCGCGTAATCTTCTCTTACAACAGGTTTATTTGTTGGAATTTCAACAACATCCATTGTATAAATTTCTCTAAATTCCTCTTCCTCAGTTTTTGCAGTACCTGTCATACCTGAAAGTTTATCATACATTCTAAAATAGTTCTGGAATGTAACAGTAGCAAGAGTTTTTGATTCAGAGCGAACATCTAAACCCTCTTTTGCTTCAATAGCCTGATGTAGACCATTACTATACCGTCTACCGAGCATAAGTCTACCAGTAAACTCATCGACGATTATTACTTCACCCTCTTTTACGACATAATCAGTATCTTTTTTCATGATACTTCTTGCTTTAATTGCCTGATTTATATGATGTGCTATCTCCATACTTTCTAAATCAGCCATATTTTCTATACCGAAAAAGCTCTCCGCTTTTGCAGTACCATTATCGGTTAGAGCGATTGACTTAGCTTTTTCATCTATAAGAAAATCCACCGTTTCTTCTTTAATTTCCCTATTAAAAGGATCTGACTTGGTCTCATCAGGGTTTAAATATCTAAATGTCAAAGTCTTTGCAAAATGATCAGCCATAGAATATAAATTTGTAGACTTATCACCTTTACCAGATATAATTAAAGGAGTTCTCGCCTCATCAACAAGTATCGAGTCAACCTCATCGACAATAGCATAGTAGAGTTTTCTTTGTACCATTTCTTCTTTATAAATAACCATATTATCTCTTAGGTAATCGAATCCAAATTCATTATTAGTACCATAAGTTATATCTGCAGCGTAAGCTTCTTTTTTCTCTTTGCTATCCATACCATGAACTACACAACCCACAGATAAACCTAAAAATTCATACAGTTTTCCCATCCATTGCTTATCTCTCTTTGCAAGATAATCATTAACAGTAATTATATGAACACCAAGGCCAGTTAATGCATTTAAATACGCTGATAGAGTTGCAACTAAAGTTTTACCTTCACCTGTTTTCATTTCAGATATTCGTCCTTGATGAAGTATTATTCCACCATATATTTGCACTGGAAAATGCTTCATGCCAAGTACCCTAGTTGACGCTTCTCTTACAACAGCAAATGCCTCCAGTAAAATATCATCTAACTTTTCTCCGTCTGCAAATCTATTTTTAAATTCTTCTGTTTTAGCTTTTAATTCATCATCACTCATCGATTGCATCACAGAATCAAGTGATAATACTTTGTTTACAGTTCCATCTAATTTTTTAAGCTCTCTATCACTGTATGTTCCAAGGAGCTTATCGAATAATCCCATTTATATCATCCTTTCAACTAATTAACATCATTATATTATACCACTTATCCACAAGTATGCCAAATAAATAAGCTAGTAAGGTAGTGTCAATTTACTTTTGTATTTATAGGTGTTATTATTTAGATAAATAATAAAGAAAGTTCTACATAATCATTATAAGTTAACTTTCTTTGAAACTCAAAACGGAAAGTTCCTTATGTAAGAAAAAGTCGAACTTCACTATTCGTTATAAAAAAATAAAAAGGGTGAGGATATGTTAGATTTTAAAAAAAATATTAGAATTGCACTTGCACAGGTTTCTCCAGTTATCATGAATAAAGATGAGACAATAAAAAAAGCAATCAAGATTATTGAGAATGCTGGTAAAGAAGGATCTAACCTAGTAGTTTTTCCTGAATCTTTTATACCTGCTTATCCTAGGGGATTTTCTTATGGATTTGTGGTTGGTAGCAGAACTATGGAAGGTAGAAAAGACTGGAAAAAATATTATGATAATTCAGTCGTAGTAGGAACTATTGACACTGAATTATTATGTGAAGCAGCAAAAAAAGCAAGTATATATGTATCCATTGGAATTACAGAAAGAGATGCTATAAACTCAACTCTATACTGTACAAACTTGATTATCGATCCAGATGGAAATATTATATCAAGTCATAGAAAACTGAAACCAACTGGTACTGAAAGATGCATATGGGGAGAAGGCAATGGTTCTACCTTAGATGCAGTAACAACTCCATATGGAGTAATGGGTTCATTAATTTGCTGGGAAAATTATATGCCACTCGCTAGATTTGCTATGTATGAACAAGGCGTTTCAATTTATTTAGCTCCAACTGCAGACTCAAGAGATGAATGGCAATCAACTGTAAGACATATTTCACTTGAAGGTAGATGTTTTGTTATTAGTTGCAATCAATTTGTAACAAAAGATATGTATCCTACTGATTTAAATCTCTATGATGAATTAGAATCTCAACCCGATATAATGTGTAGGGGCGGTAGCTGTGTTATCGACCCATTTGGAAAATATGTAGTTGAACCTATATGGGATAAGGAAGATGTAGTATACTGCGACCTTAATTTAGATATGGTTGCTTTAAGTAGAATAGATTTTGATCCAGCAGGTCACTATAACAGACCCGATGTATTCGAGTTTAATGTAAATAAAAAATAAGAGTGAATAAGATCATTAGAAAAAGCAGGGCATCTAGCCCTGCTTTATTAAATCTCTTTAGTTAAAATCTGGCTCTATTAAACCATAATTTCCATCTTTTCTTTTATATACAACAGAAACTTCTTCTGAATCTGCATCCATAAATACAAAGAAATTATGTCTTAATAATTCCATTTGAAGAATTGCCTCATCAGTTGACATTGGTTTTAATCCAAATCTTTTTCTTTTTACTAATATTGGCTTGTCATCTTCCTCCTCTTTAGTTGGTGATGGCACATTTTCAAATCTTATTGTTTCGCCATTTTTATAACGCTTTTGAAGCTTTGTTTTATGCTTTCTTATTTGTCTCTCTAAAATATCAACTGTTCTGTCGATTGATGCATACATATCATCGCTAGATTCCTCTGCCCTTATAATTGTGCCGGGAAGGTTTATGGTAACTTCGATAATTTTACGATTCTTCTCAGTACCAAATGTTACATTCCCTGAGACATCGGTTTGAAAGTATTTATCGAGTTTACTCAGCTTCTTTTCAGTAACATCCCTTAATGCGTCAGTTACTTCCATGTTTTTTCCAGTGTAGTTCATTTTCATAAACCCAGCTCCTTTCATATAAGTATAATCACTTATACTATTTAAAACTATTATACCCTAATAATACTAAAACCATACATTTTTTAAAAACTATCTTTTTTTTCATCCTAGCTATTTGCTAGCTTGTGGGACTTGTGGATATCTTTTTTGATTTTCTGTGGATAACTAACTTATACACTGTGGATAATGTGGGCAAGTCTGTGGAAAACGGTCATTTCTCCATTTCTATATGTGGATAGTCTATTGATAATTTTTAAAATATGAGTTAGAGTGTATAGATGATGATAATAATGATAAGAGGTATGATTATGAAACTAAAAAAATATAAAATTGGGATGCGAACTATTAAAACTGGTATTGCCGTAGCACTTGGTCTTTTTATTGCTGAATTATTTGGTTTGAATAGCCCACTATTTGTTGGCATAGGTGCTATAAGTACAATGCAAGCATCTGTATCCGAATCTTTCATAAATGGTAAAAATAGAATGCTAGCTACCGTAATGGGTGCCTTAGTAGCAGTTATCATAGAATTACTATTCCCCCATAATGTACTATTTCTAGGCCTTGGAATTATTATAGTTATCCAAGCTGTAAATATTCTAGGATGGAAAAACTCAATAGCACTTTCTGCGATAGTATTTATAGCAGTTTCTTTAAATACAAATGTCGCCATTATTCCTTCTGCACTAAATCGAGTTTTAGATACTTTTGTAGGAATTGTCGTGGGAGTTTTAGTTAACTACTTTATAGCTGCTCCAAATGTCGACAGACTATTTAATTTGTTCCAAGATGAATTCTTGCTTAAATCAAAAGATTATTGCTATAAATTAGCTGTGGCTAAGTCAGCTATTGATATCGTTAGTTTAAGAGAAGATCTACTTGAGCTTGAAAAATTACAAGTCTTAATTGAAGATGAAACGAAAATAAATACAATACAAGATAAAGAAAAAAATCAATCTGCGATTACTCTTCTTAAAATACAGGATATATATAGTAGTCTCATAACACTTGAATCAATGAAGTATGTCGCAATATTAACTCCAGCAAATCTAAAACTAATTGAAGAAATTTACAATATTCAATGTCTTTGGTCTGAAAAAGCAATTATTGCGGAAAAAGATATAATATTTAATTATCATCTGCAAAGGGTATTAAAAGATTTGTTGTTGTTTAAAAAAGAGAATGATGACAATTCACAGAGCACAATTCACAAATCATAATTAAATAATAAAAACGTAGGGGTGTATCTTTGTTAGCCATTTAAAATAAAAGAACCTCATGTACGCCCAGGATAACAATTAGCTGCCATCTTGATCGTATGTGAGGCTCCATTTTTTGTTCTAGCTCTATAAAAACTTTGTCAAAAGGCTAGTTTAATTACTAAATCTTATAATTCCCCATCTTCTACTTTATCTAAATACGCTTTGATCGGTTCTATAGCTTTTTTTATTGTTCCATCTTTAAATGGGTTATTAAGATTTGCGCCCTCAACCAATTCTAAAAATGGAAGTGAGCCTCCTTTTCTGCAAAGGGCTAAATAATCATTCCAAGCAGTTTCTCTATCTGTCCTACTTTTATCCCAAAACTGGAATGCACAAATCTGAGCTAATGTATAATCTATATAATAAAATGGATTTGAAAATACATGGCCTTGTCTCATCCAGTAGCCACCTCTTTCAAGAAAATCATTTCCAGTATAATCTTTAAAAGGTAAATATTTTTTTTCTATTTCTCTCCATGCAATCTTTCTCTCAGTTGGAGTTGCACTTGGGTTTTCATAAACAAAATGCTGGAATTCATCTATTGCAACACCATATGGAATAAAACTAAGTCCAGATACGAGATGTGAAAACTTATATTTATCAACATCTTCTTTAAAGAAACCTTCCATCCATGGCCAAGTTAAAAATTCCATACTCATAGAATGAATTTCACATGCTTCAAGAGTTGGAAATTTATATTCTGGTAATATGTATCCCAAACTCATGTAAGTTTGAAATGCATGCCCTGCTTCATGCGTTAATACATCAATATCTGAACTTGTACCATTAAAGTTTGAAAATATAAATGGTGCTTTGTAATCTGGAATTACAGTACAAAACCCGCCACTTTTTTTGCCTGGCTTACTTAAAAGATCAAGCAAATCCTTTTCAACCATAAAATCAAAGAACTCTTTAGTCTCTTTTGATAGCTCCGCATACATATTTTTACCATTTTCTACTATCCAATCAGGATTTCCTTTTGGATTCGCATTTCCAGAATTATATTCGATAGTTTCATCGTAATAATAAAGATTATCTAATCCCAATCTCTTCCTTTGTCTTTCTTTTAATTCAGACACAGCAGGAACTATCTCATCTTTTACCTGTTCTCTAAATTTAGCTACCATTTCAGGATTATAATCAGACCTCCCTAGTCTTTTATAACCTAGGTTTACATAGTTTTCATAACCTAATTTTCGAGCCATTCTATCTCTAACAACTACCAAATCATCATAGATTTTATCTATTTCTGCTTCATTATCTTTGAAAAAATCTGTATAAGCTAGATATGATGACCTTCTAGTTTCCCTATCTGTGGATTCCATATATGGTCTTAATTGACTAAGATTTAGAATTTGCCCATCGTACTCTATTTTTGCTGAAGCAACTAAGGCTTCATACTTTGTTGAAAGCTTATTTTCAGTTACTATTTCATCCATTATCTTTTCATCAAATGCTTCTATCTGTAATCTAGCAAGATTAAAGAGTTGCTCTCCCCATTCCTTTTTCAAACTTTCTATATATGATGAAGCTATAAGCTCTTTATAAAACTTTGTTGTCATATTCTCGTATCTCGGCATGTTTTCATCCATAAAATTCTGCTCAGCAAAATAAAACTCATCTCGCGTATCTATAGAATGTCTTATACTAACCAAAGTTTCCATTGTATATATATAATTTCTGATACTTGTTATCTCTTCAATTATGCCATTTTGTTCTTTTGCTGAACTCGCTCTACCAAAATTCAAAAGTAAGGAATCAAAATTCTTTTCTATTTTATCAAAGTCTGGCCTTTCATATTTAAAATCATTGAACTTCACTTGTACCCCTCCATTTTTTAATTGTCTTCAATTAAAAGCTTATATCATTTATCCGTTGGTGTAAAGATAGAGACTTAGATAATATTTTTGTGATTTAGGAAATTAATGGGTATAATAGTATATGGAATAATTAAAACCAAATTTATCATTCTAGATGGTTTTACGTCTAATATATTAATAATGGAGGAAAGTTATGGAAAATTTAGAGCTCAAAGATTTTGTGGATTATAAGTCTCTTTCAAATCCAACATTCTCACCCAACGGAGAAAATTTAGCATTTAATGTACATTGTGTGAATTTAGATGACAATAAATACAATACAGATATTTTTATTTGGAATAAAAAAAAGGGCATTAAAAAATTGACTAGCTTGGGAGATAGTGAATGCTTTTTATGGAAAAACAATAAAACTCTTCTTTTTAAATCTTTTAGAGATAAAATAGATAAAGAAAAGAAAGATAACGGCTACCCGCTTTCTCCATACTATGAAATTGATATTGATGGTGGCGAAGCTAGAAAAGCTTTCCAAATCCCTCTTAATGTTTCATCTTTATATAAACTAAATAAGGATGAGTATATTGTTATAGCTGACTTTGATCAAAGTCAAGGTGAGTTGTGGAAGTGTACAGAACATAAAAAACAGTCTAAAATAAATAAATTGAAAGATGAAAAATCATACGAAGTATTGGATGAAATTCCATTTTGGTCCAATGGTGAAGGATTTACAAATAAGAAACGTAACCGTCTATATTATTATACAAAGAAAAATAATGAATTAACGGAAATAACAGATGAGTTTACAAATGTAATTTCTGTTTCTATAAATAATGATAAGTCTAGTGCACTTTTTATCTGTTCTTCTTTTATAGATAAAATGAGTATTTACAATGATTTGTTCCAACTTAAAATAGATTCTCTTGAAATCGAAAAAATTTCTCCCCTTAAAGACTTTGAATATGTTTATGCTAACTATATTGATGATAAAATTATATTTCTTGGCAAAGATATGAAAGAATATGGCGTTAATGAAAATCCTAATATATATATAACTCATGATTTAGGAAAAACTTATGTAAAAATTTCTGAACCAGATATTTCTCCTTATAGCTCGGTTAATTCAGATGTAAGATATGGTATAGGTTCTGCATTTAAAATTGATGGGGATTATCTTTATTTTATAGCTACAAAAAATTATTCATCAGATTTATTTAGAGTCAGTGTTGATGGAAATATCGAACAATTATTAAAAAAAGTTGGTTCCATTGATTCTTTCGATATCTCTAATGGAGAAGTTATATTTGTAGGTTTAAGAGAACTTTATCTACAAGAATTATATAGATTTAAAGATAAAGAAACCAAATTAACAAAACTTAATCAATGGGTCAATGACTCAAAATTACTTTCAAATCCTCAAAAGCTTACTATAGATACAAAAGATGGTGAAATTACAGGATGGGTTCTTTCTCCTACTAACTTCGAAGAAAATAAAAATTATCCAGGTATTTTATATATCCATGGCGGTCCTAAAACTGTCTTTGGAACTGTCTTTACGCACGAACTTCAAGTCCTTGCAAATAATGGATATTTTGTATTTTTTCTTAACCCAAGAGGAAGTGATGGCTACGGTAACGCTTTTGCAGATATCCGAGGTAAATATGGCTTACTAGATTACTCAGATATTATGAATTTTGTTGATAGTGTCTTAGAAGAATATCCTGCTATATCTAAAACTGATTTAGGCGTTGCAGGAGGTTCGTATGGAGGTTATATGACAAATTGGATTATAGGGCATACCAATAAATTTAAAGCAGCAGTATCTCAAAGAAGCATTTCAAATTGGATTTCTTTCTTTGGAAACTCGGATATTGGATACTACTTTACACCTGACCAGACAACAGCAACTCCTTGGAACAATCATGAACTATTGTGGAATAACTCACCACTAAAATATGCAGATAAAGTAGAAACTCCAACCCTATTTATACATTCTCAAGATGATTATAGATGTTGGCTCCCCGAAGGAGTTCAGATGTTTACAGCATTAAAATATCATGGGGTTGAATCAAAGTTAGTTCTATTTAAAGGTGAAAATCACGAACTATCTCGTTCAGGAAAACCTAAAGCAAGAATAAAAAGGATGGAAGAAATTTTAACTTGGTTCGATAAATTCCTTAAGAGAAATAGCATTTAAGAAAAGGTGGATGTATGAAAGAATATTTAAAGCTGACATTGAAAAAAAAACCATTTATATTTCTAGATCAACTTGCCTATAGGTTTAACGCACATCATGTCACCGGTGGTGGTGCAGAAATGACATATTACTTGATTTTATCAGTATTTCCTTTTTTTATTGTACTGTTAAATGCGCTTAGTTATACTCCTTTAGCAAGAGAAGAAGTAATACTAGATATGATTAAGTATATACCGACAGATATACAAAACATAATCGCAGGCTTTGTTAGTGATGTCGTATCTGGAAGTTCTCAAGAGCTTCTTTCTATTGCAGCACTTGGTGCTATTTGGACAGCATCTAGTGGACTAAGAGCAATAATGAGATCTTTAAATGAAGCTTATGAGTGTAGTGATAGTAGGTCATTCCTAAAGCAAAGAGGAATTAGTATTATCTTTACAGCAGCACTTATTATAATGATTTTAGTTGTATTTGTAACTCTTATATTGGGAGAAACTTTAGGACAGTTGCTATTTAGCTTTTTAAATATAGAGACTTATTTCCTTACAATATGGAATTACTTAAGGTTTGTAATCCCGTTGCTATTTATGATTTTAACATTTGCACTACTTTATAAATACAGTCCTAATGTAAAAGGAAGAAGTTCTGTCCCATTGAAAGAAACCTTGCCAGGAGCAGCATTTGCTTCATTAGGTTGGATTTTGATTTCAACATTATTCTCTTTTTATGTATCAAACTTTGGGAAATACTCCGTTACTTATGGAAGCCTTGGAGGGGTAATAATACTATTAATATGGTTATTTATAAGTAGCATTATTATTATCCTCGGTGGAGAAATAAACGCAACTCTTGAACTCTTGAAAAAAAGAAATTATACTAGAGATCCAAATAGAACGGTCCTTAAAAAATTATTTGAAAATGAACAGGAATTAGGTAAATCCTAATTCCTATAATTTTGTAGAAATAAGTACAAGTCCTGTCACACTATCTACACCTGCTTCTATAAGCTCCTTAGCACATAAGCTTAGAGTTGTTCCAGTAGTAACTAAATCATCTATAAGAAGCACTTTTTTGCCTCTAATAGTCTCCTTATTCTTAATACTAAATGAATTATCCAAGTTGTGTCTTCTTTGCATGCTTAAAAGCTTATTTTGTTCTTTAGTCCACTTTGACTTAATCAAAACCGTATTTAAAACAGGCTTATTTAAACTTTTTCCAACTTCATTTGCCAATAAATAAGCTTGATTATAGCCTCGTCTGGACTCTTTCCTCCAATGTATTGGTACTGCTACAATACAATCGAAATCCTTAATCGCATTCTCTTTTATTGTCTTTAACATATAACTGCTAAAAGGAGAATAAAGATAACTTTTATCTTCAAATTTAAACTTATGGAAAAAATCCCTTGTGAAATTATTATAAAACAAAGAAGCATAACAATTTTCTATATAAGGACTCTCCAATTCATATTCTCCATGAATCTCTTCAATCCTAGATCTACATTCTGTACACAGAAAATGTTCAATATAGGTTGTTTCATCTTTACAAAAAAAACAAAGGTTTTTTGTTGGGAAGATCATTTTATCTAGCATAGCATTCTCCTATTTATGAAATTCTTTCACAACCTTAAAGTAACTGCTAATTTTTTTATCAAGTGAAGAGTACCTCTTTGAAATCAAATTATTTCTTATCATCTGGGATATATATCTCTGTTCTCCAACTAATACAACTAGATCTCTTGCCCTTGTTATCGCGGTATAAAACAAATTTCTCGTTAATAACATAGGCGGTCCGCTCCAAGCTGGAATTATCACAGCAGGAAATTCACTGCCTTGCGATTTGTGAATTGTTGTTGCATATGCAAGTTTTAATTCATCTGCTTGCTTATATTCATATTCTACTCTCTTTCCATCTTCAAATAAGACTATTATTAAGCCCTCTTCATCATCTATCTCTTGTATATATCCAAAGTCACCATTAAAAACTCCAGTACCTTCTTCTATCACATAGTTGTTTTCACTAACCTTCCACTCAATCTGATAATTATTTTTTATCTGCATGATTTTATCGCCTTCTCGGAAAATCTCATCTCCAAATCTTCTTTCCTTTTTTGATTCAGATTTTGGATTTAATACTTTTTGAAGTTCTTGGTTTAGATTAACTACACCCAAATCTCCTTTTCTCATGGGAGATAAAACCTGAATATCCTTTAGAGAATGAAATCCATAAAATTTAGGCAATCTTTCTGCACACAGATTTGTAATTGTCTGTAGAATTTCTCCTGAACTTCTATTATGTATAAAGAAAAAGTCTTTATCTTTTTTATTCATAACCGGATTCTGACCCTTATTTACAAGATGAGCATTCAAAATTATCATACTTGCTTGGCCTTGCCTAAATATCTCATCCAATTTCAGAACTTTTATCACACCTGAATTAATAATATCTTTAAGCACATTCCCAGCACCAACAGATGGCAATTGATCTACATCCCCTACTAATATAAGTCTAGTACCCATGCTTATAGCTTTTAAGAGCTGACTCATTAATATAATATCAATCATTGAAACCTCATCAATTATTATTACATCACAATCAAGGGGAGAATCTTCATCTCTATTAAACCCAGATTCTACATTTGCAAATGAAATCTCAAGCAATCTATGAATAGTCTTTGCTTCTCTATTTGTAGTTTCTGTTATTCTCTTTGCAGCCCGTCCCGTAGGTGCCGCTAAAAGTACCTCTTTCTTTTCAAGTTCCATAATCTTTATTATCGCATTTATTATAGTTGTTTTCCCAGTGCCTGGTCCTCCGGTAATAACAGAAACTCCATTTAGTATAGAGCTTTTTATCGCAGCAATTTGCTTTTCACCAAATTTTATATCGCTATCATTTTCAATATCCCTAATTGCTAGATCTATATCTAACTTTATTTCGCTCTGTTCAGATAGACTAAGTTCAACCAAAGACTTTGCAACATTGTTTTCAGCGACATGATATGGCATATAGTAAACGAGATTTTTATCATCCTCAGTTGTCATAAAAAAACTCTGTGAAAGCAGCAATGAGCTTAACTCATCTTTAATAAGTGTTTTTGATATCTGAAGCATATTAGAAGTCTTCTCTAGCAGTTCATCTTCCGGCAAATAGCAATGCCCATCACCAGCTGCATTGAGAATGGTATACTTAAGCGCCGCTTTTATTCTATAAGGTGAATCTGAACTAACGCCCATTTTTTTAGCAATCTCATCTGCAGAATAAAAGCCTATCCCATAAATATCCTCAGCTAATCTATATGGATTTTCTCTAATTACTTTTAATGTTTCATTTCCGTACTGCTTATATATTTTCATGCTTTGATTTGCGGAAATATTAAACTCTTGAAGAGCCACCACAACTTCTCTAGCTTCTCTTTGTTCATCAAAACTCTGCATAATTTTTTCAAGCTTTTTCTTTCCAATACCTTCAATAGACAATAGCTTCTCAGGATAATATTGAATAATATCAAGAGCTTTATCTCCAAATCTTTCAACTATTTTATCAGCAGTCTTTGGCCCAATATTTGGAATAAGGCCAGAACTTAGATAATTCTTAATCCCTACAATGGAAGATGGCATAATGGATTTTATTTGTTCAAACTTAAACTGTTCACCAAATTTATCGTGATATATAAATTCACCCTCTAATAAAACAGGTTCATCTTTTCTAATAAACGTTGCAACTCCAACAATAGTTATACTATCATCTTCTGTAAATAACTTTGCAACGGTATATCCATTTTCTTCATTTCTATATACGATTTCCTCAATAATTCCCTGTATTTCCATATGCTCACCACCTTCTCTTTAAGTCTAATTATAACAAAACCTGCCATAATATCATACAATATTTGGCAGGTCCTAATTTATTTTAAAGCTTTTTTTAATATTTCAGCCTTATCCGTTCTTTCCCAAGTCATATCTAAATCTGTTCTTCCCATATGCCCGTATGCAGCAAGCTGTTTATAAATTGGTTTTTGTAAATCTAAATCTCTTATTATCGCTGCAGGTCTTAAATCAAAATTAGCTTCGACAAGTTTCTTAATCTCATCTTCACTAAGTTTTCCAGTTCCAAATGTATCAACAAATATGGAAAGTGGTCGTGCAACCCCAATAGCATAAGCTAGACCAATTTCACATCTATCTGCTAATCCTGCTGCTACGATATTCTTCGCAACATACCTTGCAGCATAAGAAGCTGATCGGTCAACTTTTGTTGGATCTTTTCCAGAAAAAGCTCCTCCACCATGTCTTGAATATCCACCATAAGTGTCAACAATAATCTTTCTACCAGTTACACCTGCATCTCCCATAGGACCCCCTACAACAAATCTTCCAGTAGGATTTACATAGTACTTTGTGTTTTCATCAAGCATTTCTGCTGGAATAATTGGTATAATTACATACTTTTTAATATCATTATATATATCTTCCATATTTACAACTGGACTATGTTGAGTTGATACTACTACACTGTCAATTCTCTTTGGCTTGTCATCCTCATACTCTACTGTTACTTGAGTTTTTCCATCTGGTCTAAGATAATCTAATGTGCCATCTTTTCTAACCTCTGAAAGCTTTTTAGCAAGTTTGTGCGCCATTGATATTGGCAGAGGCATTAATTCCTCAGTTTCATTACAAGCATATCCAAACATCATACCTTGGTCTCCTGCTCCAATCTTATCTAAATCATCGGCACTTGAACCTTTTTGCTCTAAAGATGAGTCAACTCCCATAGCAATATCAGAGGATTGTTCATTTATTGATGTAAGCACTGCACATGTGTCTGCATCAAAACCATATTTAGCTCTTACATATCCTATTTCTTCTACTGTCTGTCTTACTACTTTTGGAATATCTACATAGCAACTTGTAGTAATTTCTCCAGCAACTAAAATCAAACCAGTAGCAACCAAAGTTTCACAAGCAACACGAGCATCTGGATCTTGTTCTATTATTGCATCTAAAATAGCATCAGATATTTGGTCGCAAATTTTATCTGGGTGCCCTTCTGTAACTGATTCTGATGTAAATAACCACTTCTTCATTTATAAGCCTCCTTGTATTTAAAATAAAAAAACCTATCCAAAAGGAAAGGTGAGTTTGCACTACACCTCATCTTCCAGAACATCGTTCTGCAGGAATTAGCACCTATAAAATAGGTTGCTGGGTTTCATCGGGCCTATCCCTCCACCACTCTCGATAAGGTAATCAAGATATTTAATTTTCTATAGACATCCTAACACACAGTTTAACTATAGTCAAATATATTTTAAAAATATAAATAAATATTTTTTAAATTAACTCTTGCTTTTTTTTTAACTTTATCCTATAATAAAGAAGTTGACATAAAACATCGGGGTGTAGCGCAGTTTGGTAGCGCACGTGGTTTGGGACCATGGGGCCGGGGGTTCAAATCCTCTCACCCCGACCATCAATACTCCCGACATTTCATTCTTGAAATGCCGAGAGTTGCATAGGATAATTAAGCTAGAGATTAATTTCTCTAGCTTTTTTTATTAAATTGAACTATGTTTTAAATGGCTTGAAATCGCTGTTTAAACAAGCCCTTAAAATCAATTCTAAGGCCTTTATATTTGTTAGTAATGTTATTAGTTGCCTATTCTAAGCCATCTTGACTAATATCACACTCCCTACCGCTCTTTCAACTCCATCACTTGGATTATTATATACAATAGCTTTCCCATTTCTTACAAATACAAAAGTTGAGCTACCTCCACCGTCAAGATTGACTGCATTATAACAGCCTAACTCTAACATGACCTCAGCTTGTTCTTGCGCATTTAATCCTTTCGATATTTTACTTCTCCCATCAGCTACTGCTATTATGAAGTTACCGTTTTCTTTCTGACCTATCATTGTTCTAGGTTCTTTATTCTTTGCATGTGAGAAATTTCCAAAGTTTTCTAGATTAAATTTACCTTTTTGGACTAATGAGTAAGATGTACCTATTACCCAGTAAGCTTCTTGCTGTAAGCCTGAGAGTTCAGCTTGGTTATATTCTTTTATATTTCTGATTTCTGTTGTCCCATCTTTGTAATATATAAAGTCCATTGTGATTGGTGAAGGTGGGTTGTGGAATAAACCTTTAGAAATATAAAGAGTATTATGTTCGCTATCTTTTGCTTTACTAAAAAAGCCTGCGTTTATTCCTGCAATTGTTCCAGGTGTATTTTTTACTATTTCTGACACTCTTTCTTTTTTAAATCTTACTCCTAGATCTGCATCAACAAACATATCTTTGTCTGTTTCTAGATAATAAATAAAACTATCAAATTTCTTAATAGTTTTTGGTTCATACACTATATTGTTTTCAACTACTTTTGTGGATTTATCCCATCTATATTTATTGACTCCTACGTCTACATGAGTAAAAGTATTGTATAAACCTACCCCACTAAACATTTTATCAGCTATTTTATAAATATGGTTAGGTGTCAATGAATTAACTCTTATATCAGCTGCATTTCCTTTTAGATGTTCACTGTTTTTAATTCCTCCCACTGCTTTGTTATGAGTAGGGCACCTATAACCTGAGTTGATGATCATAGGTTTATCCCCTATTGCTCTTCTTAGATCTTCTAATTTTAATAATAGATTTATATTAAGCTTTATTTTTTTACAATGTCGGCATCTAAATTCATCTAGCTTAAAGTTTTTAACTTGGTTTAGTTTATCAAACAATAAAAATGTTTGAGTGCCTACTATTCCATCTGCTGCTAATGAAAATATATATTGAAGGTCTTTGACTGCTTTGTCTGTTTTGTCTCCAAATATTCCATCAACTTCACCCGCATCTATTCCCAATCCATTTAATTTGCTTTGTAATATCTTTACATCTTCTCCACTACTGCCTTTTTTTAAAATCACATATCTCACTCCTTGAGAGGTTTGTCCGATTGATTTTTCAGTACATCGATTGCTTTTCTTATAATGTCTGGAACTGGTATACCCATTAGGCCTGCGTTTTCAATTATGCTCACTGTCTCGTTAACTATATAACCTATTATCACTGCATTTCTTATTATTGCTGTTCCTGACATTGTATCTAGCTGAGTTGCTACTAAAACTATAAGAAGGATCATTCCTTTTCTGCATAGTCCTCTAGCTCCTGCTCTGCTTTCTAGCGCTCCACCTTCTGATTTTGCTGACTGGTGGAATACTCCTGCTACTAAAAGCCCTGTAATATAATCGATTGCCATAAAAATTATTAAAGTTTGCAAGGCTGAATCCCACCCCCCTAACATATATGTCGCTAAAGCTCCTATCGTTCCTGCAATTCCTATCATAGCTGGTTTTACTGTAGTTAATTCCATTTGTTTACCTCCTATTATTATTTTGTACTAAAAAGACACTCGTTTTATGAGTGTCTTTACTTATTTCTATTATAATTTTCAACAAATCTATCTATATCTTCTATTTCTATAGTACAATCTTCATCCTCATAATACTCTCTTCTACAAAAATTATACCTTGTTGCAACAATTCATCTAACGTCATTATAATCATCCTTTTTATTTTAATTATACCCTAAATTGGAGGATCAGGAATAATATCCTCATAAGCTATACTCCCAGCTGTCCCTTTATTATTAATCATATTGATAAAATCTGATAGCCTACCTCTTCCTAACCTGCCACCTGAATCAACTGTAAAGCTTGTAAAAAATCCATTTTTACCAAAATTAAAACTTATTTCTGTTATTAATCCTAATATTGTAGTTCCATCTTCATTAATTATTCTAGCCTCATCGCCAACCATCAATTGAGGCCTAAAAGGTCCATCAAAACTTTCTATTTTCCCTACATTGTCAAGTCTGTGTGCGACTTCAACTGCTATTGCATCTGCATTAGCCAAGCTGGTCCCATCTGCGACTTGTACAAATAAAGTTTTATTAGATTGTAGATTCCATCCGCTGAAAACTGAAACATTTTTATAAATTTGAGTGGTCCAGTCTTGAGTGTGAACGCATACTTTTCTATATGATCCTTGATCATCTCTTGCAATTTTCCTACTGAATGTATCTTTATTTCTATAAAAATTATATACTCCTCGACTTGGAAACAAATTAAAACTAGGTGAACCTATAATTATTTCACCAGCTGTGGTTTCTTCCATCTTCCAGCTAACTAAAGATTTCATTATTTCTTCTAGAGCTGATAAAACTTCCTTGTTGGGTTCAAAAGTATATCTTCGCTGTTCTGTATTGTATTCAACTTCATAATCATCTATTCCAAGGTTTGCATTTTCCATCATTGTTTTTATTATTTCTGTAATAGTGTTATATCCAGTGTAGAAATTTTCATTAAGCGTTTGGTCCTTTAAGGCTTTGCCTATAAGATTTCTACCGTCTGCGCTTGCTGTTTCTGATAATGCATCATAACTTGACCTGTCGATATAATAGCTGCCAAGTTCAACCTCTTCTAAATCATCTCCAGCTGAAAAACTATATATAACTTTTGCACCTGGTGAAAGTAAACTTGTTTTTTCGTTTATGGCCACGTTACCATCAATCTCTGTTTCCTTGTCGATTGGGTTTTCTAAACTTACATTGAAACTTGAAATAGGTGTATCAATCCCAAATCTTATACTCCCTGAGTTAAGATATTTTGACATATCTTGCTGAAATTCATAGATAATCATAACTTGCTTGTTATTTGAGTTTAGATAACTTCCTACGCACCCAAACCCAGGAAGTGTTTTAATCTCAAAGTTTGTTATGCTTGTATCTGTTCCAGGAGAAACATTATTTTCTTCTAGCCATTCTGGTAAATCAAATTCACCTTTTTCAAATTTTGTACTAGGCTTACCGTATATTTGACCATTTTTTACATAAAACTGTTGACCTTGCGTATCTGGAAATTGTAAGAAGTCAGGAAAACTCCCTTGTCCTACTTCTCCACTATATTCAATATTAAGTTCCATTTATTCACCTTCTTTGAGTAGGTCTATTAGAATCTCTATCGTTTCATTTAATCTATCAGGATTAAAACACTTGTTGCAGTGATCTATACAATCTTTAAGCCCATCTAATACACTTACAATTTCTTTTGCCATCTTCTTTTCAATCATCAACTTAATCATTTTGCGACCTATACTTTTCTAATTCATTTTTATTGATACTAAGTTTTTTATTATTGTAGTCTATAAAATCATATTTGCTAACTATTTTATTTATAAAATTATAACTATTAGCATGACTGGAATGGCCAGCCAACTATTGAGGATCTGTTCAGCTTTTTGTATATTTATTTTCTCATCGATGATGAGCTTAGGCATTGCTTTGATTTTTCTTTTAATCTTTTTTTTGCTGTTATTTCTAAGTAGTCTATGAGTAGCGTGGATTTTATATCCAATCGCATTTACTCCTTGATCAAGAGGAAATACTTTTGATTTGTTTTCATTTAGTTTTAGATGCAATTCTGACTCTATAAATTCATTGATATATTTAAGGATCCTATCAGCCTCATCTTTATTTCTAGCTATTATTATAGAATCATCCATATACCTGATCATATATTTTATAGATAATTTTCTCTTACAATAATTGTCTAATTCGTTTAAGTAAATATTTGCGCATATCTGACTAAGCGTATTGCCTAAAGGCAGCCCTAGTGAATCAATAAGACCTGCGCTATCAATTATTTTAAATACCAGTCTTAGCGATTTTTCGCATTTAATTTTCTTGGCCAGCAGCATTTTTAATATATCTCTATCAATAGAGTAGAAGAACTTTCTTACATCAAGCTTGACTATATAAGTATCTTCTCCGTACTCCCATTGAGCTTTTCTAATTATATGACTAATTCTATCCACGCATTTGTGAGTTCCTTTGTTATCTATACAAGCATAGCTGTCAAATATGAAAGTTGGATTATATATTTCTTTTAATACATTGTTTATGGCTAATTGTACTATTTTGTCTTTAAAATGCGGTGCATCTACAATCCGTTCCTTGGGTTCGAAAACTGGAAATCTAATATATCCATCGAACTTATATGTTTCATCTTCTAGTGATCTTATTAGGTTATTAATATTTTCAGATTCATTTAGTGAAAACTCCATGGCCTCAGGATTATATTTACCTTTGCCTTTTAGAGCTTTTTTATATGCTTTTATGATGTTTTCCTTGTCGATTATTTTGATAAATAAGTCATTATGTTTTTTTGATTTTTTCGACATCTCTGGTTTTCCTTTCTGAAGTACTAAGCACTATGTCATTATTTATGTGTTTACACTTTTACGCAAAGTGAAGGGATTAAACTCTCTTGAAATAATTCAAGCCATGTTGTCAAAACCTTAATCTTAACAATCATAAAAGCTTTTATTTTCCAGGACAGGGCGGAACCCGTTGTTAGAATTCGCATTCGACGGATTGTTGTTGTTCGAGTTGGACACGGAATTGTTACCACGGATGATGCGGTTCGAGCCAGATTTTCAGTTTAATCCCTATATTTTTTTATTTATTTACAGATGATCTAATATAAGCTGATAAAAGCTTATTGATTTCGGAAAGTCTTATATCTACCTCCTCCCAAAATTGTACTGAAATATATTTTCTTTGTTTTGATAGCTTGAATAATGTTTTAAGCTTTTGTAAATACCCATCTGCTGTTTGAAGATATATAGTTCTCTTTGACCTAACGCTATTTCCAAGTGAAATATTTGTTAGAATCTCAAAGAAAGCATTTTTGATATCTGAGCATAAACAAAACTTTTCTGATTTTGGATAATTTGAAAGTCTAGGATATACACAGTAAAGTAATTCTTCTGTCTTTTTATACACAATTAAATTTATACACACCACCACCTTTCTTAGAAGCTTAAATACTACACTCACCTACGTTCGTGCTAAAGACTAGAGGGTAGAGTATAGAGAAATTCCAAGACAGGGCGGAACCCGTAGTTAGAATACGCACCCGACGGAGAGCTGCTGCCCGAGACGGACACGGAAGAGTTACCACGGAGGATGCGGTTCGAGCCAGACGGTGTTGAGGTCCAACAATATCCACCATTACCTGTTATATTCAATTCTACATTGTCATATTGAGCCCATTGACCATAATCTTTGTGGACAGGGTATATAAGTTTATTCCATTCATTGCTACTTAATAATCTTACTGCAAATACATGATTACCTATTTGCACTTTCTTTTCTCCAAATACCGCTCCTGCTGCATTAATATTATCCCATGAAACTGTATGCTTAAATGTTTTTTTACCTACATATAAAACTTTCCCATTGCTATTGCATTTTAGCCACCCAGCAGTGGAGTTTTGTAATGTTCCTGCTGTCAATCCTATTGCAGCACATAAAGCATCCCCACTAATAAAATCTACTGCTGCTACTTCTCCAAAATACCCACCCATAATATTTCCTGCTACTAGGGTTTTAGCTCCCGGTAATTCTGAATGGTCTGGAACTGGAATAACTGGTGTAGGTTGATTTACACCAAATGACATTTTCATTGTTACATCTAATTCATAGTCTCCATTTTTAGGGATAAATTTTGTAGTGTAATTAGCTGTTGGAATTAATCCTATAGGTACTGGAGTATCAAATACAATCTCATCTGATATATTTCTCGTATATGCTGTTGTAGCAACTCCTTCTATAAATACTGTAAGATTAGTTACTTGCTGATTTGGTAGTTGGAATGTATCTTTTATTCCATCTCCTAATCCTAGTTTTACATCTGTTTTACTTGTTCCTGTGTATACTCCTGTTCTAGGTAGCTCCCACCTTATTCCCATTCCTGTCCATTCAATAGCCATTACATCTTTATTAAATGAATAAACATTGAAGGTACCTGAAACGCTTATTGATTTTTCTGTTGAATTTGTTGTTTTTGTAGCATTTATCGTTGTTCCATCATCATTGAAACCAAATAATCCTATTACATTAGCAGGTGCGCCTCCTCCTGTTAAGTAATTTCTTAGTCCATTCCCACTAAAAAAGCATCCAGTATCTACTGAGTAAATCTCAATAAATACAGATGCATATATATCTATAATCCTTTGATTATTTTTTTCTATTTCTAAAGGGTTGCCTTCTGAATCAACTATTAGTGCATGAGTATTGATATTAACAGTTGTATCACTAATACCAACTTCTCTTAAAATTGTTCCATTATTGTCTCCTGTTTCAAGTCTTATCCTTTTAACCCATAGACTAGTATCACCATCTCTTGTTAAGCTCTCTTGGATGGCCGCCTTAGAGCTTATCCTAGAAAATAAAGTGTTTCTTGTTTGGTCTAGCGGTCCTGTACCTGAACCGAATACAATATTATCAAAATAACTGCCATAAGCAAGTAACCTATCATACATTCTGTTTAAGACAGTATTTTCTGCATGAGGTTCTATTGATGCATAAGCTTTTTCTACTTCTCCTGTTTCTACATCTGTAATTACAAAATCAAATCTATTATGCATTTTAAATTTAATTTTTGCATCTAATTGCATTTTATCACTCCCTTTTTTAAGGATTTACAACCCCTACATATCTTAAATTGACCGTTAACACAACTGGTGCTGCTGTTATTGTCCCTGTATTAAAAGGTATAGTTTTAACATATTCTATTGGTCTAAGATTTAGTATTAATTCAGTTGGTGCTACTTTTAGAGTTTCTTCTATACCTGGATTAGGTTCAGGTATTAGGTCAAGTGGTGTAAATATTTCTATAAAGCTTTCAACCGCTCCACCTTCTCCTGTAAGAGTCCCTACTGAGGCATCATATTCGATTGTTAAATTCCCCTCAACTGTTGCAAATCTTTTTAAATCTTTCATTGTTAAAAGCAAAGCATTTGCTATAGTGGGATGATGTTCTATGCTTTCAATCTGATAGTCTCCATTTATAAGAGGTCCATTTATATATTTATATTGTTGACCTTTTATTGTGAAAGCTGATTTATTTGCTGTTACATCCCCAACTATTTTCTCTGTAAATTTAACAACTATCTTTTTTCCTTTTGCCTTACTCATTAAATATCACCTCAACCTCTGGTATTGGTAATGTTGTTGGAACTAAATTCATAGCTATAAAGTCTAATTCAAAAGTATCATAAGGTAAATTGATACCGTTTGTAGTTATCCCTGTATTATATCTAATTGTTGGATTATCTCCTGCATTGTTAAAGCTATTAATATCTAAGAATTTAATCTTATATAATTTGCCATCAAAGCCTATCTCTTCAATTATTTCTTCAATCTCTTGTGGATAATAACTGCCTCGACTTCCAATAACCTCAAAATCTCCTGCATGTAGATTAAATAGCCTGTGCTTAGTTCTAAATATTATTTCTTTTCCCCAATCTTCATACTCTTCTCCAAGCTCATTAAGTGAAGTAGTAGGTATATTGTAGACCTCTGCAAACTTATTGTCTGTGAGAGTATATCTTGATAGAGAAAATAGTTCAGTTGGCGCTGATGTTATATGCTCATCCAATCCAAGTGGATTTATATATTCGATGCGTCTTAATCCAACTTCTAACGATATAGGAGCTGCTGAAATTGTATCAATAGCAATAGCCATACCCGCCCAGTTACGATCGGTAATATACCAATGCACTTTTCCTAAGCTATCTTCAATTAAAAATCCCATCCGGTAATCGTTCGTAATAAACAAGTTCAAACTAACAGCTACCCCAGTAAATTCTACTAGCTGCCTTTCATTCTCCCATGTGCTTGTACCATCAAGCTGACTACAATAATTTCTATACCATACTGTCCCATCTAGTTTAATATATCCTGCTATAATCCCTTGATCCTTATCGATGAAGTTAACATTCTTCCACCCTCTTAAAGCCCTTACATATTTAACACTCGATGCTAGTTCTTGCTTACTTGTCGCATCATCCCACAATTGAGTTTGAAGTTTACCCGCTCCATCTACCCATAAAATCTGAGGTTTTTCATCTGTAACAAGTCTCCATAATTTCCTGTACCGCTCCCAATGCCCATTAAAAGCTATGGCCACATTAGATCCAGCCCCCAAAGTGAATTGGTCTATCCATCCATCTTTTAGCTTATCGGGATATTCTCGAATAGAAGTACCCACAATCCCATTATCCACATGTATTTCATAGATGCGATTAGGACTTCCAGTTACCTTAAACCTACGAGCAGCAAGAGATACATCACCAAGTCCTGCCTTTTCCCTTATAGTTTCTACAGTCCAATAAGTCGAATCCATAACGGTAGTTTTTGCCCTTGCTATAGCTACATTCATTTTAGGATTTGCGTTCTCATAGATTGTTTGATTCTGCTTATTGATTTTTTCCATAATTGAAGGAGGGAGTTGTCTCATATAACCCCCTCCGAACTTATCATTATTTTAATATCTCCTGCATGCCTCCTTTTAGCATCGCTGCCCTTTAAAAATATACTCATACTAGGGGGATCACTTATCAATCCAATGTAATATTTCCCATACCAGTTTAATTTTATAGGCTTGTCTATGTTGTATGCGTCATCTATTCTCAATTTGCCCTCTTCTTGCATGTTGCAACTTATTATTATTACTTTAATCGGTTCTCCTACTGTTTGTATATGATATGTCCCATCTAATAATCTATTTTTTATCTTTAACGTATCAAAAGAGACGAGTACATTTGAAATTTCTCTAGTTATTAAATTATTATCAATATCAACTAGCTTATTCATTGTGTTCTCACCTCTCTTCTAAGTTGATCTAATACCATATCAACAACTCCGATAAATTCGTTTTTATCATTAACCCCTTTTACAGTTATAGTACCTGTATGCTCAATCTTGTTATTATTTGAGCTTTTAGCGCTAGTTCCAGTACCCATATTCACAGAGCCATCAGCAACTAAATTGTTATTAAGTCCATTCATTGCTTTATCAACTTGTTTTGCACTATCGGCAATACCCTCTGCCATACCAGCACCAATCATTTTACCTACCTGATCACGCATAACTGTTGAAGGTGATTTTATCCCTAGAAATTTTTTAGCTCCATCCAAGGCGCCCTTTGCTGCATTTACTGCTGATTGAGCTAAATTTGCAGCTGCTCCTTTAATGCCATCAGCTATACCGCTTATTATATTTTTACCAATGCTACCCCAATCAATAGATTTAAAGTTTTTTATTATATTAGTTACTAATTGTTTAATAATTTCTAATGTACTGCCGCTCATTCCTGATAATCCTTTACCAAGAGTAGTGATAATATTTTTACCAACATCCAACAAGTTTAAGTGTGATATTGTAGTAAATATCGCTTGTACTATCTCCCCGGCATTAGCAATTATTGTAGGTATACTCTGTATAATTCCTTTCGCTAACATAATTATAAGTTGTACACCTGCAGCTAATATCTTAACAAGATTCTTGTCAAATGCTGCCCAAAATTCATTAATAAGCCTTGGAGCCATCTCAATAAATTGTGGTAGTGCATTAATTAACCCTTCGGCTATTGCTAGTACTAACTGAATTCCAGCATCAACGAGCAACCCTATATTGTTTACCAATGTTTCTACAAGTTTTAGTATCGCATCTACTGCTATAGGAATAAGCTCAGGCATTGCTTGCGTAAGCCCTTCTACCAATGCCATGATTACTTGTATAGCAACATCTAATATTAATGGAAGATTACCTAAAATGGCATCTACTACCGTCATCATCGCTTGAATACCTGCAGGGATCAGGCTAGGTAACATGGTAAGAATCGTTTCCAAGACCTGGCTGAACAGTTCACTCATAGTGCTTAAAAGTGTAGGCAATAACTCGCCAACTGCAGGGAGAATTGCAGCAAATGCCATAGGTAGTGCTGCAGTAAGATTTTCAATTATTGGTACTACATTCGTAACTACAGCCTGGAATGCATCGACGAGATTCTGAGTTAGGTTTGTCATATCTGCATTTGAATTTCCAAGCCCTGCCGTGAAAGAACCTAGAGCAGCTTGAAGTAAACCAAGAGAGCCACTTATAGTCTGTGTAGACTCTTTTGCAAAGTTTCCGGCATATTGCTCTGTATTCTCGAAAAACATCTTCATTGCGACTTCGGATTTTTCAGCTTGTGATGCAGATGCCCAAACAAAATCTAATCCTTTGCTTGCTGCATATGCTTGGATGCTCGTTGCATTCATTGAAACCCCAAGATTATCCATCATTGTAAAGTTACCTTTTGCAGCACCAGCTACAGAATCAAGGGCAACTTGCATATCAATACCCATAACAGAGGCCATATCAGCCGCTCTTTGCATAGCACCTTCTGTTAATTCAAGACTTTTTTGTTGTTCTATTCCTGAACCTTGAAATAATGCACCCATTTTATTAGCTGTAGCCAAATAATCACTTTGTGAAACTCCGAGATTTTTATAAGCATCTTCTCCTGTCTTTTGGATTGATGATGCATATTCACCAAAAACAGCCTCAGAACCTCCGAGATTTTGTTCTAATTCACCAAACTGCTTAACAACTTCTTGTCCCATCTTAACAGCGGCTGCTGCAGCTGCTATTGTAATTGTTCCTACTGCAATTCCAACCCCTTTAGCAAGTCCTCCAAATTTTTCAAACCTACCTCCAGTTTTCTCAGTCTCATTCCCTAAATCATCCATAGCTTTTACACTATTATCAAGTTCACGTTCCATATTATTTAATTCAGCATTAGCTTTGTTTACCGCTTGCTGCCAACCTTGAGTTGTGTTATCATTTTCTCCATATTTATCTGATGAAGCTTGCAGTCCTTTTGTAAGTTCTTCTAGCTTCTTTTTTTGCTCATCAATTTGTTTGTTAAGTACTTGATTTTTTGCAGTATAAGCCTCTTGAGATTTATCACCTTTATCAAACTGAGATGATACTGATTGCATCTCAGTACTTAGCGTTCTCATGTTAGTATTAATTTGTTTTATGGCATCTCTAAATTCTTTTTCGCCCTCAATACCTATTTTAGGACCAATATCATAAGCCATTGTCTCACCACCTTATAACCAATCTGGTGTATCTCTTGCTCTTCTATATTCTTTACCGTTTATAACTCTAACATTAGGATCATCTTCAGGAACAAATTGTATAAAAGCTAATAAGTTTGAAATATCCGTCTCATCTATTTCATATAAGGACCAATCAAGCTTTTTAACTATAGTCCTCTTTAAATTTAAAATTGTATTTTTGTATCCAACGGGAGAATCATCTTCCAGTTCTCCCGGACTTAGTTTTTTTTGATTTCTCCATTGATGTTATTGCAAATATCTGTAAATACTTTCATTAATTCTTCCTGCTCCACATTTTCATTTAATTCATCAAAAGAAAATTGATACTTAAAAACTCCTAATATCAAACTTTTTAAATCAGCGTAAAAACTTCTAACATCTTTGATATCTATACTTTCTGATTCTAATTTGTCAGCTCTTTCAGCTAAATCAAAAATATTATCTACCATCCCAGTTTTAAGGCTGCAAGTTGTAAAAGTTTTGGTTTTCTTTCCTTCATCATCTGTAAAATTTAAAAATACTGGTTTCAATTTCATTCCTCCCCTATATAAAAGAAAAGGCAGCTAAAAGCCGCCCTTTTTATGCAGTAGTGAATCCTACTACTTCATTTTCTATTTTCTGGCCATGAACATCTATTACATTAGTAATAATCAAGGTATAACTTGTTGCTGTAGTTAAATTTGCAGCTGGGGCTATAGTTATTATCTTTCCAGTAATATCTTTTGTGGTTGCAACTGCAACTGGTGTGAATGTATCATCAAACAGTGTTATCATTTGAGACATAATCTTATTATTAAATGTCAATACTATATCGCTATCAAGTGCCACTGCTGTTGCTTCATCAGCTGGCAAACTTTCTACTAAGCTAAGTGCTACAGGTGGAGTTGCAGTATCTGGAGTTTGAACTTGATTAAACCAGGTCGAAGGATCAAACTGATCATCTACAGTATCAGCATATATTTTCTTCATACCTTTCATTTCTCCAGCGATTAACCATTGTTTAGCTGTCACAACTGCTGAAAATGTTAATTGATAGGTTTTAATATCAACTGTCTCTGTCTTAGTTGCAGCTTCTTCTGTTCCACCTGAGAATTTTCCTTTAAGATATTGATAGTATCTATATCCGTTTTTCCCTCTGTTATATCTAAAACTTAAAGCAACATCTGGAGGATTAGGATCACCTGTATCTAATACTCTTCCACTTGCTTCATCATAGTGTTTACCAAGATATTTGGCAGCCTTTCTAGCTGGTACTCCTGAAACTGTCATAGTAACAGTAGTAGCACCCTCTGAAATATAGTTGTTAGCTGATACATTGTCATAATAAGTCGGTTGAATATCAGTCTCTGTATCATTAACTATTTCAGCTGTTGGTGCGAAATACTCTGGTGTCTCTGCTGAATATTCCGTTTCTGAATCTATTAGTATAAGAGCTGTGTGTAACTTATCAACTCCTACAAATTCATCATATTGCTTATCCATCTAATTACCTCCCCTATCCCATTAATTTCTTATATTCCTCATCAATAATTCTATCCATTTCTGCTTGAGCTTTTTTCTTAGTTGCATTTACAGCTGGTCTTACAAATGGTTTCTTTTTTTTAGTGCTAGATCCACTTTCAATAACTCTAGCTTTTAATTGATTAGCTACTCCATTACTGTCATAGTCATCAAAGCCAATTTTAACATTCCAATTTCCTAAGTTATCTCTTGTTATAGGAGTAACACCAAAAGAGTCAACTAGTTCTCCAGTTGCCTCATCTGATAGAACACCCTGTAAATTACTTTTTATTTGGTCAGCTACTATTTCAGCAGCTGCAAATATTGCTTTTTTTGCAACTTCTTCTGATTCAGCTGCCATCTTAGATAATCTAATTGCATAATCATCAGTTGCCTTAAAAGCAAATTTAGCCATCGTTAATCACCTCAAAAATCCACTCATAATGGATATATCTTGTTTCTTCCTCGTATTGTATTGAGGATAATTTATAAGCTATTTCAGCTTGCGTTAATTTCTCCTGGATTAAATCAACATTTGTGTCAAATTCTGTCTTTGTAAAGTAATCAATAGTTCCTTGTATTACTTGATTTGTCTTTTTATTGTCCCCATGCCCTGAACTTGCTTCTGTGTCCTCTGCCCATACAATGTATTTATCAGGCTTTTTATGTGCAAAATAATGAAATGTATCAGGAGTTACTGTTAATAATAATGCTTTAATTTCACTCAAGTTCATAATCTGCATCAACCCTTTCTAATGATAAATCCATCATTGGTGGAGATGTTTCAGATGGATGTTGTTTCTGAACTATCTTATATTGTTTTCCATCATTAGGAATTGCAATGTCTTGTGCTGATACAAAGCTCAATCTAGGAACTCTAATCATAAGCTCAATCTTCTCCTGGTCTTGTAGAGCTAACCTATATCTAGTAACTCCTACAGTTCTCTCGTCATATCTTAGAGTAGCTTTAATCGTTAACCCATCTTTAGGCATATCTCCTGGTAATGCAATGTTTTTCACCTCGTAAATTTTAACTATCCCATCTTTAAGTGGTTGGGTTGTCGATTTCATACTGTTCAACCTCCTTATCCATCTGCAAGGATAGTATTTCATGTAGATAATTTATTTTAAATTGATCCAGTGCATTTGACCTTACATACCTACAATAATCTAATAATAATTCTCTCGGTTTATCTTCTTCTGTGTAATCTTGTTCTACTCCTGCTATCCTATCAATATACTTAATACCTCTTGTTATAATCCCTGTAAGTTTAGAGTCAGTATCTGTATCAGTCCAAGTAATATCAAGATAGTTTTTAACATCTGCTAACAATCCTTCTGTTAAAGTCATTTAATCACCTACTTCTTAGTAGATTTCTTTTTAGTATCTTTCTTTACTTCTTTTTTTATTTCCTCAACAAAAACACCTCGAGGCCCCTCGGTTAATTCGAGGAACCTCTCTTTTGATACTTCTAATTCACTACCAGATTCAATAGCTTTTAAGGTATATCTATCTGTAAAAGCTTCTATAACTTTAACCTTCATAACCTTATACCGTTGCAGTTACTATTACTGTATAAGTTTCAGTTTCTGTTCCACTAGTTACATTGATAGTCACAGTATTTGCTCCATTCACCCATGTAGCAGCTGCACCATTAACAACTGGAGTTTCACCGTTTAATATTTCTATTGTTGCTTCTCCATCTAATGCTAATGCGTTAACAGCATTAGTCGCATCAGTACTTGTAGCAGTGTAACTAAAAGTAGATTTATTAAATGCTGGAGATAATGTTAATGCTCCTACACTTAAACTTGCTAATCTTGCATCATATGATGGATACATTGGGATAGGATCTCCGTCAGTATTAGCTATAAATACTTTTTGGTTAGTTGGTTTTAAGTTTGTGATATCTAACAATGTAAATGCATTATTGTCTTTTGGCTGACCATGTCCGTAGAATTTAGTCAAGTAAACTCTCTCATCTTCAAGGAATCTGTATTCATCAGAGAATTCAATCTTGCCTGATTTACCTGTTCCAGCTGCCATCATATATCTTTTGCCAAGGCCCATTATTGCTTCATTCACAGCAATTTGTGTTGACTGAATTACAGTTGTTGGGAATGGGAACACATCTTTGCTATATGTTCCGTCTGCTCCTCGCACTGTTGTTGCTGGCATTACTTTAGTTAAGTAATCTTTAGGATTTACAACTAAAATAACATTTTGTACTATTCTAGCATTTCCATTTTCAGTTTCTGCCAAATCTCCAAGTATCGCTCCATATGTTACTGGATCAAATGAATTAAAAACTACTTTTGCTTTATCTGGATATCCAGTTGAAGGATCTACAGAACCTGCCATATTTTTTCTCATACCAATTGGCTCACTTAAGTTAGCAGTTTGTCCTTTACCATTTAGTATTCCAGCTTCTAATCCTAGATATAAAGCTTCAGATAATACAGTTCGAACATATCTATCTAACCAAGCTGGTCCTAAGTCTAACATAGCTTTACAAACTGGTAAAAATGCTGATAGCTTGTTTTGTGTTAAATCGATTTTCTTAAATCCGGATGTTAACTCTTTTACTATCTCAGCACATAATGGCGACCAAGTAGCAAGTTGATTTTCATTTTTATTTAACAACCATTCTGTAACAGCTCCTGCATTTTGGAAATCAATTGCATCTAGTAATGGATGAGTAGTCACTAAATCACTAAACACATCTTCAATTACAGTTTTAGGCATTACTACATCTAAATCGGTAAGAGCTTGCTTAGGATTAGATGATTTCATAGCACCTATAACTTTTTGGTAATAGTCTTTTTCCTCTGATGTAAGTTGTCTTGTTCCTCTTGCAGATAGAATATTGGTATCAACTGATTCCACTATTCCTCTTGCCTCTGTGAGTAATGTTTCTTGAACATTCTCCGTAAATTCACCAAATGCTAAAGCAAATTCCTCTTCTTTACCTTCTTTCATTGCTACATTCATTCTTGCTACTATCTCTGCCTTTTGTTGTAATAATAAATCTTTATTCTTCATTTACCTTACCCCCTATATTTTTGTATTTTTTACTAGTGCTGCCATCAAATTTAATACCTTGTTTTCTTTTTGCTCTGGTTCTTCTGGTTCAGTTGGTTGTTCTGGTTCTGTCGGTTCAACTGCGATAGCTTTTGTCATTTCTCTTATTTGAGCTGCTATTGCTTTGTTTATAGTTAATTTCTGTTCTAATGTTTGATTAACATTTTTAAGCATTTCATTAGCTTTACTCAAATCAACTTCCTCGGAACCTATAGAGTCGCATAATCCATAATCTAAACATTGTTGTGCTGTTAACCAAGTTTCATTTTCTAACAGCTCCATCAACTTCTCCTCTGTCATTTTACCGTTTGACTTCTCCATGTAGGCTTGTCTGTTACCTTCCATGATTGTGTCTAGATCATCAGCTGCTTTTCTTAATTCTTTTGAATTACCCAAAACAATATTCCAAGCGTTATGAATCATCATCATAGTATTTTTGGGCATTATAATTTTATCTCCTGCCATTGCAATAATTGATGCTACACTACAAGCAAACCCATCTACATATACAATTTTCTCAGCTGAGTGTCTTTTAAGTTGACTATAAATTGCGGTCCCTTCAAATACACTACCTCCATACGAGTTGATGTAGATATTAATCTTAGTTGCCTGTGGATATTTTGCTAGTTCATTTCTAAAATGATTAGCCGATGTTTCGCTTTCAACTTCTACATCGTTCCACCAATCATAATAATCACCTTCCACATCTCCATAAATATACATATCCAGTGCATTTGATTCTGTAGCTTGCTTTAACTCCCACGTTTGTTTCTTCACTGTCTCACCTCCAATTATTTTAGTGTAAGTGGTCATTTTTTCACTCACCATCACCACCTTCAAGTGCGGTCATTAACTCCTCCACTGTTGCATAGTTTTTAGTCATATAATGTTGATTTGCAAATTCTTCTTTAATAGGTTCTTCTCCTACAAGTTCTCTAATATCGTTAACTGTAAAAGTTCCAGAAGAAATTAACTTGTCAATTGATGTTGATACGCTTAATAGGTCTATATGTTTTATTGTCTTTGTATCTATCTTTAAAAATGTTCCTTTTGTGTATCCTAAATAGCCTGACCGTTTCCTGTTAATTTCTTCTTGCATCATATCTGCAAGAGGATCTATACAAAATGTTAGTAAATTATCAACTGCATCTTTACTTCCTGACACTTCTCCTTTTAACAAAATAGGAGGTGTTCCTATTGCTCTACCAGTGAAATCATATATATCATCCACCATAGCTTTTATATCTCTTGTCCCTTCATTGCTGTAGGTCTTAGAACCTATATCAGTATATGAGTAACCATCAAAAAGTGGTAAAACTGCATTATTAGCCTCAAAGAATTTCTTAAATCTTTGATTCATAAGCTTTTCAAACACTTCATTAAAGTTTTTATTTCCTTGAGCTACTGCACTTACATCTAATATTCCTTTACTGCCTCTAGATTTTTCATAGCTCTTTTGAGCATATGCAATCAATTTCCCATAACTTTCATGCATCCCATTTATAAGCTTTCTAACATCATTGTTATTTAGTTTGAAGTAGAGTACCTCACCCATATTAAAGGTTTTATTAAACTCAAATCCATTTACTATAACACTTGTAAACTGATTTTCAAACATTGCATATTCTTTTTTATAAAAATTATCAGCAATCAATAGTTGCCCATTAGATTCTATTACCAGGCATTCATTGTTTTCATATAACTTTGTAATAAGCTTTGTTAAGAATTGACTTGAATTCTGATTTTTATTAGGTTCTATATTCCATGTGTAGTATTCTTGTTTTTTTACCTCCTCATTTTCAAAGTAGGTTTTAAACTCACATTTACTTATTGATTTAGCTATTAAGTTTATAGCTGAATAAAAAGCTAAATTTCTTATAACTAATTCTGCTTGAATATTAAAAAACTCTTCTACTTCAATCTCTGTTGGTTCTGGATCACCTGCTAATCTATTTATAATCCAAGTTTTTAACCCCACATCTTCTCACCTCCTTAATAAGTGTAGACTTCTACATCTGGTGTTTCTAAGTTGTTACCATCTCCTAGAATATCTTCTAGTATCATTGAATGGACTAGTGCCATAAAAGGATCTGTTTTTCTACTCTTACCTTCAATCTTTCCATAATAATGGTTACCTGTATCAGTTCCTTGTTTCTTCCCTGCTTTAATAAGCTTTGTGTTATTAGTTGCCCACCTAAGAAGTGGGTTATCCCCCCAAATAAAATATTGATTCGCAAAACACGAATCAATGACGGGTACTATTTTCATAATGTCAGATGGTCTGACTAAATATAGGTTTTTAAAGTCTTTGTGGAAACCTATTCTCTTTAATGATTCAGCCAATAGTGCATACCTATAATTATCTAATGCAATCTTAGTGATGTTGTACTTTTGAGCCATCTCTTCGATGTAATCAGTTATCAAATCTGGATTTATTTCTACATCATCAACTAACGTCAGTAGACCTTCATCGGCCCATTGCTTCCATGGTATTTTTAACTTTGATAAATCTGAGGATTGTAAGCATAACCAACTATGAGAAATATCAAACCTATTGTCTCCATTTCTAAAGTGGAAGTTAACAGAAGCTAAGTCCGTAACTTTTGTATAGTCAATCCCAACTGTTGCTGTATATGCGGATAAATCTGGTAAAGGTTTGTTTGATGCTATTATGTTTTCCCATTCTGTAACTTGCAAATCCTTATTCCCTTTAGGATAGTTCATCCTTTTAGTATAAAATTCCTCTTCCATTGCTGGTTGGTATCTCATTTCTATAAATGCTTTATCCATTTCTGCTTTTAATGAGGATAAATATTTAAGTGAAGGATTTGCTTTGTGCCAATTCTTAGGATCTAACGCATCCTCTTCTTTTGTGATTCTATATATTAAAGGTAACCAGGGTAAATCTTTTATGGTCCCATTTAAAATATCTTTAGAAATTGCTAGCATATCATCTAGTACACCTTCTCTTACATTACCGTTTGTTGTAATATAAAAAGCTCTGGAATGTTTTCTTTTTCCAAAGCCTGAGGTAAATACTTTTATATTGTCATAGCTTTCATATGCATGCGCTTCATCAAATATTAAGCAGCCAGTTCTCTTACTGTCTTTCGTCTTAGAGTTCGATGTGTTAAATTTAATATATGATTTTGTTTTGAGATTAGTAATTATCTCCTTTGATTTGTAAAAAAACTTTTTTAACTTTGACCATTTTTCTTCTAGCATTTCATATATATCATTGAATGATGTTTTAGCTTGATCCTCTGCATTGGCAACTATATCTATATTATATCCTTTTATCCCATGATAGTGAGTTGTTAAGTACCAAGCAATAGGAGATATAAAACCATTTTTACCATTTCCCCTGCCCATCATTATAAAAATTGTACTAAATACTACTGTATCTGTTGATTCATAAAAGCAATGAATGCATGATGTAACGAATAATTCCCAGTCAAACATTTTGATTTCAAAATACTTCTCCATCAATTCTACAGCTTTGTATATTTTATTAGAATCTATAAAAACATCTGGATTATTTAGCTTATATTCTAGATAATCCATAGCTAATAGTATCTCTTTGTCTACTAAAATCGAACCATTTCTGCAATCATCTATATAATTATCAATGTATGGATGGTAATCTTTTTGCCTACATTTCGTCATCATCCTCATCATCACCTTCAAATGATGTAGCTTTCAGCCCCAGTTCATTTAGTATTTTTAGCATCTGAGCATTGGTCTTATTAAACTCTGAAATCGAATCATTCCTCTTATAACCTTTTTGCCCTCCACCATTGTTATATTCTATACTTACTCCTCTTGTCTTTATATCATTTATTAGCTTATTTTTTATATCATACATTGCCATGTAATCATCTATGAGGTTTAAGTAGTGACCACCATAAACTCCATTTCTTTCCAGCTGATCTAATAAATCATTTTTGATTATTGTTTTTTTTATTTTGGCCATACCCACCCCTCCCCTTATGTGAATTCTTAAAAAATATCTTCTTTCGACCACCCACCCGAGAGAGAAGGCTCTGCCTTAATTCCAACTTTTTTTCGACCGGGGGTATCAATTTAAAATATTTTTTAATAAATTACCATCGCTCTTCATTTAATAATTTTGTATCCTTCCTTAGTCTTTTTGGATGGCATACTGTTTCGTGACACTCTTTACATACTGGTAATAGATTTACATATTCTTTTCCTTTAAATATATATGTTCTAGTAAGCGCTAACCTTGGATGTTTCCTTACGAATTGATTATGATGTACGTGATTAGCTTTAGTATATTTACCATTAGCTTTACATATCTGACACTCATGTTTGTAATCAATCAATATTATTTTTCTAAGCCTTCTCCATTCCTTGCATTCATAGAACTTATAGACTTCATCTCTGTCAATCAATCCTTGAATCCATATTGCTAATTCATCTTGATTGTTTAAATCCATTTAATCACTCCATGCAAAAGAGACACCCATAATGGATGTCTCTAATAATTATCCTAATACGTATTTAGCTAATACAGATTGTATCTCGTAGATGTTTAAGCTCTTGTTGAATTGTTTCTGTATAGGTCCTGATGTACCAGACACCCATATCTTTAGCTCAGCATCTAAATCGAAGTTGCCTGCTGTTTCAATACTGAAATGAGCTATCTTGCTATAAGGTATTGAATGATACTCTGTTTTCTTTCCAGTAACCCCTTGCTTATCTACAAGGATTAATCTCTTGCCAGTGAATATGAAAACATCTCTCACTAACTTATAAGCCTTTTCAATCTTCTCCCCTTGAGCTAACAGGTTAGAAAACTCCTTTTCAATACTATCCACACTTACCTCAGCTGCATTACCTAAAACTCCATCTAAAAATCCCATTTTACCGCCTCCTTACCAATATTATAACGATATGGTAAAGAAGTTACAACCCATTTATCTATTTTTTTAAATCTCTATTTCTAGCCATTTAGTTAACCTTCTTCACCGGCCGGATAACTTTATATCAACCTACTATAAGTTTGTTCCATACACTCTTTTAAATTATCATACACACCTATCTTTTTAATTCTCCTACATCCTAAGTTGCACCTAATAACTCTCTTTAATATATCAGCTCTTCTTAATCCATCCTCTTCTATTGTGAATACCATCCCACATTCTAAACACTGATACGCTATGTATTTTTCACCATTCACAATCTCACTCCCTTAACTGGTTCGTTAAAGTACCTATCTTTATACTGCTTTCTATCTGTTGTCAACCTCTCATAGCTTTCTTTTAGATAAGGATTATCAGGTACAATCTTCTCCCTGATAAATATTAATATACAGTGACACCCATATTCGCTTTTAAAATGTGCATGATTACCTGTTCTTTTATTAACAACTATCCATCCTCTTCTAATCTTCTTAGTCAGATATATGTCAGTCACCCCATTTGGATAATATAATGACCAGACTCTATAGTGAGTCTGGTCATTTAAAAAGGAGGATGTTTCCAATCCTGTGCTTGTATACATTTCTACTTAATACCATTTTAACATATATAATTCAGCATATTCGGCGAAACTATAACCTTTATAAGCAATTACTTATCGTAATCGACTTCTTTAGCCATTCTTTTAAACTTCTGTCTAGTATTGGTCCAGGTTCTATTTTTATATAGCCATCTAACACAATTAATGTAATATTTAAACATTTTTATCATTCTAGCCCCTCCAAATATTTATCATGTATATCCCGCCTTGGATAACTTTCATGACATTTTCCAATCTTCATAGCAATGGCTTGCCAATTTAATTCATCAATGTATCTATACTGAAATACCCTTCTAGTTAGAGAATCAGGAATTTCACTTATAAATTCCTCAATATGTACTTTTAAATCCTCACAACTAGCTTTTCTATCAGATAATACTTTGTTTAATTTAATAATCCTTTCTTCTTTTCTATCTATATCTTCAAAATTGTATCCTTCAATGTTGAAGTTTTGAGGTTGATAAGGAAAATTAGAGTTAGATCCCTTTACATTATCATGTACAACTTTAATCTTTTTATTCTTTATTTTATCAATTCTAGTTTCAAGTTCTTTGATTTCATTTTTAATATTATTATGTTGTTTAAGAATATCCTTCAAAGAATCACTCCTCCTCTTCATCATCACCATACATCAGCCAGCTTATGCAGTCCTCCCGAGTGTCAAACTCCTCCACCCATGCATCACCCGCTCTATTGTCTACACCTATAAACAGCCTTCCTTCATTAGCATAAAATACACCCCGAGGAATTCTAGCTTTAATTATCTTAATTACCTCTTTGGTAGTTATTTCTTTTACCTCAGCTCCATATTTCACTTCATCCTCAGACTTGATTATATGATTATCAACTTTCTTTTTCATATAACCAACTCCTTAGATATCTCCTTAGTTATAAAATCAACCTTTAAAAAGCTTTCCCTTATTCCCCTATGATCTTCAAGGACAATAAAATTGTCAGTCTCTCCTATAAGCCTACCCGTAAAGAACCCTTTTGACTTAGAAGTTACAGATTTGGTTATTTTGTATGTTCCCTCTTGGAAAGTTCGTTTATTAACTTCTCCTCTTATTATTGCATTAGGATATAAGCTTTTTATATTCGGTTTTTCAGGCTTCTCCTCAACTATCCCAAAATATTCAGGTGGAACCTTAAGCACCTTGGCCATGCTTTTATATTCATTAACGCTAGGTTCAAGTTCCATTTTTTCAAAAGCCTTTATCTTATGCTCTGATACTTGAGATAGTATTGATAAATAACTTTGACTAATTCCTCTATCTCCTCTTAATTCTCTAAGTTTAGTTCTATTATCTGTTTTTTTATTGCTATTTTCAAAACATTCCTTGCACATTCTTCTCCTATGGACAGCTCCATCACGTTGAGTTCTAAATATTTCAAATTCATCTATATTTTTTACTTGATCGCAATCATAACACTTTTTAGTCTCCACCTTTAAACCACTCCTCCCAGCATTAGCAAACTTCCACTTTCGTATAAATAATACTTTGTATCTGTCATGGTCCTTTTATACTCTTTTTCACCTTCAAAATTATCAATAACCGCTTTTTCTTCTTTAGTCATATCTTTATAATCTTTTCTCCCATAACTTGGAGGTAGTGATCCTTCTTTTCTGCTGCCAAATATATTAAGCTTCTTGATTAACTCTTTATCCTTCCAGATAATGTGACCAGTGCCCTTTCTAAAGAAATCAATATAGAAATACTTAAACTCTACCTTTTTAAATTGATTATTTTCTCTAGCCTTAGCTAAAATATCTCTTATATCATCAGAAGAGTCAGTCTTACCTCCATCTAGATAATTTAAAGACTTCTCAATGTCCCTTATTCGACCTTCTACTCCAAACTCAGGATAAAACTCTCCATTATAGCCATCAAAACCCTTTAAATAAGGCAATATAACTTTTTTATCATTAATCTTATAGCATTTGTTTGTTTTCCATCCATCAAATAAATGTACATTGCTTGAATACTCCTCCTGAGAGTATCTTCTAGTAAAATCTTTAAATAATTGATATATGGTATCTTCTACACTAATAACTAGGTTAGCTTCTAACTCTTTAATGACTTGCTGAATATTAAACCTAGTGAAATCAAACTGTTTGAGATCATCTAGTTTATCGTGGAATTCACTTATTAAATTAGTAGTCAATATCTGCCTAAACTTATCCATATCTATAAGTCCCTGCCAATACTTAAACCTCACTTGTTCAATGTAATCATTAACAACTGAAAGCCCACTGTTTTTATTATTCTTAACAGTTAATTCTAATATAGGATTTGAATAGCTGTCCTCTTTTAGATTATCAACTATAATCTTACCTAAGCTGTTATAGTTATAAATTAGGTTAAGGCCTACTTCAACCTCAAAGTTATATCTTTGTATAGCATTTTCCATAGGATCCTTAGATATTAGGCTGTTATTTTGTTCAGATTGTCTTATTTTAGTTTCATTCTTAAGAGAGTCTAATATTAAGTTATCTACATAATTTTTAGGTACTTTTACATACACTAGCGCTATCTCTACATCTGTTTTTCTTTCAGCATCACTGAAGCTATTCTCCATAAACTCTATCTTTGCTTCATACTCCTCCAAAAGCCTTAATAATTTGTTTCTGTCATTAGAATATGGGTTCTTTATAGTTTCTGCATTTAATATGCAGACTATTTCTCCTCCTCTTCTTTGTATATCTAAAGCTTTTAGTAAATGCTTATCTCCATTTTCAAAAGGTGGGTTCATTATAATCAGATCATATCTTTTAAATGTGTTAAAAGTGAGAAAATCATCATGTATTAAATTAAATCCCTTACCCTTTAGAGTTGCTTGGAGTTCCTTGTTATACTCTATAGTGTCAACGATAGGCTTATAACCCCTAGTATTTTCAGTTCTAATTCGAACTAGGTCAACTATATCCCCTTTACCAGCCGATGGTTCTAGGATGTATCTACATTGGTCTAAGCTTATTTTGCCTAGCATTTTATATATTAATGCCCTTGGTGTTGGATAAAAGTTGCTACTAAACAATATCTATCACTCCTTATCGATTCCTTTTTCTTCTCCTTAATTCTTCTTTTAGTTGCGTTGTACTATAATTAGATAAGGGATTAATCTCCCTCTCCCTATCCAGTTCAATTTCTCTGTTTCTTTTTTCTAGTAGTTTGTTCATTTCTTCTATGTGTTCTTTAGGATCTCTCACCTTGTCAACTCCTTACATCTTCTATAAAATATATGGAACATCAAGCTACCATTGTTCATTTTTACAGTGTCTAAAAATTTATAATCTTCTACCTCAAAAGTAATTGAATGCCCTGTACCACTTATTAGAAACTCATACTTTGTAGGTTCAATGTCGGAATCTGCTATTGCATAACTGACAATTGCTCCATTTTGTTCCTTAACACTTAAAATAGTTTTACTCGGAATCTCAATAACTTGTCTCTCTACAAGATCTATTTCATACTTGAAAATACGTTTCACTCTTATAAGCCCCTTTCTCATTACATAGTTTACTTGTAATGTGCATCTAATCAATAAATTCAAAGTTATTTTTTAATGTTATTTTGTCTATTTCTATCCAACCTAAATCATCCGATTCCAGCCTTATTTCCCCACCTATAAATCTATGGTCTTTATCTTCTGGGATGTTCCAAATCGAACCTTCTGGAATATCAAAGTATTCATTTTCTGTTGAAGAACCATCATCATCAACCATTTCTACCCAAAATCCTTTAGTGCATTTATACATCCTCACTCACCCCTCTTTCTGTTACACATAAAAAACATGAGTTGCAACTAATTTAATTTTACCCACTCACTTTCTGGTGCATAAAATTGTCTGCCATCTAAAGTATTTACTAAAATAGTATAATAATTTGTTCCAGTTACTCTGTATCTTCTATTAAAAGTCCCTATAACTCCTGATTTATGCTTATATAATCCCATCCTCTTCTCTCCAATCTAGTTTTAACTGCTTCTCTCCTATTTCAACTTCTCCATAAAATATCTTTCTAAATATACTTTCAAATATCGTTACTGGTATTGAATTACCCGCTTGTTTATACAATGCACCGTTTAAACAATTTTCTCTCCCTGGATGAACTCTTAAGGCATTGTAGAAATCTTCATCCGAATAGCCTTGTAGCCTCCAACACTCTAATTCTGTTAAATATCTATATCTTCCATCTCCTAAATCTATAACTCCACTGTTCGGACTTCTCATTTGCTTAGTTGTTATAGTTTTGCAATGGTCATCTATTACTTCTACTCTTCCATTGAAAGATGAATTCCCAATACTATTTATAACTTTTAACATACTAGGCTGAGTAACTATATACTTTTCTTCCTGAATATCTTCAAGCAATTCTCTTATATGAGGCGCCTCTGTTTTAATTAAATCTTCAAAATCAAAATAAGTCCCATCTAAAAAAGATATAGTGAACACTCGTTCTCTTTTTTGAGGTAGTCCAAAGTCTATTGCATTAAGTACCTCGAAAGAATTCGTGTAACCCATACTACTCATTTTCTTTAAATATTTATTAAAGTTATGGATCATATGCTTACTCAATACATTTTTTACATTCTCCCATATAACAATTCGAGGTTTCCATACACCCATCTGTTCTATAATGCGCAATGTTTCCCACATAAGGCTTGACCTTGTACCACTATTCTTGTCAGCACCCTTTTGTTTGCCTGCTATGCTGAAATCTTGACAAGGTGAGCCATGTATTAATATATCCGGCTTTAAATTCCAACCCACTACTGATTGAGTTTTATGGCTTAAGTCCTTTTCAAACATTGCATTGTATGACCTGACCGCCTTTTCATCTATTTCAACATAATCTATTGATTTTACCGGAAGTCCTATGTTCCTTAGAGCTATCCTAGGAGAGCCAACTCCACCAAACAGCTCTAATATCTGTATCAATTCCTCATCCCCTTAAAATGGAATATCATCGTTATCAGTTGGATGGAATCCATATTGAGCAAATACATCATCATCGGAATTATCTTGATTGCTTTGTTTAGCCTCTCCATTTGACTTAGTATTCTTATCGCCCCACTCTAAAAACTCCACATTAGAAGCAACTACCTCTGTTGTATACCTCTTAGTGCCATCATCAGCCATATAGCTGCCAGTTTGAATTCTGCCTTGTACTGCTGTTAATCTGCCTTTAACTAGATAGTTGGCCACGTTCTCACCCATCTTGCCCCAAACTACGATTCTAATGAAGTCAGCTGTAGGCTGATTCTTACTCTCCATATCTTGCTTTTTATCCTTTGACAGCTGCTTATCTACTGCAAGAGTAAAAGTTGCTACAGCTTTACCTGAATTTGGTATATATCTTAGTTCTGGATCCTTAGTTAATCTACCTATTAGTACAACATTATTCATTTGCAATCTCCTCCTATGTTTTTATTAAGATATAATATCTATATACTCTTCTTGTTCTTTTAAGTTTTCTTTTAAATATTCTTTTATTCGTTTCATAGCTTCATTTTTCCAAGCTCCTCCATCTGCTTCATAAAGAGCAGCTTTAGGACCTTCTTGCATCCTAAATACAAATTTGCTTCCTACTTGATCTATTTCTGGGAATGATCTATATGGAGCTAAGTTAACTGGGTTTGGTACCTCTGCTTCTCCCACGCTAGCAATACCTGTTTTTATAGTGACCTTTTGGCTAATCCCATTATCTCCAGTTTCTTTTACTGCTTCATCTCTAATTAAGCCAGTAAACTTTAAAACAAGCGCTTTATCTCCTTTGTCCGCAAAACTAGCCTGTAGCATAATGTTAAATTGCTCTGTATCAATAAAAGAGTCATATCTAATGTTGTTAGGTAAAATAGCTGAAGCTCTCAATATTTCTTGTCTATCTCTTTCAGAATCAAGAGGAGTCAAAACCCTTACCTCACATGGACTAACTACTTGTATTAAGAGTCTACTTTCCCACTCATCTATATTAGCTTTTAGAAATTCTATAACACTTGTTAAATTGCTCACTTGCAGCGTTTCAACCTTGGGTAATTTTATTCTAACTAGATTAATCTTTGAAAATAGACCAAAATCTGTATCAACTAAAACATCCTCGTCATAACCTAACCTTACTAAATACTCTAAAGCTTCCTTGTTTAACATTTATATCTCCTCCTAAATTATATTATTTAACTAGTTTAATCCCTTTCATATCCACTTCATGGTTTGAAGGTTCAATTATCTCTCCAGTTTCTTCATTCACCCTAATGTAAGTTTGACCTTTGACCTGTTTGCCATATTCGCTAGCAATTATTCCGCCTTTTCCATCCCTATCAATTATTATCTTAGTTGCTACTCCCATTGATTGCGCTAATTTTGTCTTAGTCTCTATAACAACTACACTTAACTCCCTATCCTCATCCGTTATAAAAGTTAACTCAACGCTCAACTTTCTTTTTGTTTTATGTGGAGTATTAGGATCAGCAATATTTTCTAGTACTTCTTTAAAAGCAATATTAAACTTTTCTTGCAAAGCTCCTCCAGCAAAGCTATCTAGATTAATCATATTCCCCATTTACAATCTCCTCCTTGTTTTCTTCTCCTCCTAGATACTTAATTGCATCCAGGTAATCAAGTATTATTCCATTTTTAGACTTAACCTCTGCCATTATGCTTTTTGGTATATAGTTATATCCCTTTTTACCTTTGTTTTCTTTCCACCTATCCCAATATTCAAGGACCTTTATTCCAGATGCATAGTATCTTTTGTTTTCACTCTCCATATAGCAGAGAATAAAGCTTACTTCTCCTACTTCAAGTGCAAATTCTATATATTCTATTTGATGATCAGCAATAATTGATAATGGAAGTCCTCTTTTATCCTTAGTTTCCTTACAATCAAAAGATATAGATATACCAGGTTTGACAGTCCCTCTAAAATCTAGTGTGCTTTTGCCCTCTGGATAAGCAGAGACTATCCTTTTACCATCTCTGACCACTACCCATGGAGTGCTTATCTTTTGAATAAGAGCCTCTCCTCTTCTAAAGTATTGATAGTTGGCCATCTTAATTTCCTCTTCAAAACCTCTGCCCTTGTTGCCCATCATTCTGTTTCTAGTCATATCCTAACTCCTTTTTTAATGTCTTTAAGCTCCTCCTTTGCAATTTCTAGAACTTCTTTAAAACTTAGAGTTGGATTATCCTTCTTAAGTCTTGCAGCTTCCTCTGCTATCATTCTTACTTTTCTCTCATCCATCTTTTACTCCTCCTTGACCTTTTCTTTTTCTAGATCTAATAACTCAATCTCTTCATCAGCGTGCTTTTTCTCCTCCATCATTTTCTTATAGCAATCTGGACCATAACCTTTTTCTCTACTAATTTCAGACTTCAACCTTCTCCCACATCTCCTGCAAGCTAAACTCCTCACTTTTTCCCACCCCCTTCTTTTAATCTGTTCGACTCTTGTTCGTTTGTTTCTTTATTCCTTCTTTCGCATCTTTAGATATATAGACCAGCCTGTTAAATCGTTGTATTCTGGTGTAGCTTCTGTTAACCAATAGCCAGGGTATTGTTTTTCCCAGTAACTTCTCCCTTCTGGATACTTGGCTAACTTCTCCACTTGTCTCTTACTATACTTATGATCGTTCTGTCTCATTTCAGGCCTATCTAAATTCTTTGATGAGGACCATCTCTTTTTACCTTTAGGGTTTTTCATTAGATACCTAGATATAGCCTCTAGTCCATATTCATCAGGCTGTAATCTATCAGCATTTACAAAACCTATACTCTTTCTGTGCTTTTGTCCCTTTTTCTTTCTTCTAGACCATAGAGCTTCAACTGTATCTCTATCTAATCCAGCATTCATCATTATGTGATGATGTATTCTAATAGGTTTCTCTCCTTCTCCTTCTGTTTGATATTCTGTTACCAGGAGATACTTTAAAGGATCTAGTCCCTCTTTTTTTCTTTTATAGTCAACTCTTCTTAAGTAATTTCTAACTTCTCTTTCAGCATCTTCGATTGTCTCTGGAAGTTCCTCATCTGAATATGTAGGATGAACTTGTAAATCACCCTTACCAAAATTCGTATTAGCTAGTTGTATAAAATACCTTCTAGCATTTTTATCATTCAAGTTTTTCTGCTTTGGTGGAGATAGTTTTGTCTTTTTATGTCTCTTTCCTTTTTCAACTATTTCAGTTCTAGCTCTAGGTATAATATCTACTTCTAAATAATCTCCACAATAGATCTTTTTCTCTCTGATATATTTCACGGCCTATTCTCCTTTGATTCTCTTTTTTTATGTTTAGGTCGTAAAGGTATTATCATTTGATTTTTTTACTTTAGTTTGTTATATCGTTCAAACAATAATACCTATTACAAGCTCGTAAAGGCGCCTATTCTAGCGTATTTTAGTTTGACTTTTAACCGCTTAAAAGATATAATATAGATGTATATATTTATTGATTTAGACGGCCTAAGTCAGTATAAAAAATTTGAAATCCTTGTAGCGTTCTCCCGCTTGCAAGGATTTTTTCTTTGTCCTTGTCTTTCATTCGTTTTTAACCTTCTTATAATATAAACAATGGTCCTCTTCTCTATACTTACATTCACCATAACAGTGACTCATACAAATAGGAGTGCTAAACCTTGGACAATGTACAAGATGTTTCACCCCTATTGTCGGTTTCTGACAGATTCGGCATGTCTCTATATTTTTTTTAAAATTTTCTTTAATATTTTCCATAATTTGGATTAACTCCTAACTCTTTAAACATAAGTCTTTCTTTTTCAAGATCTTCTTTATGCAGCTTCTCACTTTTATAAAAGCTGCATCCATTACATGACTTTTTAATTAAAGCAGTGCAAACTCCTCTTTCTTTATCAGCAAAACACTTCTCTGTCATATTCATCCTCCTAAATTAAGCTTTTAGTCCCTGCATATAAAATGTTTTTCCAAATATATTCTTTTAAGGTCCTGCCTGATATTAGATGCTTTATACTTTTTATCATTGGATCACCTCATGACATACTCCATATTGCATATCGGTTTGCATAAAGTCTTTCTCTGTATAATGAAATGCATAGCTTAATATTCCTTCATGTTTCCAAGCCTTAGCCCCATATCTTTTTATAAATTTCTCTTGAGCTTCTACAACTAGATCAGCTTTTATTTTTATATATCCTCCACCAAATACTTGGCCCCTACTCCCAAAAGTAAAATATATATAATTCGGCTCCATCTATTTCTCCTCCTCATAAGTTTCAATAACATTAAGTATCCCCTCTTGGAGTTTCTCCACAATCTCCTCTGCCATATAATCCACTTCGACTACATCCCATGCATTTTCTTTAGCAAACTGTCTAGCAATAATAATTACATCATTAAAGGCCTCATTCCCAAAATTATCAACAACCCATTCTCTTAGATCCTCAGCTGGACTTGTTTTGTTTTTAATTTCTATTCCAGACTCCATAAATGAGAGTCTTTTATAAAACTCTTCGACTATTACAAGCAATTCCTCTGCAACTGTTTTATCTAGTTCTTTTGTTTTTGTATCTTTCATTAATACAATCCTATTTGCAACTTTCAAAATATCTACATTTGTCATTTTTTTGTACATTAGTTTTCCTCCCAGTAAGTTCTAAGTGATAATAAAGCTAATCCCACAATCGGGATACATAAAAGAGGCATAGCAAATGCTATTTCTATCGCTAATAATGTTAATTGTAAAATTATTATCATTATTCTAAGAGCAACCATTTACTTTACCTCCCACACATCCAAAACCTCTTTATAATTAATAGCTAAGCTATGATCAGACACATAAATATCAATTACTTTCCCATTATACTTATCAGCAACCCATGTGCTCGTTGTATCTTGTACTTTGTAGGTCCCCAATCCTTCAATCTCAAGCCTGGTACCAGGGGCAAGTGGACTAGCAACCGAATAATCAGCAGTTAGCTCAGTTCCATAAGCTCCTGTTACTAGTTCCTCACCATTTTCTTTAATAGGCCTATTCTTTGCATACTCACCACAGCACTTTTCACAAGAGCAATACTTAGTGATAGTGTACTCACCTAAGCTTGTTCTCACTCGTGCAACTTCCTCAACTTCATCTTCTCTGCTGCTCTGTAATTTGTTTTCAATCTCTTCATTCTCCTCTTTAGATTCTTCTTTGTAAGTTTCTTCGTATTCTGATTGACTAATAAGGATGTACTCTATCTTTTTAGTCTCTCCCTTATCAGCTAATGCAACTATCTTTATTATCATTCCTAGTATTAAAAGGCTTAAAAGCAGAACGCTTAAGAGTCTAAAGGGATGAATTTTAACTCTTTTCATCCTGGCCACGCTCCTTTGAATTCTTTTGTGCTTTTTTAAACTTAAGAAACTCATCAGCCATCATATCTAGAAATTCATCAAACTTTTCATTTGCATACGGTGATACTCTTATTTCTTCATAGCTTTCAGTTGTAGATATTAACTTTTCCGTTTCTCTATCTATAGTTAAAGTTGTTATTAGAGCTTCCATTCTTCTCCTCCTTAGTTTCCTTATTCCTTTCATTATGGTAAAATTTACCTTGAAAGGGGGTGATAATATGAGCTATGCAAACTATGAAACATTAGTTGCAGATGTTGTTAAAGACTTTGATTTCGATAAAGTATCTGATTTAAGTAAAGATGAATTTACTAAACTCCTATCAAAAGCTATTGGTAAATCCATTGAATCAAACTTAAGCAAATCTTTTATTGAAGAAGTAGTTACGGATTATATAAGTAGAGAATTAAAGATGCGTTAGCCTAACTGAGCCTACTTACCGGCTCAGTATTTAGTTGGACTCTTTAATCTTGTGTTTTCCAATTTGTCTTTTATAAGCTTCTTTAATAAATTCAGTTGCAGCGGTATACTCATCCTTTTTCATGTCGCTATAATAAACTTTTGAAAGAATATCTTTTTCTGCTATTTGTAAATCTCCATAAGTCTCAGATTCTTTCATAGTTCTAGTTACTATCCAATCAGATATTTCTCTACACTTTTTAAAAGCTACCTCATACTCTTTTATTAAATTATCAATATCTCTGTTTAGCTTTTCTGATTTTTTTATAATTTCCTTAGCTTCCTCTGTAAAGATGTTATTGTTTTTGTTTTCCATTTTTTTCTCCTCCTAGATTAATCTATAAATTATCTGTATTTCTTACTTCTCTTCTCAGTTGATCCATAACTATATCTACAACATTTTTAAGATCTCCTTCATTGTCAACACCTTTAACTTTTACTATCCCTATATGAGTAATGTCTTTTTTATCTGATAAATCTACACATCTAACACCTGCAGTCGCATTATCTTCTAAATATTTAATAACTTCGTACGATACATCTTGAAAATTTGAAATAGTCATTTGATGTTTTATTACTTGCTCTAAGATTAGATCCGTTAATTCTTCCTCTACATTCTTTGTTATAAGTCTTTTATCTTCCATCTTCTCCTCCTATTTATTAGATTGTTATTTATAACCCCGCTATGTTAAAATCTCCTTAAAGGGGGTGAAAACAATGAATAAAGCTTTATTAACATTTTCTAATGGTGAAAAATTAGAGTTGTATGAAAATCAGTTAGTTATTCCCATAGGAAAATTAATTATAGATAATAAAACAACCGTTTCTCAACAACCAACGCATGAACTTTGGTACCATTCAAGTGCTGGGATGATACCATCAATCACTGAATTACTTGTCAAATATGAGTTTTTCCACTTATTGGATAACAGTGATAAAATATATAAATCCTCTGCTGTAGTTACAGTAGAAAATCTTTAGTTTTACTTTGAACGGTTTGTTAGTGGCAAATCGTTCATTTCTATTAACACCTTACTTTTAATAATCGCTATTAAAGCTTCATATTGATATGCATCTTTATATTCAAGAGATTTAGCTAATTTAGATATATCTTTGTTTAATTCACCATATGTTGTATTTTCTTTTTTGAGTTCTTCAAGGATTTCAACTGCTATATCATTTATAGATTCGTTATATCTAATAATTAATCTTTCTACTTTGCTTTCTTTTGAATCTTTCACTCTTCTCCACATCCTCCTATTTATATGTTTTCTACACTTTAAGTGTATCTATTGATTAAAAAAAATTTTATCCGTCTCTCCTTCAGGAAATGCTGATTTAAACATTAAAATAAAATTGTAGCTAGGATTTCTATCTCCGTATTCAATCTTTTCATAGAAGGAACTGGAAACTCCTATTTTATCAGCAATTTCATTAACAGTTAAGTTTTTTGATTTTCTAAAATTTATTAATTCATTTCTCATATTTTTACCTCCTTGTATAAATATTTAATACACTTAATGTGTGTATATTTAGATATTAACACACTCAAAGTGTACTGTCAATACTTTTAACACATTTTGTGTGTAAATGTTTATCAACACATAGAGTGTGGTATAATATGAGCAACTACACACAAAGGAGGTTAGTATTATGTTAGGAGACAGAATTAAGAAAGAAAGAATCTCAAAAGATATTACTCAATTAGAGTTAAGTAAAGTTTTAGAAGTTTCTACAAGTACAGTTGGTATGTATGAGCAAAACCGTAGATCCCCAGACAATGAAACCTTAACTAAATTAGCAAAATACTTTAATGTCAGCACCGACTACCTACTCGGAAACTCCGACATAAAAAACCCCTACAGTGAAGATTCCCTCCCAGATGATTTCAATACACCAGAAGAGGCAATGGACTTTCTACTTAATAAAAATGTAATCATGGGGTTTACTGGATTTGACATACATAGTTTAACAGATGAGGAAAAAACACAATACGCAAGGGACCTACTAGATCATTTAAAACTGCTTAGCTTAAAGTATAAAAAATAGGAGGATGAAATATGTCTGATCATGAATTCAAAGTTATTGAGATAATAGATGAATTTTCATTATTGATAAACTACGGTAGAGATGATGGCGCTGGTGAGGGTGACGAGATTAGAATTTTATCAATTGGAGATGAGGTTACAGATCCAGAGACAAAAGAAAGCTTAGGAACATTGGACTTTATAAAAGATACCCTTACTATAGTAATTGCATATGATGGTTTTTCTTTGTGTAAAAAAATAGAGACTTCGCATATAAACGTTCTTACAAGCCCATTATCACAATTTAGTAAAACTACTAAAGAAGTTAAGGCTTTAAACGTTGATGAAAAAGACTTTTCTCATAAAAAGTTTTCTCAAGAAAAAACGATTAAAGTAGGAGATACTATAGAAATATTGTAGATATAGTCAAAAAGATTTAACCTTCAACAGATTGACATTTTATACAGAAATGCTATAATGTAACTAAGTTAACTAGCTGATACTTAAATGGACAGCTCAGAAAGCCCCTGTTACATTATTTTGTAACAGGGGCTTTTGGTTTTTGTAAAATAACTATTTAGGAGAACAAAATGGATAAACCCTTTCTTACTTTTGAACAACAAATTGAAAAGTTAAAAACAGATTATGGCTTGATTATTCCAAACTATAACTTTGCTCTGAAAGCTTTGTATTCATTTTCCTATTATGATTTAGTTAATGGTTATCAGTCAATTTATATGATGGATAATAAATACAAGAACGGTATCACAATGGAGCTTTTATGTGCGACACATATGTTTAACAAAAATATTCAAGGTGTTCTTTTTAAGTATTCTACATATGCTGAAAATGCATTTAAAACACTTCTTTCTCATGTAATAGCTAACAGTTTTTCAGAGAATCAGGGTAAATATTTAGACATTGTCAACTACAAGAAATTTAGCAATCCTGAAAGAAAAAAAAGATTAGAAGATAATCTTAAGACTATTAAATATATTTGTCAAAATACCAATGACACTCCAACCAGCTTTTACAGGAAAACAAAGAATCATATCCCTCCATGGATATTATTTCGTAATATAAGTTTTTCTGATGCAACCAATTTATTTTCTTTTTTAGAAACTAAAGAAAAAAATGATCTTTTCAATTATATGAACTATTTAAATACCGATAAAATAGATTTTCAGAATAAAGTGAATATCTTATTAGATGCTTTGACATTGACTAGAAAATTTAGGAACAAAATTGCTCATAATTTAGATTTTTTAACTTATAGAGGTTCGAGATTAAATAAAAATGCAAACTTCTTCTTTAAAGATTCATTAGTATTAGAAAGTGAATTAAAGCGAACTAGACATGATATATGGGCGATGGTATTATCAATCGTTATTTTACTAAATAATAATACATTAATATACAATTTTTTAGCAGAACTTAATTCATTTATGGAATCAGATGAAAATATGACAAGCCTATATTGTGATTTTGCGGGCATCCCTCATGACTTTGGTACTAGAATATCAAAATTTATGAAAGAATCCTTGTCTGATATCTCTTAAAACGCTTGGAGGGGAACTTATGAATTTAACCTGGATAGACAAATACATAGATGGAGTAATAGAGCATACTGGGACTAATGATATATTTGAAATTTATAAAACACTTGATATTGAAATAAAGAGAGTAGATAAAAACGACTCTATACTACATGGTAATGAGGCTATTTACATAAGAAATTATTTAGGCTTAGAACTTGTATTTATAAATGACTCTCTACCCTTTAGGTATGAGAAGTTTATACTTGCACATGAATTAGCCCATGCCCTACTACATATTGACCAAGCTCAGGCTGCTTATAATAATAAGCTTATTATAAAAAGTAAATTTGAACTACAAGCCGACTATTTTGCCCTTAAACTGCTTGATATATCTATAGACAAGACTTACTATGATGGGTGCACATTTGAGCAAGTAGCAAAGAGTTTGTGCGTAGGTGAAGCTATACTAGAATATGAGTTTGGATAGTTATTTGTGAAAGGAGGGACCTATAATGCAAACTGCTGTAGCATATGCTAGATTTTCAAGCGATAATCAAAGAGAAGAGTCAATCGATGCTCAAATAAGAGCTATCAAAGATTACTGCGTACAAAATGATATTGAACTTCTTAAAATATACTCTGATGAAGCCATGACTGGTACTAATGATGATAGGCCTCAGTTTCAAATGATGCTTGAAGAGGTTGAAAATATTGACTATGTAATTGTACATAAACTTGATAGATTTGCTCGTAATAGGTATGACAGCGCTGTTAATAAAAGGAAGCTTAGGGATAAGGGTGCAAGGGTTAAGTCAGTCCTTGAACAGTTTGATGATTCACCTGAGTCTGTTATGCTTGAATCTATCATTGAGGGTATGAACGAGTACTATTCTCTTAACCTATCTCGAGAAGTTAAGAAGGGACATAGAGAAAATGCGTTAAAAGCTAAACACAATGGAGGTCGCCCTCCTCTTGGTTATGATGTAGATGAAAACCTAAACTATATTATAAATGAGGATGAGGCTGTAATTGTTAGACTGATTTTTAAGTTATACAGTGATGGGTATGGGTATTTAAAGATTATAGATATATTAAATAGTAATGGATACAGATCTAAGGTTGGTAAAGAGTTTGGAAAGAATAGTTTGTACGAGATTCTAAGAAATGAAAAGTACAGAGGAGTTTATTTATACAATAGGAGAAAGAGAATGGGTAATTCATATAACAATCATAAGGATAATGAAAATAAAATAAGAATCGAAGATGCTATGCCAAAAATCATTGATGATACTACTTGGGAGAATGTTAGAGATAAGAGAGAAGATAATAAAAGAAAAGGCGGTTCTTTTAGATCTAAGTTTTTATACCTATTATCGGGTAAGCTCCAGCATGATTGCGGTTCTATTATGACTGGTACTGTTAAGACTAATAAGAAGTCTGATACTCCTGTTTATTATTACAGGTGCGAGGATAAAGACTGTAGTATAAAACCTAAGTCTATCCAGGTGAATAATATTGAGCCTTTTGTTATTAATGCTCTTACTACTTATATATTTAATCCTGATTCTACTTTTGCTAAGGAGATGTTTAATAAAGTTAATTCTAAGGATGATGTTGCTGAATTTGAGCTACTTAAGAAGAGGCTTGATAAGATTGTAAGAGAAGAGGATAAAATCACAGAGGCGGTTGTAAAAGGACTGTTAAATGATAGTTTGATTTCTAAGAACAAAGACCTACAAGAGCAAAAGACTGCTATAACTATAAAAATTAATAATCTTAAGAGCGATCATAAATCTTACACCATGGATGAAATCAATGAGTATATGCAAAAGTATGCTGATCTAAAAGATTATGATAGAGAAGCTCAGAAAAGAGTCATTGATATGTTTGTTCATAAGGTTATACTTACTGAGGATAGAGTTCGTATAATCCTATATCCTAACCCATTTGGTACAAGGGCGCAAGACAATGGCGACTCTCACCCCGACCAGTTTAAACACTGTAATCGTAAAGATTACAGTGTTTTTTTATTTTTGATTTTATTTCCACCTGGCATTTAACATTTTTACATAGTAATCTCTTTCACTAATTCCACAAACAGGGCATTTTTTAACACCTAAAAAACTATCTTTTACAAAAATAACAGGACTACTGCAATAAGGACACCACATTTGATTTGGTTTTAGAGTTACTCTATCGGGTATTTTTTTATCAGCCGATTTATTTATAACAGGTTTTACTAACGAAAATAGATTTAGCTCCTTAATCATATCTACCCTTCTTTCATCTATCTGTTATATACAGTATAGCACTTATTGGAATTTTATAACCACTCACTTTATTCATCATAACAAGGCAACAAGCACTTTACACCCAACTACATCTATTATTTTAGTCTTCCGAATTAAACTCTTGGGATAATATAATTTTATCAAATTGGTTGGCATAAGCATATACTGCTAGACTTCCTCCTAGATACATCAATAACACTTTAAGATAAATAAATAAGAAAATGTTATTAGTTATAAAATAAATATTTTTACTAAATTAGACTTTTGTATTGAAATAATAGGGTGTTTAGGTTATATTTAGAATATGAATTGGAATTAATTGTTGTTTTTTGAATATTCTTAAGGATAAATTGTTAACATATTAATTACATTGGTTTTTTATATGAAAATGGGTAATATCCTTAATACAAACTTTATTTAAAAAGGAGAATCTTATATGAGTAAATATCTTATACTGTATAGACATGGAATGGCAGAGGATAAAGAAAAAGCTGAAAGCGATGATTTGAGATCACTTTCAATTAGGGGTAAAAATCTATTAAAGAAAAGTATTTCGGGATTTAAAACAATGCTAGCTAGTTATAATCATGTAAAAATTTATTCTAGTCCCAAAGTGAGAGCAAGAGAAACCGCTGAAATGTTAACAGATGAATTAGACCTTAATGACCCTGTATACTTAGAATTTCTTGGAACAGGAAGTAGTGTTCGTCTACTTAGAGAGCTTCTTGATGATATTGAATCTGGAGATGCTGCTATAATTGTTGGACAACAGCCTTACCTTTCATTATGGAGTCAGGAAATTTCAGGAACTTTCCTTCGTTTCAAAAAAGGAACCGCAGCTTGCTTTAGATTTCCAGATGAAGGAGAAGGAGAAACAAAAGCTGAACTAAGATGGTATTTACAAACTCGTGACTTTGTAGAAATTAACGACAAGTAAAAGTCGAAAAATTTAATCATTATGATGAAAAAAGCCTAAGATTTTAAATCTTAGGCTTTTTTGCATGATATGTAAAACTAAATAATGCTAAAATTTGAGCTTTGCTTCTTTGTTGAAATCTTTTATTACCTTTTTCGGAAGTCTCTCTGGCGCCAACCTAATTTTTTTACCTAACAATATTGACAATCATAATTATTGCTGCTAATAAATTCGTTAATGCAAATATTATTTTCAAGTTTTTAGGTTTGCTTTTAATTGCATATTTACTTCCAATCAATCCTCCAATTACAGCAACAACAGTAAGTGGTATGGCTAATTGAGGATTAAAGTCGCCATTAATACTATGTCCCAAAAATCCCATAAAAGCTGTAGCCGCAACCATTGCCGATGAAGTCCCAATTGCTATTTCCATAGGTATACCACAAAGCATAACCATAAGTGGGATTTTAAAAGCTCCGCCTGAAATCCCTATAGCACCTGCGAAAAAACCTACTATAGCTGTAATAGGTAAAGTAATCCATAAATTAACAGTATATTTGTATTTCCCAAAGGTTCTATTCCAATAACCAAATTTATCAGTTTGTTTTAAAGGTTTTTCTTTTATAGGAATAAACATAAAAATTGATATGATTACTAACAATATAGCAAACATCAATTTCAAAGTTGTTCCCTCAATATTCCCAGCAAAATATCCGCCTACAAAAGCCATGATATCAGTAGGTGGGTCTATAATTAGTGCCAACTTCCAATCCACCTTTTTATTCTTATTAAAAATAATCATTGAAGTAATTGAAGTCCCCATCATTATAAGCTGTGAAGTAGTAGCCGCATTATGCATTGAAACACCAGCTAATACCATTACTAATACATAAAAGTTGCCTCCGCCTTTTCCTACCATTGACATTGAAATAGCTATAACTAATATTATAATACTAATCAATATTACTGAATTCATTTCACTCACGTCTCCTACTTATTACTGCTCAAATTATCAAGATTTTTAAGTACATACCCTGGCTTAAAAAATCCTGCTATTTCACCTATGCTATCTAATAGAATTTTTACATCACTATAACCACTTAATTGCAAGTAAACGGACACAATGGTTGCTCTCGTAGCAGAAGAACAAAACACAACAATAGTTTTATCTGTTGGTATCTCGCTAATTCTATCAGGAATTTCGCTAGTAGGAATATTTTTAGCAAATTCTAATTTTACACACTCATTTTCTTCTTTTGTTCTTACATCAAGAATAAATACTTTGTTATCTTTATTTAATTCCATCATTTTTTCAAAGGAAATTTTATGTTTCCCACCTCCAAAATAATCTAAATCAAATTTCCTTAATAAATCATCAAATTTTTCCATATCCTCTACTCCTTTTATAATATATTTATAAAACACACAATTCTTCCTATGCAATCAATTTAACTAATCTGATACTTATTTCAGCTGACAGCATCTTTAAAAAATCATAGGTTAGTTCATTTATATCCCATTTCTAGAGTGTAATACTTGCATGCCCATATGGGTATATGTGAATTATATTCCTATATTTAAAAACTGTCAATCAGAAATAGGAAATAATCTATTTCAGTATATATCCATCTTTATGCGGATAGCTCTTCAATAAAGCTACGAATAATTTCCATTATTTGTTTTTGATTATTTCTTTTACATACTCTTTTGTCTTATCAAATAAATCACGTTGTAATTTTCTACTGTCATAAGTATGTCCCGCATTCTTAACATAATAAAGTTTTGTATTCCCTGTAGCATTTAAATATGATAACGCATTTTCAGGTAATACATCTTCATCTTTGTCTCCATGAATAATATAAATGGGACTTTCAAATTTCTTAAGTTCTTTTATAATATCTATTCGCTTCAAATCAGTGAAGAAATTAGAACTAACCATGTCTCCTAAAAAATCAACATCATTACCTAATTCACCTTCTTCAAATAATTTATCTCCCAATAAATATTTGAAGTTTTTATATGGGCTCGATACTGGTGACCACAATATAAGTGCATCAGTATTTGTTTTCGAAGCAGTTAATGATGCAATGCATCCTCCCATGCTATATCCCAAAATTATAAGTTTATTTATCTTATAGTTATTTCTTAAATATTCAACAACATGGAGACTATCTTTGACCTCTCCTGGAATTGTCATATAATTATAATCTCCATCACTATCCCCTGAACCAATAAAATCAAACCTCACAACTGTTAAGTCATATTCTTCAACTAACTCGTGGGATAAATTAACAATCATTCTATGGGGAGTTATTTTATGACCTACAAACCCATGATTAAATAAAAGTATATTTTTACCTTTACTTTCAAGATTTTTATACTCCATTATACAAGCCATATCCTTCCCTCTGCTTTTCAACTTAAATGCATCAATCATATAATCATCCTTTCATATGTTGTAAGAAAAAATAACATTTACCTACTTACTAGTATAGAATTTTATTTAACGACTCAACAAAATTATTGGACATTTAAAGGCTCCGCATTAAGGTATCTTGTTTTTACTCTTGGAATATTGTGGATAGGGTACACTGATACTTACATTCATAATTAAACTCGACCTTCTTTATAATATTGTATCTAAAAACTAATAACAATGGTAATGTTATGGTTTACAAACTCCACATGGTTTATAACCTTGCTGTTGCGCTTCTTCTTCACTATTAAACCATATTTCATTTTCTTTTAATATCTTTTCAGCCCAGGTACAACTTGGATAATGATATTTATCACTTTCAATACTGCCAACGTACTTTCCCTCGGTTTTTGTTGCTTCACTAACCACTGGCAATGGCAATGGTGTTATCCCTATTTTTTTATCGTTTATACTTGCGGTATTAGTAGTCTTATCCCAACCTACTTCTTTGTCTAACATATCTGCAATTTTTCTCAATGGTACATATGTAGTCCCATTATATAGGATATTATCGCCTACCACCATAGCTCCATTAACTGATATATTGACTTTATTGAAAACCACATTAATGCCTTGCTGAATACCATCTGCAAACACTACAGTGTTGAGTAAAATGAATGATAAAACTATACCAACAACAAATCCTCTTAACTCTCTTTTCACCTTTACTGCCTCCTATTATAATACTTGTTATACTTACTCACTCCAAAGTCCTTTATTATATTCTCTTGCTTCAGTCTGAAATTTAGTTAAATAATCTAAGTATTTTAAATCTGGTGGGTATGTTGAAATCTGAGCATAGCCATCTAAAATCAATAAGGCATTAAACATATTCTCTCTAATCATTTGTTCATCAACTCTTTCAGGTCTTTCAATCCAAACATACCTAAGTAATCTTCCATAAATATCAGTCTCAGATATATCCTTTTCTAAATATACATTTTTTCCTAATAAATTAGACTTTGTATATTCTGATGCTTCTTTTCCATAAAATTCTATATCTTTATTAGGATGCACAGTCTCAGGTGAATCTACTCCAATAAATCTTACCTTTTCTTCTCGCCCATCAGCTAAACTTACAACTATAGTATCACCATCTATAGGTCTTATTACAATAGCTCTTTCAAATTTATTATTATAAACAAATGCAGTATTAGACTTTTCATCCCAATCAACTTGTTTATCAAACAATACTGCAATTTCTCTTAATGGAACATATGTAACTCCGTCATAAAGAATATTATTTCCTTCTATTTCTTTCCCATCTACTTCTATTTTCACTTTATTAAAAAGCACTTGTATAGTCTCTCCAAAGCTATCTCCAAACGAAACTGAACTTATTAATAAAAATGAGATTATAAGCCCAGTAATAAATCCCCGAAATTCTCTTTTCATATGTGCAACCTCCCGTTACCAAAACAATACCATAATTTTAAATCTTTAGAAAGTTATTAATACAAAATAACAATTAATCAGCTGTAAAGTATACTCTTTTGTTATATAGATTTTTCGGATTTACCCTAAAATATAATAAATAAAGAGAATCCATAATTTTAGATAATTTAAAACAGTAAACTTCCATCCTACAAAATATATCTAAAGTGACTCTCAACCTTTATGCTGCTTTTTTATTGCAACTATAAGTATTATTGGGTTATCTTAGTAAATCGTTAGCAGATAAATACCTCTGTACCTCAGTAGCTACTAGATTACCAGATGTAATCTTTCTGGTTTTTTAATATAAAGCCTATCCAGTTAGTTACTATAAGTAGATATTATATTCTTTGTGAATAATTAAATACTCATATTAATAAAACTACGTTTATGATAAACTAAGCATAAAATACAAGGTAAGTGTATTGGTTTTTTATCAGTTACTAATATTAAGGGAGGTAAAAATATATGTCTTGGATAAAAGAAATTAATGAAAATGATGCTGTTGGTAAGCTCAAAACACTGTATGTTAGAATAACCGGTAGGACACAAAGTAATGTTGCAAATATTCTAAAGGTACATAGTATTCACCCTGATGCTATGGAGGCACATTTAAACTTATATGAAACTATTATGTTTGGACCTTCAGGTTTATCAAGATCTCAAAGAGAAATGATTGCTGTTGTGGTTTCAAGTACAAATAGCTGTCATTACTGAACAGTTCATCACGGAGAGTCTCTCCGTTTTGCTTCAGAGAATAATGATCTTGTAAAACAAATAGCTGAAGATTTTACAAAAGCTGCTATAACAAAAGAAGAAAAACTGATGCTTTATTATGTTCAAAAGCTGACTAAAGAGCCTTATAACATAAAAGAAAATGATATTGCAGCCTTAAAGAGAGCAAACTTTACAGACAGAGATATTTTTGATATTAATCAAATTACAGCATACTTCAATTATGTAAATAGAATTGCCCATGGTTTGGGAGTAAATCTAGAATAAACGCTTTTGTGAAAAAAATCGCTCTTTTCTGGCAAATATCTTAACAAGACAACAACCAGAAAAAGAGCGATTTAACTTTTAATACGCCTTCATTATGATTAATTGACAATAGACAAGTGTACCTATATACTGTAAATATGAAGGATACACTTTATTTTATTGTATCGATACATTGCTCAAACTATTATTAAGGAGTGGTATATATGACAGATTATAAATATGTTTATGGCCCAGTTCCTTCTAGAAGAATGGGAATATCTCTAGGTATTAGCCCTATACCTAAAGGACATTGCAATTATTCCTGTATATATTGTCAATTGGGAAGAACTCGTAATATGACTAATGAAAGAAAAATGTATTTCAATTTAACGGATTTAATAGAAGAATTCAAAACATATTCTAAAGAAAATATTGCATTTGATGTAGTCACCATAGTGGGTGAAGGTGAACCTACATTATACAAAGGTTTAGGGGACTTAATCAATGGGTTGAAGCTACTTACAGACAAGCCTATAGCAGTTATTACAAATGGCGCCTTATTATCTAGTAGTCAAGTAAGAGATGAATTAAAAAATGCTGATATAGTACTTCCTTCATTAGATGCCTCTAATGAAGAGATGTTTAAAAAAATCAATAGACCTCATGGAAGTATACATTTTAATAATGTGGTTAATGGATTAATAACATTTTCTAAGGAATACAAAGGTCAATTATGGCTTGAGACAATGATCGTAAAAGATATAAATGACAATAAGGAGTTTTTCTTAGATTTCAAAGAACTGCTAAGTAAAATAAATTATCATGCATTATATATTAATTCTCCAGTGCGCCCTCCTGCTGAATCATTTGTAAAACAGGCATCAAATGAAATTATGAAAGAAGCTGTATCAATATTAGATGGCATTTCGATAGATACACTAGTTTCTGAGGGCTTTTATAGTGAAATGAAAGATGACTATGAAGCTATTTTGAGTATAATTAAAAGACATCCTATGAATCAATTTGAAATAAAAGCTTTTATTGAACAAAGAAAGAAATCTGATACGCATGATTTCTTTATAAGATTAAATAATGATAGCAATATAGATGTGGTAAAGTACAAAGGCTACTCAACTTATAGATTACATTGAAAATAGCATTCTTATAAAAAATTCAGAAGAACACAAAATAATAACAAACTTTATAATTAAAGAGCTAACCTATATTGGTTAACTCTTTTTCTTTTACATAGAATGTGCAATTCTGCTCGCAGCTGCCGCTGCAATAGCTGCTACCAAATCATCTAAAAATGTATTACAAACATCTCCTTTTTCTTCATCTAGTTTTTTAATTATACCTATCTTCTCTTTATCTAAGTAACCAAAATTGGTTAGCCCTATTGTTCCATATACATTTACTATCGAAAGTGGCAGTATTTCATCTATTCCATATAGTCCTTCATCAGCTGCTACAATCGATTGTAATGGTTCTGGGAGCAGTTTTTTTTCAGTTAACTCATCAATTGCAATACCTGTCATAATTGCATGTATAATTTCTCTTTTACTCAGTACCGCATCAATATTATCTAAACACTTTTCTATAGTTAAATCTGAGTAATATTCCTTTTGTAAAAAAAGAACAATTTCTGCAATATCTTCTAGCTGTACACCTCTTCTGTTTAGCATTTCTATTGTCATAACTTTAAGCTCTTCCATATCGTATTTATGTTGATACCTGTTTTTTGATTTATCCATTTTACCTCTCCTTTCATACTTTAAACTAATACCCTTAAAGATTGAAATTCAAGCATTTAAATGAAAAGTTAACTTGAATTTTTTATCATTACATTGTATAATACCTATGAGTCAAAAAACATTATAAGGAGTTGAAAAAATGAAAAAAACATTATCATTATCCTTAGTACTTGTACTTTTAGCTGCGGCTCTCACAGGTTGTGGAGCGAGCGGTCCTGAATATAAAGATGGTACTTGGGAAGGCGAAGCTGAAGGTATGCATCCTCTAAAAGTTTCTGTTGAAGTAGCTGATGGCAAAATAGCTGCTGTTAATTTAGTAGAGCAAGAAGAAACTGAAGGAATTGCTGATGCAGCTTTAGAACAAATCCCAGCTGCTATAGTAGAAAATAACTCAACTGAAGTTGAAGTAGTTTCAGGTGCTACTATGACGAGCAACGGCATTATTGATGCTGTAAATGCTGCCCTAGAAAGTGCAAAATAAGAACATATATAGAAAAAACTCTCCTTTTGGAGAGTTTTTTTGTATTTGTTTTTTTATTCTTTTTTAGATAATATTGATGAAAGTATTATTCCTACCTCTGTTAAAACTATCATTGGTAATGCAAGCAGTAATTGCGAAATTACGTCTGGTGGTGTAATTATAGCTGCCAGTACAAATATCGCTAACACAATATACTTTCTATTCTTTTTAATAAAACTTACTTTAACTATACCAAATCTCGTTAAAAGTATCATTAAAATTGGCAACTCAAATATCACACCAAATGCTACAATTGTACTCAATATAAAACTAAGATAGCTGCTAAAACTTATCATTGGTGCAATTATATCCATTTGAAATCCCATGAAAAAAACTAGCATCGTAGGTATAACCATGTAATATGAAAACATAGCTCCCAAAATAAAAAATATACCACCCATTCCAATAGCTGTGGATATATATACTCTTTCTTTTCTATTTAATCCAGGACTCACAAATAACCATATCTGGATGATTAAAAATGGGGCTGCTAGAATTAATCCTCCTATCATAGCAATCTTAATATTTGCAATTAAAAGCTCTGCAGGAGAAATAAATACAAAGTCTATGTTATTTCCAATCTGTGTCATATCTCTTATTATAGTGTCTGAATACCTATAAGAAACAAGAGCACCTATCAAGAAGAAAATAACTGAAAATATAATCCTTTTTCTTAGCTCATCTAAATGCCCAGTTAATGTAAGATTTTTTTCTTCGTTTCCCTTAATCCTTCTTCTCATTATTTTCTCTCTTCTCATTGTTATCATCTTTAGCTACTTCTTTATCTTTATCCTTATCTGTATTTGAGCCCTCTTTAAATTCCTTTAAAGCTCTACCCAATGATTTTCCAATTTCAGGTAGTTTTGAAGGTCCAAATATTACAAGTGCAATTGCTAATATAAGAATTAATTCTGGCATACCAATTCTTCCAAATCCCATAAAATTCCTCCAATCTTGTTATTAATTTATCAATGTCATATTCAATCTTATCATTATATTGATATTTTTTCAATATAAATATATTACTGATTTCCTACTATTTTTTCCATATTTTTCATCCTGTAGGGATAAGAATCTACAAGTTCTCCAAGAGCAAAAAACCTCTTACCATTTTTAGATGTGTAATAACAAGTCATTAAAGATATAATCGGTTTTCCTCTTTCTTCGGCTTGTTTTTCTTCAATCATATATATAGCAGTCTCTGGTACCAGCACAGTTTCATATATCTCATACTCATATACATTAATTTTATCAGTTATCCTTACTTGCATACCTTCCTTTGCATTTAATAGATTTCCAAAAAGGAGTTTTGGGTCTTTTCTGTAATGGGATGCTAGTGGATAATTACCTTCTCCCATTTTTATATCTGGCATCATAGTACCTGCTCCTGCTAGCATGTTCGCTTCTGTTACACCTTTTAATATAGGCAAGTCTATGCCTAAATCTGGGATAATTAGCTGTCCTATTACATTTTCTCCCTGAAATTTATACGTATTAATTATAGCACTGCTTGGATCCACATCTTCTATTGCACTATAATCGTATACTCCTTCTTTTTTGTTATTTTCTTCAATCTGTTCTACAGTAATATCCTCCACAATTTCTACAGATTTTTTTGCTTGATTCTTTATCAATAAATCTGGCAAAAATTGAGCCCCTATTAATGCTATTCCTGCTATTATTAAAATACTAGATATCCATTTTTTCATATTATACACCTCATTCTAATGATACCCAGTGTAGGTAGTTTTTCACAAATATTTTATTCTTCACCAAACCAAAGTTTTATTTCTCTAGTTGCTGACTCTTTAGAATCTGATGCATGTACTATATTTTGAGTCTTTGACAATGCAAAATCTCCTCTAATGGTGCCCGGCGAAGCACATAAAGGATCTGTTTCTCCTACCATTAATCTCATAATCGAGATTGCATTCTCACCTTCAACAACAAGAACCATTGCTTTCCCACTAGTAAAGAATTTTATAAGTTCATTGTAAAAACTCTTATCTTTGTGTTCTATATAATGTTCTCTAATCAAATCTTCACTCGGTTTTATTAACTTTGCTTCTGTAATCTTTAAATCTTTTCTCTCGATTCGTTTTATTACTTCACCAATAAGACCTCTCATAACTCCATCTGGCTTTATAATAATTAAAGTTTTTTGCATGATAGTCTCCTCCTAATCTTTTATAGTAGCACCTTGGCTTTTTGCAACTTTTTTAAATCCATCTGTCATTTCTATAGTACCATCTGCAAATATCCATATTGCTTCTAAATTTTCTTTAGATTCTGCTAATGCTCTGCTTTCTTCATATGGCAATAAAAATAATTCTGTTGAATAGTAATCTCCATACCCTGCATTATCTGTAATTACATTAACTGCTCTATAATACTCTGCTGGCATTAATGTATCTGGGCTTATTAAATGGTGAACTCTTTTATCCCCCACATAATAGTATCTTTGATAATCCCCTGAGCTTACAACTGCTGCATCATTTAGAAATACAGTATCTAGTATATTGCTTCCATCACCAAAAATCTGCTTATCTGGATTTTGTATACCAATAGCCCATCTATCTTTAATATTCTCCATAGGTTTATTTATTGACCTAATATTCCCTCCTGCACTTATAATCCAGGAATCAAAGCCTTTTTCTATCATCTCTTGTACAACTATTTCGGTAGCATATCCCTTTGCAACAGCCCCAACGTCAATAGACATATCTGGATCTTCTAAAAATATAGTACTATCATTTTCATTTACTATTATTTTATCAATATCTGTATGCTTATTTGCCTCTAAAAGAAGCTCCATTGGTGGTAACTTAGCATCAGCCGGATCAGCTTCCGCCATTTCTCTATATTCAGACCATATAGAAATAACTGAGCCAAATGCAATATTTGTCTTTTGGTTTGTATCTATATACATCTGTTTAGAGAACTTAATCAAATCCAATAAATCTTTTTCAACTTGGACTGGCTTTATTCCAGCATTATCGTTAATGGTTTTTATATTATTTATCCCCTCATAGTTATTATACTTATCAAACAGTTGATGAAGTTCTAAAAACCTATCGTGAATATCCTTTGCATATTGATCAAATTCTTCTTGAGTTTCTGCATAACCTATTGTTTGTGTTATAGTATCAAATGAATCAAAAAAAGTGTCACTATATTTAGTGTAAACTACTTTATCTGTACATCCTGAAATAGTTGTTACTAGAACAATTATCACTAAAATTAAACTAATCCTTTTTTTCAAATTTATCACCCTCGATTATCATACCAAATACCCTTTTTACAAGCAAATAAAACTCCCTCATTTTGAGGGAGTTTTTTTAATTATTTTGCTGTTTGTGCTGATTCTCCTACAACATATAAATAATCAGCTATTCCAATTGTAACTGAGGATACTAAGTCCTCATCAGTTGCTTTACCATCTTCTAATTCTAAACTTGTAATTTCATCTATAGTTTTTCCAACCATCCAATCTCCAAGAGCTCTTGCTTGTTCAAACCACTCCTTACCTATAGCTGATGCTTTTACCATACCATAATCAGTGCCAAGTTCATTTTTAGTCTTAAATTCTGCCATTTTATCAGTTTCAACTTTTCCTTCTAAATCATAGTTGATTTTTACTTGTGCTGTGTCTATAACTGTACCAGCAACTTTATTATCTGAATCAAATGCAGTAGCAGCCATCATTGTATCAACTTGCGCAAGTGCGCCTTTGTCAGCCTCTGCTGGTGTTGAACTTGCTACTGATGTTTTTACTCCAAGTCCAACAGTTTCAGCATTTTCTACCATTATAGCTTCATTCCAAGCTTGCTCAAATGCGGCAAGATAATCACCTACGTGAACAGTTACTGAAGATACTAGATCTTCCTCAGCTGTTTTCCCCTCTTCGATTTTCATCCCTAAAATTTCATCGGCAGTTTTGCCAACCATCCACTCTTCAAGAGCTTGTGCTTGTTCAAACCATTCCTTACCTATAGCTGATGCTTTTACCATACCGTAATCAGTGCCAAGTTCTTTTTTAGTTTTGAACTCTTCAGCTGTATCAGTAATAATAGCCATATTCTCGTCAAATTCAACCGCTGTTTGTGCAACATCTAATTCAGCACTTACAACTTTTCCATCCATATCAAAACCTACTGCCATAATTGTTACATCTGCCTGCGCTTTCGCTGTTTTATCATCAGTTTTATCGCTAGAACTTTCTATAGATATAACATGACCTAAACCAAGTTTAGTAATAACTCCCATTTCTGTCATTGGTTCTTCTGCTGGTTCCGCTACTGATTCTTCAACTGGCGTTTCAGTTGGTTCTTCCACAGGCGTTTCAGTTGGTGCACATCCTGCCAAAACACTAAAACTTAATACAAATACTAATAGCAATGCTAATATTTTTTTCATTATTTCCCTCCAAATATTTTCTTTTTTTGTCACGCATTTATATTATAACATAGGAAAACCCTTTCAATCAATAGATATATTTAAATACGTATATGTAGAGTCTAGAGAAGTCAAACATTTGTGA
>Ga0265295_1000106_pt1 | contig 166070 bp, 154 predicted proteins | sample Munlansysbiofilm_FD_192503 | JGI IMG/M metagenome (GOLD analysis project Ga0265295, IMG submission 192503) | Leachate microbial communities from a municipal landfill in Southern Ontario, Canada - Methane capture system biofilm | ecosystem: Engineered > Solid waste > Landfill > Unclassified ...
CATGGATGCCGCTGTGCCCTTCCGATTCTTCTCCACCACAGTGAATGCCGCAGCCGGCGATAATGGTTACATCCGCCCCCTCGCCAACAATAAAGGTGTTGTAGACGACATCATGGAGGCCTGCCTGGGATAAAATAACCGGGATATGGACCGATTCATTCACGGTGCCCGGTTTAATATCGATGATGATGCCATCACCTTTTGCGTTGGTTTCAATATTGATATTTGCGGAGACCTCGCGTGCCAACAGCTTCCCGTCTTTGCGGATGTTGTACGCGCCCTTAGGAATTCCTTCAAGATCTGCGACCGCCTTTAATACCTGTTTATCGATAGCATTGAGCATCATTGTCCCCCTGGCATTCTTCATTGAATGTACAGACACTTAAATCCTCGAGAATCGGCACGGCCCCGGCCAGATCACCGGAGTAACTAATTTTGCCGTCTCTGATCAGTAGAAGCGTATCCGCGGCTTCAAGAAATGCTCTATTGTGACTCACCACAATGGTCGTGGTGCCGTGTTCCTGCTGTTCGCGCTTGAGCAATTCCACCATGGGGCCGATGGTCCAGAGGTCAATGCCGGTGTCTGGTTCATCATAGATGGCGACTTTGGGGTTTTTGGCAATAACCGTGGCCAGTTCTATTTTTTTAATTTCTCCGCCGGAGAGCTTGCTATCTACGGGCTTGTCGAGAAAATCTCGGGTGCAGATCCCCATCCGCGCGATGATCTGGATGAGGCGTTCCTCGTCATCTGACCCAAGGGCAATCGAGAGCAGATCCCGAAAGGTGGTTCCTTTAAAGCGGGCCGGATGTTGAAATCCATACACAATGCCGGCGTTGGCGCGCTCATGAATGGGAAGGGTGCTGATGTCCGCGCCGTTGTAAATTATTTTTCCGGACGAAAGCTCATTGATCCCCATAATCAGCTTCGCCAGGGTGGTTTTGCCCGACCCGTTGGGCCCCGTAATGGCGTAAAACTTTCCGGCTGCGAAGGTGTAACTCAGATCCTGGATAATGGTGCGGGCCGGCGATTTTTGCGAGTCGCCATCAATCTCCGGGATTCTGAACGAAACATTTTTTAATTCCAGCATAGCTGCTCGCTTTCGGTTTAATTTAACCTGGGGGATGTTTACTTCCAGCGCGGGTGGATAGCGTACACAGACAATACGGGGGCAATACGCAGGATTAACCCCAAGGAGCTATGCCCTTGGGGTTAGGTATACAACATCTATACAGTCAATTACAGGATCATCCGCGCGTATGTGCATATATTGTGTTCGTGGTGGTGCCGTGTCCCCTGTGGTAGTGTTTTCAGGCCGCTATTCGAACGGTGTGCCAGATTCAGCGCCCCCGAGCGCCACCGGATCTCATTTTCCCGCCACCAGACCCCATAGTGCCATTACTGCGTTCCATCATGCCGTCACCGCGCTCCATCATCCTCCCGGTACCAGTATCCATATTGCCGCTACCGTCCCCTCTCATGACGTTCCCTCTAGTCGCGGGTGTATCCTCAGGCATGGTCACCCCGCGCTCCCGGGCTCGTTCTATCATGGCCTCGTGGTGCTTCTCGCGGATTTGTTCCCTCTCTGCAGCGGTATTCGCCGCACCCATTCTGGCCTGATAATCGCTGCGCTCTTGTTGAGTCATCAGCTGGCTGCCATACACTTGCTCCTGGGTTTGGGTCAGCGCCCTATCCTGAACTCGATTTTGCTCAACAGCCAACGCGAATCCTGCAGAGAAAAACAGGATCGTTACCAAAGTGGACACTATCCATAGTCTCCTTGTCATAATAAACTCCTTTAATATAGATTGTGAAATTCAGACCTGTTGCTACCACATACCGTCTGGCAGCTACGTGTAGCGTTTAATGTAGCCGGACGTAAGGATAAAACCGCAGGATCAGGCCTTGCTTTGCATCCTGAACCCGCGTGTTCCTACATCACATTTTGGCAACAATGGTGCCGATGTCAAGGCAGGGAGGGCGGCGCCGTATCCGTTTCATTTTTCATTCTAACGTTGAGGAGGGTTTTGCCGCCGCCGTCAACTTTTGCCCGTACACCGCGTAGTAACTAACCGGTACCACCAGCAGGGTAAACAGGGTGGAGGAAAATAACCCAAAAATCAGGGCCCAGGCCAAACCGGAAAAAATCGGATCGAGGGTGATCGGCCATGCCCCGAGCCCGGTGGTCAGCGCGGTGAGGACAATGGGACGCATCCGAATCGCCCCGCTTTGTAAAATGGCTTCTTTGACAGGCACATTTTCTTTGAGGGCGCCTTGGATAAATTCAATCAGCACCAGCGAATTCCGGATCACAATCCCCCCTAAGGCGATCATGCCGATCATACTGGTGGCGGTGAAGAAGATCAGATCGTCATAGCCGCCCACCACCTTTCCGGCGACGAGGTTGAGCAACCAGAACCCGGGCATAATGCCGATCAGGGTCAGCGGTATCGCCAGCATAATCAGAAACGGCATGAAAAAGGAATTGGTCTGGATGATCATCAGAATATAGATCCCCAACAGGGCGGCGGCAAAGGCGATCCCCATATCGCGGAATACCCGCAAGGTGATTTTCCATTCCCCTTCCCCGGCCCATTCAGCCCGAATCCCCGGTGGCAGCGGGTTTTCATCCAGGCGTTTCTGCATGCCGAGAATCGTTTCCACCGGTGGCCGACCGGCCACTTCGGCTATTACATACACCACCGGATCCAGGTTTTTGTGATAGATGCTCTGGGCTGCCGGGGTTTGCGCAACCGCGACCAGTTCCGCCAGCGGCACCATCTTTCCGTCCGCCGTAGCCAGCGGGATCTGAGTAAGGGTGGACATGCTGCTGCGGCTTTCCCGCGGCAGAATCAGTTTAATATGCAGAGGCTGGCGTTGATCCGGCATGTGTAACGTGACCGACGCATCTCCCCCTACCGCCAGTTTAAGCGTATTGACGATTGCCATGGTGGAAACCCCGTGCAGGGCGGCTTTTTCCCGATCCAGCGTAAACACCAGTTGCTCATGGGGCATGGCCGCCATGTCGTCGATATCCACCACGCCGGGTTCCTGTTCCATAATCTGGCGCACATGGTCGGTGGCAGCGATCAGATCGGCATAGGAATGATCCGGGGTGCCGTAGATTTCGGCCACAATGGTGGCCAGCACTGGCGGCCCCGGCGGCAGCTCGACAATCTGGATCCGCGCGTTATTGCGGCGCGCGATCTCCATCAGATCATTGCGCAGGCGCAATACAATGGTATGACTCTGCTGTTCCCGCTCCCCCTTTAGCGCCAGCCCCACCCGGATATCCGCCATGTGGGAACCCTGACGTAGATAGTAGTGGCGCACCATGCCATTAAAATCCATCGGGGAAACCGTCCCCACGTATGAAGTGAAATTATTCACTTCACTGACCCGGCGCAAATAATTTTCAAATTCTCGCACCACGGCGTCGGTGGACTCCAGAGTTGTCCCCTCCGGCATATCAATCACCACCTGGAACTCGTTCTTATTGTCAAACGGTAGCATTTTAAGCGGTACGATCCGAAAATATATCAGAGAGACGGAGAATGCCATCAAGGCAATAACCGTGAGCAACAGCATATAGCGCTTGAAGCGGGATTCCAGAAACGGGGTCACTATGTTGCGATAGGTTCTGAAAACCCAGGACTGCGTCTCTTTTTGCGCCCCAGCGGCGGACGAATCCCCTGCCGGAGCAGCTGAAATGGGACGTTTCTTCAGCAGCGCGTAGGTCATCCAGGGGACGATGGTCAGAGCGCACAGGGTTGAAAAGATAACCGTCATCGGCACATTGATCGACATCGGCGCCATATACGGCCCCATCATGCCGGTAATGAAGAACAGAGGGACAAAGGAGATGATGATGGCAACGGTGGACATGATTACCGGCGGCAGCACTTCGTTGACGGCAAAGAGGGTGGCGAAAAACGGCTTGCGCTTGCCCATGAAGATATGGCGTTGAATATTGTCCACGTTGGTGATGGGATCATCGACCACCAGGCCAAGGGACAGAATCAAGGCGAACAGGGTGACCCGGTTGATGGTGTAGCCAAACAGATAGTTGACAAACAGGGCAAGACTGAAGCTTACCGGTACCGCCACCGCTACCACCAGCGCCTCGCGCCAGCCCAGGGCAAACGCCAGCAGCACCACCACCGTAAACAAGGCAAACCCGAGGGAGAGGAGCAGATCATTCACCTTCTCCTGCGCGTTGCGACCGTAATTTCGGGTCACCTGCACTTCCACATCTGCGGGGATGATTTCCTCTTTCAGTTCATCCAGCAGGGCCAGAATATTTTCTGCCACATCTACCGCATTGGTGCCGGGCTTTTTGGCCAGAGAGAGGGTTACCGCCGGATATTCCGCGGGCTCCTCCTCCAACTGGGCATCCTGTCGATAGCGGAAGGAGTGGCCGAAACGGGTATAATTTTCAGCCTCCGCCGGGCCATCGGTAATGGTTGCCAGATCACGCAGGTAAACCGGACTCCCGGCATGGACGCCGACCACCAGTGACTCCACATCATCCACCGATTGGAGAAACGAATTGGTACTGACCTGAAAATTGGTGTTAAAGCGGTCAACATGCCCGGCGGTAACGGCCACATCCGCTCCCTGAAGCGCCTGCTGAATCTGGAGCAACGAGGTACTGTAACCATTCAGGCGCTCCGGCTGTACTTCAACGCGGATTTCACGCTCGCGCCCGCCAGTGATGAAGCTCTTGGAAATATCCCGGATTTGAGACAGGCGCCACAACACCTCTTCACCGATACGGCGCAGTTCATGGTCGTTATAGCGTTTTGAATAAAAGGTTAAGTTGACAATGGGCACATCGTCGATTTCCACCGGCTTGATCACCCACCCCCGCACCAGAGGGGGTGCTTCATCGATGTGCATGGTGATCTGATTGTGGAGCTTTACCAGTGAGTCTTCCCGGTTCTCCCCCACATAAAAGCGCACCGTCACAATCGCCATCCCTTTGTGTGACATGGAATAGACGTATTCAACCCCGTCAATCTGCCACAACAGGTGTTCCAAGGGGGTGGCCACCAGCTTTTCAACCTCTGCCTGGCTGGCACCCGGCGCCTGGACGTAAATATCCGCCAGCGGCACGATGATCTGCGGATCTTCTTCGCGCGGGGTGACCATCAGGGCCGCAAATCCCAGACACAGCGAAACGAGCAACAGAATAATCGCCGGTTTCCCGGAGAGGAAAGGTTTTACAATTCCGACAAGCAGCCCTTTGGGGGTGTCGTTATTGTTTATCATCCCCGGACTCCTTTAGCTGCAGGGTTTCGCCACCGAAAAGACCGGACAACACCTCCACCTTGTCGGCATACGTTTTTCCCGTTTTGATGTATTGGCGCTTCCACCCCGCTGGGGTTTCCACCATCACCAATTCCAACTGCCCGATCTCAATGACGGTCGCCTTGGGTATCAGGACCAGATCAACCTCTTGCAGGGGGATCTGCAGTTTCCCGTACATGCCCGGATATAAACCGACAACCTCCGGCAGTGCCGCTTTCACCAGAAAGGTTCGGCTGTGGGGATCTGCGTAGGGGATCAGCTCTTCCACTACGGCATTCACGGTTTGCGCCAGCGTGACCAACTCCACGCGGAGCTGGGCGCCGGGATGCACCGCTTGAACCAAACTTTCGCGCACATGGGCTTCCAGACGCAGAGCGCCATCGGTGCGCAGCAGCAGCAGCGGTTTCCCCGGCACGGCCAGATCGCCGGGGTCAACCAGGCGTTGCAAGATCCGCCCACTCGTCGGAGCTTTTATCTCGGTATAACCGAGCGCGATCTGAGCCTCAACCACCATCTCTTCGGCCATCCGAATCCCGGCCAGGGTTCCGGCAACCCCATCTTCGGCCCGCTTCAAGCCTGCTTGGGCCTGCAGATAAGCGGACTCGGCCTGTTCCAGATCGCGCGCGGTTGCGGCCTTGGCGGCAAAAAAGTTTTTGGTGCGGTTATAGGCGGACTGCGCCTGCGCGAACGCGGCCTCGGCCGCATGCACCGCTTGGCGTGCCTGCTCACGCTGAGAGACTGCCGTTTTCAACCCTTGGCGCGCTTGGGACAAGCGCGCCTGCAGCTGACGGTCGTCGAGGACAACCAGCACCTGCCCCGCGGCCACTACGTCACCGCTATTGACCCGCACCGCATTTACCTGGCCGGAGACCTGCGCTTCAATCCGCGCCTGGGAGCTTGGCTGCACGGTGCCCACGGCAGCGTACCATTGGATAACTGGAGTGCGCTCAGCCTGAACCGTGCGCGTTACCGCGCCAGCAACAGGTTCTTCCGGTTCATACACCCCAGGACTGATGGTGTCGGCGCCCAAATACCACAGTATAAAAATCGCGCCCACACCCACAAAACCCAGAATTAAACTGATGATGATCCATTTTTTATTTTTCATAAGGGTCACAATCTTTGCAAATTATAGGGTAACTATCCAAGGAAGGGCTTGTGGTACCCATGAAAAGGGCGTCTGTCGCCATGGACGGCGACAGTCGAACGGCCATGGATGGCCCAAAGTGTCCCTTGGAATGGGTGCCATAAGCCCCTATCGTTAGTGGATGATGAATAGCTACATTATTGGTTGAGGTCGGCTACGAAGTTATCCGTTAACATCCCGATGGCACGGGCATATTCGGCGTTGGCCTTAATTTTAGCATAAAAAGCCGCGCTTAAATGGATCCGGGCCCGGTTGCGGTCCAGCTCGGCGGCCAGGTAACGGGTGATCGTCACCGCGCCGCCCTGATAATATTCGGATACCAGCCGATACGACTCCTCCGCACTTGCGACACTGTTAGCGGCGACATCGTAGCGGGCGCTGGCGGCCTCCAGCTCCAGATATGCATTCTGCACCTCCAGCTTCACATTGAGGGCGGCCTCCCGATCGGCCGCCACCATCTGCCGTACCACCGCATCGGCTTTTCTCACCTGCGCCTGGGTGGAAAAGCCGGAAAACAGCTCCCAGTTGAACAGCACCATTGCGCGCCAGTTTTCCCGCTCCAGGTCGTACTTCATGTGCGGGTCATCCACATAATATTTGCCCATCACATCGATCTGGGGCAAATAGTCCGCTTTCGAAACATCCACCCCCATCCGCGACTTAACCAGCATTCTGCGGATTTTTGCCAGCTCCGGCCGATGTTCAAACGCATAGATCACCCCATCTGCATAGGTTTCTGGCACCCTGAAGACAATCCCGTCTGCCTGCGGGGTCAGGGTTAACTCCGGTGAATTCTCCCCCGGATCAAATCCCATCAGATGGGCAAGGGTCGCTTTCGCGAGCGCATACCTTTTTTTGCTTTCAACCAGCACCTCTTCCGCCTGTGCAAGGCGAACCTTTAAGGTCAGCACATCAGCTCTCAAGGCGGCGCCCCCGTCATATTGAACCTGGGTAATGCGCAGCTGTTCGGCTACGGTTTCCACCGATGCGGCGGCAATATCGACAAACTCCTGCGCGGAGAGGACATCATAGAAGGCGGTGATCGCTTGCGCCTTCAGGTTATTGACAACCTCCTGCCGCTCCAACTCCGAGATATGGAGATCCTCCCTGGCGATGCGGGTTCCGAGGTAATCGCGCCCCCCGTTAAATAGATTCACCCGGGCGGTGAGACCACTTTCAAAGTTCTCAAACCATCCCGGATCATTAAAATCAACATTTGGAGGCAGTTTGCGCTGATCGATCACCTTGAATAGATAATCGGAAGGGGCATTGCCCTGTATATACTCAGTATAAAAACCCACTGTCGGCCAGAAGGCGGAACCTGCCAGTTCTTTCATGGCCTGAGCCTGGGCGACGCGCTCCACCATCTGCTGTAGATTCGGATTGTTCGCAATACAGAGATGCAGCACCTGGGGCAGCGATAGAGGAGAATTCAGCCCGGTTGAAGTTTGCGCGCTCACCTGCATCCCAGCTGAGGTTGGGGCGGTGGTGATCCTCTCCTCTGCCCAAGAGGCTGTTTGAGGCTCGACACCGGAGAGTATCACCGGCGCCGGGGTGTGGGCATATTCTGTGCGCACTTGTGCAGGGGAATATGCAGGGTAAGATGGAGAGAAGCTACACCCAGAGCCCAGAAGCGCCACCAGAGCAAGCACCAGGATTAAATGTTTACAAGAAAACCATGGTATGACATACATGGACTTACCCCCTTACCCAGATGCTCCTGAAAGTATGGCATTGGCGTTATATTTCATTGTTGACAAAATAGGTTATTAATTGCAATATGCCCTCCGCGTCCCCCATGGAGGAACGCGACATATAGACTTTACCATGCAATGTCGATTATTGCAGGGCATACATTTGAACCTATCTAGACCAAAGGAGATTTAACCATGAGTGTACTCGTAGCGCGTCAGGCCCCGGATTTTACCTCTACCGCGGTTATGCCGGATGGCAGTTTTGCTGAATATAAGCTCTCTGACCACCGAGGCAAGTATGTGGTGCTGTTTTTCTGGCCGCTGGATTTCACCTTTGTGTGCCCGTCAGAGATTATCGCCCACAATAACCGCGTGAAGCAGCTGCAGGAACTTAATGCTGACATTGTCGGGATCTCCATTGACTCACAATATACGCACCTGGCATGGCGCAACACCGCGATAGAGGATGGTGGCATCGGCCCGGTGCAGTTCCCCATCGTTGCGGATATTAAGCATGAGATAACCCGGGCGTTCGGGATCGAGCATCCGGAGGAAGGTGTAGCCATGCGCGCATCCTTCCTCATCGACAAAGAGGGGGTGGTGCAGCATCAGGTGGTGAACAACCTCCCTTTGGGACGCAACATTGATGAAATGGTGCGCATGGTAGATGCGCTGCAGTTCTCTGAGCAGTATGGCGAAGTGTGTCCGGCCGGGTGGAATAAAGGGGACGAGGGGATGAAACCCACCGCTGAAGGGGTAGCCAGCTACCTGAAGGAGCACGCGCAGAAGCTCTGATAATCCACGCACCTTTTTTTCGCAGTAAACAGAAAGGCGGTTCCGCTATGGGACCGCCTTTCTGGTTTATGACCAGGAAGGGCTTGTGCCACCCCTTCCAAGGGACACGACTGTTTGTAGCGGGGGCCATGGGTGCCACAAGCTCTTGCTGCTAAGCTGAAAAGTTACATATCAAACACGCTGGAACGCACAGCTTAACCTCCGGCCTTTTTCACCGTCCACCCCAGCGGTTGCCCCTGCTGTTGCAGCAAATCGAGGAGAAAGTCACGCTGATCTCCCTGAATCTCGATAACTCCATCTTTGAGGGTGCCGCCACAGCCACATTTTTTCTTCAGTTGCTGGGCCAGCTGTTTTAATTCCCCCACGGGCAACGGTATTCCAGTAATGACTGTTACACCGCTCCCTTTGCGCCCTTTGGTCTGGCGCCCGATCCGCACCACAGCGTTGGCAGGATTCTGCTGAGGTGCAGGGGAACAGCGGCACTCACTTTTCAACTTAGCGCAGGTGTTGCAGTGGGCGGCCGGATCATCCGAATACACCAGGTGGGTGGCAGGGGCAGATTTATGGGTCTGTTTCACGTTTCATCCTCCGGTCCAACACACTCGGTACACACCATTTCGAGTTTTGCGCTCCCATTCTCATCCTGCACGCGGGTGGGGACAATATGCGCACCGCAGGCTATTTTAAAGCAGCGCTGGCACACATAGCCGCTGCCTTGCGTGGAACTGAGACGGCACACATGGCACAGCCAGCGCGGGGAAGATCCGTTGTCTGTCGCTGTATCCATACCTCATCCCTGCTCACACGCGCGCCGCACCCTGGCCACCAGTTCGCGCGTGCGCTCTGCCATCTGGTCAAACTGAGGCTGGCGCGGCGCTCCGAACCACTCAATCGGCTCCAGAAAATCCCACTTGAGCTTTTCGGTTATGCTGTCCAGTTCGCGCTGCGCTCCGCCCGACCAGCCGGCGGAACCGAAGCGTAATACTTTTTTATTGAGCATTTTTTTGCGCCGGAACATGTCCAGCATCCACGCCATGGGGGGAAACATCTGATATTCGTAGGTCGGCATCCCCAGTATCAGCCCGCTGGAGCTCCAGGCTGAGGCTATAATGTGGCTGATCAGATCTTCAGGGACGCGATATACATGCAACGGCATCTCCTCCTGACGCACCGTGCGCTCGATAGTCTCCACCAGTTGCCCCGTGTTCCCGTACATGCTGGACCATATCAGGGTTATTTCAGGCTCTGCCGGCCCCTGCATATACCGCGCAAAGCGGGCATAGGCCTCTATAATCGTCTGTGGACTGGCGCGCCAGATGATCCCGTGCGACGGGGCCACCACCTTTATATCCAGCCCACTCAATTGGGTAATAGCCTTGGTGACAAAGGTGGAAAAGCTCGCCACTATATTGGAGTAATAGCGCAGAGCTTCGGCGAGAAAAAACTCCTGCTGCTCCGCGCTGAGCTGATCGTCAAAATAGAGCCCATCTATGGCGCCGTAGGAACCAAAGCCATCGCAGGAGAACAGGGTCCCGCTCTGGAGCTCATAGGTCATGATGGTTTCGGGCCAGTGGATGTTCGGCGTCTCGTGAAACTCCAGCACTTTGCCCCCGCCTAAGTCGAGGCGGTCGCCGCTTTTGATCACATGGACGTTGGTGTCTATATCGCAGAAAGATTTGAGCATCTTTGCCGCCTTGGATGACAGATAGATGCGGACATGAGGATTTCTGGCGTGGAACGCGGGCAGCCAGCGGGTGTGGTCCGGCTCCATGTGGTTGATAATCAGGTAGTCAATATTCTCGGGGCGCAGATCTATGGAGGCCAACTTGTGGAGAAAACACGCAGCTTCGCCGTCGATATCCTCTATAAGGTCGATGATGGCGGTTTTTTCCCCTTTTACCACATAGGAGTTGAGGGAGATGCCGTCAGGCATGGGCCACATCCCTTCAAACAGCAGTGAACTCGGCAGATTCACGGAGACACAGTAGATTCCATCACTTATTTGGACGGCTTCAGCTTGCACAGTTTCGCCCTGTCCATTTTTCACTCCACATCCATTATCCATAACAACTCACTCCCGGCTTTGTGTGTGTGGCCATATAATTTATTCAATCTGGTTTATTCTCTATGCGCAATAATTAGTCACAGAACATTTCCCCTTCGCACTGCAGCCGAAGCGTTGCTGCCAGCAGGCGAAACAGATGAACCGTATGTTTGAGCGCAGCGAGTTCCGGTCCATCCGCCGGATGCTTGCTCAATCTGCTGCCTTCCTATCCTGCTGGCCGTAGCTCTTGAATTTCTCCAGCACCCTGTCCATCTCTGCATCCGGCACTAGGACCGGCTGCCCCACATTGCAACACTGATAATATATGCGCGCCACCAGCTCGATCTCTTCGGCGCCATTGAAGGCGCGGCCCAGATCGCTCCCCACCGTCACCAGACCATGATTGGCGAGCAGGACTGCATTGGCAGCGCCGATACCGGCTACCACGCTGGCGGCAAGCTCCGGGGTTCCGAAAGTGGCATAGGGGGCAAGGGGGACTTTTTTACCCGCAAAGGCGACCAGGTAGTGCACTGCGGGAATCTCGCGCTGCAGACACGCCATGGTGGTGGCATACACCGAGTGGGTGTGGACTACGGCGTTGACATCGGGGCGCGCGTTATACAGCGCGAGGTGAAAACTCAGTTCGCTCGATGGCTTCAATGCCCCCGCTACCACGGCGCCGCTGCGGTTCACAATAACCACATCTTCCGCGCGCACCTCGGCGTAGTCAACCCCGCTCGGGCCGATGGCGATAAGGTCATGCTCCCGGCACAGGCAGCTGAGGTTGCCGCCGCTGCCGGTGGTCAGGCCGGAAGAGAGCATCTTCAGGCCGTAGGTAACTATCAGGTTGCGTTCCTGCTCCAGCATCATAGTCTACTCCTGCCATGCTTCCTGGGGCAGCAGACTCCGCCTGCCCATCCGTTGCAAAAACGCGAGTAACGTAGCAAGATTACGATTTACCACCTGCTGTGGCTTTACCCCGGCATGATTCAAGGCGGCAACGGCGTCGGTAAATTCTCCCACCGCGCTACTGATGTGGGCGTCACTGCCGATGGCGACCAGGGCACCCTTTTCGGCACACAGACGCGCAATCTCCAGACAATTCGGGGCGCTGTTGGTCCGGCTGATGGAGAAGGATGAGCTGTTGATCTCCAACGCGGTGCCGGTGCGCACGGCCTGCTCCACAATGGCGCCATAATCGACGGGATACACGGGATTGCCCGGATGGGAGATGATATCCACCTCGGGGTGTTCCATCACCTGCAGGATGGCGCGGGTATGTTCCGCCACACTTGCGCCGCTGTAGCCACACCCAGCGTGAAGCCCGGCGAGGACGATGTCGAGTTGATGTAACGCGTTCTCCTCCAAATCGAGTTTGCCGCCCCCGAGGATATTCGCCTCCACCCCGCGCAGCACCCTCACCCCATCCATAACGGGGGGGATAAAACGCAGCGCCATAAAATGGTACAGATGGGGGCCGCCCGGCAGCGCCGGGCCGTGGTCGGTAATGGCAACCCCCTCCAACCCGCGTTTGCGCGCGCCGGCGACTATCTCCTCCACGGTACTGAACGCATGCCCTGAGGCTACACTGTGCACATGGATATCCACCGTTGGGGTGCGGCACTGTTCCGGCGCAACCGCGCCTGCCGTGGCAACCGGTTTGTCTGTCATAGTATCTCCATGAAGTTCAAACCATCAGGCTCAAACAAAACGTAATTGTGACCTATATTGTCTCAATTTTTGAAGGTTTAATCCTAACATGCCTGAAAAAGCTTGTCAGGTGCATTGACCGCATTGTAAATTGTACTATTTTACTGTGCTGGCATAAAGAAAGTATGTTTTATATATGAACTCCTGCGCGAACTCCCCTGTAAATTCTTGTGATATCCTGTTAAATATAAGCCGTCCGGGGCGCTATCTGGGCGGCGAAGCAGGCTCAATCCGCAAAAACCATGCGGATGTCGACATCCGCTATGCGCTGGCTTTTCCCGATGTGTACGAGATCGGCATGAGCCACACGGGCAGCGCGATTCTGTACCAGGTCCTCAACGATGTGGAGTGGATTGCCGCCGAGCGCGTCTACTGCCCGTGGCCCGATATGGCGCAGCAGCTGCGCCAGCACGCCAGCCCTTTATCTTCGCTGGAATCGGATACGCCCCTGGCCCAGTTTGACATCATCGGCTTCACCCTGCAGCATGAGCTGAGCTACACCAACATTCTGCATATGCTCGATTTAGGCGGAGTTGCGCGCAGGCGTGAAGAGCGCAGCGAAACCGACCCGATCATAATAGTCGGCGGCCCCTGTGCTTTCAACCCTGAACCACTGGCTGATTTTATCGATATCGCCCTGCTGGGTGACGGCGAGGAAGCGGTAGTCGAAATTTGTGCAGCGATCCGCACCAAAAGAAAGCAGGGGCTCGGACGCCGCCAGATATGTCAGGAACTCCGCCACATCAAAGGGGTCTATGTCCCCGAACTCTTTACCCCGCACTACAACCCCGATGGCACCATCCGCAACATCGAACCGCAACTGCCCGATTATACCGAGGTGACGCGGCGGTATCTCGCCGATCTCGACACTGCGCCCTACCCCACCAAACCGCTGATCCCATATATGGATACAGTGCATAATCGTGTGGCGCTGGAGATCACACGCGGGTGTACGCGCGGATGTCGCTTCTGTCAGGCGGGTTATATCTACCGCCCGGTGCGTGAACGTCAGGCCGGAACCATTGCGAAACTGGCCGAAGAAGCGCTGGCCAACAGCGGCTTCGATGAACTCTCGCTCCTGTCTCTCTCCAGTGGTGATTACAGCGCCATCGAACCGCTGCTGCGTCATCTGATGGAACAGCACGCCGAAGACCGGGTCGCCATGTCGCTGCCGAGTCTACGTGTAGGTTCCCTGACGGAAGAGCTGATCAACGAAATCCGCAAGGTGCGCAAGACCGGCTTCACCCTCGCCCCCGAGGCTGGCACCGAGCGCCTGCGCGAGGTGATTAATAAAGGGATTAAAGCTGAAGACCTGCTCGACAGCGCCCGCACCATCTATACCTTGGGCTGGCGCCTGATAAAGCTCTACTTCATGCTGGGGCTGCCCACCGAAACTGATGCAGACCTGCAGGGGATCGTCGATCTGGCGGCGGCGGTTAAAAGATGTGCGCGTGGCACCGAAGGTGGCGGCGACGTCAATGTGGCCGTTTCCACTTTTGTCCCCAAGGCACACACTCCGTTTCAGTGGGAAGCCCAGTTGAATCTGGAGCAGACCAAAGAACGGCTGAGTTGGCTGCGTGACGCCCTGAGAAAGAAGAAGCTGCGCCTGAAGTGGCACGAGGCTGAAGTCTCGGTACTGGAAGGGGTGTTCGCCCGCGGCGACCGCCGCCTGGGGGCAGTGATCGCCACCGCCACCGACCTGGGGTGCTGTTTCGATAGCTGGCGCGACTTCTTTGACTTCTCTCGCTGGGAGGAAGCGCTCCAGCAGAACGGCCTTACCTTCGAATTCTACCTGCGCGCACGCGCCATGGAGGAGATCCTCCCCTGGGACCACTTAAGCTGCGGCATCCCCAAAGAGTTCTTTGCGCGCGAACGCGCCAAAGCGCTGGAGCAGGAATATACGCCCGACTGCCGCACCGCAGCGTGCAGCCAATGTGGTGTATGTGACTTCAAACATATAAAAATGCGCTTCGCCGCTGCCGACCCGACCCTGCCCCCAACTTTACCTATGCCACAACCGGCAGCGCTGCTGGAGGGAGAACGCTTCAAAATCCGCCTGCAGATGAGCAAAACCGGCAAGGCGCGCTTTGTCAGCCACCTGGAGTTCATGACCGTGGTGAACCGGGCGCTGCGCCGCATTCAGGCGCCAGTGCGTTACTCCGCCGGTTTTCATCCCCATCCGCGCATCTCATTCCCCGATGCGCTCCCCACCGGGGTGGAAAGTCTGGCGGAAATTATTGACATCGAACTATTCCGCCAGCCAGACCCTGCAGACTTTGCGGCCAACCTCAATGCCGAGCTCCCGAAAGATTTCAAGGTAGTGCATGCGCAAGAGCTCCCCTGGAACAGCGCCGCCCCAGCCATGACTATCCATACCAGCGTCTACCGGGTGCCGCTCAATCCCGCGTTTCCGCCGGACCTGAACGCGCGTATCGGCGCGGCGCTGCGCGCTGAAAGCATCCTCCACACCCGCACCAGAAAAGAGAAGCAGGTGGAAGTGGATCTGCGTCCCGATATTGCCGATCTGCGCCTGGACCAGGATGGACTGGAGTTAACTCTATACAAAGGGAGCCCCGTGGTGATCGCCGCATATCTGCTGCGTGCGGAGCAAGAACAGGTGCGTTCTATGGGGATCTGCAAAACCAGAGTTAACCTGAAGAACACCCTCTGACAGAATTCATTTATGGCGAAGCTGGCCAGGAAGCCGATTCTGACATAAAGTAAACCCTGAGAGAATCCACCGCGCCAGTTCAGTACACCTGGGGGCCAAGAGGGTCTCCAGCGTCAGCTGGGCCGCACTGCGCAAGGATGAAACCAGAGCCGTACAAAACCATTCTTAATTTACGAACACTATATGCATATATATATCCATAATCTGAAACTGGCATCTACAACCAAAAGGAGTTCCGACCATGGCAAGAAAACTGGTCATCAACAAAACCGCCCACGAAACCAGGGTGGCACTGCAGGAGAATGGACATATCTCCGAGCTCTATATCGAGCGCAGCTGCGACCTGGGCATTGTGGGCAACATCTACAAAGGACGGGTTATCCGCGTACTGCCCGGAATGCAGGCCGCTTTCGTCGATATCGGCCTCGACAAAGCGGCTTTCTTGTATGTAGCTGATGTATTTGACGAAATGGAGGCGGTAGTCGACTATATCGATGACCGCAACGATAGCACCGAACCTGATTTAACCGAGACCGAAAGTGGCGAATCCGAGGTGGAGCGGCCCCTGCCACCGATTGAAACCCTCCTGACCGAAGGGCAGGAGATCCTGGCGCAGGTGTCCAAAGAACCTCTGGGAACCAAGGGGGCGCGCATCACCTCCCACATCTCCCTGCCGGGGCGCCACCTGGTCTATATGCCTACGATAGATCACATCGGAATCTCCCGCCGCATCGAAAACCTGGAGGAGAAGGAACGTCTGCGGGAGATTGTGGAGAGAATCAGGCCGCCGCACAGCGGTTTTATCGTGCGCACCGCCGCTGAGGGGAAAAGCGAAGAGGAACTGCGGGCCGACATGAACTATCTGGCTGAGTTATGGTGCGAGATTGATCAGCGCCAGAACACCCTGGGGGTTCCGGCCCTGGTTCACTCTGATCTGGATGTCACCAGTAAGGTTTTACGGGACATTCTCACCGATGATATCAAAGACATTGTGGTCGACTCGCAGGAAGAGTACGACAAGATCCTCAAGTTTTTAAGCACCTATATGCCGAATCTGCAGTGCAATATCGAGCTCTACACCGATGATATCCCCCTGTTTGATGTATGCGGGCTGGAGGTAGAGATTGCCCGCGCCCTGGAGCGCAAGGTGTGGCTCAAAAGTGGCGGCTATATCATAATAGAGCAGACCGAGGCGCTGACCGCCATCGACGTCAACACCGGACGCTATGTGGGCAAGCGCAATCAGGAAGATACCATCCTCAAAACCAACCTCGAAGCGGTCAAGGAGATCGCCTATCAGGTGCGCCTGCGCAATATCGGCGGCCTGATCATCATCGATTTCATTGACATGGAAAAAGAGCTGCACCGCGATCAGGTCCATGGCAGCCTGGAGGAAGCCCTGAAAGGGGATAAAAACAAGACCAATATCCTGAAAATTTCTGAGCTGGGGCTGGTGGAAATGACGCGGAAGCGGGTACGCGAAAGTATCGGGCGCACCCTGTGTGAGCCCTGCCCCTACTGTGAGGGGACCGGGTATATCAAAAGCCGCACCACCATGGCCTTTGAAATATTCCGAAAGCTCAAACGTGAAGCGCGCAATCTGCCCGGATACCGCATTAATCTGCAGGTACACCCCGACGTGGCTACCCTGCTCTACGATGAAGAGCGCTGTATCATCGACGGGATTGAGCAGCAGTTCCAAAAGCAGATCACCGTCATCGCACGCCCAAATTTTCACCTGGAACAATTTGTGATTGGCGATGGCTGATCCACCCTGTTGCGCAGAAGACAGCGCTGGAAGATAGATCGATATGGGGATGAAACCGCTGGATCATGCCTCGACTGAGGCGATCCTAGAAAGTATATGCGACGGGGTGTTTACCGTCGATGCCGCGTGGCGCATCACCTCGTTCAACCGCGCCGCGGAACAGATCACCGGGGTGGAGCGCGCAGACGCCATCGGCCAGCTATGCTCAGAGGTGTTTCGCTGCAGCCTGTGTGAGAACAACTGCGCCCTGGCCGAAACCCTGCAGAGCGGCAACCCCATAGTCCAGCGCGAGGGATTTATTATCCGCGCCGATGGGCAGCGGATCCCCATAAGCATCTCTACCGCCGTTCTGCGCGATGCAGCCGGCAACGTCATCGGCGGGGCGGAGACTTTTCGTGATTTAAGCGAGATTGAGACCCTGCGCAATACGCTGAAACGGCGCTACCACATCGGCGACCTCATCAGCCACAGCCGCACCATGGAGCCGGTGTTTGATCTCATCCCACCCTTGGCCGCCAGCTCCAGTACCGTATTAATTGAAGGGGAAACCGGCACCGGCAAGGAACTGGTGGCGCGCGCCATCCACTCCAGCGGCGCACGCGCCGAGGAACCCTTTGTTGCGGTCAACTGCGGGGCCCTGCCCGACAACCTGCTGGAGTCGGAGCTGTTCGGGTATAAAAAGGGGGCATTCACCGGCGCGCAGCAGGACAAACCGGGACGTCTGCGCAGTGCTGGGAAAGGGACCATTTTCCTGGATGAAATCGGCGAGATCAGCCTGGCGCAACAGGTAAAATTGTTGCGCGTCCTGCAGGAACATCAGTTTGAACCTTTAGGCAGCACTAAACCGGAGCCGCTGGAGGCTCGGATCATTGCCGCCACCCACCGCAGCCTGGCGGAGATGGTGACGGAGGGCACCTTTCGCCAAGATCTATTCTACCGCATCCAGGTGATAACCCTGGAGATCCCGCCCTTGCGTGAACGGATGGAAGATATTCCGCTGTTGGTGCAACACTTCATCCAGCGCTTCAACCAGACCCAGAACCGCAACATTCAGGGCTGCCTGCCTGACACCATAAACCTGCTTATGGCCCACGACTGGCCCGGAAATGTGCGTGAACTCGAGAACATCATCGAGCATGCCTTTGTATTGTGCCGTACTGACCTGATCGAACCCGCACACCTCCCCGCCACCCTGCGCGGCAGCCAGCCCCTGGCTTGCGTCAGCAATGCCGCAACCGGAATCCGCACCCAGCGCGATTTGAGTGAAAAACAGGCCATCCTCGTGGCCCTGGAAGAGCACAACTATAATCGGCAGGCGGCCGCCCGCGCCCTGGGAATCCATAAAACCACCCTGTACCGTAAAATCAAAGCCCTCGCTATCCCGCTGCCCGCCCGCAATGGCCGCCAAAAGTCCAGCCATCCGTCCGACGCCAATTTCTAATTGCCCTGACTCCACCCACTGCCCTGCACTACCACCGGCGCAAAACTACAGTTGCACAAACGCTCCTGTTGCGCCGGGGCACGGTAGCACTAACACTACCCTAAGAGTTTAATCTCCGCTCAAGACTACCGCCTGCCATTAAAAAAGCTGAAACCAACCCTCGACAAATCCCTTTACTTGCGGACACTTACACTTCCTACCTAAAAGACACCCCAGCAATTACTTCTGTTGGCACAGCAGGTGCAATCTTTAAAGCGGCAGTTGGAGATAGCGCTGGAGGCAGTGGCTTCCGCGCAAGAAATTTGAAGCTGGAAACGCTGTTAAACCCCATGCGGGAGGCAAGTTGAAATGAAGGCGGGTATCACCATCTGGAATGATCGCATCGCCCCGGTATTCGATGTCGCCGGCACGGTTCTTGTGATAGATGCTGCCGCTCACGCAGCCATAACCGAAACCAGGGCGTTGCCCCAATCTCCCTTTGCCAAGATCGATGCGCTGGCCCAGAGAGGTATCGAGGTGCTGGTGTGTGGCGCAATTTCACGTCCGTTGCTGCGCACTGCGTGCGCGGCGGGGCTCAACGTTGTCCCCTTCGCCGCGGGGAGCGTAGCTGAAGCGATACAGGCCCTGCGCCGCGGGGATATCGAGACTGTCGCCGGCACCATGCCGGGGTGTGGCTGCCAGCAGCGCGGACGGCAGAACCATACTACGACAGGGCAACCCGGACGCGGCGCAGGCTGCCGCCGCAGAGGGCATAACCCTGGATACTCCACAACAGAACAATGAGATAGCAACCGAAAACCAAGGGATGCAACAAGCAACAGGGCCTGTAATTTATGCAGGCCCAACCTAACCAAAAGGAGAATTATTATGCCAAGAGGCGATAGAACAGGACCAAATGGAGTGGGAAGCCAAAGCGGACGTGGAGCAGGTTTTTGCTCCGGCACCAATGAGCCCGGATGCACCACTGCCGGCGGACGTGGCGGCGGCCGCGGTGCTGGCATGGGGCGCAGAATTGGTAGCGGGGGCGGTGGCCGTGGCCTCGGGCGCGGTCTCAACCAGGGGATGGGACGTGGCCTGGGGCAAGGGCAACGGATGGACAGCAACCGCAATGCAACACCCTCTGCCGCGGCAAACTTGAGCCGAAAGGCGCAGGAACTTGAAGCACAGATTGCGGATATTAAACAGCAACTCAATGAACGTTCCTGATGCAGCTTAACGTGGGGGCACGCAGATGCCCCCACGTTACCGCTCTACCCACACCACCCATTAATACCAGAGGGAGATCAGCTATGAAGGTTGCCTTTTCAGCTACGGGATCAGATCTCGATTCAGAATTAGATCAACGCTTTGGCCGCGCCAAACAATTTATTATCGTAAATACCGCAACCAACGCCGCATCGATCCTGGAAAACACCCAGAACATGAACGCGACCCAAGGAGCAGGAATTCAGGCAGCACAGAACGTAGTCAATGCCGGGGCTACCGCCGTTGTGACCGGCAACTGCGGCCCCAAGGCCTTTCAGGTTCTGCAGGCCGCCGGGGTGAAGATCTATCACACCAGGCAGCCTTCGGTTGGGGCCGCCCTGAAGGCGTTACTCGCCGGCGAACTGGGGGAAGCGAATCGCGCCAACGTAGAAGCGCACTGGAGTTAACGCGCTATGCACACCAATATTATTCAGCCTGATGTGCCCCCCTTCACCCTCGCCATCGCTTCGGGCAAGGGGGGCACCGGCAAAACCACCCTGGCGACAGCGCTGGCTGAAGCGGCAGGGATCCCCGTCACCCTGCGTGACTGCGACGTGGAAGAGCCCAACGCCCATCTGTTTATCCAGCCGCAGTGGCACAGCCATATGGAGCAAACCCGCCCGGTGCCTCTGATTGACTCGGAACGCTGCACCGCCTGTGGTGCCTGTGCTGAATTGTGTCAATTCAACGCCATTGCCATAGCCGGTGGGCGCAGCATGGTTTTTGCCGAACTGTGCCACAGCTGCGGCGGGTGTCGGCGTATCTGCCCCGCAGGGGCTATCAGCGACAAGGAGGTAGCGATCGGCACCCTGGACTGCGGCACGCAACACAAAAACCCGGCCGCCCCGATAAACTTTATGCAGGGGAAGCTCGCCATCGGCCAGGTGATGGCGCCACCTCTGATTCGCGCAACTAAACAGGTAGCGGCAAACGAACTCCTCAACATTCTGGACTGCCCCCCGGGGACCTCATGCCCGATGATAACGGCGGTGCGCGGGAGCGACTTTGTAATCCTGGTGACAGAGCCAACCCCCTTCGGGCTCAACGATCTGGAACTGGCGGTGGAAACCGTGCGTCAGCTGCAGCTTCCGTTTGCCGTGATTATCAACCGCGCCGACCGTGGTGATGCCGGGGTACGCACCTACTGCCACGCCAACAACATCGATATCGCGCTGGAGATTCCGTGGAAGCGTGAGATCGCCGCAGCCTATTCGCGCGGGGATTCACTCTGTGATGCCGCACCGGAATTAAAGGGACAACTGCACACCATGCTGCAACACCTAATGTGCAGGGAGGAGACGGCATGAAAGAGCTGATAGTTATAAGTGGCAAGGGAGGCACCGGTAAGACCAGTCTGACAGCGGCGCTGTGCCATCTGGCCCACGAGCTGCCGCACGGTTGTGTCTGCGCTGACTGCGATGTGGACGCCGCCGACCTCCACCTTATTCTCAACCCGGAAGTGGAGCAGTCACACACCTTCACCAGCGGACATGAAGCTATCATTCGCCCAGACGCCTGCACTGCCTGCGATCTGTGTAAAAAATACTGCAACTTTGCAGCGATCATTGAAGAGCAAGATGGGACCTTTCGCGTCGATCCATTCGCCTGTGAGGGATGTAAGGTGTGTGTGGAATTCTGTCCGGCAGAGGCGATCGATTTTCCCAGCGCCGAGTGCGGCATCTGGAATATTTCTGCCACCAGGTTCGGGAAGATGGTGCACGCACGCCTGCATATCGGGGCAGAAAACTCCGGCAAACTGGTGAGCCTGGTGCGCCAGCAGGCGCGTGAAATCGCGACACAACAGGGTGCGAAACTGGTTATCGTGGATGGCCCGCCCGGTATCGGCTGCCCGGTAATAGCGTCCATAACTGGCGCTGATGCCGTGCTGATCGTCACCGAACCTTCAGTATCCGGCCTCCACGACTTTGAACGGGTGGCCCAGCTGTGCCGCCATTTCAACATTCCAGCTTACCTGTGTATAAATAAATACGATATTAACCCCGCCCAGGGTGACATCATCAGCGTGCTTGCAGAGCAGCACAACATTCCGACCCTGGCCAAAATAAACCACGACCACGCGTTTACCGCCGCTCAGATTGAGCGCAAGACCATCACCGAATATCTGCACAGCGATGGTGAGAATTCGGCTCCGGCGCGGATTCGAACTTTATGGAACACCTTGCACCAGCGCTTGAGCGGATAAAAACAGCGGACCCATTCCGCAGCCATCCACTAAAACAGATTCCCTGAAGGAGAAAACCATGAAAATAGCGATTCCCACAGCCAACAACCTGCTGGCTCTGCACTTCGGCCATTGTGAAATCTTTACCCATATAACGGTTGATCCAGAGCAGAAGAGCATAACTGCACAGGAAACCGCAGACGCGCCGCCGCATGAACCGGGGGTGCTGCCGCGTTGGCTCGCGCAGCAGAACGTCAACCTGGTAATCGCCGGGGGGATGGGGAACCGCGCCCAGGAGCTGTTTCGGGCCCAGGGTATTGAAGTTATAGTCGGCGCGCCGGCCAAAAATCCTGCCGAACTGGCGCTGCTTTATCTACTGGGTGAACTGACTCCGGGCACCAACCTGTGTGACCACTGATCCCACCCTGAACCGGCACCTTTCCACAGAGAAAAAACTTGACACACCGCGCATGCAGGGGATACATTGCTGCGCTATTGTAATTTTTTATCTGAGAGCGAGGTGAATGCACATGTACGCGGTGATCAAGACCGGAGGGAAACAGTACAAAGTATCCGAAGGCGACACAATCAAGGTGGAAAAACTTGCCGGTGAGGCAGGAGAGTCCATCGAAATCAGTGATGTCCTCATGGTCGGCGGAGAAGAGGTAAAAATCGGAGCACCTCTATTGCCTGATGCGAAAGTCACTGCTCGAATTGTAGAGCAGGGCAAAGACAAGAAAATTCTTGTCTTCAAGTCGAAACGACGCAAAGGCTATCGCAAGACCAATGGACACCGTCAGCCCATCACTCGTTTGAGGATTACGGGCATCGAAGCTTAACAGGGAGACACGTTATGGCTCACAAAAAGGCAGGCGGCAGCACCAGAAACGGCCGCGATAGCGCAGGTAAGCGCCTGGGTGTGAAGCGTTTCGGCGGTGAACAGGTCACTGCTGGTTCCATTCTAGCGCGTCAGCGTGGCACTACCTTCCATCCCGGAAACAACGTAGGCTGCGGCAAGGACTACACTCTATTCGCCCTGATTGATGGTGAAGTAAAGTTCGAGCGCAAGGACAAAAAACGTCAGCAAATCAGCGTTTACGCCAGCTAGGTTCTTGCCTGTACTGCAGATAAAAAAGCCCGGATCCTAATTATGGAACTCCGGGCTTTTTTTATGCTAACATTACATGATTCATGTGCGAATCCGTGGGCATCGCTCCTTTAGGATCTGCGTAGGAAGCTTTAAGACAGCCGGGGGCTGCACGCAGCGGTCTTTCGGCCATCACCCCCCTAAAATTACCAGCTCATAAGGTTAAGTATGCGCTTTGTCGATGAAGTCAAAATACAGGTTAAAGCCGGAGACGGCGGCCGCGGCTGTGTGTCTTTCCGGCGGGAAAAATTTATCCCCCGTGGCGGCCCCGATGGCGGAGATGGCGGTGACGGCGGCGACGTGTATCTTCAGGTGGACGAGGGCCTCTCCACCCTGCTGGACTACCGCTATCAAGCACACTACAAAGCCGAAAGAGGTGTGCATGGTATGGGGAAAAATCGCCATGGGAAAAACGGCGCTTCCATCACCCTGACAGTACCGCCGGGGACCATGGTGTACAACAATGATACCGGAGAGCTCCTGGCCGACCTGACCACCCCCGGAGAGCGGATTAAGCTGCTGCAGGGGGGCATGGGTGGACGGGGCAACGCCCGCTTCGCCACCAGCACTAATCGCGCCCCGCGCCATAGTCAACCCGGCACAGAGGGGGAATCCATAAGCGTGCGCATGGAGCTGAAGCTGCTGGCGGACGTAGGCCTGGTTGGAATGCCCAACGCGGGCAAGTCTACCCTGATCCGTGCCATATCTGCGGCCCGCCCCAAAGTTGCAGATTACCCCTTCACCACTTTGGTGCCAAACCTCGGGGTTGTCCCCTACGCCGGATACAAATCTTTTGTAGTGGCTGACATCCCCGGGCTCATTGCCGGCGCCAGTGAAGGGCAGGGACTGGGCACCCGCTTTTTGCGCCATGTGGAACGCACCGATCTGTTTCTCCACCTCGTGGACTTGAGTGATCCGACCCTGGAAGAACACCACGACTATCTGCGTAACTTCAATATCATCAACCACGAATTGAAGCAGCATGACCCGCAACTGGCACAAAAACCCCAAATTGTGGTGTTGAGTAAAAATGATATTACCGAGGTGCGCGAGCGCAGCCTGGAAGTTACCCCCCTTTTTGAACAACAGGGTTTCGAGGTATTCAGCATCAGCGCCATCAGCGGTGCTGGACTGGATGAACTGGTACGCGCCGTCGGCGCCCGCCTGGACAAGGAGCGCAGCGACCAACCATGATACGGCAACAGCTTCTGGCTCCGGTAAAAAGGGTAGTTATAAAAATTGGCAGCGGCGTGATCACCACCCCTGAAGGGCTGAATTTTGCGCAGGTCCAACAGCTGTCGGAGGCGATGTGCCAGCTGCATAAAAGTGGCTACGAGGTTATTGTGGTCTCTTCCGGCTCGGTGGCAGCAGGCAAGGGCGATCTCGGCATCAGCGGACGCCCGCACAGCATCCCGCTGAAACAGGCGGCAGCGGCCATCGGCCAGAGTCGCCTGATGCGCAGCTACCGTTCCGTGTTCAGGAGCAAGGGGGAGAACGTCGCCCAGATACTCCTGACCCGCGATGACCTCTCCAACCGGCGCCGCTACCTCAACGCGCGCAACACCATCATGACCCTGCTGGAATATGGAATTGTCCCCATCATCAATGAAAACGATACGGTCGTAGTCGATGAAATCCGCTTTGGTGACAATGACAATCTTTCAGCCATGGTGGCGAGCCTGGTGGAGGCGAATCTGCTCCTGATTCTCTCCGACGTCGATGGCCTGTTTGACAAGGACCCGAGCAAATACCCCGACGCCTCCCTGCTGCATGAGGTGGAACAGATCACCCCCGCCATCGAAGCCATGGCAGGTGGCGCTGCCACAGCCACAGGAACCGGGGGGATGGTCACCAAAATAAAAGCGGCGAAGCGTTCCACCCGCTACGGTATCAGCACGGCGATTATAAACGGCCTGAAGCCCGACAATCTCACCCGTTTTTTCGCCGGCGAGGATGTGGGCACCCTCTTCCTCCCCACTACGGCACCGATGACGAGCAAAAAGCACTGGATAGCCTTCACCAAAAAGCTGCGCGGGAAAATTATCGTCGATGCCGGAGCGTGTCATGCTATCCGCGATGAAGGGAAAAGTCTCCTTCCATCGGGAATCATCGCGGTTGAGGGGGGGTTCGACCGTGGAGACTCCGTATGTCTGTGCGACACCAACAAAGAAGAATTTGCGCGCGGCATCACCAACTACACCCAAAGCGAAATAAACCGGATTCGGGGGCGGAAAAGTTCGGAAATCACCGCGATTCTGGGGTATAAGTACAGTGATGAGATTGTCCACCGCGACAATCTTGTTATTGCCCGGGAAGATGATTAGGCCTATATCTGGCTGGCTATACAATAAAATGTAGCCATGCCATATGTCTGATATTGTTACTAGCAAGGAGTTCTGCATGAGCAACACCGCCGCTGATATCACTCTGGAAATCAAAAACCTGGCGCGCGCCGCCAGGGTCGCGTCCACCACTATGGCGAATCTGGGCAGCGCTACTAAAAATGAGCTGCTGGAGCGGATGGCCGCAGCCCTGCAACAGCAGCGCAGCGCTCTGCAACAGCAAAATGATCTTGACGTACGCCAGGCGCGCGCCGACAACCTCTCTGCGGCCATGATCGACCGCCTTATCCTCACGGATGAGCGCATAGATGATATGGCGCAGGGGCTGCGGGAAGTAGCAGCACTGCCGGATCCGGTGGGGGAAGTTACCGGCATGTGGCGGCGTCCGAGCGGGATTCAGGTGGGGCGGATGCGTATCCCCCTGGGGGTAATCGGCATTATTTTCGAATCGCGTCCTAACGTAACCGCCGATGCGGCCGCTTTGTGTCTGAAGAGCGGCAACGCCATCATCCTGCGCGGGGGCTCCGAGGCGATCCACTCCAACACCGCGATCGGCAATATCCTCAAAGCCGAGCTTGAACGCATGGGGCTGCCGCCAGCGGCGCTCCAGGTGGTAGGCACCACGGAGCGCAGTGCGGTCAACACCCTGCTCCAGTGTGAAGAGGATATCGACCTCATCATTCCACGCGGGGGTGAAGGGCTGATCCGCTTTGTAAGTGAACATTCGCGCATTCCGGTGATTAAACACTATAAAGGGGTGTGTCACACCTTTGTGGACGCCGACGCCGACCCTGACATGGCCAGCCGCATCTGCATCAATGCTAAAACCCAGCGCCCCGGGGTGTGCAACGCCATGGAAACCCTCCTCATCCACAAAGATATTGCCGCAACCTTTGTGCCACGAATTGTCATGGATATGCGCCAGCACGGCGTTGAACTGCGCGGCTGCCCCGTCACCTGCAGCCTGGCGGCAGAGATCTCTGCCGCGACAGATGCAGACTGGGACGCAGAATATCTCGACCTGATCCTGGCTGTACGCGTAGTTGACGATATGGATGAAGCCATTGCCCATATCAATCGGCACGGCTCGCTCCACACCGAAGTGATTGTAACCGACAGTTATACCAACGCCGAGGCGTTTACCCGCCGGGTGAACTCCAGCGTCACTATGGTGAACACCTCCTCACGGTTTTCGGATGGAAATCAGTTTGGCCTTGGTGCTGAAATCGGGATATCAACCACCAAACTCCACGCATTCGGCCCCATGGGGCTGGAAGATTTGACCACCCGCAAGTTCATCGTGTTCGGGACCGGACAGATTCGTGCCTGAAGAGAAAAAAGTAGGTATTATCGGTGGCACTTTTGACCCCATCCACTGTGGCCACCTGAACATTGCGCGCCTGATGGGTGAAAAATTTGCCCTGGAGCGCATAATTTTCATGCCGGCTTTGGCCCCGCCACATAAGGACAACGAAGAGATAAGTGCCTTCTCGCATCGGTATGCGATGGTTGAACGTGCAATAGAACCCGAAAAAACATTCTGCATCAGCGCGCTGGAAGCACAACGTCAGGGAAGAAGCTACACCATAGACACCCTGCGCCAGCTGCGCACCCTGCACCCGCATGCCTCCCTGTATTTTCTGATGGGGATGGATTCATTCGCCCAGCTGGACAGTTGGAAAGAATATAATAGACTGTTCGAGTACAGTAACATTGTGGTAGCACAGCGCCCGGGAACCCCCACATACGCGCGCCGCGAAGACCTGCCCGTTGCGCTGCGTCACCTGTTCTGTTATGATGCCGCGCGCAACAGCTTCACCTATGCAGGCAACGCCAAAAAGCCCGTGGCACCGAGCAGTCCCGACCACGGCAACCTCTACTTTTTGCGCGGAGCCTGTATGGATATTTCATCAACTGAGATCAGGCACAGGGTACAGCACAACCAGCCCCTTGACGGCATGGTGCCTGCAGCGGTGCAGGAATATATTGCCCGGCACGGTCTCTACAAAAACTTAACAACATCCCGACAAGTCCGAGGAAAGATATCTTGAATTCTGACACCTTAGCGCAACTGTGTGCCAAAAGCGCACTGGATAAAAAAGCCCTTGATCTGCGGATCCTGGACATAGCCGAATTGTCTTCTCTGACGGACTATCTGGTGATAGCCACCGGTACTTCCGACCGCCACGTACAGGCAATAGCAGAATCAATCCGCATAGACCTTAAACAACAGCATGACAATGTCCCCCTCGCGATTGAGGGGATGCAAGAAGGGCGCTGGGTGCTGCTCGACTACGGCGATATCATGGTGCATATTTTTCAGGCGGAGGTGCGCGACTTCTACGACCTGGAAGGGCTATGGGACGAGGCCGCGGACGTAGTGCCCGCTGAGGAAACCACCCTATAGAAGTTCAGTACAATGAAGATAACTATTGTATGTGTGGGCAAACTCAGCCTCGACTTTCTCCATCAGGGGGCAGATGAGTACATTAAACGGGTAAAACGCTACGCAGCCCTGAAAATCATCGAACTGAAGGAAGAAAAAGGGAGTGGCCAAAATTCCGCCGTTGCCCATATCCGCGCGCGCGAATCTCAACGCCTGGAGGAAAAAATCCCCGCGGGTGCATACTGTATTGTGCTGGATGAAATTGGCCGCCAGTTGAGCTCCGATGAATTTGCCGCTGCCCTTGAACGCCGTATGCTGCATGGAAACACGGACTGGTGCTTCATTATCGGCGGTGCCTACGGGGTCAGTGCGGATCTGCGGAAACGCGCCAATATGGTTATGTCACTCTCCCGCCTGACCTTGACCCATCAGATGGCGCGGGTACTCCTGCTGGAACAGCTTTATCGCGCTTTTACCATTATGCGAGGCGAGCCATATCATAACCGCTGAAGCGCACAACCTTGTTCCAAACATTGTTTTATATATTTACAACTGTATCTGCAATTTTATAGACTGCTCTGTGCTGTTATTGCATATTTATTGTGATTGTCTAGTTGCTCGGGTTCACACCTACAGGAGGACCGCATGACCCTCATGTCATTTCTGCTAATCGTTATTGTTTTTCTGGCATTTTTTGTATTTTTCTCGGGGATCAACCCGCAGGAGATGACGATCTTTTTTACCCCGGAGCAGTCCGTTACCTACCCGGTTACGGTCGTGGTGCTCGGCTGTGTCATCGTCGGCCTGTTCATCGGCTATGGCATCCACCTGTATGGCAACTTCTCCTATATTCTGCGCAACTGGATACGGGGCCGCAGCGAAAAGAGGGATAAGGAGATAAACGAAGCCTACCGCGAAGGGGTGGGGCGCCTTCTCTCCGGCGACATCAAGCGTGCCCACAGCATCCTGCGGAAAGTGATCGACAAAGCCCCGAACAAGATTGAAGGCTATATCGCCATGGCGAGCGTTTTAGCCCAGGAGGGCAATAGCAAAGAGACCATTTCAATGTTGCGCCAGGCCAAGAGCATAGACGGCAAGAGCCTTGAGGTTCTGTTTAAACTGGCAGACACCTACGAAAGTATGGATCAGGATGACGCGGCCTGCGTTGAATACGACGAGATCCTCGAACATGACCGGGGGAACCGCAAAGCCATGCGCAAGCAACGCAATCTGCACATGAAGCATGCGCGTTGGGATAAAGCGCTGGAACTGCAGACCCGCCTGCTCAAAGCTGGAATCAGCAGCAACCGGATTCAGGAAGAGAAACAGCTGATGCTCTCCATCCGGTATGAAACCGCCAAGCAGAGCCTGGCAGCCGGTAACACAGATCAGGCTATCAGCGCGCTTAAGCAGATCATCAAGGAAGATGGTTCTTTTACCGCTGCCTTAGTGACGCTGGGTGATGCCTATGTGCAGAATGACAACGACGCCGATGCGGCCAAGGTGTGGCAGGATGGCTATCAAAAGCTGGGGCGCAGTGTTTTTCTCTCTCGCCTGGAGAATCTATACATTGAAAACGAAGATCCACAATCACTGCTGAGTTTTTACAACAAGGCCATTGCGCAGAACAAAAGTGACCTGGTCCTGCATTTTTTCTACGCCAAGCTGTGTTTACGCCTGGAGATGGTAGACGAAGCGCTGGAGCAGATATACATGGTAGAAAACTCTGCGCCCGATTTCCCTCAACTGCACATTCTCCTTGCAGAAGCACACCGGCGGCGCGAGCGCATAGAGGAAGCCATTGACGAATACCAGAAGGCCCTGGGCGTTGATAACCAGATCAATCTCGGGTACGTATGCGATACCTGCGGCTACGGTGCCAGAGACTGGGACAGTCGTTGCCCTGAATGTGGCACCTGGGGCAGCTTCAGTATTGTATTCCGCAAAGCGGTAGCAAATCGTACGGTGGTCGAGCTGACGCCAGCTCCGCACGGAGCTTGAACTGACATGGTCAATTCTGAACCCAAAAACAGCCCCCGCCCCACTATGCTGTGCATCCTTGACGGCTGGGGGATCCACGCCGAAACGGAGGGCAACGCCGTCGCCCTGGCACATACTCCGAACCTGGACCGCCTCTTTTCCAGCTGCCCCCACAGCCAGCTTGAAGCCTCAGGGCTTGCGGTGGGTCTGCCTGAGGGGCAGATGGGGAACTCGGAAGTAGGCCATATGAATATCGGGGCCGGGCGGGTGGTGTATCAGGATATGACCCGGATCAACAAGAGTATTGCCGACGGAGATTTTTTCACCAATCCGGTCCTTACTGCGGTGATGCAGCGTGTCAATGCAGAAGGAAGTACATTGCACCTGCTTGGGCTGCTCTCCGATGGCGGCGTGCATTCCCTCAACACTCATCTGTACGCCCTGATGAAAATGGCGCAGCAACAGGGGATAAAACAGCTGCGCATCCATCCCATTCTGGATGGGCGCGACACCCCTCCCCGCAGCGCCGCCACCTATCTGCAGCAACTTCAGGAGCAGATCAACACGCTGGGGTGTGGGCGAATCGCCACTATAAGTGGGCGTTTCTACACCATGGATCGAGATCGACGCTGGGACCGGATAGAGCGAGCTTATTCCTGTCTTACCGAATCAAAGGGGGCTCACTATTCTGACGCGGCCACGGCTATCGAAGCGGCGTATGCCAGCGGCACCAGCGATGAATTTGTAGAGCCATGTGTAATTGGCGCGGTAGATGCAACCACGCGCATCAGCAACGGTGACGGGGTTATCATGTTCAACTACCGTTCCGATCGAGCGCGCGAAATATCCCACGCCCTGACCAGCCCTGACTTTGACGGCTTCCCCCGCAGCAGGGTTCCCTCTTTGAGCGGCTACGTGTGCCTGACCGAGTACGAAGAAGCTCTGAACCTGCCTGTCGCCTTCCCCCCCGAAGAGTATCCCGACCTACTGGCGGAAGTTGTGGCCAACGCCGGTCTGCGGCAACTGCGTATCGCGGAAACAGAAAAATACGCCCATGTCACCTTTTTCTTCAATGGTGGCAAGGATGAACCCTATGCAGGGGAGGAGCGGGTTTTAATTCCGTCTCCGCAGGATGTGCCAACCTACGACCTGAAACCAGAAATGAGCGCGGAGAAGGTGGCACACTGTGTAATCAAGAAAATCCAGACCGCGTGCCCGGATCTTATCATTCTCAATTTTGCGAACCCGGACATGGTTGGACACACGGGCAATCTCACTGCAGCCATCAAGGCTATGGAATGTGTGGATCGCTGCTGTGGCATGGTATGTGATGCCTTTGTGGCCGCTGGGGGGCAGATGTTGATCACTGCGGACCACGGCAATTGCGAGCAGATGCTCGCGTCTGACGGCGGGGCATTTACCGCGCACACCACTAACCCGGTTCCCCTGATCTATGTCAGCTCCGACACCCCTGCACACACTGAACTTGACTCTGGCATTCTGGCGGATATCGCTCCCACCCTGCTGTACATGCTCGGTCTGGAGCAACCAGCGGCAATGACGGGGCATAATCTGCTACACCAGCCATAAAGGGAGCTCCTGAAGGATGTGGAAGCACGCTCTTCGCCCCCGCGCCGTTGATCCGGGAAGATCATCCGCACAAAATGGAGAACAGCGCCCCCGGCGCCCCCTCCCCGCGCAAAAGACCACCGTGGCGTCTCTGCGCGCATCTACACTGCCATCCACCCTCCTTTTCGCCCTCAAATATGTTGTTAAACTCCTGCTTCCTCCGGCATGTTTGCTGTGCGGCTGCAGCCTGAATACGCTGCAGAGGCACCCATATTTATGCCCCGAGTGCGCCCGCGCGTGCGCCAAGCAGCCCGACGCGGCCTGCTCGATCTGTGCCGAACCCTTCCAGAGCAGAAGTGCTATCCCCCATCGGTGCGGGCAATGCACAACTTCGCCGCCGCCATTCATATGGCTTAAAACCATCGGCCTGCACGCAGAGCAGCTCCAATATGCCGTACAGCGCCTCAAATATGCCGGTCAGTTTCAACTCGCTGAAGTCCTCGCCCTGCTGCTACTCGACCGCTCGCGTACCGAGATCATCTCCTTCAATCCTCACACCATAATCCCCGTCCCCCTCCACCCCCGGCGCCTGCGCACCCGCGGCTTCAACCAGTCACTTCTGGTTGCGCGCTATGTGGGCGCTGAACTTGATATCCCTGTGGACATCAGCCACCTGATCCGCACTCGGCCAACCTCCTCTCAAACCAAGCTCAACCTGGCGCAGCGCCACGAGAATATACATGGGGCATTCAGCATCAATACTTCACTGGCGCCACGACGCATTCTTCTCGTGGATGATGTCGTAACCACCTCGGCAACATGCCGGGAGTGTGCGAAAACCCTCACCCGCACAGGGCATCAGGTCGCAGCCGTAGCCCTTTCACGTGCCAGTCTACAGCGCTTATGTTAACCTGCACAGCATCGAGCTTCTCCCATTAATGGTATTTTTCTTTACATTCTGCTGTTTGCCTTGGCACAATGTCCGCTACACTGTAATGCAGATCAGCCAATAAAACAGATATCTGCAAAATGCATTGCCGGGAGGGGCTTATGACCATACAGCGCACAAAAGACGATGCTAAAAAAACCCTGGAACGCAAGGCCAAGACAGCCAGTCAACAGCGTGAAGCTAACGATTTTTCCTCCGCAGAGGAACGTGAGAACCGCAGATCACTTCTGTACAACTACCCGCCGAAACACAAACGTTGAGCAGGGCAACAATCTTCTTGCGCTGCTCAATGACAGTATGCTAGATGATTTAAGTTTCACGTGGCGCATCTAGATGTTGAGGATACCGTTAGGCGCAGCTGCTGCATAAGCCAGGGCTGTGCTTTTTTGCATTACAAATCGAGTCTCCAGAATAGTTGTGACATCTTCCTGCGGCTATTTTGCGTTGTATTTTGCCGTCAGTCGGACAAGTTTCTGAAGGAGCCATTCTAATGGAAATTGAAATTCTACCTGTCACCCAACCTAAACAGCCCATCCAGGACGAAACCAAACTGGTTTTTGGCAAAGAGTTCACCAATCGCATGTTCACCATGCCTTATGATAAAGGGCTGGGCTGGCATTCGCCAAAGATAAAACCTTACGGTCCGCTCTCCCTCGACCCGGCGGCGCTGGTGCTGCACTATGCCCAGGAGATTTTCGAGGGGCTGAAGGCGTTCAGACGCAAGGATGGCAGCATCGCCTTGTTTCGCCCCCGGGATAATTTCGAGCGCTTCAACCTCAGTGCGCGGCGCTTGTGCATGCCGGAGTTGGATGTTGATTTTTGCCTTAAAGCGCTCCATGAACTGCTGAAACTCGAACAGGAGTGGATCCCCCGTGCCGAAGGCACCAGTCTGTATATTCGCCCCACTATGATCGCCACCGAAGCGGTACTCGGGGTGAAGCCGGCAGAGCAGTATCTGTTCTATATAATCCTTTCCCCCGTGGCGGCATACTACTCTGGGGGATTAAGCCCAGTCAAAATCTGGGTGTCAGATGAATATGTCCGGGTTGCCCCCGGCGGCACAGGGGAAGCCAAGACCGGAGGGAACTACGCCTCCAGCCTGTGTGCCGCCACCCTGGCGGCGGCACAGGGCTACGATCAGGTTCTGTGGCTCGATGGCATCGAACGCAAATACATCGAAGAGGTGGGCAGTATGAACATCTGCTTTGTGTATGATAACAAAATTGTCACCTCCCCTCTGCACGGCACAATCCTCAACGGCATTACGCGCCGCTCCATCCTCACTTTGGCGGCCGAGATGGGCTACACCATAGAGGAACGGGCCTTGAGCATCGACGAGGTGCTTGAAGGTGCGGAGTCAGGACGACTGCAGGAGGCATTCGGCACCGGGACTGCCGCCGTTGTTTCTCCGGTCGGGCACCTGACATATCGGGATAAAACCGTAACCATTGGCGAAGGCAAAACCGGCGAACTCACCATGAAACTCTACGCCACCCTGACTGGAATCCAGTACGGACGCATTGAAGATTCCCACAACTGGGTGACGCTGCTCTAAGCTCTATCCTCAGCATCACGCCCACCTGTTTTACCCATACGCGCTTTTCGCTATTGCATAGCCAGATATAGGCTTGATATGCCCCCAATAGCGCAAAGCGCGTTTTTTATATCAATCTATACATGTGCACGCACTTCCCGCCATTTAACCTACTCTACCTAGCGAAATAGCTTTCCCTCCATCCCTCCCGCGCAACAATCCCTTAAAGTTTTTCCGTTGAAATCCTGTGCAACCGTGCAGATTCAGCAGCTTAGGTGCGTTGGCATACATTGTGTTATTCGGATATCACGGGTTCCGAATATTCGGATAAAGCGGCTCTTGCCACAGAAGCCCTGGAGCCAATCCCCACGGGGGGGGGATCCTTCCCCACACAACACCGACAGGAGGCAAAACTATGGTAAGAAAAATGGTAGGAGTGCTACTCGCAACCCTGATGCTGCTGCCCGCAGGCGTTTTGGCTGCACCATCTGCAGCACAACTCGAACAGCAGGTGCAACTGCTCGCTGAACAACTCGAGGAGCTGCGGACCCAGCTGGACGCCGTACAGGACGCCGCCAGCTACAATACGGATTCCGTCGAGGTCCTTGAAACCAGTGCCGAAAAATGGGATGCCGCCAGCCGCATTCGGTTTTCCGGCGATTACCGGTTCCGCATGGATTACAGCGATACCGACACCAAGGGGTATTGGAGTGCCACGGATATTGCCGATGCCGCTGCGAATATGGCCAGGGTAGATCCGAACACGGGAGCAATTGTTAATCCAAATCCCAGCATACAGGATATCCAGGGGGTAATCGGTTCCATGGCTGGCTATACCCCTGCCCAACGTAAAGCGGCAATAGAGGGCATGGGTTACGCTATGGTCTCGGAAGACAACTGGGAAAATGACATCCTCTATACCAACCGCTTTCGCCTCGGGATGGAAACCGACATCTCCGACAATCTTCAATTTAAAGGGCGTCTGGCGATGTACAAGGCCTGGGGGATGCAGGAAAACCCCACCGCCGTCGGGCCCTACTACATGAACAGCTTCAGTCAGATGGATGGCGCTGCCGCGCGGCAGCCCAACGACAGCGTCCTGCGGGTGGATCGTGCTTACATCAACTGGAATAATATCGCCGACCTGCCCATATGGATCTCTGTTGGACGCCGCCCCACCACCGATGGCCCCCCCGCACAGCTGCGCATGGGTCTGGACAACACCACCCGCATGGCTACTCCGGTCAACTTCATGGATTATGCCTTTGATGGAGCCACTATCGGCGCGGTGTTCCAGAATCCGTTCGAGTTTATGGGGTACAGCAAAATCCGCTTCTGTTACGGGCGTGGTTTTGAGGCTGGTCCCACCGACAGTTCCAACGAACTGGACGATATGGACTTTGGTGGCATCAGCTGGGATCTTATCAACAAGGGCGACCGCTTCATGAATATCCAGGTATTCCTCGCGGCCAATATTATCAATGTCCCTTCCGGGGTTGATTTCGCTAATCCACTGGAACTCGCCCTGGGTACCGGTGACGGCTGGCTCGATCGGGAAAATCTCGGGGATATCTATCACACCTCCTTTGTCTATATGGACAAAGCCGCAGATCTCAACTATTTCGTTGCCGGCGGGTGGAGCCATACGGACCCCAGTGGTACCGACGAGATGGGCTCCACCCTGCTGGGCTCCTGGTGGGACGATCCGGGCACCAAAGATGGCTACGCCATCTATGGCGGTATCCGTTACGATATGCCCGAGCAGGGTTTGAAGTTCGGACTTGAGTATAACTACGGCACTGAGTACTGGATCTCCATGACCCCGGCGCATGACGACATGACCCAGGCCAAACTCGCCACCCGCGGGCATGTCGGGGAAGCGTATCTGATCTGGGATCTCCCCGTGGGCCCACTTCTTAGCGACAAGGCCAAAGCATTCATGCGCCTCGGATATCAGCACTACGAATACAACTACACTGGCAGCGGTAACTGGCTCGGCGCTCCGGTTGATATCGACAAACTTGACGATCCCCTCAGTGCGCAATTCTTTGCCCCAATCGAGCGCATGGATCAAGTGTACCTGACCTTGGAGGCATGGTTCTAAAAAGAGCCCTCCTCCTTATTATTGACACAACGCCGTTTAGTCTCTACATTGGTTATTAAGAAGAGGCAGTTGCACCAAACTTACCAAAGTGGTGATTTTGGCGCAGCATTACACAACCCCAAGAAGGAGAACACACGATGAAAAAGCTGTTGGTACTGATTGTAGCCCTTGCGTTTCTAGCCGGCCTGAGCACCGTTGCCCTGGCAAAATCCTACTCAGGTGAAGTGACCAATGTTTCCGGTGACACCGTAACTGTAGATGTCGGCAACAAAGCTAAGAAGTTCAGCAAGGGTGATAAAATCGAACTGGAAGTGAAAAAGGGCTCCAAGAAGCCTTCTGCTGCAGGCTCAGCCCTCGTAGGTTGCTAATCTAAACTTGCAGCAGTTCATAGCCCCTGCCTTAATAGCAGGGGCTTTATTTCGTTAATAGCTATAGGGAGAAACTATGAAGTCATTGAAAATCATCAGCCTGACAGCGATGGTTTTGTGTCTCAGCGCCAGCCTTGCCTTTGCTCTTGGAGCAGGGGTTGGTCGCGACGGCACCATAGCTGCCAAGTACAACAAGGAAGGCAAGGCTCAAAGCCTGCAAGAACTTATCGACATGTACGATGTATCCTCTTGTATGGGTTGCCACCCGGACAACCATGAAGAGTGGAACGCTTCACCCCATTCTCGTTCTATCTACGGTACTGGTCGAGCGGCTGCCACCATGATCACTGCCATGAAAAACGGTTTTATGTCCTGGGAGTACTCCGGGGTGGAGTCCACCAAGGATATCAAGATCGAGCACTGGATGGGCTGCATGAAGTGCCATCTGCCGCAGTTAGCTGACGCCACCGACGAAGTTGCGGTAGAGCTGGCCGACACGCTGCTTGAATGGTACGACAATGCCGTTGCCGCTGCCAACGATCCGGACGATGAAGATGCGGTAGAGATCAGTACGCGGCTCGCTGAGACTCTCCAGGCTCTCGACATCAACTGCCTCATCTGCCATAACCGCAACGCCATTACCCACAAATGGACCGACGGCTATCCGCAGCATGATACCGTGTACGGGTACAACAACGGTGAGCATATGGATCCGCAGTTCAGCAAAACGAAGCGTAGCCTCATCATGGATGAAGCGATTCTGTGTGGTCAGTGCCACGGCCTGGGTCCGAATCTGGAGTTGGACAATCCAACCCAGTGCGCTACTGCATACGGCAGCTACCTGTGGGCATACAAGGCCGGTGGCGGCCAGGAAACATGTCAGGACTGCCACATGCGCAAGAGCGGCCTCGGCCACGAAATGGTCAGCTACTCCAACAAAACCATGCAGGAAATGGCTGTTGACTTCGAAGTACAGGCATACGCCTCACAATGGCTGGACGGCAGCAAACTGCGCCCCAAAACCATCGTCAACGTTGCGATGGTGAACAGAGCAGGACACGGCATCCCTGATGGCTGACCGACCCCTAACCGACTGGTTCTGTCGGTAAAAGCAAGCACAGAGGAAGATGACGAATTGTTCGAAAAAGAAATTATCTACATGCCTACTCCTGCACTTATGGCGCGGGGTAACAACATGGGCCGCGGTCCCTACGAGAAGAGTGGGATCGTGGAGGACACTGCCCTCCATCCCGGCCATAAAGTTGAAGAGCGTTTCGAGATTTTCTTCCCGGTAACCGAGGTAGAAACTCGTGACGGCAAAACCGCACAGATAGCCGAAGAGCGTTCCATGGATGTGACCGTACAACTCTGGTACAAGCCGTTCGGCAACATGTATTCGGCCGAGCTCTGGCGTGAGTGGGAGCAGACTATCAGCCTGGACACCAGGGCCAAACCTACCACTTATTTCTCCGGCAACAAGGAGTAATAGCGCACAACCTCTGCCTTACCCATACAGGCAAGAGAAAAAAGGGCCGGTCATATGACCGGCCCTTTTTTTATGTATGGCCCTCCTGCCCGGCTTCTCTATCTGATTTCACTGTCTGGTTCTGGTTCAACCAGAGCTGGATTAAGATACTGATTGAACAGGCGCCTCAGCGTGGTGGTCTGCTTCTGATATTCCGCATAAAAAAGTTCTTCTATAGGGCGTGAGGTCCCGCTGCACCCCATTAAGCGTGCAAGCTTCCGCAGGCTATGCCGGTCGGTAGCTATTTCACTGATGGACTGATCGTGCACCAGGCGAAGTTTATTTTCCAGGCGACGCAGATAGGTGTATCCGCTGATCAATTCGCGGATGACTCCTGCAGGCAGCAATTTTTCCTGCCGAATCATCTGGAGCGCCTTCAGGGTATTGGGCTGACGAATCCGCACATACTCGGTCCCATACTTAAGTTGGATATACTGGGTGAGAAATTCCACATCTACCAACCCTCCGCGCCCGGTCTTGATGTTGAGATGTCCACCATCTTCTCTGGCAATCTCCCTTTCCATGCGCTCGCGCAAGCGAAATATCTCGGCGCGCAACCCGTCGGGAACCTGAGCTTCCCAGGTAATAGATCTATTTATTTTTTCAATCCGCTCTCGCATAAAGGGTGAACCCACCACTACCCTGGCTTTGGTCAGCGCCTGACGCTCCCAGATCTGGGCACGAGTGCGGTGGTAATCCTCATAGGCGGCCAGACTGGTGACCAGAGGACCCTGATGGCCCGAAGGGCGCAGGCGGGTGTCAATTTCATACACCCTCCCTTCACTGGTCATTAGAGTCAAAACAGAAATAATGCGCTGGCACAGTTTGGAAAAATACTCCTGATTGGTCAGCTGCCTGAAGCTACCCTCTGGCTCTCCCGGAAGCGGGCACGTATGTCCTCTATCGCTGAACATGAAGATAATATCCAGATCCGAGTGGTAGTTCAGCTCCATCCCCCCCAGCTTCCCCATTGCCTGTACCGCAAGCTGCGCTTCTACCAGATTTCCATCCACATCGTGGTAATACGGAACCCCAAAACGCCGGGGCATCTGGGTGGAGGCAATCTCCACCGCCGCTTCAAGGCACACGCAGGCCAACCCGCTCAGTTGATTGGGGCCAACCCCGATTACAGTGGAACCTTTCAGGTCGTTCAAGGCGATACGGAGAAATTCCTCATTGCGAAAACGTCGCAACACATCCAACTGCATTTCATAGTTGGCGGTATACCCCTCCAGACGTGCCTGCAATTCCTGGCGCTGGCGTTCTACAGTTTTATAACTTTCGGCGTAAGCGCTGGAAACCAAGGAATCGAGTAATTCCGGGTGGCGGATGAAAAAGCGTGACAGCAGCGTGCTGGTACCGAACAAAGAAATCAGGATGTGGATAATATTGTGGTTTTCCGCCAGAAGCGCATAAAAGGTGCCGCGCGCATGCAGACTCTGGAGGAATTTCTCCAGATACCGCAGCGCCATGTCCGGCGCGGGTGAACTCAGCACTTCCTGCATCAGCAATGGAGCGATCCGGTCATAATAGCGGCGCACGGGCCGAGTCATGGGGGGGCCGATAGTCCCCTCGCACAAGCGTATCAGTGAATGAAAAGCTGCTTCCACTTCGACAAAACCATTCCCTTCCAGAATGCCCATGGCCATCTCCGGATCTGTGGTATGGTCGAACAGATAGCATATTTCAGTGCTGATTTCGTCGCGGATCTCCTCTTCGCTGGAATAGAACAAGTCGCGGTAGAGGCGAGTTACATTGTCCCGATGCAGCTCCAGTTCACGCATAAACGCAGGCGCATCTACAAAACCGCACCGGCGGGCCAGCAGATACATTTCGCGCTCACCTTTGGGCAAGCTGTGGGTCTGGCGCTCCTGAACCACCTGAATCCGATGTTCGACGGTGCGGAGAAATATATATGCCTGGCGTAAGAACTGGATCTCTTTTTCGCTCAGATAGCCCTCGCCATGCAACAGATCAAGGGCTTTGAGTGAGCTGCGCTCCCGCACATGCGGATTTTTTCCTGCATACACCAACTGCAACGCCTGGATGAAGAACTCTATCTCACGGATCCCACCACGGCCGAGTTTAAGATTGGTTTCGCTCTCATGCCATTTGGTAAGGCTGCTGTCGATCTTCTGTTTCATCTGCTTGAGATCTTCAACCATGCCGTAATCGTGATAACGCCGATAGATAAACGGTTCGAGAACTTTCAGAATATATTCGCCCAGCTCGATGCTGCCGGCCACGGGGCGCGCCTTCATCATGGCACTGCGCTCCCAGTTCTGCCCCCAGCTTTCGTAATAGGCCTCTGCCGCAGCCACCGAACAGGCAATTTCGCCGTGGCGCCCGCTGGGACGCAGGTCCAGATCCACCCGAAACACAAATCCATCCTCAGTAACCTGATTGATGGCGCGTTTCACCATTTCCGCGAGCTTTACAAAGTAGTTATGCAGATCGATGCGCGTGTTCTTGCGTCCCTCAACTCCGCTGGTGGTTCCGTAGCTGGAGGTGTAGAAAAATATAAGATCGATGTCGGAGGAAAAATTAAGTTCATTCCCCCCCAGTTTACCCATCCCCAGCACGGTAAATTCTGCCTCAACCCCTGCGCCTGGTTGAGGCTCATCCAGCACTGGGTCACCATACTCGCGCCGTAATATGCGCTCACAACATGTCACGGCTACCTGCAGCGCCGCAGCAGCCAGAGAAGAGAGCTCTGCGGTCACATATTCCAAAGGTGCTTCCAGACTAAGGTCCAGCGCCCCGATGCGCAGAATCTCCCGATACTTGTACTGGCGCAGAACCTGCTGCAGGGCGGCAAAATCAGCACGCCCATTGAGCATTTCGTTCAGCTCGTGAACCATCTGTGTGGTGGGTTTGACTGCAAAGATATCTGCGCCAACAAACAGGGAGGGAAACACTTCAGGATAACGGCAGATAATATTGGCAAGAAAGCTGGAGGCTCCGAGGACAATCAACAACGTGCGGCGGCTGTCCGCGTGCGCCAGACACTGACACAGCGGTACATGCTCGACCTGTTGCGCACAACGCTCCAGGTTGTTCAATGCCATATCGGGGTCGGCGCAGTCCATGGCCTGCACGGCTGCGGCGGCAACGACAGAACTACAGCCAAGCAGCTCATGGAGCAGAAGGATATTGACGCAGGAACGCTCTGGTTCGTAAAACCCGGCCTCGGCGCATAGCTCCACAATCCGCGCGCGCGTATCTTTGTGCACGCCCGCGTCAAGCAGGTGCGCAAGTTCGGCCTGCATACTCTCCGGCATCAGTGCCCCTACCCCTTCCGGAATTCTCCCAGAGAACGGACATAGTCGCCGCGCGCCACTCCACATTCGGTGATGATAGCGGTAATCAAGGGTGCGGGAGTAACATCAAAGCTGGGGTTGTAGACCGGCACCCCCAGGGGTGCTATCCGCTTTCCGCCGCAGTGGGTTACTTCGGCGGGCCCACGCTCTTCGATAGGGATTTTGCTCCCATCTGGAATGGAATAATCGATGGTGGAGATGGGTGCGGCAATATAGAAAGGAATATTGTGCGCTTTAGCCAGTACCGCGAGGCTGTAGGTACCTATTTTATTCGCGGCGTCACCATTGGCAGCCACTCGATCCGCGCCGACGATGATGGCATCGATCCACCCCTGCTGCAGCACGTAACCTGCCATATTGTCACATATCAAGGTGACGGGGATATTATCACGTTGCAGCTCCCACGCGGTCAGTCGCGCCCCCTGTAAAAAAGGGCGGGTCTCATCCGCGACCACCGCAATATTTTTCCCCGCCGCAACTGCGGCGCGAATTACCCCCAACGCGGTTCCGTAACCGGCGGTAGCGAGGGCACCCGCATTACAGTGGGTCAAAACGGTGGCCTTCTGAGGCAGTAACGCCTGCCCGTGCTTGCCCATGGCCTTATTGAGCGCTTCATCCTCTACCGCGATTGTCTGCGCCTCTTCCAACAGGCGCGCCGCAACCTCTGGCAGGGGCATATTGGCAGCAACCGCGGCAGCGTGGCGCTGCATACGTTCCAGGGCCCAGAATAAATTCACCGCAGTAGGTCTGGTTGCGGCCAGTTCGGCGCAGGCGGCAGCAAAACCCCTGTCAAAGTGCGCTTTCCCCTCCAGCGCAAACTCCTTGGCCGCCAATGCCGCCCCGAACGCCGCCGCCACCCCGATGGCGGGTGCGCCGCGCACCACCATGCTTTTGATGGCTTTTGCTATTTCGCGGTAATCGGTATACGCGTACCACGTCTCTTCCGTTGGCAGCAGGCGCTGATCCAGCATATGACAACACCCATCCGCGAAATAAATCGGCCTGACTGGTGTTACCCCTGGTGTTGCCCCTGGTATCGACACTGTTCCTGATGTTGCAGCAGTATTATCAGTCAAGACTCTACCCCTTTTGCGCTGCGGCGCTCTACTCGTCCCGAAGTTTCTTGCACAACAATTCATTCACCATCGCCGGATTGGCCTTGCCGCGACTGGCTTTCATCACCTGCCCGACAAAGAACCCGAGGAGTTTGTCTTTCCCGGCGCGAAATTCCTGCGCCTGCGCTGGATTGGCGCAGATAACCTCATCCACCATGGCCTCTATGGCACCGGTATCGCTCACCTGCTTCAGCCCCTGCTCGGCAATGATGGTGTCGGCGCTTTTCCCACTTTCCCACATGAGATCGAATACCTGCTTGCCGAGTTTGCCGGAGATGGTGTTGTCGGCGATACGCACAAGAATACCGCACAGCATCTGCGCTGAGACCGGAATTTTATCTACCTCCAGCCCGGTTTCATTGAGCATGCGCTGCACATCCCCCATAACCCAGTTGGCGCAGGTGCGCGCATCGGGGTGCAGGCGGGTGCAGGCTTCAAAGTAAGCGGCCAAAGGGCGCTCTGCGGTCAGAACCTGCGCTACAGCTTCCGGCAGTTCAAACTGCTCCATGAAGCGCTGCATTTTCTCTGCGGGCAGCTCCGGCTGCTGCTCCTTCACCCGTTCGATCCAGGCGGCATCGATAACCATCGGCACCAGATCCGGGTCGGGAAAATATCGGTAATCGTGTGCTTCCTCTTTGCCCCGCATGGAGCGGGTTGTCCCCGTAGTGCTGTCAAACAGGCGGGTCTCCTGCACCACTGCGCCCCCCTCTTCAATCAGTTCAATCTGGCGCTCCACTTCATATTCTATCCCCTCTTTGATAAAGCGAAAGGAGTTGATGTTTTTAAGTTCGGCCCTGGTGCCCAGCGTCTGTTGTCCGACGGGGCGTACCGACACGTTAGCATCGCAGCGAAATGCCCCCTCCTCCATGTTGCCACTGCAGATATTCAGATAGCGGACTATCTGATGCAACTGCTTCAGGTAGGCGATTGCTTCGTCACTGCTGCGCATATCCGGTTCGGACACCACCTCAAGCAATGGAGTACTTGCCCGGTTCAGGTCAACCAGTGATCCAACCCCTGGGTCATCGCTGTGGAGCAACTTCCCAGCATCTGCTTCCATATGGATGCGGGTAATCCCGATGCGGCGCTTCCCCCGCTCGGGGGTCTCGATATCGAGGTAACCACCCTCGCAAATAGGGAGCTCAAGCTGAGATATCTGATAGCCCGAGGGGAGGTCTGGGTAGAAATAATTTTTGCGCGCAAAGATCGACCGCGGGGCAATGGTGCAATGGGTGGCTAAACCAGCCTGTATGGCATCTTCCACCACCTGACGATTCAGCACCGGCAACGAGCCGGGCATCCCAAGACATACGGGGCACGTATTCGAATTCGGCCTGCTGCCGTATGCAGTGCTGCACCCACAGAATATCTTGGTGTTGGTGGTAAGCTGGACATGCACCTCCAGCCCTATTACAACCTCGTATCGCTCTCTCATTGTTCTATGCAACCTTTCGTTACCGCCTGCTCAATCAAACCTCTGGATGGATTGCCTTTTATCCGGCAGATTACAACTCCGGCTTGGCTTTGTGCCACGCCCCAGTCTGTTCGCAGGCATACGCAGTGCGCAGCAGACCGGCTTCGTCGAAGGGCTTGCCCAACAGTTGAACCCCAATGGGCAACCCCGCTGAAGATCTGCCGCAGGGGAGACTCAAACCGCAGATTCCTGCCAGATTAGCCGACAGCGTGAAGATATCCGACAGATACATCAGGAGCGGATCTGTGGTTTTATCCCCTAGAGCAAAAGCCGGAGTAGGAGCCACGGGGGTGAGGATGTAGTCAACTTCATTGAAGGCGGCCAAAAAGTCCTGCCGGATGAGGGTGCGCACCTTTTGTGCCTTCAGATAATAGGCATCGTAGTAGCCGGAAGAGAGGGCAAAGGTTCCAAGTATAATGCGCCGTTTGACTTCAGCGCCAAAGCCTTGTGATCGCGTAGCTGTGTACATCTCTACGAGCCCTTTGCCCGGATCCACGCGGGCACCGAAGCGCACGCCGTCATAGCGCGCCATATTGCTTGAGGCCTCGGCGGTCGCGACAAGGTAGTAGCATGAAACAGCGTACTTGGTGTGGGGCAGACTCACCTCAACCACTTCGGCGCCGAGACTGCGGTACGTTTCAACCACATTTTCCACCGCCTGTTTTATCTCCGGATCGAGCCCGGGGATGAAATATTCCTGCGGCAGGCCGATTTTTTTCCCCGCCACCCCTTCCTCCAGCCCGGCAAGATAGTCAGGCACCGGGATATCCACCGAGGTGGAGTCTGCGAGGTCATACCCCGCGATGGCCTGCAACATTATGGCGCAGTCGCGCACGTTACGCGTCAGAGGGCCGACTTGGTCGAGGGATGAGGCAAAGGCGACGACACCAGAGCGCGACACACGCCCGTAAGTGGGCTTAAGACCCACTACACCGCAATGGGATGCGGGTTGACGGATGGAGCCGCCGCTGTCTGTGCCAAGGCTGGCCGGCACCTGCCGCGCCGCGACACATGCGGCGGAGCCGCCGGAGGAGCCGCCGGAGACTTTGTTGACATCCCACGGATTATGCACCGCCCCATACGCACTGCTTTCGCTGGTACTCCCCATGGCGAACTCGTCCATGTTGAGCTTCCCCACGATAACGGCGCCCTGCTCCTTGAGTTTGCGTACCACCGTGCCATCATAAGGGGGGATAAAGTCGGCCAGCATCTTCGAGGCGCAGGTGGTACGAACTCCGGTGGTGACAAAGAGATCTTTGAGCGCCACCGGGATTCCCGTCAACATGGGGGCATTCTCCTGAGCCAGGCGCGCCTGGGCCAGACGCTCATCGGCCTGGTGCGCCGCCGCGAGAGCTTCATCCCGGCATACGCTGATAAAGGCGTTGAGGTGGGTGTCGGTAACATCTATACGCTCCAGACAGGCCTGGGTCAGGGCTACTGCACTTATCTCGCCCTCCCTTAGCTGCTGGGCCATTTCGTGGATTGTCAGATCAGTCAGTTCCATTTCTGCTCCATCTTTCTATTCATCATTGTGTGACATTATAGCTGGTACAATTCTGCATACCAAGGTGGCGGCAGCAAGATCATTGAGCATCACTCAATGACCTTGGGCACGGCGAAACAATCCTGCGCCTGCAGCGGGGCATTGCAAAGGGCCTGCTCAACCCCGAGGGAAGGCATAACTTCATCAGCCCTGAAGACATTTTCCAGCGGGACTGCATGGGCGGTGGGCTCAACGGTGGTGGTATCAAGCTCATTCAAATGTTCCACGCGCACCAGAATCGCATCGAGTTGAGCGGTAAGAAGATCTGCCTCGGCGGGGGAGAATTCCAAACGGGCCAGACGGGCTACTTGTTGAACCTCTTCGCGGGTAATTTTTTCCCTCATTTGTGTTCCACCTTTTTGCATTATGAATTAACGATACAGTTCATATTATGGCTTGTTTTTTACTCCAGCAAATCTATACGCGTTAAAACGCTATACTTATAAAATTTAGCCTTGGGCGGGGCATTATCCCGCCGTATTAATCATGGCGCAACCAGCACATGGTATAAAATGTCCTCCACGGCCGCATATCTCATAGCAGATATGGCCGCTATTACCGCAATAGCAGGAGCGAAAGAACAAAGCTCCAGTGGCAGGCTACAGCCCGCTAGGTGTATCACAAACCCTATGTTTTATTCAACGAAATGATAGGATTTACCCCACAAAACAACCCTTCAATCAGCGCCAGCGCCGCCGACATATCCATGCAGACATGCGCACTAATGATCTGTTTCGAACATGCTTTGATACTTGACAGCAATATACCCTGTTGCTAGTTTGAAGCTGATGTGCGCAGCGGCCCCCCTGACCCTCAGGGCATAAACCTTAATGCATGCTGACCACGCCTCTTCATCGACAGGCCAAGCCATTGAAAATTCTGGTATGTGACAATTTCTCCCCTGAAGCTCTTGAAATTCTTAAGAACACTGAGGGGGTAACACTGGACTACCGCCCAAGCATCGAGCGTGACGAGTTGCTTAAGGCTATCACCAATGCCCATGCCCTGCTGGTGCGCGGCGGCACCGTGGTGGACAGCGTGCTCCTCGAAGCCGCCACCTGTCTGCGCATAATCGCGCGGGCGGGGATTGGGGTGGAAAACATAGATATGCAGGCCGCCAACCAGCAAGGGGTAGTGGTCACCAACACCCCTTCAGGCAGCACCACCACCATGGCCGAACACACCATCGCGATGATGCTGGCGCTGGCACGCCGCATTCCCCAAGCCAGTCAGGCGGTTAAGGAGGGACGCTGGGACGCTACATCATTCAGCGGCTCCGATATTCACGGTAAAACTCTCGGCATCGTCGGTGGCGGCAAAATCGCCCGGCGCGTGATAGAATTTGCCCGTGGCCTGAGTATGGAAACGATCCTCTATGACCCGTATCTGTCCGCTGAGGTTATAAAAAACCTGGGGGCGCGCAAAGTCTCTCTGGATGAATTGCTCAGTAGCGTAGACTTCCTCTCTCTCCATGTGCCGTTGAACCTGGAAACAGAAGAGATGCTCAACACTGCGGCGTTCAAGCGCCTGAAGCGCGGCTGCTACCTGGTCAACTGCGCATCCGGGCGCCTGATCCATGAACCGGCGCTCCTTGAGGCCCTTAAAAACGGCACCGTTGCCGGAGCCGCCCTCGATTCATTCGCCGTGGAACCGCCGGATGTGCACAGCGAGCTCCTGCAGAATCAGCAAGTCATCTGCACTCCACACCTACGTGCCGCTACCGTCGAAGCTCAGGTAAACGTCACCAAACAGGCCGCCCTGCAGGTGATAAACTTTCTCAAGTGTGGTGCGGTGAATAACGCCCTCAATGTGCCTTCTGTCAATGCCGATCAGCTCAAGACCCTGTGGCCATATCTCAACCTGGCCGAGCGCCTCGGCTCGTTTTTAGCTCAGCTGCTGGACAAGCCCTTTAACAGTATCAGCATTGAATACGCCGGCAGCATCATCAACCACCCCACCGAACCCATGAGCATGGCGGCCCTGAAGGGGCTGCTGACACCTATCATCGGCACCCGGGTCAACTATGTGAATGCCAGACACATCGTGCAAAAGCGTGGTATTGAAGTCACGGAAACGCGGACCAACCTGACCAACGGGTACTCCAACTCCCTTACGCTGCAAATCAAGGGGGACGAAGGGATACAATCAGTCAGCGGGGCCCTTTTTCTCAACCGTGAATGCCGCATAATTCGCGTGGATGGCTATCAGATAGAGAACGTGCCTGAGGGCAATATCCTGGTGGTTAACAATCAGGATAAGCCCGGCGTACTCGCTCTGCTTGGAACACTGCTGGAACAGGCCGGAATCAACGTAGCCATGATGAATCTGTCTCGCAGGGAACACAGTGGGAAGTCGGTCTCCCTTTTAACCGTAGACCAAACCATCCCCGCGCACGTCATGGAAAAGCTCAACCAGGATGCGCGCATCATTTCGGCCCGCCAGGTAACCCTGCCACCCATGGCAGATGACCCTCACCCACTCAAGTACGGATCTTGTTAAATGAATATTGATAACCCAGGTAACGAAGCGATGATCCCCAAAGGGGTCAGGGATTTTCTGCCAATTAATGCAGTTAAGATCCACTATATTCAGGAGATGCTGCATAAAACGTTCAAGGCATGGGGCTACCAGACCATCATTCCCCCCTCCCTTGAATTCCTGAGCGTCTTCGAACGCGGCCTTGGCAGCGATCTGCACGGCTGCACCCAGCGCTTTGATGACCGCCACAGCGGAGAGCTCCTTGCCTTTCCTTCAGATATAACGCCGCAGATAGCGCGGATATTCGCCACCCGGATGCATGAAGCACCCCTGCCACAGCGCTTGAGTTATTCCGGGCAGGTGCTGCGCCATACAGAACAGCAGGCGGGGAAAAACCGGGAGCTCTTTCAATCCGGAGTAGAAATGATCGGCAGTGCGTCCCCTTCTGCCGATGCCGAAATGATAACCATGGCCCTTGAGTGCCTCGAACAACTCAACGCCCCGGATTACACCATAGATATCGGTCAGGCAGAATTCTACCGCGGGGTGTTGCAGGGGCTTGAGCTTCCACTGCGCCAAAACGCGGCTATCGAGCAATACCTGCTCCACAAGGACAGCTCAAGCCTGAAAGCAGCAATAGAAGACCTCGATATAACTTCCAGCCAGGCGGATGAACTGCTTACCCTGCCGCGCCTGTTTGGTGGACGCGATGTCCTGGACCGGGCGGCGACGGTGGTGCGCAATGAACGCTCGAAGCGCGCTCTGGAAAACCTGCACCAGGTAATCCGCATCCTTGAACTCTACCAGGTTGACGAGCACATCACGCTCGACCTGGGAGAGCTGCGTGGTCTCGACTACTATTCCGGAGTAACCTTTCAGGGCTTTCTCAGTGGTTTTGGTGAAGCGATATGTCTGGGAGGGCGCTACGATCAACTCACCGCCAGCTACGGACGGCCGGCACCGGCGACAGGGTTTGCGTTCAACCTGCTGAATCTGTTGTTTGCCATGCCCGACACCCTGGAGCAGGCAGCGCATCCCGGCGTTGACATCCTCATCAGTGCGGCAGAGCAGCACGACTACACGGCCTACAATCTGGCACGCCATCTGCGTAACTGCGGCCTCTCTGTATGTACCCACCTTGGCGTCGAACCGGCACTCCAACAGCTGCGCAAATTTCACTGCCGCACCCTGATCAGCATCGATATTGATGGAGAAAAAGCCAGAATTTTTTCCCCCAAAACCCAACAAACCCGACAATCGACAGTCACTGCTCTACTCAGCGACCCGGTTGATATGTAATATACCAAAGGAGATTAATAACATGGCAAACGTGGTAGTCGTTGGCGCTCAATGGGGCGACGAAGGCAAAGGCAAGGTAGTTGACATTTACACAGAGCGCGCTCAGGCCGTAGTACGTTACCAGGGGGGAAACAACGCCGGTCACACCCTGGTGGTAGGGGATGAAAAAACTGTCCTGCACCTCATCCCCTCCGGCATCCTGCACAAGGGCAAAAAGTGCATTATCGGCAACGGAGTTGTCCTCGATCCAAAGGTGTTTCTCCAGGAACTGGAAGGACTCAAGGCCAAAGGCTATCTGCAGGACGAGTCCCAGCTGGTTATTGACCGCAACGTCCATATCATCATGCCCTATCACAAAGAGATCGATATCGCGCGCGAAAACAAACCCGGTGAGCGCCGCATCGGGACCACGGGCCGCGGCATCGGTCCCACATATGAAGACAAGGTGGGCCGCCGCGGGATCAGGCTCATAGACCTGATCAATCCAGAGCGCTTCAGTGCCAAACTCAAGGAATTACTGCCAGAGAAAAACTTCTTCCTCGAACACTTTCTCAAACAGGCTCCGCTGGACGAGCAACAGATTCTGGATGAATACCTCGGCTACGGTGAAAAACTGAAGCGCTTTGTCGGCAACAGCTCTGTATTGCTCGAAGAGTGTCGTGTCAAAGGGGAGAACATCTTGTTTGAGGGCGCTCAAGGCAGCCTGCTGGACGTGGATCATGGTACCTACCCCTATGTCACATCTTCATCCACCATCGCAGGTGGCGCAACTATTGGCGCAGGTTTCGGGCCGCGCTTCATCGACGAAGTTATCGGCATCTCCAAGGCATATGTCACCCGCGTAGGTGAGGGCCCCTTTCCTACGGAGCTTGATGACGAGGTGGGGGAAAAGCTCCGTCAGGCCGGTGCCGAATTCGGTGCCACCACCGGGCGGCCGCGCCGTACCGGCTGGTTTGATGCCGTTGCCCTGCGTGAAGCGGTGCGCACCAATGGCCTCACCGGGCTGGCGATCACCAAGCTGGATGTGCTCGACAAGTTCGAAAGCATAAAGATCTGCACCGCTTACAGCTACAAAGGGGAAATGCTGCGTGACTTCCCCCCTGACTCTCACATTTTAAGCCAATGTAAGCCTATATATGAAGAGATCGACGGCTGGAATACTGATATCAGCGCTGCAACCACCTACGCTGATTTGCCGCAACTCACCCGCGACTACTTAGCCAAACTTGAAGAGATCTGCACCTGCCCTGTAGTTCTGGCTTCAGTAGGACCACGCCGGGATCAGACCATACAAATTCGCGACCCATTCAATGGCGAATAACAGCCCCTGCAGGGGTGCCACTGCAACAATCAGTTTTTTAACAGAAAAGGATTGACTTCAAAAACAGCATCGCGTATAACACTCCACGTTGTGAGCCGGTAGCTCAGTCGGTAGAGCATCTGACTTTTAATCAGATGGTCGTGGGTTCGATCCCCCCCCGGCTCACCATTTTTTCAAGTACGTCCCTATCGTCTAGCCTGGCCCAGGACACCGCCCTTTCACGGCGGCGACGGGGGTTCGAATCCCCCTGGGGACGCCAGTATAAAGCCCTGCTGATCAGCGATCAGCGGGGCTTTTGTTATTCTTCGCCGGATGGTAACCTGATTGCAATCTGAGGCTGATTAATTGAGCAGCCCGGCTAAACACCAGAACAACGCGTGGTTCCCGTACCCCCAAGACAACTTACGTCTACTTACATCCTGCATCCGCTCAATTTTCGTCCACTGCACGACTTATACAGGACTTCCCCACCATGGCTGCACAAACTTCTGCCCGAACCATAGAGATTTTCAGCGATGGCGCCTGCAGCGGCAATCCCGGCCCTGGCGGCTTTGGTACCATTTTACGCTGTGGAGAACATACACGTGAACTAAGTGGGTATTCCCCTTGCACCACCAACAATCGCATGGAGATGCTCGGTGCTATTGCGGGCCTGGAAGCGCTGAAATTTCCGTGCAAGGTCAAACTGACTACCGATTCACAGTATCTTCTGAACGGCATAACCAAATGGATCTATGCCTGGAAAAAGAAAAACTGGAAAAATTCCCAGAACAAAGATGTACTTAATAAAGATTTGTGGCTACGCTTGGACAACCTGGCCCAGACACATATCATTGAATGGCACTGGGTCCGAGGGCACACGGGCCATCTGGAGAATGAGCGCTGCGACGAACTTGCGCGCCAGGCAATAGTGGAACAAGCCCCCCTCATCGCGGAGGGTTGAAGATGGGCAGAGAAGTAAAACTGCAACCTCAGGACAGGAGAGCCAGATGGATAAAAAAGGAAAAATTGCGCACTTCTTGCAGGCAGAGCATTTCGCAGTGGCGGGAGCGTCGACCAACAGAAGCAAATTTGGCAATAAAATACTGCGCAGTTACTTAGAGCACGGCTACAAAGCGACCCCTGTCAACCCGGTAGCCGCGCAAGTGGAGGGGATACCCAGCGTGGCCAGCGTCGCTGAGCTTCCTGCGGAAGTAACCGCCCTTTCCATAATCACCCCACCGCAGGTCACGCGCAAGGTTGTAGCTGAAGCCATCGCGCAAGGGCACATCAAGCATATATGGATGCAACCCGGCGCCGAAGACAAGGACGCAGTGGAGTTATGCCAGGCGCACGGTATCAACACCATCGCCGACGGCAGTTGCCTTCTGGTAGAGATTGGTTTCAGCGAAGGGCACTAGCTCGGAGGGTGAAAACACCCCTTCTGGAGATTTTTCTATGCTCCAACATCCACGAACGCAAAACCCGCTCAATTGAGCATACAAAAAGCCCCTTCTGACTCTAGAGTCAGAAGGGGCTTTTTTGTAGTGCAGTTCTTTACGGCAACCAGGGGACAGCGCTATCCCTTACTGATCTCCACCGGTACCGTATGGTGCCCAACCGGGACCGCCTGCATAGCGTTAATGTCCGCAAAGTGGTACGGCGCAAACAGGATGCCGGAGGGCACGTATGGGCTGATACGCGCGGGAGCGCTGAAACTTCCAACTGAACTCTTAACCTTCAGAGGCTCCCCCTCATTTATCCCTGCCTGCTGCGCATCATCTTTGCTAATTTCAACATAGCCCTGCGGCGCAATTTCAAGAGCTCCGGCGGCATAAGTGGAAGTTACGCCGGTGTGCGCGTGCATCTTCCCAACAATCAGCGTATGCCCTGCAGCTGTCTTTGCAGGAGTCTTGGTGTCCTTGAATTCTGAAAACACCAGTGAAGCAGGTGCTGGGGTATAGGCATTTTTAAAGCCGGCAGTCAGATATTTCTCACCGCTTATTTCAGTGGAGCCAAACATCCCACTCAACGCATTAAGCTCACTGCGCACCGCAACGTCATCAGCGTCACTCTCTTTACCGGTAGCAACTCCGAGCAGGGCGGCAAGGATCTCAGCGTCGGTTTTCGCCTCTGCGAACGGTTTAAACGCCTGCTGCAGCAAACCAGCAGTGTTATCACAGGCAATATAGGTACCGGTTTTTTCGGCAAACGAGGCCGCGGGCAACACCACATCGGCAAAGCCGGTCAGTTCGGATTCGAGCATATCCTGCACCACCAGAAACTCAACTTTTTTCAGCGCAGCGCGCCAGCGCTGGCTTTCTGGATAGGTAACCAGAGGATTTACCCCGGCCAGATACAGAAACTTGACTGCTCCGGACTCTATCCCTTCGAGAATCTGCACCGCATCACGGCCATTCTGAGGCAAGCTTGCACACCCCCAGACTGCGGCAGCTGCGTCGCCCTTGCTGGCATAGTCGAGGCCACCGGGCAACTGGTGCGGATTGACGCCTGCATCGAGCAAACCCTGGGTGTTGGGACGCTCGTCAACCATGAACACCCCACCGCCATCGCCACTCAAAGCACCGCTGACTATGGAGAAATTAGCTAGAGCTGCGACGATCTCCGTCACTGCCGCTGCGCCGGTTACATCCGCGCCAAACACCACCGCCACGCGTTGTGCTGCACCAAACTCCTGGGCGACTTTCTGCAGCAGGGTAAAATCCACCCCGGATTCAGTGGCGATCTTTTTTGCGTCGATCCCAGCGACTGCCTTCTTAATATCTGCACCGTTCTTAACAAACTTTTTCACAAAGGCGCTGTCAACCAGACCCTGCTCTACCATGAGCTTGATTATGGCTGCAATCAATGTGACCTCAGTGCCGGGAGCATAGTTCAACCGCACGTTGGCCAGATTGCCGATACGCACTGAGCGCATGTTCGCAACACACAGGTATGCATCGTTGTCGCGCAGGGCACGCTGAATCTGGTAATTTATCTGCGGTTGTTCAGAGGTTATATCTGAACCAAACACCAGCACGGCGTCGGCCTTGGCTATATCCGCCGCCGGAGCACTGGAGCCTGAGAGACCCAGAGTAGTGCGCAGCGTCTCACTGGCAGCGCGGACCCCGAAGCAGGCGGCTGAATCTATATTGTTACTGGCATAACCGACTCGAAACAACTTCTGAAACAGATAGTTCTCTTCCAGAGTCAGGCGTGCCGAGGTAAGGCCGGCAACAGCCTCGCCACCCAGGGAGCGGGCTTTCTCGTCTACGGCATTCAGGGCGGTAGTCCAATCAGTTTTTGCCCCATCGACCAGCGGGGTGCCAAGGCGTTTGGGAGAATTTACGAAACCATAGCCAAAGCTGGTGTCAAAGCTCAACAGGCCATTGTTAATTGTGACTTCATCTTCTGAAGTGATGCGATAGAGCTGCCCCTGTTTTACATTTAACTCCACTTGCTCAAGGCTCCCGCCGGCAAAGCCTAAAGAGGGAACTTTGGTCAGGGTCCAGCACCGGGCTTTATGCCGGTAGGGCTTGGATATCATCGCTCCAACCGGGCACACCGCAACAGCATTGCCCTCAATGTACGGGTCAATGGTATTTTGCCCTTCGTGGCGTTCGATATATGCTTTGTCGCCAAATTCGTTGACATAAAAATCACCGATGCCGGTGAGCTCATGCCCGACTTTGACACACTTTTCACACAGAATACAGCGCGCTGGAACATTCTCGATAAGGGGCCAGCTTCTGATTTTCGGCATGGCCACATCTTCGGCTTTGAAGGGTTGATCGAGAACATGGTGATCAAAACAGATATCCTGCAAATCACACTCACCGGCGGCGTCACATACCGTACAATCCAGCGGGTGATTAATCAACATGAGGCGGATCATATCGCGCCGCTGGCGCTCGAGCTCCGGCGTGGACGTCGTCACCTTTATCCCCTCGATGGCGATAGTGTTACACGCCGTCACAAACGCATCAACACCCTCAACCTCGACCAGACAGACGCGGCACGCACCGGTAGTGGAAACCTTTTTCAGGTAGCACATGGTCGGGATCTTGATCCCGAGCTTCTCAGCTGCGGCAATTATGGGCAATCCAGCTTCTATCTCAACGTCTTGCCCGTCAATGGTGAGACGAATCATCTTTTTTTCGGCTTTATGGCTCATATGTACATCCTAAATCCCGTCTAAATTCGCATAACCAGAATCTCAGTCAAGGGCTATCATTCCAACACGATAACAGCGCAGACAGCGCTCTGCTTCCACTACGGCCTGGCTCTCCGGCATCGCCAATTCGATCTCCTCGTAATTTTTCGCCCGCTCTGCCCCGGATATCTTGGGCTGGTGCTCGCGTTTGAGCCCCCCCAGAGCAGAGATTTTTTCATTGGGATCAAACACTCCAAGGCGATTCATAATATCTTCCATAGCTTCTTCGTCGTCGAGCACTGCCTTGCCTTCCATGAGGTAACGGTGCATAACGCTGGCGGCACGCTTGCCATGACCCACTGCCAACACAACGGTCATCGCACCATACTCACAGTCACCGCCGGCAAACACCCCCGCATTGTCGGTCATCATGGTACCATTGTTGGTGACGATGCTGCTCCAACGGGTTTGTTTGATGCCGTAATCGTCATCCTCAAGGTAAGAGAGATCGGGATCCTGCCCAATAGCCGGAATCACCATGTCACACTCTATTACATATTCCGAACCCTTGACCGGCTGTGGCCGTCGCCGCCCGGACTCATCCGGTTCACCGAGTTCCATCTTGATCACTTCAACCCCGGTTATCTTATTATCTTGCGTAATCAGGCGGGTCGGGTTGACCAGAAACTCGAAACGGACATTTTCCTCTTCAGCGTCATCGACCTCATAAGGCTCGGCCGGCATCTCGTTGCGGCTGCGTCGGTACACCAGAATGCTCTCCTCTGCACCCTCACGCAATGCAATGCGGACACAGTCGATGGCGGTATTACCTCCACCTACGACCACTACACGCTTCGGCGTTTTGACATCCTCCCCCAACGCTACCGCACGCAGATAGTTTATCCCACCAGAGGAGAAACCTTCGTAACCGGCATCCTCCCCTTCAACCCCCATGGGCTTGGATTTAAATGCGCCGGTACCGAGGAACACTGCGTCATACTGTTCTTTGAGTTCGCGCAGAGAGACATCGCGCCCCAACTTGACTCCGTATTCGATCTCCACCCCCAGATCCTGAATTATCTGGGCCTCGCGCTGCAACAGAGGGCGCGGCATGCGATAGTCCGGGATCCCCACGGCGACGGTGCCACCAGGTTCAGAGAGCATATCAATGATCTTGACTGAATGTCCCTCCAGTGCCAGATAATATGCAGTGGTCAAACCAGCAGGGCCGGCACCAACCACAATCACCTTTTTGCCGGTTGCAGGTTTCGGCTCCATCGGTGGTTCTTGATGGTGCATCCACTCATGGTCAGAGGCGACCCGCTTCATCACCATAATACTGATTGGCTCATCAATCAGCGCACGCCGACAGGCGGTCTCACATGGATGGGGGCAGACGCGCCCACACACTGCTGGGATCGGCATCCGCTCGCGGATTCTCTCCAACGAATCATCGAAGCGATAGTTTTTGATCTCTTCTATATAGGCCGGAATGTCGATGTGGGCCGGGCAGGTATCCATGCACGGGGCGGTCACCTTGTCGACGTATTTCCCTGCGAAGGATGGCTTGCGCGTCCCGGCCAGATATTCAAGATAGGTTTCACGAAAGTACTTTACGCTGTCCTGGATGGGGATGGCTGCAGTCATGCACAGGGTACATTTACAATCCTTCATCAGCTCAGTTAGACTATCGAGGATTTCGAGATCGCGCTCCTGCCCCTGCCCGGAGATGATACGGGCGAGGGTGTCCTGCATTACCCGGGTCCCTTTTTTGCCGGGGGTGCACTTGCCGCAACAGTGTTTCTCCTGCACGCGCTTCATGAACTCGGCAGCCATAGCGACAACATCGGTCTTGGGGTCAAGGACCACAAACCCATCCCAGCCCATGAAGGCTCTGACATTTTCGTTGCTCAGATACTCTGTTGGTATTTTCAGCTTCAACGAAGCCAGATCTGTGCTTCCGCCCTGGCGGTTATCGACGATCTTCCTTCCCCAGCTGGAAAAAACTATCTCAGACAATATGACCTCCTGTAATACCTGCGCCCTGAACCTGCTATTGGGCAGCTATTCCGGCAAAGAGAGCGCTCTCTTTTTTAAGTAGTATATACCCCTGCATGTTGTATACAGTATGCAGGTTGATAACACGAACACCGCTATTAAATCAAGAATATTTTTATCTGACAGCCGCGCGCAATTCAGCAAGATTGCGCGCATAATCGCCCCCATTGAACACGGCGCTGCCTGCGACAAACACATCCGCCCCGGCGGCAGCCAGCTCCCCGATATTGCCCGGATTCACTCCGCCATCGACCTCCAGTTCAATCGCTCTGCCACTGCGATCTATCATGGTGCGCATCTGGGCTACCTTACCCAGCGTGAAGGGGATGAAGCTCTGCCCCCCAAACCCCGGGTTGACCGTCATGAGGAGGATCAGATCCACCTCGGCCAGGATCAGTTCCAGGACACCGACCGGCGTCGCAGGATTCAGCGATACCCCGGCACGTTTCCCGCAGCTGTGAATCAGCTGAACAGTGCGGTGCAGATGCACGGTCGCCTCTTGATGGACCGTAATACTGTCCGCTCCGGCAGCGGCAAAGTCCTGGATGTATCTGTCTGGGTTCTCTATCATAAGATGGGCATACAGCGGCAGAGAAGTTATGGGGCGGAGTGACTTGACCACCGGCGCACCGATCGTGATGTTGGGGACAAAATGCCCGTCCATTACGTCTACATGGATATAATCCGCTCCGGCCTGTTCTACCGCTTGCACCTCTGCCCCCAGACGGGCAAAATCCGCTGAAAGAATTGAGGGGGATATTTTAATCATTTCTTCTCTCCTGTTTTCTGTCTATCTGACGGGTGTCGTATCAACAAGATTTGCGCGCTGATACTAACACATCTGCCCCCTGTCGCTCTCATAAATTGCTCCGAACCAGACCTATTGCACCAGGTCACGCAGGTGCACTCTGCGCCAAAACTACCTGCGGCGCCGCAGGACGGCAGCAAAAAAACAATCCATGTGCGCATGGGTACAGCTCAAGGTGGTGAAATGACCCGCCGGGGTGATCAAGGTCCGCCAGGAGGCCGGGACCAGCGCGTGCAGATCTTCGCGGATAAAATCCGGATTCTGCTGGAGAAACGCTTCAATCACCGCTACAGATTCTTCGTTGGTTGTGGTGCAGAGCGCGTACACCAGCCGGCCACCAGGCGCAACATGCGCCGCCGCATTGTGTAGAATATTTCGCTGAATTGCCGCAAGGCGGGGAATATCTTCCGGCTCCCGGCGCCAGCGTAATTCCGGATTTCGCCGCAGCACTCCAAGCCCGGAGCAGGGTGCATCCACCAGAACTGTATCAAAAAGCTCTCCGGCGATATGCGGACAGGGCCCAGTCATATCATGCACATAGGCGGTGATGTTCTGGCATCCCAGGCGCCTGGCGCCATCTTCCAGCTGCTTCAGGCGGTGTTTATGCAGATCCAGCGCGACGATATCGACCCGGTTTTCCCCCAGCGCGGCCATATGGCAGGTCTTGCCACCGGGGGCGGCGCATACATCCAACAGCCGTTGCCCCGGTTGCACCTGCAGCAGATGCCCCACCAGGATGCTGGCTTCATCCTGCGGCTGCAGCAAACCCTCGCGCAGCCATGGCAGCTGCGCTGCAAAACTGCTTGAGATCGTGATGCCATCCGGAGCAAATGTGGTAGGTGCTGCCGTCACACCTTTCTGTTCAAGGGCATGCAGAAGATCTGCACGCGTAATTTTAAGGGTATTTACCCGCACAGTATTGGGGGCGGGCGCGACATTGATTTCGGCCAACTGCATTGCCGTTTCGCTGCCGTATGCTGCAACCCAGCGCTGCGCCAGCCACGCTGGAGTTGACATGGTGTGGGTGAGATAACCCTGCGGATCTGTGTGTTGTGTGGGCCAGACCAAGGTATTCGCGCGCCGAATGAGATTGCGCAAAATTCCGTTGAGAAAGCCGGTGGCGCGTTCGAGCTTCATGCTCCGCGCCAGTTCTACACAGGTATGCACCGCCGCATGGGCAGGGACCCGATCCAGATACAGAATCTGGTAGGCTCCCAGGCGCAAGAGCCAGCGCACCGGCATTTCCACCGCATTAAACGGCTGGCGGCACAAACTGCTTAGCGCATAGTCGAGGCTTGCGCACCTGCGCAGCACTCCATAAACCAGCTCCGTGGCAAGATTGCGCTCAGCGGTCGACATCTCCGTACGCCGCAGGGCTTTATCCAGCAGTATATCTGAATACCCCCCCTGCTCTACCTGCAGCAACACAGAACACGCAACGGCTCTAGCATCGCTGGCGGTGGGGATGCACCATTTCTTTTTCATTCAAACTACTCCGGCAGGGATCAACCCCGGTATACGCAATGAAGGGGACACACGCTGTGTGCCCCCTTCAGATACGATCTTTGTCGTTTATACAAGCTGTGCCAGTGGGATTGCCAGTGGGTCAGCGCCGGTGAATAATCCCCGGATGGGCCACTTTCACCCTTCAGGTTCCCAGTTTTCATCCGCCACAATAGCGACTACCTCAAGCCATGGCTTGAAGGCGCTGGATTCTCTCCTGAATCGGAGGGTGGGTGGAGAACAGCTTCTGCAGGTTTTTGCCACTTAAAGGGTTGACTATAAACATATGCGCGGTCGCATCATTCACATGGGGCATGGGGTGCTGCCGGTTGGCCAGCTCCAACTTGCCAAGTGCGTTGGCCAGATAGTGTGGATTACCACACAACTCCGCCCCACCGCGATCTGCGGCAAACTCACGTGAGCGTGATACCGCCATCTGCACCAGCATCGCTGCCATGGGGGCAAAGATCATAGTGGCTATCATGGCCACCATGTTTCCTCCGCCATCCTCATCATCTCCACCGCCGCCGAACAGCAGACTCCACTGGGCCATATTGGCAAGAAAGGAGATTGCGCCGGCAATCGTGGCCGCTACCGAGCCTATAAGAATATCACGATGGCGCACATGACTCATCTCATGCGCCATAACTCCCATCAACTCCTCACGGGTAAGGATCTCCTGAAGCCCCTGCGTCGCCGCCACAACTGCATGTTCCGGATTGCGCCCGGTGGCGAAAGCATTGGGCGTGCTCTGCGGCAGCAGATACACCTTTGGCATGATAAGATCGTTGCGCTGACACAGCTCTTTGACCACATCATATAAAACGCCGCTGGTCACTTCCTGCCCTTTATACATGCGCAGTACGATTTTATCCGAGAACCAATACGAGCCGATATTCATCACCCCGGCCAGGATAAGTGCTATCAGCGCCCCGCCCTGTCCCCCGAGAACACCCCCTATAAAGACCAACAACAGGGTCAGGAGTGTCAGCAGACCTACGGTTTTAACATTATTAAGCATTTTTTTGCCCTCTTTACTCTTATATAGTTTATTTCAATGCCCGCGACCATTCCGGCGCACCCTGGCAAGCAGGTTCCAGCGTTACCCCCTGTGCGTGAAATTGATCCGACCCTGGATCCGCAAGGGGCTCACCGCGCGCGGCATTACCAACATGGCACTAATATAGGGATTGATTGCGGTACTGCAAGGTTTAAACAGGCACTGCGCCGCTGTGGAAATAGGCAGTTCAGAAAAACTAGCCCAGTTTGCTTCCAGGTTGGAGTTTGGCGCCGCGCACAAAATCTGCTGCTGGAAGCATCTTCTTCCCCGGCAGCTGTAATTTGCGAATCTGCACCGAGCCCTCGCCGCAGGCCACACCGACACCGTGCTTATCGATCGAAAGAATTTGTCCTGGTTCACCGCTGTCGGGCGCAATGCGTGTATCCGCGATTTTAAGAACCTCCCCGTCGAGATAGGTAAAAGCTCCAGGCCATGGATAGAGTCCTCGCACCTGATTGTGAATAGCTGCAGCAGGGCGACTCCAGTCAACCAGCCCATCTTCCTTCTTGAGCATCGGCGCATATGTGCTACACCGATCCTCCTGCTTTTCGGGGTTCAGGGTGCCGGCACACAGGCGCGCCAACGTCTCTTCCAGCGCTTCACAGCCCAACTCAGCAAGGCGGTCATGCAGCTGTCCCGCATCTTCGTTAGGGGATACCGCCAGCGACTTCTTTACCAGCATGGCACCGGTGTCGAGTCCGGCATCCATCTGCATAGTGGTAACTCCCGCGATTGGGTCACCTTCGATGAGCGCCCTGTTGATCGGCGCGGCGCCACGATGGCGCGGAAGCAAGGAGGCATGCACATTGATGCATCCGAACTTAGGTATATCCAAAACTTTCTGGGGCAGAATCTGGCCATAAGCCACCACCACAATCAGCTCCGGTCGCAGCTCGCGCACCTGCCTGATGGCGTCCTGCTCACGCAGGCGTTGAGGCTGAAATACCGCTAACCCCTGCTCCAGGGCCAGCTGCTTGACGGGTGAAGCCTCAAGTTTACGCCCGCGCCCTTTGGGGCGGTCTGGCTGGGTAAAAACCCCCACAATCCTGACTCCACTGTCAATAAGACCGGCTAAAGTCGGAAGTGCAAATTCTGGTGTACCCATAAACACAACACGCATATGTTTTTTCTCAATCACAGCTGTTCCCCTTGCTGTTCCTTGATCTGTTTGTATTTTTTTTTAAATATCCCCTTTTTCAAGGATGAGAGACGATCGACAAACAGTTTTCCATCGAGATGGTCAATTTCATGCTGAAACGCAATGGCCAGCAGCCCCTCGCATTCTTGCTCGATCCACTTGCCAAGCATGTCCTGGTACCGCACCTTGACCCAGCTCTTACGCTTTACGCAGGCATAGTAGTCCGGCACTGACAGGCACCCTTCTTCTTCGCTGCATTCCCCGGCGCTGTCAACTATCTGAGGGTTTACCGCCTTGATCAGGTCGGGCTCCTCTTTACTGCCGCAGTCTATAATGACGACTCGCTTCAGCACCCCTATCTGAGGTGCTGCCAGCCCGACGCCCGGAGCTGCATACATGGTATCCACCATATCAGCCACCACGCTGATCAGGTGCTCATCGATATACTTAACCGGCGCGCTTACTTGCGTCAGAATAGGTTCGGGGTAATGTAATATCCGGCGCAGTGCCATGTTCTCATTCTCCTGCTTGAATCAGGCCACCTTGACCTCAATGGAAGTGCTGAGCTTCTCCTGCAGGGCCTGTTGAATAAATCCGAGGGTTCCGGCCACACTGCCCGCGCACCCCTTACAGGCTCCCTTATAGCGCACCTCAACGATGCAAGCCCCCGTATCATCACAGTGCAGATCTTCGAGTTCAACCCCGCCGCCATCACGGGCCAGCACGGGACGAACCTCCGCATCAAGCACCTGCTCGAGCGCGCGAATTTTTTTGACCACCGACATGGTAGAGAAATCATCAAGCTGGATCTGATCCGGATTTTGCTCATGCGCCATCTCTGCCCGCACCCGCGCCAGGATATCCACCAGGTAGTATTTGCGCTTTTCATGCCCACCCGGTCGAATACAGGATTTGCAGAACGCCCCAGCCTTGGTGTAATCAGTTATCTCCTCCACGCTGGTCAGGTCATTAACGCGGATAGCATTTTCCACTGTCTGCAGCGTAACGCGAGCACACTCACACACGATATCCTTCTCCTCCAGCGTCGCGATATCTACATTGCGATAGATAGCCGCTGCACGCTTGATCACTTCGGAGGCCATGACGCTGCAGTGCATCTTCTGCGGTGGAACCGCAGCAGCATCTTCGGTATCGCGCAGCGCGCGTTCCACATCCAAGTTGGTTATCTTAGTGGCTTCATCCACGGTTTTACCGATACACATCTCTGCCATCATATCGGTTGCAGCTATAGCGGTGCCACAGCCGAACGACTTAAATGCTGCCGCCTTGATCACTTCATCATCGTTGCCCACAATCCAGTAGAGACGGACGGTGTCGCCACATGATTCCGCCCCTTCGTTGGCGATCACCAGCTTGCCGTTCATACGCCTGGCATCCTCTTCTGTGAGTTCCCCGAAGTGGCGCGGGTTATTCATGCGGTCCGCCACTTTTTTCGAATATTGCTCCCAGAGGGAACCACCTATAAGATCATTTTTAGCCATAAATTGATACTCCCTATGCCCTATATAACAACGCCAAGCAACCCTTCATGTAGATCATGCCTACAAGTTGCTGCACGCCGATAGCTGCGCTTGTTTAATACGAGGTCGACACGCTGCGCAGGCGGATGATCGTCTTGTTGACAACCTCGATAGTATAGTCAATCTCCGCTTCTGTGGTAAACCTTGACAAGCTGAAACGCACCCCGGTATGTGCCAGTTCTTTGTCAGCGCCAATTGCCGTAAGGATGGGGCTGGCCTCCAGCGATTCAGAAGCACAAGCGCTGCCGGTGGAGGCGGCAATCCCCGCCTGGTTAAGGTCCCAGATCAGCGCTTCCCCTTCAACTCCGCGAATACTTACAAATACCGTGTTCGGCGTCCGCATCCTCCGCTCACCGACCACCAGAACATCTTTTATTTTAAGCAGAGCATCTTCGAGTTTATCCCGCAGGCGACGCACATGTTTTTGCTCATATTCAAGGTTTTTCGTAGCCAGCTCCATGGCGTATCCCATACCCACAAAGCCCGGAACATTCACGGTGCCGGCACGATGCCCACCCATCTGTTCTCCACCGTGGAGCAGCGGCGGCAAGCGCACCCCTTTTCGCATATAAATTCCGCCGATCCCTTTGGGACCGTGGAACTTATGCGCGCTGAAGGTGAGAAAATCCACCGGGAAGCTGCTCACATCGATCGGTAACTTACCTACGGCCTGCACCGCGTCCGTGTGCATATAAACCCCGCGTTCGCGACACACCTCACCAATTTCTTCAACCGGGAGGATCTGCCCGGTTTCGTTATTTGCCCACATCACCGATACCAGTGCTGTGGTGTCGGTGATTTTTTCCCGCACCATCTCTGCGGTTATCAGACCATCGGCGTTAGGACACAGATAGGTAACCTTCACCCCCTGCAGCTCCAGAAAACGGCATGCTTCGCGGATGCTGGGGTGCTCCAGTTCGGTGGTGACAATGCTCTTCTTGCGTGTTTCTTTCAGAAGACTGAAATACATCCCCATTATAACGGTGTTGTTGCCCTCGGTGGCACAGGAGTTGATGACGACATCATCCGCGTCGGTAGCACCTATTCCGGCATACAGCTGCTCCATGGCGCGGTGCAAGTAAGGGCGCACCTCTATGCCGAACGCGTGCAGGGAGTTGGGGTTGCCGTACATTTGCGAATAAAACGGCTCCATAGCGTCGCGCACCCCAGGATCAACCAGGGTCGTGGCGTTATTATCAAGAAAAATTCGTTCCATATGCTGGATCCTCACTCCCGCCGCCTGCAAGTTGTACAGCCACAACCTCTGTCCACAAGCCCTGACGGCGAATTTAGGCGCCTGAACGCCACATCTATAATTTAAAACGACACTATACCTGTGTATAATTATGCCTCAACGAACCGGGAGAAGTCAATATACTTGACTTAAATAGTTGGCTTTAGGAAGTCTACAATATTGTGTTGAAGTGCAACCCCTTATCTGATTTGAACACAACTTCATCCGTCCCCATTTTCAACACCGCCTGGCGCGGGGTAATTTCCAGTTCCAGCTTCTGTTCCGGATGGCGCCGCCTGAAGATCGCCGCCAAACACAGAGCGCGTTCCACTCCGTCGCCACGTTGAAAGTTCCACACCTCATCGGGCTGCGCCAGCCGCTGTCCGGAGTAGATCGACTCCGGGGTAAGGTTTTGCAGTTGCGCTATTACGCCGGCATCATCGAGGCTGGCACAACCTTCGATACACACGGGGTTGCGTTCCAGCGCCGCCAGGATAAAAGGCTCCCAGCTGCACAGAGTCATATCGCGGTAGGTATAAAAAGCCATCTCCACCATGGAACTGGTGCCACGCTGCTTGAGCAGTGCCTGAATCACCGCAGCGCGTTCCATTCCTGGTGAGAGTTCTACTGCGGATGAAGAGGTCGCTGGGTGCTTAGAGGTAAAATCGGGCAGGCGGGGTGTAATCTCAATAAAGTTACGCAGATCCTCAATCAGGGTTGCAGAATTACCACAACAGCCAAATTCACGCAGAAGCGCACCCTGCACCTCCTGCTTGTTCAGATTTGCATGCGGAAAACGCTTAAAAAACTCCCCAAAGCGTTCCAGGTCGATGCGCCCTTGCAGGGGTTCAGGATGAAAATCGTACTCATCCACCTCATCGAGCAGCTTGTCGCGCGTGGCGCGGTCACCGACCCGAAATGAGCTCCCGTGCTCACACCGATACACCTTTTCCAGTGCAACCCAATAGCTTTTACCGTGGCGTTCATGCTGCAGCTGAAAACATTCCTGCAAATGCATATGCTGACGCAAAAAATTGCATAAGATCTCTTCGTCAAGATCAGTCCGCATGAACCCGGTTAACTTCGCACTGAAGTCCGCATATACGTCCGCATCGATGGAGGCTTCGGGGTAGACCACATGGACATATCCGCTGCTGTGCGCCACCATAGTGACCTGCTCATTGCGCAGCGCGCGCTGCGCCCGCGCGGTAAGCGCGGTACCGTTAAACCACATGTTGCGCGTCACAATGCGGCGGTTGTTGGTGATAATTCCGTCCCGCACATCGACAAAGTTCTGCGAATGGAGCGGAGTCGCCAGCAGATATATCTGCTCCAGCGGGATTTCACATACAATGTACAGCGCCGCTGCATACAGAGTAGACAGCGACACACACTCCCCGGCGCCATTGGCGTACCCCTCACGGTAGCGAAAGGCATCCATGGCTTCAACGGTCTCGGTCTTCCAGTACGGAATAATATCACTGTCGTACTTATCCAACCCAAAATGGCGGCGGATATTTATATCGAAATAATATTTGTCGCCGGTATAGCCGAACAGGGCGTTGCTGCGGGTAATAATTTCTGGATCCATAACGCTGCGAAAACGCTCTAGCTCAACATCCTTCTGCGTCAATCCCCACGAATCAAGATCCAGATTAAAATCGTATTTATCCATGATAAACTGCTTGAGGCGCAGGATCTTGCGGTAGGTGTTGAGCTTGTCCATCTTCGCAAACCAGGGGTCGTCACGCCACTCCCACACCAGCGGCGACATGATATTGGCCAGCACCAGGCTGTAAAGTAGTTCAGGGAAAACAAAAATCTCCAGATCCGACAGGGTCACGGCGCAGGAGTATTTATGCACCATTTCAGCAGAAAGCGGTGCTTCGGCAGTGGTATTTTCAAGTGTAGTTTTCATGCACGCAACCTTAACGCCATCGTGGATAATTGGCAACTCAACAATTGGTTGGCTCCGCGCGTTTATTAATGCTGCCAGAGGCACAATCGTACAGCGGTCAACTACGACGTAAAAAACCAGCTATACTGTGTAGAATTACCCACGCGCGAAATGGAAGGGTAGGGTTTTTAAGGTGTAGGCGGGAGACAAAATCAGGGGGGGGAGCGTTCATGCTCGAAGAGGAAAAGATCCTCAGGGAATTGACCCAAATCAATGCGCAACGTCCGTGCTGCGCTAGAATAGAGAAAACTTACAGAAAATCTCCGACTCAGAAAGAGGTGCTGGCATGAAAAAATCCACGGAAATGCAAGAAATGGAGAAAACGATCGGCGAGTTCGTCGCTGAGGATTACCGGATCGCCGCTGTTTTTGAACGCTACGGAATCGACTTCTGCTGCGGCGGACAGGTCACTCTGGGTGCTGCCTGTCAGGAGAAAGGGCTCGACCCGGCTAAAGTGCTACAGGAGATTGAGGCGGCCAAGAGCGAGCCGATCCAGCGGAGCCAGAACTACGCGACCTGGGAGCTCCCCTTTCTCGCCGACTACATCGTCAACACGCACCACGCCTACCTCTACGAAGAGATGGAACAGATCGCCGGCTACACCCGCAAAATCGCCGAAGTCCACGGTGATAATCACCCTGAAGTGATTGAAATCGCAGCTATTTTCGCCAAGGTTTCAGCCGACATGATGGCTCATCTGCGTGAAGAGGAGGAGGTTTTCTTCCCGGCGATCAAACGGATGGTTGCTGCTCAAAAGGCCGGGACCGCCCCCGCGGCCCAGGACCGTGCAATAATCAAGGCAGCACTGCAGGCACTCCAGCGCGAGCATGACGAGATCGGCGCTGCAGTCCACCGAATCCGTGACCTGGCTAAGGATTATGCAATACCAGAAGGTGTCTGCAACACCTTCGTGGTCACCTACAAGAAACTTCAGGAATTTGAGGACGAACTGCATAAGCATGTCCACCTCGAAAACAACATTCTTTTCCTGAAAGCGGCACAGCTTTAAGCGAGCGGGAATCCCCCCCACAACAAACGTGAAGGAGACAAAATGGTAAACAAAAAATCAAGACACTCATTGGCGCTGTTAGGCACAACTCTGGTTCTGGCTATCGGACTGCTTCTGCCAGGGCAGGCGGCGGCCCACTGTGACACCCTCGATGGACCGGTGGTTGCCGATGCGCGCACCGCACTGGCTAAAGGAGATGTCACCCCGGTGCTCAAATGGGTACGTTCCGTCGATGAAAAAGAAATTCGCTCGGCCTTTGCCAACACCATGGCGGTGCGCAAGCTCAACCCCGAAGCCGAAAGCCTGGCCGATATGTACTTTTTTGAGACCCTGGTGCGCATTCACCGCGCTGGCGAGGGAGCCCCGTATACCGGGATAAAGGCTGCCGGAACCGTTGAACCAGTGATCGCCGAGGCGGACAACGCCTTGGAGCAGGGATCTGTCGACAAACTGGTCAAAGCCATTCTCACCCATACCGATGAGGGGATTCGTGAGCGCTTCAACCACGCCCTGGAGACAAAAAAGCACGCCACTGAAAGCATCGACGCCGGGCGCGAATATGTCGAGGCCTATGTCACCTTTGTGCATTACGTCGAAGGGCTTGCGCAGGTCATCCATGCCGCGCCCCATCACGCTGAGGCAGCACCAAAGACCTCTCACCAGCACTGATACTGCAGATACAAATAGAGCGGGCCTTCCAGTAGGGGCCCGCTCTATTGCCGCAAAAAACCACAGGTGGGTTCAGCTTATCCCGCTGGAAATGCTCCGCAATACAGGATGGGATATCCTCACGGGCAACTCGCACACCTAGCTTGCTCCGCCCCCGGAATAACATCCCCTTCCCCTCTTTTTATGAATATTCTTCAGTAATTTATCGAAACTGTAGCCACATGTAATTACTTTATGGGTGTCTCATAAGTGCAGCTATAAGTGCAGTCACGCAAAAAACCAGCTAGATTGTATGGATTTGCCCAAACCCGAAATGGAAGGGTAGAGTTCGGAGATGGTGCGGAAGACAAAATCAGGGAGGGAGAGTTCATGTTCGAAGAGGAAAAGATGATGAACCACCGCTTGACAGACATTATCGGCTGGAGTCACCGCTTAAGCGCCGAGATCCTCAGCCCCGGGGATCTGGCCATTGACCTCACCGCAGGCAATGGCAACGACACCCTCCACTTGGCTCAGTGCGCAGTTGCGCAAGAGCGCGGCTGTGTGATCGGCTTCGACATTCAGCGCTGCGCCCTGAATACCAGCGCTATCCACCTGACTGAGCACGGTTTTTCTGTGGCCATTCACCCCGAAGAAACTGCGCACGAAGCGCTGCCGGCCGCGTACACACGCCCTGACACGGGGGTGCATCTATTCCATTGCGGGCATCAGCATCTGGAGCGCCACCTGCACCGCGCACCCAAGGTCATCATCGGCAACCTCGGATATCTCCCCGGCGCAAACCACGCTATCACCACCAGTGTAGCCACCACCATCCATGCCGTAGAGCAGGGGCTGGCAGCGCTGCTGCCGCAAGGGCGCCTTATCCTCGTGGTCTATCCGGGGCACCCTGCAGGGGATGAAGAGGCCCACGCACTGCTACAATTTTTTACCAAACTACCCAAGCAGCGCTGGGACAACATCACCATCGGCTGCCCCAATGCCACCAACGCACCTTTTCTGCTGGGGGCGGAACGGCGGCGCTGATTTTATGCTGAACCAGCGCCGTGATTATCCAGCAGAATCTGGAGCAGAACCCGCGCCGCAAGTTCCGCGTCATCCAGGGCACGATGATGCCGCACTCCAGGCAATTCTCCGAACAGATAACGTCCAAGTATTTCCAGCTTATGACTGCGCAAGTGGGGGTAGTTTATGCGGCCTGAGCATGGCAGCATGCTGCTGAATGTCAGTATCCGTGGCTGTATCCGCACCTCGTTGTTCCATGTTACTGATTGCCAAAGCGAACTTTGCCAAAGCGGTATAGATATCTTTATCCGCACTTATGTTGGCCTTCAGGTCGATATTTCTGCGCGTTTATGCCGTTATCCCATACGGAAAAAACTCGGCAATATTCTTCGCGCTCACATAGCCGTGCATTTGCGCAGTTGTATCGTTTACAGTCACCTTAATCAAATCTACGCCAAGTGGCGGTGTTTTTGAAAAAATGTCCACAGAGGCCGGAAGAAATCTGCCAAAACCCACAACAACTTCTCTTTTTCTACTTCTTTTTCAACTGCGCCGTTACCTGTAGCAGCGCAGTTGAAAAAGAAGCTTAGGCTAGCGTTTTCACACCTGACTGTTGCGAAAAAGCTCTTAACAGGGGAAAATGAGGTCAAGTATTTTAAAGATACTTTCGACCCTGACAAAAGGAATTTTTATGGATTTATCGTGCATTCTCATTGCCATGTTATTGCCCCTCTCGGCGTCTTCTTACAGGTCGGCATCGGAAAATACTTCTGGATCAGCATCGTCCTCACTTTGTTGAGATACATCTCCGGCATTGTCCATGCGGTCTGGGTGCTTGCGAAAGGTAGCGCTGCCTGTAAACAAAACTTGAGGAGTCGCAGTGAAAAATACACCTGTAACGTTTAAATTTCCTCCAGAGCGCTATAAGAGTGATGGTCAATTGCGACGTGTCGGCTTTGAGCTGGAATTTACCGGTTTAACAATTTCAGCAGCCGGACAAGTTCTTCGTGAGACACTGGGAGGGATATTACGCAAAATGTCTCTCGCAGAACATGTTTTACAGGTTGACCCCCTCGGAGATTTCAAAATTGAACTCGACTGGAGTTACATTAAAACCAAGGCTGCAGAAGAGGGACAAAACAACCCCAGCCAATGGCTCGAAATATTGAGTCAATCTGCAGCCTTGCTGGTCCCTGTCGAAATTGTTTGTCCTCCGCTACCGCTGGACAAACTGGATGCCCTGACCCCGGTGGCAGCAGCCCTGCGCAAAGCCGGAGCAAAAGGGACTGAAGACTCGATCCTTGCCGCTTTTGGTGTCCACATTAACGCGGAAATCCCCCAAATAGAAGCAGCTAAGCTTCATTCTTATCTACGCGCTTTTGCGCTACTGCAGTGGTGGCTGGTCGATAGTAACAATATCAACTTGACCCGTAAAATCAGCCCCTATATCGACCTTTATCCGGAAGCCTATCTGGAACAGCTGTTCTCCAGAAAAGACCCAACGCTTGAGACGTTGATGGACGACTATCTGGAGCATAATGCCAGTCGCAACCGTGCACTGGATATGTTGCCATTGCTCGCAGTTATTAACGCAGAACGGGTCCAGGCTGCCGTGGGCGATGATCGCATCCAGGCGCGGCCGGCCTTTCACTATCGCCTCCCCGATTGTCATATCGAAAAGCCAGAGTGGTCTCTGGTCAGCGTATGGAACAGTTGGCTGGTTGTAGAACACCTGGCAATACAAACAGAAACACTCGAGCAGTTGTCAGATAAGTTTTTATCCATGTCCAGACCACTGCTCGGCGTGAATCGTAACGACTGGATAGAGGTAATGGAACTATGGCATCACGACCACATATTGGCGTAACCGGCTCTGCACGCGGCTGGGCTCCAGCCTGGTGGTGTACACGTTTTGCCCTCTGGCTGGCTGGCGCCAAAGCAATTCGTATCAGCGTAAAGCACGTTGCTGAAGAAAATACCCTGGCAGCATTAGTGATCGGCGGCGGCAATGATATCGGTCCTGAGCACTATGGCGGGAATGTCGGGCTCAAGGTTAAATCAGATCCGGAACGTGACAAATTAGAAATAGGCTGGATCAAATTTGCCCTGCAGGAACAGTTACCTCTGCTGGGAATTTGTCGCGGAGCTCAGCTGATCAATGTGGTTCTCGGTGGTAGCCTCCATCAGGATATCCGTTCTCTGCGCAAGCTCACTTACAACCGTCCCGGATTGCTGCCGACCAAACAGGTCCATCTCGAGGCTGATTCGTTGTTGAGTCGGGTCTGTAAAAGAATGCGCTTGCGGGTTAACAGCCTCCATCATCAGGCCATCAAGAGCCCAGGCGATGATTTGAAGGCGGTCGGTTGGGACCTCGACAACATTATTCAAGCAGTAGAGAGTTCAGGAAACCTGCGTATTATCGGGGTGCAGTGGCATCCAGAATATCTCTGCTACCTGCCTTCACAACTGCGACTTTTCTGTTGGTTGGTTCAGAGTGATTCATGAGTGGATATCTGCTGCTTTTTTCTTCTTCTTTTCTAGCTGCAACAATATTGCCGTTCTATTCCGAGGTGGTTCTGTTTGCACTATTACGTAATGGGGGAGACCCTTTCTGGCTGGTCATAACGGCGACCATCGGCAATACAGCGGGTTCAGTTGTCAACTGGTTATTGGGAATCTACCTGCTGCATTTCCGTGATCGACGCTGGTTTTATTTCAGCCAGAAACAGATCGAAAAAGCACAACACTGGTTCCAGCATTACGGTTATTGGATCCTGCTGCTGGCCTGGATGCCGGCTGGAGGAGACGCCTTGACTCTGATTGCCGGAATTATGCGCGTCCCCCTCTGGCTTTTTCTGCTGTTGGTCGCCACAGGCAAGGGGCTTCGCTACGTCGCGGTGGTCTATCTGTCCAGTTGGTGGGGATAAAGAACCGATGCCCACCGATGCCCAATAGTTCGCAGGCACGTGATACACTGCAAAAATCCAGGGGATGGCGGCTGCCAAGGGAGTTGTCGCCTCAGCTTGGCTATATCATGACCACCTGAAAACAATGCCTTTCCAAAGCATTCCCGCGCAATATCCCCCAGCATTTTCTGAATCACATTCAAAAAAGCTTTACTTTAGCGGTTATTTTATCAGGCAGCAGGTTCAGTAAATATATTTTATTTCAAATCCATCCACCTCCACAACCTCCTGATTATTCTTTGTTATTCAGGCTGCCTTTTGCTTTTTGACCTGGATAATCTAAAAAATATAAGCCCATGATTGGATATTCGGGCCAAAAAGATGTATCTTGAGAGGATTATTCGCTCACTGATTATTTGCCTCCACAGGATATGCGGGGCAAACGAAGGTGAACAAGCACTATCCTTGCAACGAGTCCTCTTGCGCTGTTTGCTCCACACACTTTGCAGCATAACCTGACGTAGGGGGGCAAAGGGTGCAGAAGGCGTTTGTCACCAACATTGAAAGGAGTCAAGCATGGCCACGGATACGCGTACCAATATAATTATACGTAAGCCTCAAATTGAAGATGCCTTTGGGATCTGGTCGCTGGTGAAGAATTCTCCTCCTCTGGATCTGAATTCCAAATATTCCTACATGTTATTCTGTACTCACTTCCGCGATATGTCGGTTGTGGCTATCGATCCCGCGCAGGATAACAAGGTAGTGGGCTTTGTGTCCGGCTATCGTCCCCCTCCGCAGCCGGATACCCTGTTCGTGTGGCAGGTAGCTGTAGATGGTTCCATGCGCGGGACGGGACTGGCACCTAAAATAATTCAGGACATCCTGGAGCGCGAAGAAAACCGGGACTTGGCATATATTCAGGCAACGGTGAGCCCTTCCAACAAGGCCTCCGAAGGCTTGTTCCGCAAACTCGCTAAAATTTACACGGCCGCATGTGAAACATCTGTGTTTTTCAATTCAGAGGACTTCGGCACCGGTGATCATGAAGAAGAGGTTCTTTTCCATATTGGGCCAATAAAGAGGAAGGAGGTGCCATCCGCACATAGTCGGACCAAAGCATAAGCTGGAACAACAACATCTTTAACCATAAGACATTACACAGAAAGGGATATACCTGTGAGAATATTTGAACATTTGGAGTCAGAGGTAAGAGGCTATATTCGTTCATTTCCTACCGTTTTTGAAACAGCCAAAGGGGCTTTGCTCTTTGATGAAAACGGCAAGGAATTTATCGATTTCTTTGCCGGGGCCGGCACCCTCAACTACGGACACAATAATGACAAAATCTCCCAAGCCCTCATCGAATATCTGCAGAAAGATGGCATTGTGCACGGGCTGGATCTGGCCACCAGTGCAAAAAAGAATTTTCTGCAGAAATTTTACGATACCATCCTTGCGCCACGGAATATGGAGCACAAGATGCAGTTTACGGGGCCTACCGGGACCAACGCGGTGGAAACTGCGATAAAAATAGCGCGCATGGTCAAAGGACGCTCCAATATTGTGTCCTTCACCAATGGGTATCACGGCCTCACCATGGGAGCCCTGGCGCTGACCGGAAATGCGTTTTATCGTGATGAAGCTTACATCAGCCGCAGCAACGTCTCTTTCATGCCTTTTGACGGCTACTTTGGCGATGAGGTAGACACTATTGCGTATTTCAGGAAATTTCTCGAAGATCCCAGTAGTGGCCTCGACCTGCCCGCCGCAGTGATTCTGGAGACGATACAGGCCGAAGGTGGGGTTAACGTTGCTTCGAGCCAGTGGTTGCGTGATCTGGAGCAGGTGTGTCATGACTACGATATCCTCTTGATCATTGATGATATCCAGGTGGGGAACGGCCGCACCGGGCAGTTCTTCAGCTTTGAGGAGTCCGGCATAAATCCCGACATTATAACCATGTCAAAGGCGATAGGTGGTGGGCTTCCCCTTGCGATTGTGCTGCTGAAGCCGGAACTCGATCAGTGGAAACCGGGTGAACACACCGGCACCTTCCGCGGCAATAACCTTGCCTTTGTCGCCTCCGCAGCGTCTCTTGAATACTGGGACAACGATGACCTGAGTGAAGCGGTGAAGAGTAAGTCTGAGGTTATGCAGGCGCGCCTCAAAGAGATCGTAGACAAGTATCCGGAAGCCAATGCTAAGGTGCGTGGACGTGGGCTGATTTACGGGCTCGAACTCCCGGATAAGAATTTTGCCTCCGAGGTTTCCGCTAAGTGCTTTGAAAAAGGGCTCGTAATTGAACTTTCTGGTGCCACTGATCAAATCGTTAAATTCCTCCCCCCCCTTACCATCAAGGAGGAAGTGCTGAAAAAAGGTCTGGATATCATTGACGAGGCCATGGGGGAAATTCTTAAAGAGAAAAATAATAGACTTACAGGGGAGTTCTAATGATCGTTAAGCATGTAAAGGATCTGCAGGGGACAGCGGACGAAGTCTATGGAGAAAAAAAAACCTGGGTAAGCCGCCGTTTTCTGCTGAAAAAAGATGGGATGGGGTTCTCATTTCACGAAACGGTCATCTTTGCTGGGACCGAAACTTACCTGTGGTATAAAAACCACCTTGAAGCCGTGTACTGCGTGGGGGGAAAAGGTGAAATTGAAGACCTTGGGACCGGTAAGATTCATCCCATCAGCGACGGCACCATGTATGCCCTCAACAACCACGACAAGCACTACCTCAGGGCAACAGAAGATATGCGCATGATCTGTGTCTTCAACCCGCCTCTGGTGGGACGTGAAGATCACGATGAGGATGGTGCCTATCCTCTCTTGGATGAGTAAGCAAGCATGGAAAAAGGGCGGGGTTAATACCCCGCCCTTTTTTTTAAAAAAAAAGAGGCTAAGCTAAAAAGCCTAACCCCTTGTTTTGTTTTTGGCGCGCCGCGGAAGATTCGAACTCCCGACCTTCTGATCCGTAGTCAGACGCTCTATCCAGCTGAGCTAGCGGCGCAAGGTGTGTGGTTATCGCTTATTTAGCGACGATTGTCAATATTATTTTTTAACGAACATGCGACTGCAGAAGCATATTTATTATGGCGGAGAGGGAGGGATTCGCCTACTCCCTCGCCAACATCACGTTGGCTCCTGCGTAGGCTCCCCTGCGCTCACTGACGCGGACGTCCTGTCCGCTTATCCGACGACTGTTTCGAAAAATCGGTCAGCGTTTCGCTCCGCTTCGAATCCCGGCGAGCTTTGCTGCTAAATTAATGGCGGAGAGGGAGGGATTCGAACCCTCGGTACAGGTTTCCCCGTACACTCGCTTAGCAGGCGAGCGCCTTCAGCCGACTCGGCCACCTCTCCGCATTGCTTTTTGTATCATTTATGGTAGGGGCGAAAAATTTTTCGCCCTTACGAAACGTAATGGCGGAGGAGGTAGGATTCGAACCCACGGTACTTGCGTACAACGGTTTTCAAGACCGCCGCCTTCAACCACTCGGCCACTCCTCCGCACTATATTCAGTTTTGTGTGTACTATTTCTTGCGTGCTTCTATTCGCTCCAAGCCACCCATATAGGGGCGCAGCACGGCGGGAATTATCACGCTGCCGTCTTCTTGCTGATAGTTCTCCAGCACAGCGAGCGTGGTGCGCCCAACGGCCAGTCCGGAGCCATTCAGGGTGTGGACAAATTCCGGCTTGCTCCCCTCTTCCGGTCGATAGCGAATACTGGCACGACGTGCCTGAAAGTCGCCAAAGTCGGAGCAGGATGAGATTTCCCGGTATGTTTCCTGCGCCGGGAGCCAGACCTCTATATCGTAGGTGCGGCGTGCGGAAAAACCGATATCGGCGGTGCATAAATCCACCACCCGATATGGCAGTTCCAACAATTGCAGCACTTTCTCTGCGTGAGTCAGCAGGGTGTTCAGTTCTTGTTCTGCGGTTTCCGGGGTGACAAATTTGACCAGTTCAACCTTGTTGAACTGATGCTGGCGTATCAACCCACGGGTGTCGCGTCCGTGCGATCCGGCCTCTTTGCGAAAACACGGCGTGTACGCGGTGTAACAAATTGGCAGTTGTGCTGCACTGAGAATTTCGTCCCGGTGGATATTGGTTACCGGCACCTCAGCGGTGGGGATCAGAAAATAGTCTGGGTCTTCCAAATGAAACAGGTCGGCCTCAAACTTGGGCAACTGCCCTGTCCCCGTCATGGTGCATCTGTTTACCATAAAGGGGGGGAGCACTTCAACATATTTATGCTGCTCGGTGTGGAGGTCGAGCATGAAATTCGTCAGGGCGCGCTCTAAGCGGGCGCCGGCCCCTTTATACAGAACAAAGCGGGCACCAGTGAGCTTGCTGGCGCGCTCAAAATCAAGGATATCCAGCGCTTCGCCGATATCCCAATGGGCCTTGGGGATAAATGGAAAATGGCGGATCTCCCCCCAACTGCGCACCTCGACGTTGTCCTCTTCGCTGTGGCCGACAGGACACGCGGGTGCGGGCAGATTGGGCAGCGCCATGAGCAGATTCTCGAGCTCAAGGTTGAGCTGGCGCAAGGTTTCATCCAGCTCTTTAATACGCGTGGAGACCTGCTTCATGCTGGCGATCTCAGCTTGCACCTGACTCTTATCTTTGGTGGAGCCGATGATAGCTGAAACCCGATTTTTTTCCGCTTTGAGGGTTTCGCTCTGCCCCAGCACTTCGCGCCTCGAGGCATCCAGACGGCGAAAATCGGACAGCTCGAGGTTTTCACCTCGGGTGGCCAGGCGCTGTTCGGCTACATCAAGATTGTCGCGCAGATATCTGATATCGAGCATGGTAGTTCCGGTTCCTTCCGTTGGGTGCGGCGCATACATCTAGCACTTCTGGGTGGCAGCGTCAACCGCTTTTCGAGCCATTTCCCCGATACGCACATCCAGGTATGGGGCTATCCTTCCGAGGCTCGCCCGTTGATCCACCAATCACTTTTGCCATCAAACCACCACCTGCTTGAATCGGTATCCCAGATGGTGGTGGCGAGTTCGCACGCAAGGTCGGTACACAGGCGCTTGCGGGCGAAGGAATACCATTCATCCGCGTAGCGATTCCCCAAGTCTTTGTATTCCTTTAAGGAAAGAATCAACTCCAGTTGATCGGCATCGTGGGTCAGCTGCGCTTCAATGCTTGCATTTTCTTTAAGTTCCGCAACGGTTTCGATGTATTCCGCCCCAAACGGGAGGGTGGCAGCCAGGTCACTCACCGCCTTGTCTTCATCGGCGTGCACATATTTCTTGTTGACGTAGTTGAGATCGCCGGTGCGCGCTTCGGGCAGGTCATGGAACAGGCACAGCATAACGACCTTGGCCGTGTCGGCTTCGGGGGTGAGGTGCGCCAACGTGTAACCCACCATAGCGGTACGGTAGGAGTGTTCCGCGACAGATTCAGCCCCGGAGCCAAGAAATTGAAATCCGCTGCGCGGGGTCTTTTTAAGCATGCCAATCTCAAAAAAGAAATTGGCAAGGGCTCTTCTAGATGGCATTTAATTCTCCATTTTGAGCATGTGCAGTTAGAAGCTATTAACCGCGGGCTGCTATTCTGCGACATTCTCCAGCAATTCCGCGCCAAGCACCTGGCGCTGCCAGTGACGGATTCCCTCAATGGCAGCGAGTTCGGCACTGGTTTGCGGCACCTGGTACGCTATCTGAATAAGAATACTGTTGTTGATTAAAATACCAGGGTCGAGTTCGAGCTCCCGGGCTTTAACGCTGCGCCACTGTCTGAGTTTCTTAAAACGCTCTTCGGCGCTGGGATCGACCTCGCGGCGCTGGCGGAGCGGGGGCACAGGCAACTCTTCCTGCGGGCGCGCCCCGGCTGTCGCCACACATTCCAGAATGGCAGGAGCAAAGCGCTGGCGCAATCTGGCTGGCACTTCATCAACCTTGTTGAGCTCGGCTTCTGTTTGCGGCATGGCAGCGGCAAGCGCCAGCAGAGCCTTGTTAGGGAGGATTTTGTATACCGGGTAATTGCGCTTGCGCGCCTGCGGCTCGCGCCAGCGCAAGAGGCACTCCAGAGTTTCGAGCTGGCGCGGCTGCAACGCCGCTGCCCCTTTGACCTGTAAACACGCAGGCCCCGCTGGTGGAGAGAAACGCACCTGTTCGAGCTGGAGGAATTCTTCTTCGGCCCACCACAACCTATCCTTCTCTTTGAGCTGCTGGCACAGAATATCCATCAACTCTTTGAGATGGCGGGTATCTTCGGCGGCGTAGTGGAGCATGGCGGCGGAGAGTGGGCGCGCAGACCAGTCGGCACGTTGGTATTTTTTATCCAGCTCAAGACCGAAGTATTTGTGCAGAATATCCCCCAGCCCCACTCTGGGTTCACCCAGCAGTTGCGCCGCGGTCATGGTATCGAACAGGCCGTTGATCTGGATATCGAAATCGCGCGCGAGGCAGCGAATATCGTAATCGGCGGCGTGAAAAATCTTGCAGATGTGCGGATCGGCGAGCGGGGCTTTCAACGCGCTGAGATCGGCGCCTGCGAGGGGATCGACCAGGGCGGTTTCGGTGCCCCAGCTGAACTGGAGCAGGCACACCTTCTCTTGAAAAGAGTGCATGGAGTCGCCTTCGAGATCGACGGCAATCACCTTATGCTCACTGAGTGCGCGGCTGAGCTCTGCCACTGCGGCGGTGGTGGTTAAAAGGGGAGCTTGAGACATATTGTATGAACTTTCTGTCGGGATAAAGTGCTTACTTTATTGAGTTTGTTTATGGTGACTGCTTCTCGGGCATCTAGGGAGACACCCGCAAACAGGAAGTGCTACAGCCCCAGAACCTTGAGCACTGCCGCCATCTGCGCTTCGGTGCCGATGGAGATGCGCACCCCGTGGCGCAGGTTGGCGGCGCTGAAATAGCGCACCAGAATCTTATGTTGTTTGAGCAGAGAGTAGATGCGTTCGCCATCACCATCTGGTGGGGAGGCAAACACAAAGTTAGCCTGCGAGGGGATCACCTGGTAGCCGCCGCGCTCCAACGCCGCGCTGAAGGCGGTGCGGGTGGCGCAGATCAGCTCGACGTGCTGGCGCAGCCACGCCTGGTCCTGCAGGGCTGCCTCTGCGGCTATCAGGGCGAGGCGATCGAGATGGTAGTGATCGCGTATTTTATCCAGCGCGGCTACCACCTGCGGATGTGCCACCGCCAGCCCCAAGCGCATGCCCGCGAGGGCATAGCTTTTAGAGAAGGTGCGCGTAACCACCAGATTGGGGTGCGCGCGCACCATGTCGATGGCGCTGGTGGCGGCAAAATCGGCATACGCTTCATCCACCACCAACATGCCGCTGCAGCGCGTGGCCAGGTCCGCTATGGCGGCGCGGCTGAAGGAAAATCCCAGGGGGGCGTTGGGGCTGGTGAGGAAAAAGATTTTCCCGCTGTAGCGGGGAGGGAAACCGGCCAGATCAAGGTTGGCATCCAGCCGAAAAGGGCGTGAAGTCGCCCCCTGAATCTCCACCAGGGTGGCATAGTAGGTGTACGAGGGCTCGACAAACGCCACTTCATCGCCGGGATCGGCAAAGGCGCGTATCAGGTTGTTGAGCAGTTCATCGGAACCGTTGGCCATAATCACCCACTCAGGGGGATAACCATAGAGCTCGGCGGCAATCGCGCGTGCGCGCACGCTGCCAGCATCGGGGTAGAGGCGCAGCTTAGCACCTGCGTGCGCCAATTCGGCGCTTATCGCCCTGGCCACCTGCGGCGAAGGGGGGTACGGATTTTCGTTGGTGTTGAGTTTGATCCACTCATGCGCATTGGGCGGCTGCAACCCCGGGACATATCCAGCCATAGCGGCGATATTGGGGCGCAACGGTAATTTGGGTTCAGACATCAGGTTTGTTCCTTTTTGCGTTTTTACGGCGGTGGGCTGCCCCCACGTCGGGTGATTCAGCGGTGGATACGCCGGTGAAGGGTGGCTTGCGCCGCTTGGTTCAAAGGGAGAATTTAAGACAAGATGGAGGGCAAAGTCAAAGTTTAAGTATAAAACAAGGTGTGGGCAAGGTGTGGAGCGGGAGGCTCAGTCATGTGGGGGCTACGGGGAAGATTGCAACAGAGGCAGTGATCCGCTGCTTATGCATTCCCACGCGGGAGCGTGGGAACGAGCGGTAAAATCAACCACGGCGATACGCAAAGGTAGGGGCGAAAAATCTTTCGCCCTTACGGCTCAGCTGGAATCATTCTGGATATTTCCCGTCGCAGGTTGGGTAAATCCTGCACGGCTGTACTCCAGACTGCGGCTATATCAACGCCAAAATAATTATGAATCAGTACGTCGCGCATGCCGGCCATGTTTTTCCAGGGTACTTGCGGATAAGTGTCGCGGATCTCTTGCGAGACATTTTTAGTGGCTTCGCCAATGATTTCAAGCTGACGGATAACTGCATCCTGCCGCATTCTGTCGGTTCTGAAGGAGGAAAGATCGGTGTTGTGTACATACTCGGCGATCTGCTGCATCGCCTCCAGGATGTGACGTAAGTAAATAATATCGTCATGTTTTTTCATTGATATACGATTTTCAATTCTGTTCTGATTCGATCAAGCAAATGACGGCTTATGGCCGCTTCGGTGAGCAAATCAACTTCGATACCCAATGCCTCAGATATTTCGCGTCTGATTTGTATGAGAGTGAGAAGACTTTTCTGTTCGGAAAAATCCACCAGCAGGTCAAGATCGCTGTCCTTTGTAGCATCACCCCTGGCGTATGAACCGAAAATCCCTATTTTTGAAGCCCCGTGCTGTTTAAGTATGGGGATCAGTTTATTTTCTAACGCTTCAGTCTGCATACGCTCGCTCCAGTATGGATTGTGCCTGATGGTTCTTGCGTAAATTGTAGCATGCATTACGAGGGATTGCCACGGGTGGAATGCGGGCGCAAGAGCACGCCTCCTCCGCATTTCACCCAATCCTTTTGGTGCGTAGCCAAAGTCTGGATGCGGTAATCGGGCATGCATTCCCACGCGGGAGCGTGGGAATGCGCGGTAAAATCAACCACGGCGGCACGCATATGTAGGGGCACGGCGTGCCGTGCCCTTGGTTGTGGTTTCGATTATCCGTGCGTTGCGGTGCAAATGCGGGCGCACACACCGGTGCGCCCCGGAGGTGGGACGTTCAGTAACGCTCCAGTACCTGGTATCCGGTGGTGCGGCGCACGGGGGTGAACCCGGCGCTGCGGATCAGGTGGATGATTTCGGCCTGCGACATACGAAACGATACCCCGGCGGCGGCAACGACGTTCTCTTCGAGCATGGTGCCGCCCATGTCGTTGGCACCGAAACGCAGCGCGACCTGGGCCATTCTTGCCCCCTGGGTAACCCAGCTGGCCTGAATATTGGGGATATTATCGAGCACCAGGCGCGACAGAGCCACCACGCGCAGATAGTCGGTGCCGGTGGCGCCGGCGCGGATTTCGCGCCCGAGTTCGGTGTTGTCGGGCTGGTAGCTCCAGCTGATAAAGGCGGTGAAGCCGCCGCTGCGGGCCTGAATCTCGCGCACCCGCAGGAGGTGTTCAATCAGTTGCTCTGGAGTTTCACCGCAGCCGAACATCAGGGTGGCGGTGGTTTTCATCCCCAGGGAGTGGGCGACCTCCATCACTTCGGCCCACTTGCGCCAACCGATTTTATTCGGCGAAATGTGGCTGCGCACCGCGTCCACCAGCACCTCGGCCCCACCGCCGGGGATCGATTCGAGCCCGGCAGCCTGAAGGCGCTGGATACACTCGCGCAGGCCAAGCCCCGCGTGGGCGGCCAGGTGCACCACCTCCGCCGGAGAGAGGGAGTGAATCTGGACTGAGGGGAAGCGCTGGCGCAGGTGGGTAAACAGCTCTTCAAACCAGCTTAAGGAGAGCTCGGGGTGGATGCCCCCCTGCATCAACAGCTGGGTACCGCCACATTCCACCAGCTCCTCCACCTTGGCGCAGATTTCATCGGTGCTGAGGACATAACCCTGTGGATCGGAGATGTCGCGATAAAAGGCGCAGAAGCGGCACTGGCAGCTGCAGATATTGGTGTAGTTGACGTTGCGATCCACCACAAAACTAACTTCGCCCTCGGGATGGAGGGCAACACGGCGCGCTGCGGCCATCCGCCCGAGGGTGAGCAGGGGTGCCTCGTGATACAGATAGAGGGCCTGTTCTCTGGTCAGGGGGATCCCTTGCGCTAGGGCGACCTGGATAGCATCAAGGGCAGAAGCGGATTGAGTCATCTCTTCCATAGGCATTTCTTTAGTATACCTGCAAATCCTGATAGAGGGTGTCGCGCTCCACCGGGGTACGCCCGGCGCTACGAATCTGGCGGATAATCTCCTCCTTCCCCAGCGCCTGGGGGGAGTCCGCGCCGGCGTCGTGGCCGATTTTCTCCTCCACCACAGTGCCATCAAGATCGTTGACCCCGAAGTGGAGCGCCACCTGGGATATTTTGAGCCCGAGCATTACCCAATATGCCTTGATATGCTGGAAATTATCCAGATAGATGCGGCTGATGGCGAGGGTTTTGAGGCAATCGATCCCATCGGGGCCGTGCTCCACCTTGATATTGGAGTTTTGCGTCTGAAACGCGAGGGGGATAAAGGCCTGAAAGCCGCCACTGCGATCCTGCAGGGCGCGCAATTTACATAGATGATCGACGCGGTGGCTGTAGTTCTCGATATGTCCGAACAGCATGGTGGCATTGCTTTTAAGTCCGGCGGCGTGAATCTTTTCGGTCACTTCGAGCCAGCGCGCGGCGGAGATCTTCTCCGGGCAGATCTGCTGGCGGATTTCGGGCGCGAAGATCTCCGCGCCGCCACCGGGGGTGGAGTCGAGGCCGAGGCGCATCAGTTCGCGGATCACCTCTTCCACCTCCAGGCCACTGATGCGGGAAAAATAGTCGATCTCCACGGCGGTAAAGGCCTTGATTTTAATGGCGGGGTTGTTAGCCTTGATGGTGGCCAGCAGGCGCAGGTAGAACTCAAACGGCAGCTCAGGATGTAACCCCCCCACCATGTGGAGTTCGGTGGCGCCGGCGGCGCTGGCCGCGGCTGCCTTCTCCAGCACCTGACTCAAATTATAGGTATAGGCGCCGGGGTCGCTGCCATCTTTACAGAAAGCGCAGAAACGGCAGTGGTTTACACACACATTGGTGTAGTTGATATGCCGATTGACGTTGAAAAACACCCTGGTGCCATTTTTTTTGCGATTCGCCAGATCCGCCAGGTCTCCGATGGCAAGCAGGTCATCCGCTTCAAACAGCTGCAGCGCTTCGGCATCGGTGATGCGTTGTCCCTGTTCTATTTTGGCGCGAAGAGTGGCAAAAAATGTATTCATATTATTCATACCTATCCATATAAATTTGGCAGTGGCTCTTTTTATGCCAGCGTATCGGTGTTGTGCCCAAGGGCGGAAGATTCGCCCCAGCGCTGCAGAAGGTTATGCTCAAGCTGGAGTTGATCGAGGATGCGCCCGGCGACAAAGTTGATCAGATCCTGCAGCGATTGCGCCCCCATGTAAAAGGCGGGCATCGCCGGGAGGATCACCGCCCCGGTTTCGCTCAAAGTGAGCAGATTGCGCAGATGGATGCTGTGCAGCGGAGTTTCGCGCGGGACCAGAATCAACGGGCGCCGCTCTTTCAACATCACATCGGCGGCGCGCTCGATCAGGCTGGTGCTCACTCCGGCGGCCAGCCGCCCCACTATCCCCATGGAGGCGGGGACGATCACCATGGCGGCGCAGGGAGCGGAACCGCTGGCTACCGGGGCCATAAAGTCGTGTTCGGCGTAACAGCTCAGCTGCCCGGCGCTCAGGCGGTAATATGTTTCGAGCTCGCGCTGCTGCACTGCCGGATCATCGGGCCAGCTTAATTTCCCCTGCGCACTGAGTTCCTGCTCGAGGCGCAGCACCTGGCGCCCGGCGCCAGAGGTCAGGAGAGAAACCCGACAGCCGCAGCCAAGCAGCTGTTCCAGCACAGTGAGGGCATAGCGGGCGCCGGAAGCACCGCAAATAGCGAGGGCGATGTGGCGCGCCCTGTTTTCTTCCACCCTTGAGTTCATCCCAGCACCAGTACATCGGCGAGGACAAAGAGGAACAGGATAATGCTGATATAGCCGTTCATGGTGAAGAATGCGGCGTCAAGGCGGCTCAGATCGTCGGGCCGGACCAGATAGTGTTCATACATCAGCAGGGCGGCCACCACGGCGACGCCGACAAGATAAATCCACCCGAGTCCGGCGCTGAGCCACACCAGCAGCAAGAGCAGCACCATCCCGGCGTGGAGCCAGCGCACCAGGATACACGATTTTGGCGCCCCGAGGCGAACCGGAATGGAATACAGCCCATACTCGCGGTCGAAGTCGAGATCCTGCAGGGAGTAGAAGATGTCGAAGCCCGCCACCCACAGCAGCACTGCAAGGCCAAGGAGAACCACGGAGATGTGAATATCGCCGCGCAGCGCGATCCACGCGCCGATGGGCGCCGCCGCCAGGCACAAGCCCAGAATGAGGTGGGCGTAGACGGTAAAGCGCTTGGCGTAGGCATACAATACCAGCAGGAACAGCACCACAAACGACAGGTAGAAGCACAGGGGGTTGAGCATCCAGGCCGCGAGCTCAAACACCAGGATGGCGACCAGGACAAAGATCCATGCTTCAAGCATAGACACCAGCCCCGCGGGGATGTGCCGCGTTTCGGTGCGGGGATTCTCGGCATCGATGCGTGCATCGATAATACGGTTGAGCCCCATGGCGGCAGAACGCGCCCCCACCATGGCGACACAGATCCACAACAATTGTGCCAGGGTCGGCACCTGTTTGCTCGCCGCAGCGGCGAGCACCACGCCGATGAGGGCGAAAGGGAACGCAAATACGGTATGCGAAAACTTAATCATCTCCAGCAGAGCCTTGAGCTTGACTCCAACACGCTGTGGCAGCGTGGGCTGGGTAATACCTGCAGACATATCTATGGATTCCTTTCCCTACCAAGGTCTCAAAACACCAAGGTACCAAGGCTAATGGCGCCGTTGTTTGCCCTTGTGGTTGGCGCCTGTATGTACACATGGCAGTGCGAATTTATACACCCTCACCCCGTGTAGAATCAAGTTCTTTGCCCGGCAGGGGCAAAACGCGGGGGAAATGGAGACTTTTCTGGAGGGGGCTAATTATCCTTTGAAAAAAAATAATACAGTGTTATATTTACGCACAATTAAGGAGGCGCTATGTTTTTCATCCTGTTTCTGACCTTGGTTTTGAGTCTGTTCTGGTTGTTGCTGTCGTGGCAGTTCACCCCGTTTGTGCTTGGCTGCGGAGTCGCTTCCATCGCGCTGACCCTGTATCTGGCCCAACGTATGCGGGTGGTAGATGCTGAATCTCAGCCCCTGAACCTTTCGCCACGCATTGTGGGGTACTGGCTCTGGCTGGCCAAGGAGGTGGCGCTGTCCAACTGGGATGTGACGCGCCATATCTGGAGCAGAAAAATGCACATCAACCCCAGAGTTATCCGGGTAAAGACGCCTATGAAAACACCGTTTGGGTTGATGCTGTACGCAAACTCCATAACCCTCACCCCCGGCACGGTGTGCATCGATATCGAAGATGGACTGGTGACCGCACACGCCCTCACCGACGTGGCCGCTGCGGGCCTTGAGTCCGGGGAGATGGGGGAACGGATCCGCAGGTTGGGGCTATGAACGGCATGCTTGAACTTATGCACAGTGTGTACGCTGGTGCCAGTCTTGCGCTGCTGGCGGTGATGGGGAGTACCCTGGTGCGCGCCATCCTGGGACCGAGCGCGTTCGACCGGGTGTTGGCGGCCAACATGTTCGGCACCAAGACCGTGCTGCTGCTCTCGCTGCTGGGATTTTTGAGTGGACGTCCCGATTTCCTCGATATTGCGCTGGTTTACGCGCTGGTAAACTTTTTGAGCACCATCGCGGTGCTGCGCTTTTTTGAGGGGCGGACCCAGCCACTTGCGCCGGATACAATCCCTGCTTCAGACCGTTCCGCGCACATTTCACCCACGGAGGAGTAGATGGAGACATTTCTTGCCTGGGCTTCAACCCTGTGCATCAGTATTGGGGTGTTTTTAGGGATTACCGGAGCGGTGGGAATTTTTCGCCTGCCGAACTTCTTTACCCGTCTGCACGCCGCCAGTGTCACCGACTCGGGGTGTGCGTTTTTGCTGTTGTTCGGCCTGATGCTGCAATCCGGCTTCACCGTCCCTACCATTAAGCTGTGTTTTATTCTGGTTTTCTTTTTGATCAGCAGCCCGACCGCCGCCCATGCCCTGAGCAAGACGGCGCTGAGAAGTGGCGCACAGCCGACCCCTTCCCCACGTGAGGACCGCTGATGGAACTGATTATCGACATCACGCTGCTGACGTTTCTGGGACTGACGGCCCTGGCGATCAACCGGATCGACAAGCTATTCTGCGTCATCATGCTCTCAGGTATTTACAGCCTGTTGTGCGCGTCGCTGTTTGTCACCATGGACGCGGTAGATGTGGCCTTTACCGAGGCTGCGGTGGGTACCGGGATAGCCACGGTTCTACTCCTGAGCACCATCGGCGCGACCGAAACCGAGCAGCGCAGCGCCCCTCGTCGCCCCCTGTTTGCGCTGCTGGTGGTATGTGCCACGGGGGCCATTCTGGTGTATGGCACCATGGATATGCCCGCCTTCGGCGATCCCAACGCCCCTATTCACCAACATGTGGCGCCGCGCTATGTGCAGCAGTCGCAGCAGGAGGTAGGCTCCGACAACATCGTCACTTCGATTCTGTCAAGCTATCGTGGCTTCGATACTCTGGGGGAGACGGTGGTTATCTTCACTGCCGGGCTGAGCGTGGTGGGGCTTATCGGCTTCAGAGGGATGCAGAAATTCGGTGACCGGCAGCGTGCCGCCGGGATAACCCGGGATGAGATGGAACAACATCTGGTGTTGCGCATTGTGATCAAGATGTTCATCCCGCTGATTCTGCTGTTTGCCCTGTATGTGCAGTTTCATGGCGATTTCGGCCCGGGCGGCGGGTTTCAAGCCGGGGTTATTTTTGCCAGCGGCTTTATCTTCTACACCCTGATGTTCGGGCTGGATGCCGCCATGCGAGTTGTGTCACCGCGCACCCTGAGCTACATCGCGGCGCTGGGGGTGTTGCTGTATGGCGGGGTCGGAATCGCAACCATGCTTATGGGGGGAAATTACCTTGACTACGATGTCCTGCGCCACGACCCCCTGCACGGGCAGCATCTGGGAATTTTTCTGATAGAACTCGGGGTCGGTACCACCGTGTTCTCCGTGATGGTGCTGATCTTCTTTGCGTTCAGCTCCAGGAAGGGGTTGCGGCAGTGACCAGAAAGGGGCGGCGCCGGTGAATATAGGAGCGCATTACAATTACTGGGTGGCTATTTTTCTGATGATGACTGGATTCTATGTCGTGATCACCCACGGAAATCTGATCAAAAAGCTGATCGGACTGAACTTGTTTACCACCTCGGTATTCATCCTCTACATCTCACTGGCGAAGGTGAGAGGGGGGACCGCCCCCATCATCGCGCCGGGAATCGAGGTGTACTCCAATCCGTTACCCCATGTTCTCATTCTCACCGCTATCGTGGTGGGGGTGGCAACTACGGCGGTGGGACTGGCGCTGGCGCTGTTGATCTATGATCGCTACGGCACCCTTGAAGAGGAGGAAATACGCCTGAAGGATGACTCGCTATGAACCATCTGCCTGCCATTCAGGTCATTATCCCGCTGTTATGCGCCCCGTTGTGTCTGCTGCTACGCTGGCGCACCGGCGCATGGCTGATCGCCACCATTGCGACTTGGGCCACCTTCGGCGTCAGCCTCGTACTGGCGCGCACCGTTGTCCTTAACGGCGCCATAACCTACGCCATGGGGGGCTGGCCTGCGCCGTGGGGAATCAGCTATCATGTCGACACCCTGAGCGCTTTCCTTGTCCTCATTGTGAGCGGCGTCGGCGCTTTGACCCTGGCGTTTGCGTATAAAAGTGTGCAGCGCGAAATCCGTCCGGAGAGTCTGCGCGCGTTCTATGCCCTGCTGCTGATCTGCCTGGCCGGGTTGCTGGGGATCGTCCTGACAGGTGACGCCTTTAACATATATGTGTTCCTTGAAATCTCCTCCCTGTCGGCGTATGCCCTCATCGGCATGGGGCAGCGGCGGCGCGCGCTGCGTGCGGCTTTTCAATACCTTATAATGGGCACCATCGGGGCGACCTTCATCCTCATCGGAATTGGCCTGCTCTACAGCCTCACCGGTACCCTGAACATCCAGGACTTAGCAGCACGGGTCGAGATGATTCCAGCTTCGACGTATGGAAACCATACCCTGATCACGGCATTTGCGTTTTTAACGGTGGGTCTCAGCCTGAAGCTCGCCCTGTTTCCGCTCCATCTATGGCTCCCCAATGCCTACACCTACGCCCCTTCGGTAGTCACCATTTTTCTGGCGGCGACCGCAACCAAGGTCGCTGTATACATGCTGCTGCGCTTCTCGTTCTGCATCCTGGGGCAGCGTTTTGTGTTTGAGCAGCTCACCCTGGGCAACATCCTGCTGCTCCCCTCTCTGGCGGCAATTCTGGTAGCCTCACTGGTGGCAATCTTTCAGTACGACATCAAACGGATGCTGGCCTATTCCAGTATCGCCCAGATCGGCTACATGACCCTGGGCATCAGCTTGAACTCCCATGCGGGGCTGAGCGCCGGGATCCTCCACATGTTCAACCATGCTCTGATGAAGGGGGCGCTGTTCATGGCAATGGGGGCGGTAGCCTATCGCACCGGCTCGGTCTATCTGAGTGATTTTCGTGGCCTCGGGCGGCGCATGCCCTGGACCATGGCGGCATTTGTCCTCGGAGGGATGAGCCTGATGGGGGTGCCCCTCACTGCCGGCTTCATCAGTAAATGGATTTTGCTGCAGGCGACGCTGGAGGCGGGATGGTGGCCGGTGACCGCCATCATCTTGCTGGGATCACTGCTGGCGGTGATCTACATCTGGCGGGTGGTGGAGACTGCGTATTTCAACCCGCGCCACGAAATCGAACACGGCACCGAAGAGGCACCGTTGAGTATGTTGCTGCCCATGTGGGTTCTGGTCGGGGCCAATGTCTATTTCGGCATCGACACCTCGATTCCGTTGCAGATGGCGCAGCGCGCCGCAACCATTCTGATGAGCGGAGGAACCTTATGACTCCCGTGGTTCTGATGCAGCTGTGTATTCTGATCCCACTGGTTGGCGCGGTACTGATCGGGCTGAGTTCGCGCGCACCCAATATCCGTGAGGGGGTAACCCTGATGAGTGCGGCATTGCTGCTGGGTGCAGTGGCCGGGCTGTACCTCGACCCAGCCGCACTGAGCAGCGCGGCGGTGGTTGTGGCTGAACCCATCGCCGGAGCCGCCATCAAGCTGAAGCTCGAACCCCTGGGGCTGTTGTTTGCCGGAATCGCAAGTTTGCTGTGGCTGATCACTTCGGTGTACACCATCGGCTATATGCGCAGCAATGACGAGGAACACCAGACCAGGCTCTATATCTGTTTTGCCATCGCTCTGGCCAGCACCATGGGGATTGCGCTGGCAGGGAATCTGCTGACGCTGTTCATCTTCTACGAAGCCCTCACCCTCTCCACCTATCCATTGGTGGCGCACAAGGAGGATGAAGATGCCCTTTACGGGGGGCGCTTTTACCTGGGGATCCTCATGTCCACTTCGGTGGGGCTGCTGTTGCCCGCGATTGTGTGGGTCTGGCATGTCAGCTCTACCACCGATTTTGTCCTCGGCGGCATCCTTCCTACGGATATGGGGACGAGCAGTGTGTGGTTTCTGCTGTTTCTGTTTGCTTTTGGCATCGGCAAGGCGGCCCTGATGCCGATCCACCGCTGGTTACCCGAGGCGATGGTGGCGCCAACCCCGGTAAGCGCCCTGCTCCACGCTGTGGCGGTGGTCAAGGCTGGAGTATTCTGCATGGTCAAGGTGATCCTGTATATCTTCGGCACCGAAATCCTCCTTGAGTCGGGCGCAAACATGCTCCTGCTGGTGCTGGCATCGGTCACTATTGTGGTGGCGTCCCTCTTTGCTTTGCAGCAGGACAACCTGAAACGGCGCCTGGCGTACTCCACCGTGAGTCAGCTTTCGTACATCACCCTGGCCAGCGCCATCCTCACGCCGCTGTCTACTACAGCGGCGCTGGTGCACATAGTGGCGCATGCATTCGGGAAGATAACCCTGTTCTTCGGAGCCGGAGCCATCTACACCGCCGCGCACAAGACCAGGGTGAGTGAATTGAACGGCATCGGCAGGCGCATGCCGATAACCATGGGGGCCTTCGCCATTGCGACCCTGTCGATGATCGGAGTACCCCCTGCGGGGGGGTTTATCTCAAAATGGTACCTGCTCCAAGGGATCTCCGCGGCGGGGTACTGGGTCTTGCTGCTGGTGCTGCTGGGCAGCACTCTGTTGAATTGCGCCTACTTTATCCCCATTGTGTACGCAGCTTTCTTCCGGGCGGAAACCTACACCCCGGAACATACACCGGATCAGGTGCACGGTGAGGCCCCCTGGATGATGGTGGCGGCGCTGAGCATCACGGCGCTCCTGTCGCTGCTGCTGTTCTTCTCCCCGCAGATACCGCTGCACCTGGCACAGCAGCTACAAGGAGGTGGATAGATGCGTGACCATTTCGGCTTTAGAAAAGGCTCCGACACCAGCCTCCGGCTTCTTTGGGTTGCCTTGGCAGCGTTGCTGGTGGGCGCGGATATTATATGGACGCCACACTCTCCCGTCTCCTATCTGCCCCAGATCGGAATCTATCTTTTGGTAACCCTTGGTGGTACGGGAGCGGTGCTGGGCGTAACCCTGCTTCTCAAACGGGTGTTGTGCCGGAGGGAGGATTACTATGTTGAGCGCTGAGGTGTTGTATATCCCGGGAGTGGTGCTGATTGCGACGGGAATACTGCTCGGCTTCTTCCCTGCCTGGCTGCGGCGCAGCTGCATTATCGCCCTCCCCCCGGTGCTCCTGCTGCATATGTGGACCTTTGCGGGGGGAGATATCCAGGCGAGCTGGCTGGGCTACCACCTCACCCTCCTGCATATGAGCAGCACCGGGCTGCTGTTTGCCAGTGTCTTCATGGTTGCGCTGTGGGCCGGCAGTCTGTTCGCCCTGCAGGATGGATCCCCGCTGGAGCTCGGTGCGGCATTTATCTATGCTGGTGGCGCTATCGGCATCTGCCTGTGCGCTGACTGGATAACCTTGTTTTGTTACTGGGAACTGATGGCGCTATCTTCCACCCTGATTGTATGGTGCGGGAGGCAACGGGATTCATGGCGGGCGGGGCTGCGCTATCTGCTGATTCATCTGGCGGGGGGAGTGGCGCTACTGGCAGGTATCGGTGCTCTGGCTGCGGGAGGGGGGAGCCTGGAGCTCGGAGCCCTGCAGCCCGGGGGATATGCCTACTGGCTGATTCTGGCGGGCATCCTGCTCAATGCGGGCGCGCCGCCGTTTTCATTCTGGATCGCGGACGCCTATCCGCAGGCCAGCCCTTCAGGGATGGTCTTTCTCTCCGCCTTTACCACCAAAACCGCTGTTTTCGTCCTGATAACCGCCTTTGCCGGTGAGGCTGTCCTCATCCCCCTCGGGATATACATGGCATTCTACGGCATTATCTACGCCTTGCTGGAGCAGGATGTGCGCCGCATTCTGGCCTACAGTATCGTCAACCAGGTGGGGTTCATGCTCGTCGCGGTCGGCGTTGGCACCCCGGATACCCTGAACGGGGCGCAGGCGCATGCGGTTGCGCACATCCTGTATAAGATGGTGCTCCTCATGGGGGCGGGGGTAATTATGCGCTCTTTGGGAACTACCAAAGCGCGGGAGCTGGGGGGACAGCTGTGGCGCCAGATGCCGTGGACTACGGCCTGCATCCTGGTGGGAGCCGCCGCGAGCATGGGGGTCCCCTTTACGTCAAGCTTTGTTACCAAATCGGTGGTGCTGTCCGGCCTTGCCGATGCGGATATGGGTTTTATCTGGGTGCTGATGCTGGTGTGCTCTGCGGCGGTAGTGTTCAATGCCGGAGGGCGCTTCCCGTGGCTGACCCTGTTTGCGCCCGTAACGGCTGCAACCCCAGAAGCAGAAGCGCCGGAGGTCACCGACCCCAAGGGACTTGCATTCACTGCGATGCTCGCAGGGGCGTTGCTATGTCTGGGAATTGGCTGGATGCCTGCAACCTTATATTCAGCGCTTCCCCACCCCGCCACCTATCATCCGTATACCTTTAGCCATATCCTGGAACAAGTGCAGATACTCGCAGCAGCGGGTGCGCTGTTCTGGGTTACACGCAAGGTCTTTTATCCCGCTGCAACCATCACCCTGGATACGGATTGGTTTTTGCGCGTAGCCGCGCTGCGCGGATGGCAGAATTTCAGCGCCGCCATTGCGGCTACATATGCCAGAGTAATCGAGCTAATGACAAGTTCACGGATGCGCAGCTACATGCTGATCTTCATCCTGCATGGGCCCCGTGGCATTCTGGCGCGCTCGTGGTATACAGGCAGCATCGCCCTGTGGGTCGCAGTGATGTTGGCCAGCTACACTATTCTTTACAACCTCAACGCTATTCCGGGGTTAAATGTGCTGCAGCACCTGTTTGGCAGATAATTCAGGTGCATGCCGCCGTCGCGCTAGATTGAATACAACACAGCCGCTGAACACCATCAAAGATGGGTAGCGGCTGTGAGTTTACCTTGCTGCTGTGAAAGGCAGTGGCTGGATAGCACGAGAATGAACCGTGCCGGCATGCTGGGGACAGGCCTTAATACTTGAGGATTACCCGGTCCAGAGTGCGCTTGGGCAGATGGTAATTGCCCTGATCATCATGCCAGCCATATGCGTCCTTGCCCGGCCCCTGCTCCTCAATGATAATCTTCTCGCCAGGTTTGCCAATTGCGACCACCAGAAGGATTTCGTAGCGCGTCGGCAAATCGAGGGCCTCGCGCAACTTGCGGCGCTGAATTTTGGCTACGATACATCCACCTAACCCCGCCTGAGTTGCGCCGAGCAGAATCGACTGTGCGGCAATACCCTGATCTGCTACATAGCTGCTACAGATAGTCTTATCCCCGAGGATGATGATATAACCGGTGGGCTTAACTCCTTTGATCGGGCCACCCCAACCACGCAGATACCCTTGCCACGACAGGGTTTCAAAAATCTCTTCATTGCGTGCAGGATCACTAGAAATTATGTAACGCAGCGGCTGCTGATTCAGGTTGCTGGTGGAGGGAGCAAGGCGCGCAAGATCCACCAGCTCCAAAAGGGTTTCCTCTGAAATTTTTTCCGCTTCTACAAAATAGTGATAGTTTCTGGTTTTCTCTATCAACTCTTTAAAATTGCACTCACCTATTCCTGCCATACCAATCACCCTTCTAGTCAGCTCTTTAATGTTCCAGCTATCTGTCTTTTCAACAGCTGTATTAACGTCTCTCTGTGGCCGGTTGGCTGACACACAACCGGCTAAGCATAGCGTCAGACTAATAGCCGAGAAATCTTTGTCCCAAAATCATAACAATAAAATAGTGTTTGTTTTTACAAAAAACAAGAGTTATTTGCAAATTCAACAGCCTTATCCTGTTAGTATAACCTCACTAAGCAGCTTATCCAAACACGGAATTCTCATTTCAGTCAACGTTGGGCTCTTCCTCTGACGTGACGCTGGGATGTCCAAGTAATTACACTACTCCTGAACTAACCCTGAATAGATATACAGTATCTCGGGGTGGCGCACAGCACCTGCGCTCCTTAATATATTAACCATAGCATACGCAGGCAGCATAACACGATACTTTTTGCACCAGAGTTCTTTTTTATTTCATGGTATTTTAAAACACCGTTACACAATCCTGAACATCCCCCATTGGGGGCGCAAGATGGTGCCCATAAATACCTCATCCGAACAACTCCCGCTAAAGTCGCTCTAAAAGGTTAAAATGGCACTACCACCTTTTTCTTTCCGCTGAAGCGCCAGCTTACTCCATCCAACAGACGCAAGTCATGCCGCACAGCGCTGTAACAAGATAGCTCCTGGTTCATACAGTGCCAGTAGATGTGGCTAAAGTCTGTACAGTCTGTAGCCTCATCCACCAGAATCAGTGTATGGCAGCGTCCCAAAAGGGGATGCTGCAATATGGTGTTGCGCCAGCGTTCCCATTCAGGCTCAGATTGCGGAGCCGATACCTGGACAATTAATACCGGCAAATGGGATGTTTCTGGCGGACACCCCAGCGTCAGGATAAAGGGGAATTCCCGTCGCATTAATATCGCTAGCAGCTTCCACACCTGGGCGCCCAGCAGGGCACTCTCGGTAGGGGGTGGCCCCACCACAGTGACTGGAACGATAGCGTCAGGGCGCATGTGGATATGCTCAAGCTGAATTATGGGGCAGAGGACGGAGTTGGTATAAAACCCCGTGTGGTTGGCATAGCTCCCCTCGGGCAGAAGTTCAGCCGGCTCTACGTACCCTTGCAAAAGGACCTCAGCCCCCTGAGGCAGTGGTAGTCCCGCCTCATTCAAGCCTATCCGCTGACGCTGAGCGCGAATAAATCCCCAAAAAGATAATTCAGACCCGGACGCGGGCAACGGAAACAACGACGCGAAGGTCAACGCCGGATCGACTCCCAACGCTATACTTACGGGCATCTTCTCTGCGCGAGTGGCGTAACCTTGCCACACTGCGTGCGCCCTGGATCCGGCACGCCAATTTACTGTCAGGGCGCGGGGCCCCACGACACTCAGACGATAGATACCGGCATTTATTTCTGCATCACCCCATGCACGAGAAAAAAGGGTCGCCAGAGAAAAATATGGACGCGAATCACCCTCCCAATAACGTACTTGAGGCAATTCATACAGGCTGTCAAGCGCGGTATAGATGGTCGAGTCAGCGCTTGGTGGCTGGGCTACCGCTGCATAATCTGTGCGAATATAAGCACAGAAATCATCCCAAGTGCAAACATGTGCAGGTAGAGCATTGAGCCGCTGCGTAAGGGTTTGGCCGGCGCAACAGAGCAGTTGCTCGATTCTGGCTGTAGTTGCAAACATATTAGCAACCACAGAACAGGCTGTTCCGCTCACATGGTGGAACCACGTCAAAGTAGAGGCGTTGGAGCGCAGGCGTTGATATGCGCGTGTGCCCAGATCAATATCTGCATCTACCACAGCATGGATATGCTCTACACCATCCTGTTGGCTCTGCCGCTGTATATATTCGCGTAATTGCATAAAAAAAGCCCCGAAATACGTTCCGGGGCTCCTTTACTCTCTTGTTATTTCCAAACCGTTAAAACAGCGCCTGGCGCGCAAGAGCCATAACTGCGCCGGGAACTATCCCCAGGAAAAGCACCCCAACTACAGAGATCACCGCACATGCAGTTGCACCCAGCTTGAGCTGCACCCACTCGAACTCCTCCTCCGGTGAGCGGAAGTACATGTACACCATCACTCGCAGGTAATAATATAGTGATACCGCCGAGTTGAGGACGCCAAGAACCGCCAGCCACACATATCCAGCGTTTAAAGCCCCGGCAAAGATATAAAACTTGCCGGTAAATCCAGCGGAAGGGGGGATTCCCATAAGGGAAAACAGGCAAATGGTAAACAGTACCGCCAAGACCGGACGCTTGTAGCCAAAACCTGCGAACCCCTGCAGGGTAAGATTGTCTTCACCTACTTTACCTGCCAGGACCAGAATGGCAAAGGCCCCTATATTCATCAAGGTGTATGCCAGCATATAGAACAATACCGCTGACACCCCAACAGCATTTGAGGCAACAAGACCGACAAGAGCGTAGCCAGCATGGGCAATGGATGAATAGGCCAGCATCCGCTTGAGGTTCGTCTGTTTGAGGGCAATAAAGTTACCCACTATCATGGTCAAAACGGCGAGCACCCAGAGAAGCCCAACCCAGGAGGCATGCAGGGAACCCAGACCGATGAGAAAAACCCGCATGAAGGCGGCAAATGCTGCTGCCTTAGGCCCAGCACTCATAAATGCAGTGATGGGGGTAGGTGAACCTTCATATACATCCGGAGTCCACATATGGAAAGGAACCACCGCAATTTTAAACAGAAAACCTGTCGCCAGCAGCAGCATCCCCCCTATTAAAATGGGGTCGGCGATAAGGTGGTGATTCATCGTTAGATAATTCCCGATGTCGGCGACATTGGTAGTCCCGGTGACTCCATAGATAAGGGCTATGCCATAGAGAAGAAAGCCAGTCGAAAAAGAACCAAGGAGAAAATACTTGAGACCCGCCTCGTTGGAGCGCAACTGGCGGCGGAAAAACCCTGCGAGCACATACAGCGCGATAGACATCACCTCAAGGCCGAGGAAGATAGTCATCATGTCTGTCCCGGAAGCCATCAGCATGGCTCCAACCGTGCTGAACAGAATCAGGCTGTAGTACTCTCCGACGGGGTAGCCCTCGCGTTTGAGATACCCATCTGACATCAATATAGTCAACGCCGCTGCCAGGATAAAGATGAAGTTGAAAAACACTGCATAGTTATCCAGCGCGACCTGACCGGCAAACCCGAACTGGGGGTTGTTCCAGGCAAGATAGGATACGCACGCTGTAGCACCAAGCGCTACCAGACTGATGAATGCTGCATACGTTGTGGATCCACGTTTTACAAAGGCATTTAACAGCAGCAATGCCATGCCGAAGCAGGACAGTACCAGTGAAGGCATAATGGCGGCAAAATTTACATTCTGCATTGCCGTTTGCACCATATTTTCCATGAATTGCTCCTTAGAAGCGACTGTACTCAGTTTATACGTACGCTACCTGCGCCGATCAGAGGCGCAAAGCTGCATCACCATAAGAACCGGCGGGGCTGACTGCACCCTGTGCGCCCTGTGTACCCACCCCATAAGCGTGTGGGTACTTACCCTGCTCCATTGCATCTGTACAGACCTGCGTATATGTCTGTGCGCGGGCCTCGCCGCTAACCTGAGACAGCGCCTGATTAACTGCCGGTTCCATCTTTTCCAGAAAGGTGTTGGGATAAACGCCGATCCAGAAGATAAACACCAGCAGCGGCAACATAATACATATTTCGCGCGCAGACAGGTCTTTCAGGTTCTGATTCTTGGGGTTGTCAAGCTTCCCGAACATGAGACGTTGGTACATCCACAACATATACACGGCTGCAAGGATAACCCCTGATGTAGCAACCACTGCGAACCAGCGCAACTCGCTTTCGAAGGCGCCCAGCAGAATCATGAACTCACCGACAAACCCATTTAACCCCGGCAAGCCGATAGATGACAGGGTGACAATCATGAAAATGACGGCGAACACCGGCATCTGCTTGGACAAGCCGCCGAACTCACTGATAAGGCGGGTATGCCGGCGCTCGTAGATGAATCCAACAATGAGAAACAGTGCGCCCGTAGAGATACCGTGGTTAATCATCTGCAGGATAGCGCCACTCACCCCGATATTGTTCAATGCAAAGAGGCCGAGCATAACGAAGCCCAAGTGAGAAACAGAAGAATACGCCACCAACTTCTTCACGTCCTTCTGCATCATGGCGACCAGCGCGCCGTAGACGATGCCGATGACACTCAACGCTGCGAGCCATGGGAGAAACTGCTGCAGGGCATCGGGGAATAATGGCATCGCAAAGCGCAGATACCCGTAGGTTCCCATCTTAAGCATTACCGCTGCCAGTATTACCGATCCGGCTGTGGGGGCCTCAGTATGCGCATCAGGCAACCAGGTGTGGACCGGAAACATAGGCACCTTAATAGCGAAGCTGAAGGCGAAGGCAAGGAACAGCCATTTCTGCAATTCAGGGTGGAGGGTCAGGTTGTAAAAGTCGGTGACACTGAAGCCGTTAACCACACCACCGGTATTGATCGCGTAATAGTACAGGTAGATAATCGCCACCAGCATCAGCAAAGATCCGACGGCGGTATAGATAAAGAACTTGACGGCGGCATAAATACGATTCGAACCACCCCAGATCCCGATCATGAAATACATCGGAATCAGCATTAACTCCCAGAAAATATAGAACAGGAAGAGATCAAGGGAGATAAAAGCACCGAGCATGGCAGTCTCAAGCAATAACAGCAACGCCATGAAGCCCTTTACATTCTTATCCACCGCATGCCAGGTTGAAAGTACCGTAATCGGCAGGATAAAGGTGGTCAGAAGTACAAGCCAGAGACTTATCCCGTCAATCCCCACACTATAGTTCATCTGAAAGTAATCCCCGACACTGATCCAGGGCGCGAACTCAGTATAATGCATCGCTCCAGATGTCTTGAAAACCGGGTCAAGGGCAAGGGGAAGACTGATTATAAACGTGATCAGAGTGATGGCCAGAGTTGTGCACTTCAGCAGGCCACCTTTCGCTCCGGGAAGCATCAGGATAATCAGCATGCCCAGCAGAGGGAAGAATGTCATCAGGCTGAGAATATGTTCTGACATTAGAAATTGCTCCTTCTATATAAGATACCAGTCACAGCCGTCATCACTGAAACACGCAGATGGCAATGATTACAACTACCCCTACCACCATGCTCATAGCATAACTGTGAGTGAAGCCTGTTTGGGTGTAGCGCAACAGACCACCAGTGCCGCGAATGCAGCGAGCTACACCATTGACGATACCATCGACAATACGCGCGTCGAATATCTGCCACAGCCCCGTACCCAGACGTTTGGTCGGATTGACAAACAATGCATCATAGAGCTCATCCACATACCATTTATTAAAAACTGCACGATGAAGTCGGGTAAAGCGCGCGCAAAACCGGGCGGGTATTTCCGGATTTTTGCAGTAAAACAGCCATGCCAGTCCGATCCCTACCAGGCCCACTCCGACGGAGACCCCAATAGTGCCAAACTCAGTACTTGCTGCACCGTGCGCTGCTATACTATGCAGACTCTGGGCAGGTTCAAACACGGGCGCCAGAAACTGCTGAATATAGTTGGGGATATGCCCCACCAAATCGCCAATAACATGGGGTATGCCGATCAAGCCGCCGAAGGTGGCCAGCAACGCCAGAACCATGAGGGGGAATGTCATTGTCAGTGGTGATTCAGGGATATGGTCTTTGGCGCGCGGATCGGTTTTCTGGGGGCCGAAGAACGTCATGAACACAAGGCGGAACATATAGAACGCCGTCATTCCAGCAGCGACAGTTCCGATCAACCACAGAATCCAGTGTCCACGGGTCGAAGCGAATGCCCACCACAAGATTTCGTCCTTGGAGAAAAACGCGGAGAAAAAAGGCAGACCACAGATCGCCAAGGTTGACAAAAAGAAGGTTATGAAGGTAATGGGCATCTTCTTGCGCATTCCCCCCATGTTCCGCATATCCTGGGGATCATGACTCAGATGCGCATGGTGATACGCGTGGTGGAGACCATGGATAACAGAGCCGGAGCCGAGGAACAGGCAGGCCTTGAAAAACGCATGGGTCAAAAGATGAAAAATTCCTGCGGTAAAGGCCCCAACCCCCATCGCAAGGAACATAAACCCCAACTGCGACACCGTTGAATAGGCCAGCACGCGCTTGATGTCGTTCTGCGCAAACCCGATAGTAGCAGCAAAAATAGCAGTTGCCGCCCCGACAATCGCGATCACCAGCATCGTATCCGGTGCCATGGCAAACAGGCCATTCATGCGCGCGATCATATATACACCGGCAGTGACCATGGTAGCGGCATGAATAAGAGCAGAAACCGGTGTCGGCCCCTCCATGGCGTCTGGCAACCAGGTGTACAGGGGGATCTGCGCCGATTTGCCGGTGGCACCAAGGAAGAAGCACAAGGTGATAATGGTGACAATTATACCGCCATTTTCAAGGGTACCGGCGTTAGCAGCAATTTCGGTGAAATTGATGGTCCAGACCCCGTTTTGGCCGAGGGACCAGAACAGCAAGAACAGGCCGAGCAGAAAGCCGAAATCACCCACACGATTGACGATAAAGGCTTTCTTGCCTGCGTCGCTGGCACTCTTCTTCTCGTAGTAATACCCGATTAACAGATAAGAGCACAGCCCAACCCCTTCCCAGCCTACAAACATCACCAGTGCGTTATTGCCCAGCACCAGCATCAGCATCGCAAAGGTAAACAAGTTCATATAGGCAAAGAAGCGGGAATAGCCATCTTCGCCGTGCATATAGCCGATGGAGTACAGGTGGATCAGGGTAGATAATCCAGTCACATTCAGAATCATCAGCGCTGAAAGTGGATCCAACAAGAATCCCCAGTCGATCTGAAGAGGACCGATACTGATCCAGCTGGCTACAATATTTTCATGTGTTTTTACCTCATCTCCGAGCAGACGCACAAAGTACATGCACGCGACCACAAAGGAGGCAAACACAGCCAGGGTACCAATGGTACCGATTACCTTTTCATTCTTGATTTTCCTGCCCAGCAGCCCGTTTATCAGAAAGCCCAGAAGGGGGAAAAACGGTATGAGCCATAAATTGTCGTACATCTATATCTCCTCTTGACGGACCCTTTAGCAACCAATCCTGTGTGTGTTAGAGTTTCAGCAGGCTGAAATCTTCAACATCAATGGACTCTCTATTGCGATAGAATGTAATCATCAGCGCCAGGCCGACAGCGGCTTCGGCGGCTGCTACCGTCATGATGAAGAACACAAAAATCTGACCATCCATGTTCCCCAGATAACTCGAAAGTGCAATAAACGTCAGGTTGACTGCGTTTAGCATCAACTCAATACACATAAACACGACAATGGCATTACGGCGTGTCAACACGCCAATGGTGCCAAGACTGAACAGAATGGCACTTAAAACCATATAGTGGTAAACAGAAACTATCATGCTTGCCCCCTTACCTTCTTAAACTTCCCGTTTGGCCAGAACGACCGCTCCGACAATGGCCACCAGCAACAGAATCGATGCGATCTCAAACGGCAGGAGAAAGTCGGTGAACAGCGACTGACCAATCAGCTCTGTATGCCCGACAGCTTCAACCTGCGCTGCATCAATAGGTCCCTTTACCACGCTAACAGAGCCCTTTTTCAACAGAATCAAGACCTGAAACAGCATCAAGCCACTGGCCACTACGGCACCAGTAACCGCGTGCCGAGAACGAACGGCCACAGCAGAGCCGAGGTTAAGCAACATTATCACGAAGACTATCAGCACCATGATTGCGCCTGCGTACACCATGATCTGTATTGCAGCCATGAAAGGCGCATGCAAAGTGACGTAGAATATGGCCAGACAGAAAAATGTCATGACCAGAGATATGGCACTATTGACAGGATTTCGACAGGTCACTACCAGCAGTCCCGAAATCACGGCGACTAATGCTACAACATAAAAAAACAGCTGCTGCAGAATTTCCATTGAAGTGGCTCCTATTTCGTTTATTTAAGCAAACGCTCTTTGGTGTAGGTGAAATCCTCACGCCTGAGATTCGCCAATTCGTACACGCCTGTCATCTCGATGGCCTCGACCGGACAAGCTTCAACGCAGTAGCCGCAGAATATGCAGCGCAACAGATCTATCTGATACACCGTGGGGTACTTTCTTCCACTTTCATCTTCGTCGGCTTCGATGGTTATACATTTAGCCGGACACGCAGTGGCGCACAGGTAGCAAGCTACACATTTCTCATGATCCTGTTCGGGTACCAGGCGGTGTAACCCGCGAAAACGCTCCGCCGGTTCGAGTTTAACCTTCGGATATTCTACGGTAGTGCTGTGCCCTGGTAGCAGATGTCTGGCGGTTATACTCAAGCCCCGCATAAATTCTTTCAACATGGGTCGATCCTTTAGACTGAGAAAAACTCTATAATATGACTACAACCCCGGTAATTACGATATTCAAAAGAGCCAGCGGCAGGAACACCTTCCAACCCATAAACATCAGCTGGTCGTACCGGACGCGGGGGAATGTAGCCCGCATCCAGATGAAGAGAAACATGAATGCGAATATCTTGAGGAGGAGATTGATTGCGCCGGGAAATGGCCCTGCGGGTCCACCGAGAAACAAGGTCGAGATCAACGCTGCGATCACCACCATGTTGGCATATTCAGCCATGAAGAACAGCGCATATTTCATGGAGGAGTATTCCGTACAGAATCCGGAGACAAGCTCGGTTTCCGCCTCGGGCAAGTCAAACGGAGTACGGTTTATCTCGGCAATAGAAGTGATAAAGAACAGACAGAAGGCAAGCGGTTGCGAAAACACATACCAGTTAAGGATCGAGCCAGACTGTGCTGCAACAATGCCCCGCAGACTCAAGGTTTCTGCCAGCATGAACACCGCAACGATAGACAGCCCCGCAGCCAGTTCATAGGAGATAACCTGTGCAGCAGCACGCACTCCACCGATAAGTGAGTACTTGTTGTTGGAGGCCCAGCCGGCGAGTATGATGCCGTAAACACCCAGGCCGGCCATGGCGACAATATAGAGCGCCCCCACATTCAGATCTGCGATCTGCAGCGGCACCGTATAGCCACCAACAACGATATCTCTACCGAAGGGGATAACCGCTACGGTGATAAACGCCGGCACCAGGATCATCATCGGCGCCAGCACAAATGCCACCTTACTGGCCTGAGACGGAATGATATCTTCCTTGAAAAACAGCTTCAGGCCATCGGCAATTGGCTGCAGCAGCCCGAGCGGCCCGGTCATGGTTGGGCCAAGGCGCGTCTGCATATGCCCGATAATCTTGCGCTCGGCATACGTGGCGTAGGCTACAATTAGAATAACCACGATGAACACTGTCAGAACTTTGGCGAGCATCACCGCTATGAACAGAATCGGGTCATTCGAGAGGCTAAGCATTTCCGGCATGATTTTCCTCTTTCATTCGTTGCTTTGCTGTCCGTGGAAGGACAGAACATTTAATATCACCAACCTAAGCTGCTGGGCACAGGCCAGAATCAGCGGTCAATCTCTCCGAGAACAATGTCCAGGGTGCCGATAGTGGCAATTACGTCAGCGAGGAGCGCCCCCTCTATCATCTGGGGCAATGCCTGCAGGTTTACAAATGATGGTGGGCGAATCTTCATCCGGTAAGGATTGGCGCTCCCATCTGAAATCAGATAGTAGCCCAGCTCACCCTTGGGCGCTTCGATCCCCTGATATATTTCGCCGGGCTCTGGCTTGAATCCTTCGGTGACAATCTTGAACTGGTGAATCAGCGCTTCGATAGAGGTGAGGACATCTTTTTTTGGCGGCAGACACACCCAGGGGACATCCGCCAGAACCGGACCTGCTTCAAGCCGATCCAAACACTGCTGAATGATTTTGCAGGATTCACGCATTTCATCCAGGCGGGCGGTGTAGCGATCGAAGGTGTCACCCCCTTCGCGGGTAATCACCTTGAAGTCATATTCTTCGTAGCCAGAGTAGGGATTATCGCGGCGCAGATCCCAGTCGACTCCGCTGCAACGCAGCGCCGGGCCGGTGAGTCCGATATCAATGGCGGCGGCGGCGGATATGTGCCCGATCCCCTTGGTGCGCCTCTGCCAGATGGCGTTGCCGGTCAGCAGCCCTTCGTAGGTATCAATGTGGCCGGGCATGGCATCGATAAATGCTTTAACATCCTGTTCGAATCCCGCGGGCAGATCAAGAGACAACCCCCCCACACGGAAGTAATTGGAGGTCATGCGGGCACCGGAAACCTTTTCATACAGATCCATGATCATTTCACGCTCACGGAAGCAGTAGAGAAAAACTGTCATTGCTCCGATATCCAGCGCATGGGTAGCAAGCCACACCAGATGACTTTTAATCCTGGTGATCTCCGCCAGCATAACCCGGATCACCTTGGCACGCTGCGGTAGCGCATCGGTAATGCCCAACAGCTTTTCTACCGCCAGCACATATCCCAGGTTATTACTCATGGGGGCAAGGTAATCGAGGCGGTCTGTCAAAGGTAAGGCCTTGTGATAGCTACGGTACTCCGCCAATTTCTCCACCCCGCGGTGGAGAAAACCGACATGGGGAACGGCCTTTACCACCGTCTCACCGTCGAGCTCAAGGATCAGCTGCAGCACCCCATGGGTTGAGGGATGCTGCGGACCCACATTTATTGTCATTGTCTCTTTAATCGCCATAAGGAAGCCTCGTCTTCAGTCGTTGGTTTGCTTGTACTCAGGAAAGCCGGCCCTGATAAGGCTGGCGGTCAGGGCCCTGCAGCGGATAATCTTTGCGCAGCGGGTAACCCACCCAATCGGCGGGCATCAGAATCCGGCGCAGATCGGGATGGTGGTTAAACCTGATTCCAAACATATCCCAGCACTCGCGCTCATGCCAGTTGGCTGTAGACCAGACTCCGGTGACGGTGTCGATACAGCAGTTCTGCTCTGTAACCGCAGCTTTAAGGCGCAGACGCTCCTTGGTGGCGATATTGTACAAGTTATACACCACCATAAAACGGGGCTCGACGCCGAGATAATCCACTCCACACAGATCGCAGAGAAAATTGTACCCTGCCTCATTTTTCAGATATGTACATACCGTGACGATATCTTCCTTCTTCACCGTTACGGTCGTTTCGCCACGGTGTTCTACGACATCGACAACTGCGGCGGGATACTCCTGCTTAAGCTTTGCGACAACTGCCTGGCTCATACCAAATTTCCCTATAGTTGAATATGTATTGATTCTTGCAAACTGGACGGCTAAAGCCATGAAACGGGTGGCCGCCTAGCCGGAAACAACCTCGCCAACGCCAATAGCTGCGCCAAAACTGTTCTTTTCACGCATGATCTTCTCCTGCAGCTGAATCAGTGCATAGAGCAGACCTTCCGGGCGGGGCGGGCATCCCGGCACATATATATCTACCGGCAGTGCCGTGTCGATCCCCTGCACTACACTGTAGGTATCAAATACACCGCCGGAGGAGGCACAGGCCCCCATGGCAATAACATACTTGGGTTCCGGCATCTGCTCGTACACTGTGCGGATAACTGGGAGCATTTTATAGGTTACCGTGCCGGCGATGATGATGACATCTGCCTGACGGGGTGAGGCTCGAAACAGAACTCCGAACCGGTCAAGATCGTAGCGTGCCGCACCTGCGGCCATCATTTCGATGGCACAGCACGCAAGCCCGAAGGTCATGGGCCACATCGACCGAGAACGCGACCAGTTAACTATCTTGTCCAGAGAGGCTGTTATTATATTGTCACCCAGAACATTCTGCTTAACCGTTTGCGGAGCTGTCAAAGCGACATCTCCCTGCAGATCTACTCCCATTCCAGCGCTCCTTTTTTCCAGACATACGCATAACCCACCAGCAGAACAAAGACAAAGACACCCATCTCGATAAAGCCGAACACCCCCAGACGCTTGAACACCACCGCCCAGGGATACAAAAACGCGCACTCAATATCAAAGATAATAAACAGCATCGCCACCATATAGAACTTCATGGAAAACTGTTCACGCGCAGTTCCGATAAGGGGCATTCCACACTCATATGGGGCCAGCTTGACGGCACTAGGTTTTTTCGGACCGAAGACAAACGAAAAAGCCACCGAACCCAGCGCAAACAGCACCGCCAGAGTTATGAGGACGAGTATCGGCAGATAACTCTCTAGCATGTAACAGCACCTCCATACAGGGGTTAACTCAAATTTCATACCGCCTGAGCAAGCGTCTACAGCGGTTTCAGCGTCGTGCAAGTTAGGTCAAATGCACTGCTTTGTCAAGGGAAAAACACAGTATACAGTATGCAATTTATCGCATATGGATTCCTTACATTTCAGCAGCTTACCAAAGAATTGCGCGTAAAATCCCGGCGTAAAAAACGGTCTGTTATGCGATTCCGGGACCGACCCTCCACCCTGCACTTGCGCGTGTTGCTCCGCCGACGCGGCACCTGCAATGACAGAGGAAAGCGGATATCAGGAGGCAGCTTGCGCCTTTTCTTCCGGGGGGTGCATATACCTGGTCACGGCCGCGCGAATGGCGGTAGCGGATAGATTTGAACAATGCATCTTCCCTTCGGGCAACCCCCCTAACGCTTCAGCCACCTTTTCATCTGTGACTTCAAGCGCCTCTGTGAGAGTTTTTCCCTTAACCATGATGCTCGCCATGGAGGTGGTGGCGATGGCTGCCGCGCAGCCGTAGACTTTGTACTTTATTTCGGTTATCACATTGTCTTCAATTTTTAGAAAAATAAGGATAGCATCCCCGCACCCCGGGTCACCCACTTTAACCACAACATTCGGGTTCTCTATGGTTCCGACATTGCGCGGATTGGAAAAATGCTCTACAACTGCATCGGTATACATGACAAAATGTTCCTTTCGTTTATGTACGTCTGCTCGCGTTTGTTGTTTACGTTTGAGTCCGGGTACTGAAAATTTCGGCACCCTGGCACGGCAAAGTGGGAATCATACCTTCCCGCCACGGGAAAAAGCAACCGCCAGCGCACTGAATAAACGCCCGACGCGTGGGGGCCCGGAAAACTCTGGGCTCAAGTGGTATAAAAGCACCCAAATTCGCAGTTATCAACACATGGGCGCCCTTACACCTCGAACGGAGTCCTTCAATGGGACATTATTTAAACGGTCTGCCCAATTAATCTTATTACATACAATCCTTCAAACAGGCCTTCTCCATATAGGCTGGACATATCAGACAAAATGAGCCTCTACACCCCGGAAATACTGCAACATCTACGCGAGGAGATAGCCGCCAGCAACGGAAACGAGGTGTTCTTTGCTGCCTCCCTCGGCGATAGAGACGAACTCGCTTCAATCCACACCATCGCGCGCGGCAATGAGGGGGCGGTTCCAGCCATTCTCAACGCCTGTCGCGAGGCGGATCTGGTGATCCATAATCACCCCAGTGGCAACCTTACCCCGTCTGCTGCTGACCTGGAGATTGCCGGCCGCCTCGGAGAAGGTGGAATTGCGTTTCACATCATTGATAACGAGGCGACCCGCTTTTACAAGGTCAGCGAAGTTCAGCCCCGCACGCAACCCGCCCTGATCGACTATGCCAGAATTGCATCTTTGCTGGGGCCGGGCGGCCCTCTGGCCACAAGCATGGACAATTATGAAGAGCGCCCGGAGCAGTTGCAAATGGCCTTTACCGTGGCCGAGGCCTTTAATGGTGAGCGCATAGCCACCATCGAAGCCGGAACCGGCACCGGCAAAAGCCTGGCGTATCTGATTCCGGCTTTGTTGTGGGCCATCGCCAGCGGTGAAACGGTGATAATCTCCACCAACACCATAAACCTGCAGGAGCAGCTCATGCGCAAAGATCTGCCCCTGCTACGCCGTATCATCCCTGAGAACTTCAACGCCGTCCTGGTCAAAGGGCGAGCTAATTATCTGTGTCTGCGTCGCCTGCAGCAGGCCATGCAGGAAACTGACCTGTTCAGCCTCAACGCCTCTATGCAGCTCAGAGAGCTGCAGGAGTGGGGAAAAAACAGCCGCCACGGCAGCAGGGACGAGCTGACCTTTACCCCCGTGGGGGGAGTATGGAATGAGGTCTGCTGCGAGATGGACCAATGCCCACGTACCCGCTGCCCCCATTATAATAGCTGCTTTTTTCACCGCGCCCGGCGTGAGGCCGCGAAGGCGGATCTGCTGGTGTCCAACCATGCCTTGCTGCTGGCGGATCTGGCGGTACGCGCTGAAACCGCCAACTACAGCAGCGCCGCGGTACTGCCGGTGTATGCGCGCATAATATTTGACGAAGCCCACCATCTTGAGGATGCCGCTACCAACAGTTTTGCCATCAGGCTCAGTCGTTTCAGTTTGGGCGGTGTCCTGAAACGGCTTATCCATCCGCGGAAAGCCCAGCGCGGCCACCTGGCGCGCTGGGCCGCCATTCTGGCGCGGGAGCTCTCGGCGGAAGAGGACCTTCTCTATGCCCAGCTCCACTCCCTGCTGGAGGAAGCCGGCTCGCTGTGCCGTCAACTGATGCAGCAAAACGCCGAGGTATTCGAAGGGCTCACCGCTGCCGTTACCACAGAAAGTGCAGCTGCCCCCGAACGCCTCATGCCTTGGCGCGTAACCGCAGCCAACGCGCAGGACCCCTTGTGGCTGCGGTTCACCCACGCGCTGCCACAGCTTGGCCACAATGCGCGCCAGATAAACACCCTTATCACCCGTATCTTCAAAGTGGCCGAAAATCTGCCCGACGAAGTAAGCGAAAAACTCGCAACGGCCTCAACAGATCTTGCTGGACTGAACAACCGCCTCGCAACTATGGCGAACGAGCTGGATACCTTCCTATCCGTACATGAAGAGCTCTGCACCTGGATAGATCTGCGCAAGGGAGAGGGGCGCCGCCGCGAAGATATCATGTGGCTCAATGCCGCCCCAATTGAAGCCGCTCCTATCCTGCACAAGCACCTGTATGAGCGCTTTAAATCGGTAGTGATGACCAGCGCCACCCTGAGCGTCAACCGCAACTTCAAGTACTTTCACCAGCGCAGCGGTGTCGCCCTGTGTGCCCCGCAGCGCCGCATGGAACTGCAGCTCGATTCCCCGTTTGATTTCGCCCACCAGGCGCTCATTGCGGTTCCTTCAGATCTGCCAGCTCCGAGCAGCGCCGCCTACGCGGACGCAATCGCGCCGGTAATTGAACACAACATAGTGACGGCACAGGGGAACACTTTTGTCCTGTTTACCGCCTACAGCCTGCTCCAACAACTGTATCAAGCCCTTGAACCTGTCCTGTTTGCGCGGGGTATAACCTCTTTATGCCAGGGGCAGACCTCCAGACACCAACTGCTGCAACGCTATATAACTAATAAAAACCAGGTTCTGTTCGGCACCGATTCGTTCTGGGAAGGGGTTGACGTTCCGGGCAAAGATCTTGAACTGGTAATAATCACCCGTCTCCCCTTTCGGGTTCCCACCGAACCCATCCAGGTGGCACGCACTGAGGCCCTGGAACGCGCCGGCATCGATCCATTCATGAACTTTACCGTGCCTCAGGCGGCTATCAAGCTTAAACAGGGGTTCGGCCGCCTGATTCGCCACCGCGACGACCGGGGAGTGGTGATAATTCTGGACAATCGCGTCAGCGCTAAAGGGTATGGCCGCATCTTCCTCAACTCCCTCCCCGCAGCCGCGCGCATTATCGCACCCCAGGCTGAAATCCAGGAGGCGGTCAGGGAGTTTTTTTCTACAAATAATCAGGATGACGCATGTTGAATTTTTTATCTCTTTCAGATGACGAGGTGACAGCTTCCTTGCCGGTTATTTCCTCCATCCTGAAAAAATCCACTGCTCTCCATTCCGCATGCTGATCAAGATGTGGTATAAACAACAGCTACAAACATCTAGCCATCACAAGTTCAACTCAACCCTCATGCACATCATCGGGAATGACATCATAATGAAACTTCCGCTCAAAGCACCGCGTTTATTTCGTAACCTGCTGTTAATGGTAAGCCTGCTGGTCTTTCTGGCCAGTGCCCAAGCGGCGACCTATCAGGACAAGCCCCTGGATCCACAACGCGCCAAACTCCTTGGCTTCATTGTCACCCAGCATCTGACCCAGCAGCACTATAATCATCCACCCCTGGATGACAACCTGTCCCGGGCAGCGTTTGACCTGTATATAAAACAGCTGGACAGCCAGAAGCGCTTTCTGTTGCGGGAGGATGTGCAGATGCTAGGGGCGTATAAAACCTACATTGACAACGAAATCCGGCGGGGCAACATCCACCTGCCCCTGTACAGTGCCAGAATCATGGAGAAGCGCATTCCAGCCCTGGCCGCAATGGTGCAGGAGCTGCTGCAGAAACCCTTCGACTACGAACGCGACGAAACCCTGGAGACCGACAGGGATAAACTTGACTTCTGTAACAACCAGGAGGAATTGCGCGAGCGCTGGAGAAAAACCCTTAAATATCAAACGGCTATCGTCTACCTGGATCTCAAAGATGAACAGGCGCAGCTGGCCAAAAACCCCGAGGGGGTGGCTTCCGACGCCACCATTACCCCAGACACTCCGGACGCCGAACTGAAGGCTCAGGCCCGCACCAAAGTGGCTGAACGCTACCAGCATCTGTTTGCGCGGATGGAGAAGGTTTCGGAGAACGACTTTTTTGACCGCTACCTCAACGCAATCGCCAACGCCTATGACCCCCACAGCGCGTATATGCCCCCTGAAGCCAAGGAAGATTTTGATATCCACATGCGTGGATCCCTGGAGGGAATAGGTGCAGTACTGCGTGAGGATGGTGGTTACATCAAGGTAGTGAACCTGATCCCCGGGGGCGCAGCCCAGCAGCAGGGAGGCCTTGCCAGTGAAGATATAATCCTGAGTGTCAGCGAAGGGGAGAATGGCGAACCCGTCGACATCACCGATACCAGAATTCGCGATGCTGTCAGCCTTATCCGCGGACCCAAGGGCACCACAGTGAAATTGCATATAAGAAAACCGGACGGAAGCCGGCATATCCTCGCCATCAAGCGCGATGTAGTGCAAATCAAAGATGCGTTCGTCAAATCCGCGGTGGTAGATGGCCCCGATAACACTCGCTACGGGTATCTGAAAATACCCAGCTTCTACCGTGATTTTCACCAGAAGGACGGGAAAGGGCGCAATGTAACCGACGATACCCGCGCGGAACTGGAAAAAATGCTCCGCGACGGAATCTCCGGCCTGATTATCGACCTGCGCAACAACGGTGGCGGCTCCCTCGGAGACGCGGTGGATACCACGGGTTTGTTTATCGGGAAGGGGCCGGTGGTTCAGGTGCAGGACAGCAATCGGGATATCCGGGTTATGGAAGATACTGACCCGCGCATAGCGTACACCGGCCCGATTGTGGTGCTGGTAAACAAATTCAGCGCCTCGGCATCGGAAATTCTTGCCGGAGCTCTGCAGGACTATCTCCGCGCGGTGATAGTAGGCAGCGAACATACGCACGGGAAGGGGACGGTGCAGGCAATGATCAACATCGATACCAATCTGCCCATGCGCAATATGGACAAATACAAACCCCTGGGGGCCCTTAAGATAACGGTACAGAAATTTTACCGCGTCAGCGGCGCTTCCACCCAATATCGGGGTATCGAGCCCGACATCGTTCTGCCAGACCGCTTCGCCGCTATTGAAAGTGGGGAACGGCACATGGACTACTCGCTCCCCTGGGACACCATCCCCAGCACCTTGTACCATCCCGTCGTTGATATGTTGCCGCTCGAAGAGTTGCGCCAGCGCAGCGCCGAAAGAGTTCAGACGAGCAGCGAATTTCAGAAGATCATCGAACTGGAGGCCAAAACCCGCGAACGCATTGCCAACACAAAACAAAATCTGCTGCTGAGCGCTATCCTTGAAGAGCGTGAGGCGATGCAGGACAAGGACGATGCTCCGGGGCACCTCGGCATGGATGTCGATGACTCCGGCGAGGATGATACTAAGTGGTATAAACGCCTGCTAGAAGATCCGTATGTGGTTGAATCGGGCCACATTCTTGATGACATAACCGAACTCATGCATTAACCTTGCATGGCAACTGAAGAAGAAAGTTTTCACCATTGAAACACCTCCTGCATCGACCTTTTCGAAACGGAAGTTGCCGGCCCCTGCACTTACTGTAGATGCAAGCTTCACATAGAAAAGATAGATGTGAAGAGGAAAATACAGAGGTGATGAAGGAGGAGGGGAAAAGACATAATGCAGAAATCTCTGGCGTGGAGATTGCTGGCGAGGAGTTGGCATGGCTGAATACTCAATCTTGATTTCTGCGACCGTGCAGGAACTGCTTCATCTCGACAACACCTTTGCCGCGCTGGAGGGGTTTGACCTGCTGGTCGCGGCGGACATCCCTACGCTGCTGACTCTGGCACGGGAGCACAAACCCGATGTCATCTTCATCACCCCATACGATGCGGCTGCCGACGGCTCAACCGGCTGCTGCTGTCGCCTCACCACGGACGATCCTGAAATTGGAGAAATCCCGACCATTGCCATCGTGGATGGGGAAAACAAAGCACACCGCCACCGGTGCGAAATAGACAAACCAGATGACATCCTGTTCACCCCTTTGAACACCCGTCTTTTTCTGGCCTCCGCACGGCGCATCCTGGGGCTGCCCCATCGCGCCTTCGACCGGCTCCAGACCTGCCTGCGCGTCGAATTCGGCCCAGAGCGCAACACACTGCGCCCGGCCAGTGCCTACAATCTCAGCAGCGGCGGGATATTCATCGCTACCGAATCCAAGGCCAGTCTCAACTCCAGAATCATAGTCAGGCTGGAGATCCCCCAAAGCGACACCCCCATCTTCTGCGAAAGCATTGTCACGTGGGTCAACACCCGCGACAACCCGCGAAAACCCGACTTCCCCACTGGAGTCGGACTGCAGTTTCTGTCTCTGAACGCCAATGATCTTTTCGCTATTCGCAGCTTTATAAATCAACATGCCAACAGCCCCCGAAGCTCCGGCTCCGTCCCGTCGACGACGCAATAAATGGGCGGGAACTATTGACACAAAGGGTTGGAACATCGTATTACTTACAGTCGCGCCGTCTTGCGCATGCAATGCCCGTGCAGATACCCAAGTATGCGCATATCCAAGGGATCCTGGTTCAGCTTATCAGGCTCATGCAATGCCGCGCCCGACAACGCTTGGCTTTAAGTGTTATCGGGCCGGCCTTGTTATTTTAATTCAAATCTGGGGAGGTTACACTATGGAATGGATTACAATGGTCCGGGCAGGCCCGAAAACATGCAATAGCGCCACAATCAACTACGTCTCTTCTTCCAGGCAGCGGCAATCAAACGACAGCGCCGATGCGAAAAGTTGAACACGGATTGATTCACAACCCTTACAAGGAAAGTGCATTGAGATGATTAAAATTAACAAGGGGCTGGATCTGCCGATAAGCGGCGTTCCAGAACAGAAAATTTCCGATGCTCCCGCAGTCAAGTCGGTGGCCCTTCTTGGCCCGGACTATGCCGGCATGAAGCCGAGCATGGAGGTTAAGGTGGGGGACAAGGTAAAGCTTGGCCAACTGCTGTTCACCGACAAAAAGAACGAAGGAGTTAAATATACAGCTCCCGGCGCCGGCAAGGTTGTCGCGATCAACCGTGGAGCACGCCGCGTCCTGGAGTCAGTAGTTATCGAGCTGAGCGGCAAAGAGGAGGAGACTTTCGCCTCCTTCACGGAAAAGGATCTCGAATCCATCGGGCGCGACAAGGTTGTCACCAACCTTATCGACTCCGGCATGTGGACGGCGCTGCGCACCCGGCCATACAATAAAGCACCCGCAATTGACAGTGAACCCAAATCTATCTTTGTCACCGCCATGGACACAAACCCGCTGGCGGCTAAGGCCGAGTGGCTGATAAAGGATGAAGAACAGGCCTTTGCCAACGGCCTCAAGGTGCTTACCCGCCTGACCGAAGGGGCAATTTATGTATGCCAGAAGCCCAATGTCATCCTGCCCCAAGTACAAAAGGTGACTTACGCGGAGTTTGACGGCCCACACCCTGCCGGATTACCCGGCACCCACATCCACTTCCTCGATCCGGTAGACATCAACACCTCGGTGTGGCACATCAACTATCAAGATGTCATTGCCTACGGCAAATTCTTCACCAGCGGTAAAATTCCGGTGGAGCGCATCATCGCCCTTGGCGGCCCGGGGGTAAAAGAGCCTCGCCTGCTGCGCACCCGTATCGGTGCCAACCTCAATGAGCTTTGCGCCGGTCAGATCAAAGGTGGAGAACAACGCATTGTCTCCGGTTCGGTCTTCAGCGGCACTACTGCCGCAGGCGCGCTGGCGTTCCTCGGACGTCACCACCTGCAGATAACCGTGCTGCCAGAAAAACGTGAGCGTGAGCTGTTTGCCTCACTCACCCCTGGTGAAGATCGCTTTTCCATCAAGCGTGTCTTCACAAACGCCTTTACCGGTGGGCCCACTGCCGACATGAATACCAGCACCTACGGGCGTCCGGGCAATATGTTGGCTATCGGCTCGTTTGAAAAAGTGATGCCTCTCGATATCCTGCCCAACTATCTATTGCGCGCTCTGTGCGCTGGCGATACCGATGAGGCCCAGAAGCTTGGCTGTCTTGAACTGGCCGAGGAAGATCTGGCGTTGTGCACATATGCATGTCCGGGCAAGAACGACTTTGGCTCGGTATTGCGTGAGGCACTAACCATCATTGAGAAAGAGGGATAAGGCCGTGAAATTACTCGATAATATGAAACCTCACTTTGAAAATGGCGGAAAATGGGAAAAGTATTCCGCCGTCTATGATGCTATAGACACGACCCTGTATTCCCCGGCCACGGTCACCAGCGGCACGGTGCATGTACGTGACAGCATCAACCACAAACGGGTGATGAGCATCCTGATGCTGGCGTTGCTCCCCTGCATTCTCATGGCTATGTGGAACAGTGGCTATCAGGCCAACCTCACCCTGGCGCAGATGGAAGGTGCAGCTGCATTGAGCGGGTTGAGCAATCACACCTCTATCTGGGCCAATATGCTCAAAGGGGCCTGGCTGTTCTTGCCGGTTCTGCTTGTTGTACTTATCACCCAGGGAATCTGGGTTGCACTCTTCGCCTCCATGCGCAAGCGTCCCATCGACGCGGGCTTTCTGGTTACAGCTACCCTGATCACGCTCCTCATGCCCCCTACCATCCCCCTGTGGCAGGTAATCCTGGCCACCTCTTTTGGTGTGGTTATCGGGCGTGAAATTTACGGCGGTATCGGGATGAACTTCCTCAACCCTGCTCTGGTGGCCTGGGTGTTCCTCGCCATGGCATACCCCGGCTCCATGTCGGGCGACGCCGTCTGGACTGCGGTTGACGGTTATACAGGCGCAACCCCCCTGGGAATGGCCATGGCGGATGGAGTTTCAAGCCTGAGCAGCGCCGGCATTACCTGGAAAGCTGCTTTTCTCGGCACCATTCCCGGCAGCATGGGTGAGACTTCAGCTCTGGCCTGCGTGCTCGGCGCTATTATTCTTCTGGTTACCGGTGTCGCCAGCTGGCGCATTATTACATCAATTCTTGTCGGCGTTGTGGCTATCTCCTCATTCCTGTGCCTGTTTGACTCAGGGGCGATGAATCCGGCCTGGCATTTAGTGCTCGGTGGCCTTGCCTTCGGCACGGTGTTTCTGGCTACAGATCACTCCTCGGCGGCTATGACCATCAAAGGGCAGTGGCTCTATGGTCTGCTCATCGGCTCTTTGGTCGTATTGGTGCGTGTATTTAACCCCATGATGCCCGAATGCGTTGGGATGATTATCCTGTTCGGCAACGTCGCCGCACCCCTGATCGACCGCCTTGTCGTGAACGCACATATCAAGAAAAGGATGTTGCGCCATGTCTAATGACTCAATTCTAAAAACATTCCTGGTTGTATTTCTGCTGTGCATTGTGTGCTCGGTGCTGGTTTGTCTGGCGGCCTTGGTACGCATCGACCGGGAAGCATATAACCAGTTACTCGAAACCCGCTCGACGGTTCTGGCCGCAGGTGGATATGATGAGGAGCTCGCCGCAGGCGCTTCAGCAGATGAGCTGTTTGCCAACTTCGAAATGAAGATATTAAACGTTGATACCGGCGAAATCGCCACCGATATCAACGCAGAAGAATTCAACCCCAAAGCTGCCATGGATAACCCCGATATGGTGGTTGCGATCCCGCCAGCATACGACATCGCCAACCTCAAGCAACGGCCCAAATTTGTGCGCATATTTGTGGACAAGAGCAAGGGGCAGGTTGTGCTCCCCATCTACGGGCCAGGGATGTGGGGCGTCATGTATGCCTACCTCGGAGTGGCCAATGACGGCACTACCATCAATGGCCTGAAATTCTACCAGCATTCTGAGACCCCAGGTCTTGGTGCGGAGATTGAGCGGCCCAGATTCCAGAATCAGTGGGTGGGCAAGAAGCTCTACAGCAATTCAGGCAACCTCGCTATCAAAGTGGTCAAAAACGGCAGGTTCGACCCGAATGCCGCTGATGCACCGTACACCATCGATGGACTTGCCGGGGCAACAGTTACCGGAGACAAGGTTCAGGACATGGTGCAGTACTGGTTCAGCGACAATGGCTATGGCAAGTTTCTGGCTAATTACAGCAAGAGCAAGGAGTAACTATTATGGCTAACGCAAAAGACGCCCTGCTGGATCCGTTGTTTAACAACAATCCTATAGCGCTGCAGATCCTCGGCATCTGCTCGGCTCTGGCGGTCACCAACAAAATGTCCACAGCACTGACCATGTCCATCGCGGTTATCCTGGTAATTGCATGTTCCAACGCCGCCGTCAGTGCTATTCGCAATCACATTCCCAACAGCGTGCGTATCATCGTGCAGATGACCATTATCGCCACCCTGGTTATCATTGTCGATCAGATGCTCAAGGCCTATGCCTATGAGATGAGCAAACAGCTGTCCGTGTATGTCGGTCTGATCATCACCAACTGCATCGTTATGGGACGCGCCGAAGCCTACGCCATGAAAAATCCGGTATATGAGAGCTTCCTCGACGGTATCGGCAACGGTCTGGGGTATTCCCTGATCCTCCTTATTGTCGCCTTCATCCGCGAGCTGTTCGGTTCAGGCTCATTCTTTGGCCTCACCATTCTCAACCCGGTCAACAACGACGGATGGTATGTAACCAACGGTTTGATGCTGCTCGCCCCGAGTGCCTTCTTTTTGATTGGCTTCATCATCTGGGCCCTGCGAACCTGGAAGCCTGAACTCCAAGAATAGGATAAAATGTCATGGCACATTACTTCACTATATTTTTCGATTCTGTCTTTGTCGACAACATCGCCCTGACTTTTTTCCTGGGGATGTGTACCTTTATTGCGGTATCGAAAAAGGTTGATACCGCAATTATGCTTGGTATAGCTGTTGTCGCCGTTGAGTTTATCACCGTCCCGGTAAACAACATCCTCTACAACGTCCTGCTCAAAGAGGGGGCGCTGGCGTGGGCCGGGTATCCAGAGCTGGATCTGAGTTTTCTGGGGCTCATAACCTACATCGGGGTTATCGCGGCCATCGTCCAGATTCTCGAGATGTTTCTGGATAAGTACTTCCCTGCGCTGTACAACGCTTTGGGGATTTTCCTCCCCCTGATCACCGTTAACTGTGCCATTCTGGGTGCGTCCCTGTTCATGGTAGAGCGCGACTATAACTTCGGCGAAAGTACCGTATACGGTATCGGGGTCGGGGTCGGGTTCGGTATTGCACTTGCGCTGCTGGCCGGCATCCGGGAAAAACTGGTATACAGCGACATGCCAAAGGCACTGCGCGGGGTAGGAGCTACCTTCATAGTCGTAGGTCTGATGGCAATGTCATTTCAGGCATTTTCCGGCCTGCAGTTTTAATGCAGCTATAATCTGAATAAAGGATTGATACTATGGACTTGATAATAGTTGGATCCATCATGTTTACCGGGATCATACTTGTTCTGGTTGCCCTCATCCTGGCAGCCCGCAAGCAATTGGTTCCAAGTGGTGAGATCAAATTTGAAATTAACGACAACCCGGACCTGACTCTCATATCCAGACCGGGGGGGAAACTGCTCAATGCTCTGGCAGAACACGGAATCTTCATCCCTTCAGCTTGCGGCGGCGGCGGCACCTGCGCCCAGTGCCATATCCATGTATATGAAGGGGGGGGGGAAATCCTTCCCACCGAAACCGGGCTTATTTCCAAACGCGAGGCCCGTGAGGGTCTGCGCCTGGCCTGTCAGGTCGGGGTAAAGCAGGACATGAAACTGGGGATCGCGCCGGAGATATTCAACGTTAAAAAATGGGAATGTACAGTGCGCCACAATAAAGGAGTAGCGACCTTTATTAAGGAACTCGTAGTCGACCTACCTGAAGGGGAGAACTGCGATTTCCGCGCAGGTGGCTATATCCAGATCGAAGCACCACCGCATGAGCTCTCCTACTCTGAATTCGACATTGAAGACGAGTACAAGGGAGACTGGGATGAGTTTAACCTATGGCGTTTCAAGTCCGTGGTTAAAGAGCCGATCATGCGCGCATACTCCATGGCCAACTATCCCGATGAAAAAGGGATGATCATGCTCAACGTGCGGGTATGTCCACCGCCACCAAATGCGCCCGATGCACCTCCGGGGCAGATGTCATCGTTCATCTACAACCTCAAGCCCGGTGACAAGGTTACCATCTCCGGTCCCTACGGCGAGTTCTTTGCCCGCGACACTGACAATGAGATGGTATTCATCGGTGGTGGTGCCGGGATGGCGCCAATGCGTTCCCATATCTGGGACCAACTCCTGCGCCTGAACACGAAGCGCAAGATTACCTACTGGTACGGTGCACGTAGTCTCAAAGAGATGTTTTATGTGGACGAACTCAATGAGCTGCAGGACAAGTTTCCCAACTTCAAGTGGTACGTGGCCCTGTCTGATCCGTTGCCGGAAGACAATTGGGACGGGCCAACTGGCTTCATTCATTCTGTTCTGTATGATATGTACATTAAAGATCATGATGCACCCGAAGATTGCGAATACTACATGTGTGGTCCCCCTATGATGGCTAACGCCGTTACCAACATGCTCCTGGAGCAGGGTGTGGAACGTGAAAACATCATGTTCGACGACTTCGGTGGCTAGTCCGTTTATTGATTGATTGAGCTCCATTGATGCAGGAGCACAGCCGCAGCACAATGTTGCGGCTAAGCTCCTGCAGTTGTTCTGCACTGACTGATAAGGAGGAATCCATGAGATCATTCGGCCAAGCCAAAGAGATAGTGGAACATGTGCGCAAATTCCACCGTTTCGCCAGCGATTATTTTAAACAGCTCTCCGACAGTACCGAATCACCCCGCATGAAAATGCTGCTCGATTACATGGCGCACCACGAGGAACACCTGGAGCAGGTGCTGAAAGAACAGGAAGCCAATATAAAACTACAGGCGATGGAAGCCTGGTTCCAATTCTCTACTGAATGTTCAACATTCAAGCCGGTAAAAGATATCTCCTACACGGACGATCTGACCCCGGATAAGGTTTTTGAAATCGCCGCTCAAATCGATAAGTGTCTGTATGCTTCATATAATACCGTAATCAGCCGCTCTTCGAGTCCCGAAGTCCGCGAGCTGTTTCAAAACCTGCTCGATATGGAAAAACAGGAAAAACTCACCCGCGCGCGCGCGGCCCTGGGGCTGCTGGACATGTAAATTGGCGCTGCAAACGCAGCACTGATTTGTGTTAACATGGCCACGTCGATTTGACGTGGCCATTTTTGTCTTCCCCTTCCAACAAGTTCTTATTCATCGTGCCCGCAAGGAGCATCCATGAAACGCCTACTGTCAGCCCTTATCCTCCTTTTTGCCTTAAGCATCACCCTGCCACAACTGTTTCAGCACCAAGCTGCTCCAGACACGGAGTCTGTCACCCTGGCAGGGAGAACCATGGGAACCACGTACAACATCACGTTTATACGCGAGGATGATTCTAAAATTAAGCCAGACAGGTTACACCAGGCTATAGAAACACGCCTGCAGGAAATCAACCAGCACATGAGCACTTATATCGCTGATTCTGAGATCAGCCGCATCAACAAGGCCCCGGCAGATACCCCGATCAAAATTTCAGCCGAGACTGCACATGTAATTGCCGCCGCGCAAGAGATCAGCGCCGCTACTCAGGGCGCCTTTGACATTACTATCGGCAATCTGGTCAATCTATGGGGGTTTGGCCCTGAAGTAAAATTGTATGCACTCCCGGATGAAACAAAAATCAAAGATATCCTGGCCCAAACAGGATATCAGCACCTGGAACTTGACCCTGCCCTGCTGCAGGTACGCAAACATACAGATTCTTTGTATATTGACCTCTCCGGAATAGCCAAAGGCTACGCGGTAGATGAAATCGCCGCATTGCTTACACAACACGGCTACCCGAATCATCTGGTGGAGATTGGCGGAGAAATCCGTACCGGAGGGGAAAAGAGTGCGGGAAATCCGTGGAACATTGGGATAGAACGTCCGCGCACAAAAGAGCACAGGGTGCAACGGATTATCCACTCATCTACCTCCATAGCCATGGCGACTTCCGGCGATTACCGCAACTATTTTGAACACGCCGGGAAGCGCTACTCCCACTCCATCGACCCGAAAACCGGTCACCCCATCACCCACAATCTGGCCGCAATCTCGGTTCTGCACACCTCATGTATGTTGGCGGATGCCTATGCCACCGCCTTTATGGTGATGGGGCCACAGCGAGCCATGGATTTCGCGACCACGCACGACCTCTCAGTGTACATGCTGGTCAAAGAAGAGGACGGCTTTGTCGCCTTAAGCAGTCCGGCATTTGAAAAAAACTTTTCCTCTCCGCGGGAAAAATGATACCGTACGGTATAAGTCTGTTATAGGTCTGCTTTTAACTATCCCCTTAAACACCGACAACAGGGGAATAAACAACAAAGGATGCCATTATGCTTAAACTATTTATTCCGGCGCTGGCGGTCTTCGTTCTCGCCTTTGCTGGCCTTTCCATAGGGATTATGTTTAAACGCCAGGGGATCTCCGGTACCTGCAGCAGCAGCGCCGGGGCAAAGCTCGCCGGAATCAGCTGCAAATGCGGCAGAAAAGATGACAGCACGAGCGCAGCGTGCGAGAACGGTTTGGCCGTAGAAGTTATCTGCCCGGACGAAAATCCGCAGGCGTATGCAAAACTGATGGAGCAAGTCAAAACCAGAGGCTAGCTGGCGTGCTACACGAAACCGCATGAGACTCCGGCAACCAACGCGGCACGCCCATAGCCAAACACGAATTCGAGGCTAAGAGCGATGTTGCAGAACACAACCGCACGCTGAACCGGTATCAGAGACCATGGAAGACCACTGGAGGTATACATATGACCGGTAACGTTCCTGCACGTGAACTGCAGGCGCGCATGCAGGCATTGCGCCAGCGCATGGAGCAAGACCACCCTGAATGGGAGCTGCTGGCAATTTTCAGCAAAGTAAACCAATTTTACTTTACCGGCACCATGCAGGATGCGGTCCTGCTTATCCCGCGCAACGGTGAAGCCAGCTACTGGGTGCGGCGCAGCCTCCAGCGCGCGTTAGATGAATCGGAATTCGGTGCCATCCGCCAGATGAGCAGCTTCCGTGATGCGGCGGCTACTTTCGAACACCTGCCGCCCACCCTTCACGTGGAGGGTGAACGCCTGCCCCTGTCGGCATTTGAGCGCTTCAACAAGCACTTTAAAAGCACCAGGGTGGCGCCGGCGGACCTGTCTATCTCAGCAGTACGTGCAGTCAAGTCGGCATATGAACTTGAGCGGATGGAACAAGCTGGGATTATCCATCAGCGCATTCTGGAACAGCGCGTACCAGAATTGCTGCATGCAGGGATCAGCGAAGCGCAGTTCGCCAGTGAGCTGTATCCGGTTATGGTAGCAGAGGGGCACCACGGCATCGCACGCTTCGGTATGTACGATACCGAAATACTCCTCGGCCACCTGTGCTTCGGCGAGAGCTCCATCTATCCCACCTATTTTGACGGACCCGGCGGGAATTACGGCATGAGCCCGGCGGTGCCACTGCTTGGCAGCCGCACCCGCCTGCTCGAGTCTGGCGACCTGGTATTTGTAGATATCGGCTGCGGCGTAGATGGCTACCATACCGATAAAACCATGACCTATGTGTTCGACGGCGAGCTCCCCCCCGCGGCCATCAGCATTCACAGACGCTGTGTGGAGATTCAGGACGAGGTCGCCGCGTTGCTTAAACCAGGCGCAATCCCGGCGGAGATCTTTGCGACGGTGATGGACAACATCGAGCCGGAATTTATGCAGAATTTCATGGGATTTGGAGAGCGCCGGGCAAACTTCCTGGGGCACGGCATCGGCCTGCATGTAGATGAATGGCCCGTCATCGCCAAAGGATTTGATGAACCCCTGCAGGAAAACATGGTGATTGCGGTGGAACCCAAAAAAGGGCTGGCCGGAATCGGGATGGTGGGAACGGAAAACACCTTCGTGGTTACCCCCGCCGGCGGAAAGAGCCTGACCGGAAACCATCCGGGGCTGCTGGCGGTTAAGGGATAGACGGGCGCGGGCGGGTGCCCATGGTGGAATGGTGAATGACGCGGCTGGTCGCGGATTTAGTACCACTAGCTGTTTGCGCCTCCAGGCAGGATCAATCCCCTCTGGTCGTCCTGATTCTAGCGCGAAGAGGGAAAGGAGCAATCCTATTCTCTCATTACCATCCCGTGTTCAGTCACGCGCGCGCTGATGAGGTGTGCTGGAGTACAGTCAAAATACAGATTACGCTGCGCTGCCGCTGGCACTTCCACATGCCCCAGTTCTGCCACATCCATCGCTTCTATCTCAAACTCAGCGCGCGTTAAGAAACACTCCTTAAAACGCTCATGGCAGCAGTACATGTCCACCCCAGCCGCATGGGCCGCGAGGGCGAGGAGATAACTCCCCACCTTGTTTACCACCGTGCCGTCAGCCAGGATGCTGTCGGCTCCGATGAGCGCCATATCCGCCTGCGCCACAAACAGCCCCAACTGTGCCTCGGTGATCAGGATGGCCTCGAATCCACGTTGGAGCAGCTGCTGTACCACCGTGACCCCCTCATTGAGCGGGCGTGACTCTGCCACGATCACCCGCACCCGCGCTGGCAGGAGCCTGAAAACGGCGTTGAGGGTAGAACTGCTGCTAAGGGTGATGATAGTGGAGTCCGGCCGGATGATGGAGGCCATATGTTGCGCCGCGGCCGCGCACGCACGCTCTGATGCTGCGAGCAGTTGCGCGGCGTAGTGGACCATATGCGTGGCAGGGGCCCCTGCTGGTTGTTCCGCGCAGACTCGTTCCAGCTCCGTGTGCCAGCGCCTCACCTGTGTACCAATCACGGTCATGCTCGGACGCAGCTGCGCCAGGGTATCACAACATCTGCCCATTGTGGCACAGAAGGTTGCCGGGTCCGCCCCCTGCTGGGCCAGCGCTTCGCGCTCCAGCAATACCAGGGCGTGGCGCGCAAGTGCGCTTGCGCCCTGACTTCGATCATTCTGCAGCGCGGTGCAGCCTTGCTCAAACCGGCCCGGCGTAAACGGCTTGTGGGCAAACCCGTTTTCATCCATCAGGAGGCGCCCTCCTCTTCCTCCTGCGCCAGGCAGCTGTCCAGAGCCTCCCGCAGGCGCGGCACCGTGGCGTAACGTCCGATCTCTTCTATGTCGACCCATCTCCAGGCGCGATGTTCCCAATCTGTACAGATTTTCTCCGGCGCAAGAACATCAAACAAAAACGGATATATCCGCCAGTGGCGCCCAATATTACGGTCGGCAATCTCCTGTACAGCTCCTTGGGCACGCAGCACCACCTGCTCGGGACGCAGCGCGGTTTCCTCGCCAATCTCCACCAGCATATGCGCAAGGGGTGAATCCCCTTCCAGATGCCCACTCACCGCCGCCCAGCAGCCGCGATATGTCCCCACCTGGTCGCTGCGCTGTAACAGCAGTATTTTGCCCGCATGGCGTAAAAACCCGGTAACGACCTTGGTAACCTCCATCCTAGCCCCCCTGTTCGATTTCTGGGTGTCTCTGGTTGAGTCCTGGTGACCCTACCCTCAGGCACGGTAAAGGTGCACAGGCAGAGCTGCAATCGTTATCATATGCCCCTGCGCTGAGCTCACAATATATTTCAATACTAGCAGAATCAAGGGGGAACTACCGGCTCCCCTTGAATTAAGAACTCAATGCGTTACAATAAAGATCTCAACACTGGCACGTGCCACAAAATCTTCCCTTCAGTTAAACCTAACCCCTTCAAGGAACGATAATGGCGTCACACCCTTCCAGCGCAGCCCCGGAGAACCCACCAGATTCCTCCCACCATTCAGGTCGGGTTGTGTCGATACGCGGCAGCGTGGTGGATATACACTTCACCCACGCTCTGCCGCCGATCAACACCCTGGTGTACGGCATGGACGGGCGGGTGGTCACGGAGGTGATGACCCAACTGAGTGACACCCATGTGCGCACCATGGCCCTGACTCCTACCCAGGGACTGGCACGCGGAATGGAGATGACCCACACCGGCGCTGCCCTGCAGGCACCGGTGGGTGATGCGATCCTGTCGCGCATGTTCGATGTGTTCGGCAACACCATCGACAACGGCCCCCCCCTGAACAACCTCGAACGCCGCAGTGTGCATCAGCACCCGCCACCACTGGAGCAACGCTCCACCCATGCGGAAATTTTCACCACCGGAATCAAAGCGATCGACGTGCTGATGCCACTTGAACGTGGAGGCAAGACCGGCCTCTTCGGCGGCGCCGGAGTGGGCAAAACCGTCCTCCTCAGCGAAATCATCCACAACATGGCCGGCCATCACGGCGGTATCAGTCTGTTCTGCGGGATTGGAGAACGGAGTCGCGAGGGGGAGGAGCTCTACCGCGACATGAAGGAAGCGGGGGTACTGGAGTATATGGCGATGGTGTTCGGGCAGATGAATGAACCACCCGGCAGCCGGTTTCGCGTCGGGCATGTGGCGGTAACCATGGCCGAATACTTTCGCGATACCCAGCATCGGGATGTGTTGCTCCTTATCGACAATATCTTCCGCTTTATCCAGGCCGGTTCCGAAATCTCCAGCATGATGGGGCGAATGCCGTCGCGCCTGGGGTATCAGCCCACCATGGGTACCGAACTGGCACAATTGCAGGAGCGCATCGCCAACACCGCCAACGGCGCGATCACCTCCATTCAGGCGGTATATGTTCCGGCGGATGACTTCACCGACCCGGCTGCAGTGCATACCTTTTCGCACCTCTCCGCCTCCATCGTGCTGTCGCGCAAACGCGCCAGTGAAGGGCTGTATCCGGCGGTTGAACCGCTCCAGTCCAACTCAAAAATGGCAACCCCGGCCGTTATTGGCGCACGCCATCACCGGATTGCGCGTGAAGTACGCCAGACCCTGGCGCAGTACGAAGAGGTCAAGGATATTATCGCCATGCTCGGGATAGAACAGCTTGCGCGTGAAGACCGGGCCACGGTGCATCGAGCGCGGCGCCTGGAGCGCTTCCTGACTCAGCCCTTCGTCACCACGGAGCAATTCAGCGACATGGAGGGACGCCTGGTTTCTCTCGAAGATGCCCTGGCGGGGTGCGAGCAGATTTTAGCGGGAGAGTTTGACGCCTGCCCGGAACAGGCACTGTATATGGTTGGCACTATTGAGGAAGCACGCCAGAAATGGCAGCAGCTGGAAGCGGAAGGTCAAGATAACGGACAACCAGACCCCGCCCCCGCCGAGGAGAACGGATGATGAAGCTTCAAGTGGTACTCCCGACGCAAATCTTTCTGCAGAGGGATAATCTCAGCCACATGAGTATCGATACCCCTGCAGGTAACCTGGGTTTTCTCCCCCGGCGGCTGGACTGCGTCGTTCCGATCAGCCCCGGCATCCTTGCCTGTCGACGTGCAGACACCGATACTGAAGAATTTATCGCCGTAGATACGGGAATTTTGATAAAAACCGGCAGCCAGGTTGTCGTTTCGGTCCACCATGCGGTAACCAGCGCCAATCTGGCAGAGTTGGAACAGATCATCCACGCCGAATTTGAACAGCTAAGTGAGCAGGAAAAGCTGGTGCGCTCCATCAGTGCCGGGATCGAAACTAAACTTGTCCGCCGTTTTATCGAGTTGCGCCGTGACTACTGACGAAGACAAAAAAGATACCCGGAACACAGCTCCGGAGCAGGACGAAGCCCCCGAACGCAACGCCACTAAGCACAGTTCATATGGGGAAGCGGTCGGCACCAGGGCACGGCGCAAGGAACAGGCGCGCTCCAACCCGGCGCGTCCTCTGTGGAGCGGATTCAGCCTGTTCGGCATTGTCGGCTGGTCGGTAAGTGTCCCCACGCTCCTGGGGATCGCCGTTGGGGTATGGCTGGACCGCAACCATGCCGCACCCCACTCCTGGACCTTGACCATGCTGACGGTAGGGTTGGTGCTGGGCTGTTTCAATGCCTGGCGCTGGATTTCACACGAAGAACGTAATATTCACAACAATGATCCCGTAGAAAAAGATGAGCAGAGTGAATAGCCTGCTTGAGCTTGCGGATCATCTGGCGCATGAAATGGCTACCAACCCCGAAATAAGTGGAGTCATTCTCGCAGTGTGCGGCGGCACCATCCTCGGGCTGGTTTTTTTCGGTGGCCTGTACTGGACCGCACGCCGCGCACCATTTACCTTGCGGCCGGGGTTATGGTTCAGCCTCAGTTTCGGCGCACGTTTTGGCATCCTCGCTGCAGGGCTGTACCTCGCCGGACGCAGCGGTATCCTCCAACTGCTGGGATGTGCCGGCGGAATTGCGCTGGGACGCTTTGTGGTGCGCCGCCTGGTGCGCACGTCGATGAAATTTACCCAAAACTAGCCATACCCAAAACTATCCATAATATAAGGGTTAGAGGGAGTATCTTCCATGGATCTAAGTTCCGATTCCGTCATTTTATGGCAGCACGGCTGGGTAAAGCTCAACCTCACCATTGTCACCACCTGGGGACTTATGCTTCTGTTGGCAGCGGGGGCATGGCTTGTCACCAGAAGCATGTACGCCGGCACCGCGCCGGACACCGATGCGCAGGACAGGCAGCGCAGCCGTATGCAGAATGTCCTTGAAATCATTGTCATAAACATTGTGGAACAGCTGCAGGTGGTAGGGCTGCGTCCGGCACGCGACTACATCGGCTTCATCGGCACCCTATTTCTGTTTGTCGCGCTGGCCAATATCGGGGTTATCTTCCCCGGCTATCAGCCCCCCACCGGCTCTCTGTCAACTACGGCAGCTCTGGCCATCGCAGTGTTTGTGTCTGTACCCCTGAATGGCATCCGCACCCACGGCCTGAAAAGTTATCTGGCTTCATATCTACAACCAGTGTGGATCATGCTGCCTTTCAATCTCATCGGTGAGTTCTCCCGCACCCTGGCGCTGGCGGTGCGCCTGTTCGGCAATATGATGAGCGCAAGCATGATCGGAGCCATTCTGCTCATTGTCGCGCCGCTGTTTTTTCCGCTACTACTCAACATTCTCGGTCTGCTTACGGGGATGATTCAAGCGTATATTTTTGCGATACTGGCCACGGTATATATTGCCGCCGCCACTAGTACCCGGAAACAGGCCTAAAACAAACCACAGGAGGATACATGGAAGCACATATCTGGATTGCACTGGTCTCCATCTTTACCGCCGGCATCACCATCGCCATCGGCTCCATCGGCTCTGCGCTCGGTGAAGGGCGCGCGGTCAGCACCGCACTGAGCGCGTTGGCACAACAGCCCGATGCCGCCTCCACCATCACCCGCACCCTGTTTGTGGGGCTGGCCATGGTGGAATCCACCGCCATCTACTGCTTTGTGGTGTCGATGATTGTGTTGTTCGCCAACCCGTTCTGGAACCAGGTAACTGCCACCCTGGGAGGTTAATCCCATGTTGATTGATAGCTTCACAATCATCGCCCAACTGATCAACTTTCTGATTCTGGTGTGGCTGCTCAAACGCTTTTTGTACCAGCCGGTGCTCCGTGCTATCGATGCGCGCGAGCAACGCCTGCAGCAACAGCAACAACAGGCGCAACAAGAGCAGGAACAGGCTCACGAACTCAAACTCCAACTTGAACAAGAGCACAATGAACTGCAACAGCAGCGCGCTTCCCTGCTCGAACGAGCTCGCAGCGAGGTGAAAACGCAGAAAGACCAAGAGCTGGAGCAGGCCCGTACTGAAATCGACGCGCAGAAACAGCAATGGCGCGCACAACTGCAGATCGAACAACAGAATCTGCAGGAGCACCTGCGGGACTGCGCTCTTACCCAGTTGCATCACGGAGTCAGCCGCGCCCTGCACGATCTGGCCGACGTGAAGCTGGAAACACAGCTCCTCAACCACTTCAGTGCGCGTCTGCACCAACTCCCTGACACAGAGCGGCAGGAGTTGAGTCGCATCAATGCCGCCGCCAGCGCCGCGCCCGTAATTAAGACCAGTTTCCCCCTGGATGAATCCATGCAGGGGAATCTGCGCGCCGCCTTGGATAGTGTTCTGGAACAATCTGAAGTCCTCTTCGAGCACGAGCCGGACATGGGCTGTGGGATAGAGCTACATTGGGAAGACTACCGTCTGGGCTGGAGTCTGGACACCTATCTGGAGCAAATAAAACAAGAACTGCGCCAGCAGATGGACGAAATAAGCGCTACAGAACCAGCTGAAGCTCCAGCACCGCAGGAGGAATCAGCGTGAACGAAAGTGCAAACGAAAAGAGCGTGAAAACATCCGCAAACACCTCCCCGCCGGGACAAGAAACACCCTCAGCACAGACTCCGGCATGGCTGAAGCAAGCCTGCACCCGCTTTGCGCGTACCCAGACTACGCCAGATCTTCACCTGGAGGAAATAGGGCGTATCACCACCGTCGGCACCGGCATTGCCAAGGTCAGCGGTCTGCCCGGTGTCGGCTTTGAAGAGATGCTCGACTTCGGCCACGGCGTCAAGGGGATCGCTTTCAACGTCGACCCCGATGAAGTTGGGGTGGTGCTGCTAGGGGGCAACGAGCAGCTCCACGCCGGTGATGCGGTAAAACGGAGCGGCAAGGTGATGGAAGTACCCGTGGGCGATGCACTCCTCGGGCGGGTGATCAATCCACTGGGGATGCCTCTGGATGGTGGCGCACCTCTGCATGGCCTCAAACAGCTGCCCATCGAACGCCCAGCGCCACCAATTATGGATCGCGCTCCGGTCACCACCCCGCTCCAGACCGGAATCAAGGCTATCGACGCCCTGGTTCCCATCGGACGTGGCCAGCGTGAACTGATCCTCGGGGATCGGCAGACAGGCAAATCGACCATCGGTGTTGATACCATAATCAACCAGAAGCACCACAATGTGCGCTGTATATACTGCGCCATCGGCCAACGCGCCGCAGCGGTGGCGCGGGTTATAGCCGCCTTCAAGAAACACGGCGCCATGGAATACACCACTGTGGTGGTGACCGAGGGGAGTGACCCTCCCGGCATGGCATATATTGCCCCCTACGCCGCCACCACCATTGCCGAGGAATTCATGCACCAGGGGGAAGATGTTCTCATTGTCTACGATGATCTGACCCATCACGCGCGCGCGTATCGGGAGCTCTCGTTGCTGTTGCGGCGCCCACCGGGGCGAGAGGCGTTCCCCGGGGATATCTTCTATCTGCACTCACGCCTGCTGGAACGCTCCACCCAGCTGAAGCCCGAACGTGGAGGGGGCTCCCTGACGGCGCTGCCCATTGTCGAAACAGAGGCGCAGAACCTGGCAGCGTATATCCCTACCAACCTGATCTCCATAACCGACGGCCAGATCTACCTGTCGCCACGCCTGTTTGAGAAGGGGCAGCTGCCCGCCATTGATGTCGGCACTTCGGTATCGCGAGTCGGGGGCAAGGCCCAGTATCCAGCGTATCGCGCCATTGTCGGATCACTGAAGCTCGCCTACGCCCAGTTTGAAGAGTTGGAAAACTTCGCGCGCTTCGGCACCCGGCTGGACAAAAGCACCCGCGCCAGCATTGCCCACGGCCACCGGATCCGCGCATGCCTGCAACAGCACGAACACCAGACCGTTTCTACCCTGGAACAGATAGCCATTCTGCAGGCCCTGGACAACGGACTGTTCGACTCCATCGCGCTGGAACAGATGGACTCCGCGCAGGAACAAGTGCAGCAGGCGATCCGCAGCACCGTCGAAAACCTTACCCCGGCAGAGATAGAAACAGTGTTGCAGGACGGCGAACACACCAGCACCCCCCTTAAACAGATCAAAGAGAAGGTGGAACAGGCGCTGCAACAATTTGATAACGTTGCAGACAGTGAAGATGGTGCAGACGGTGAAGATAAGAAAAAGAGGGAAAATCAGCGCGCAGACGGAGTGCAGGCATGAGCGACTCTCTGCTGAAAATCAGGCGCCAGCTTCACAGCATAAACAGCCTGGGCAGTGTAGTCAAAACCATGAAGGCGCTGGCAGCCTCCAATATTGGCCAGTATGAGGACGCGGTCGAGTCGCTGCAGCACTACACCAGCAGCGTAGAGCTCGGGCTGGCGGCGTATCTGCGCCGAGGTGGAGGGGCAGCACAGTTATTCGAGCCCTCTGGCCTGCGCCCGGAGCAGCCGGTGCTGATGCTGGTTGTCGGTTCAGATCAGGGAATGGTGGGGGCCTTTAATCAGAAACTCGGGTCGAAAGCAGCCGCTGCCCTCGCAGATGAATCCCGCCCGCTGCACCTTCTGAGTATGGGGGAGCGGATGCGCGACGAGCTCTACACCCATGGCCTGACGGTGCAGCGCCATTTCGTGACCCCCACCACTGTTGAGGCGATCACCCCCGCCTGTATTGAGGTGCTGCTGGAGTACAGCAAGTTGCCGCAAGCGAACCCGGCGCTGCTGGTAGGTTACAACCAGCTCGAAACCGGGGCGAGCTACACCCCCAGAATCGAACAGATCCTCCCCCTGGAACAGGCATGGCACCAACGCCTGAAGCAGCGCACCTGGCCCACCTCCGCCCTGCCTGAGATGTGGTGCTCCGCAGAGGCATGCCTGCAGGCGCTGGTGCGCGAATATATGTTCATCTCCCTGTTTCGGGCGTGCGCCGAATCGCTGGCGAGTGAAAACAGCGCGCGCTTGGCCGCGATGCAACGTGCGGAAAAAAACATCGAAGAACAGCTTGAATCTATGCAGGGGGAGTATAATCGCAAACGTCAGGACAACATCGATGCGGAGCTATTCGACGTGACCTACAGCCTGAGTGAAGGACAATTCTAACAGCCTTTCCCATTCTCCTCCCATCTATGCTAGACTGCAAAACGCAGTTCTATTTCGTCCCGCACCTGCAAGCAGGGTAAGCTAAGAATCTCGCGCCATCCTCTACGGGCAACGGTGCGAAATTGTGCTGGAAGCAGATGCACCCATACTTACAGTAAACATCCCAACACGAATGGAGGAGATCACTATGCAACGACACCCGACGATTCTGACCGCGGAGAACACCGCCCTGCTGATTATTGATGTGCAGGAGCGCCTAGTTAAAGCGATGCCCAACTATGCTGAGGTGGAAAAAGCCATTACCACCCTGCAGCAGGGGATGGAGATCCTCAATCTGCCCACGCTGGTCACCGAGCAGTATCCGCGCGGGCTCGGAGTCACGGTAAAGAGTATCGCCGCCCGCAACCCGGGCGGCGCTGTGGTAGAAAAGACCACCTTCAGCAGTTGTGCAGAGGGGAACTTCAAGCCCGCGCTGGAAAAACTCGGGCGCAAACAGATTGTAGTGACCGGGATGGAAGCGCATGTATGTGTCCTGCAAACCGTGCTGGATCTGCTGCAGGCGGGCTATCAGGTACAGGTCCCCTTTGGCGCTGTCTGCTCGCGCAGTGATCTGAATCGCGACAACGCCCTGCGCCGGATGGAACAGGCGGGCGCGATTATAACCAATGTGGAATCGGTTCTGTTTGAACTGCTGCATCGGGCCGGCAGTGCCGAGTTCAAGGCCATTTCCAAACTGATCGTGTAATTTTCCGTGCCGGGATACAGATACCTCAGCAGCCAGTGACTTTGCGGTTGAGATCGGGAGGGAAAAAGACTAGGATTACCCCTTATGTCCTGGAATAGCACCAAGGGCGCCATTCTGCCCGCGCTCCAGGCTCTCTTAAACTGCAATGATAGGTGGACAAACACGGCGCCCAGCGCCTCGTGCTTTGTACGGCTGACATTCATGCCATGTGATCCTGAACTTGGTTCAGGATCACATGGTGGATAAATCTGGTTGTATACATGACTCCCAACTCAATTTTTGAACTCAAGGCCCGCTCCCACAAAGTTCTGAGCCTGCGCTTGCTCAAAGGGGATACGACCACTATCCTCAACCGCCTGCGCGTTCATCTGGGTGCGCCAGGTGGGCTGTTCAGGGATTGCCTGCTGGTTATCGACTTAAGCAATCTCGAAGATCCGCACACCGCGATAAATTTCCCCGCGGTGTGTGGGCTGCTCATCGAATATGGCCTGATTCCGTTCGGACTGCATGGGGGCACTGCAAAACATGTGCAGGACGCGGCAGAGTTGGGGCTGCAACTGGTGCCGCCTTCCTTGGTCAGCGCAACCCAGAGAGTCGCGCCTGCGGCGGCGGAAGCTGTAACCGCGCCTTCGACTGCCGCCGCAACACCGGCAACGGGCGGGAATGGGGACAACAAAACCGTTACCCGGACGGTCCACTCCGGGCAGCGCATAGTTGCCGCCGGTGACCTTACCGTACTGGCTTCAGTGAATTCAGGGGCGGAAGTTATCGCGGGTGGAAGTATCCACATCTACGGCACTCTGCGGGGACGCGCCCTTGCCGGAGGCGCCGAAAACACCGCGGCATCCATCTTCTGCCTCGACCTGGAACCTGAATTAGTCGCCGTTGCCGGGGAGTATCTGGTAAGTGATGAGATCGATTCCACTCTGTTCGGCAGCACCGCGAGCATTACCCTGCAGGATGGAAAACTTAATATAGTCAAACTTGGGGCGTTCTCCCCCGCATAGAATGGCATGTATGCTGCCAACATTGGCACCAATACAGCAGAACAAGTTAACATCGTATAGAAGAACACATGCATGCTGGGAGTATCCATTCCCTGCGAGCTTCTATGCCACCTGGAGGTGGTACATCTGCGGCACTTTGTGTTGCCTCTGATAAGTAAACGCACAACGAAGGAGAAATGACAGTGGCAAGAGTCATTGCGGTAACATCGGGCAAGGGTGGTGTGGGCAAAACCACAACCAGTGCGGCATTTGCCGCCGGACTGGCTAAAAGAGGCTTTAAAACCGTGGTGGTGGATTTTGATGTCGGGCTACGCAACCTCGACCTCATCATGGGCTGCGAGCGCCGCGTGGTGTATGACCTGCTCAACGTCATCCACAACGAAGGTTCCCTCAATCAGGCTCTGATCAAGGATAAACGCCTGGATAATCTGTTCATCCTTCCGGCGTCCCAGACCCGGGACAAAGATGCCCTGACCCTTGAGGGTGTCGAGCGCGTGCTGGACCAGTTGCGTGAGCGCTTTGAATACATTGTGTGCGATTCTCCCGCCGGCATTGAAAAAGGCGCCATCGCTGCCATGTACTATGCAGATGACGCCCTGGTTGTCACTAACCCGGAGGTCTCCTCCGTACGGGATTCTGATCGTATTGTTGGCATGTTAGGGAGCAAAACATCTCGGGCGGAAAAAGAACTCGAACCGGTGAAGGAGTACCTTATCCTCACGCGCTATGACCCGAATCGGGTTGAAAGCGGGGAGATGCTCAGTGCTGATGATGTGCAGGAGATTCTGGCCATTCCATTCCTGGGGGTAATACCCGAATCCCAGGCGGTGCTTGAGGCTTCCAACTCCGGTATTCCGGTAACACTGGATGAAGAGAGCGATGCCGGCAGCGCCTATATGGATGTGGTGGATCGCTATTTGGGCGAGGAGCGTCCCCATCGTTTTATGCAGGCGGCAAAAAAAGGCTTCTTTTCCCGCTTATTCAGGGTTTGATTTATGAGATTTCTAGATTTTTTCCGTTCATCGAAGCAGGGGACCGCAGCCATAGCCAAGGAACGGCTGCAGATAATTGTAGCGCACGAACGGCGCAAAACGGGTACGCCCGACTTTCTACCCATGCTGCAGCAGGATATCCTTGAGGTTGTACGCAAATATATCCATATTTCAGAAGATCAGATAAAACTCTCGCTCGACACCAGCGGTGACGTTGAAATTCTGGAGCTCAATATCAGTCTGGCGGAGAATGATGAAGAGCCATAATCATAGATCCGGGCGGTGCGGCGGCACCGCCCGGATATCTACGGTATCCCACTCTGAGACCCATCCATCCAGCCATCTCATCGCTATAGTGATGCCGCGGGTATCCCGATAACGCCCATAGCCAACTGCGCGCTGTTCACCCACGCCGGAGCAACGTCAGGGCTGGATTCCCGAAGTTGAATCTGGCGGGCGGAGCTTATCAAGTTTTTTCTCGTACATGCGCCGATCAGCAGCCTTAAACAGCTCCAGTTCATTATCTCCGTCTTCGGGCCAGGTGGCATAGCCTCCAGAGGCAGAGATGTGGATCTGCCTCCCCGAAATTACGCAGGGCTCCGCAAGCACCTCCTTAGCGCGCTTCAGCAGCTGACAGATGTTTTCCTTGGTGGCACCAGGGAGAAAAATCACAAACTCATCCCCGCCCCAGCGACAGGTGGTGTCACATTCGCGCAAAGAGCGGCTGAAACGCTGCGCCACTTCCACTAGCAGCTTATCGCCGGCAGTGTGACCGTAGGAGTCATTTACCGGTTTGAAATTATTAAGATCAAACACCAGAATACCAAAGGACTCCACCTCCGGCTCTTCCAAGGCCTGACGCACCAGCGCAGTAAAGTGCAGGCGGTTGGGAACCCCCGTCAAAGAATCGGTGTGCGCCATTTTCAGCACCTTCTGTTCACACTTTTTTCGTTCAGTTATATCGATGGCAAAGTGCAGATACAGATCATCCTCCCCTTCCACCGGGCGCCAGCACACCATATCCCAGCTGCCGTCCGCGCGCTGTTGCTCTACGACCTGTGCCCGACGGCGCTCTGTCTCTGCGGTCTCCTGACCGCAGAGACTTGGCTCCCCCACCCGGATCCCCATTTCATACGCACGCTGGTTCGCACTCACAACCCTGCGGGTGGAATAACGTGCCAGCACTGCCGGATACGGCAAGGCGTCGAGAAGTACCTGCTGAAATTTCTGTGATTCTTCAAGTTTATGCCGTACCTCTGCTTCGCGGTTTTTATGCTCCCCAGCCTGCAGGGCAAAGCCAAGATCATCACGCAATTGCTCCAGCAGTTCAACCCTGGAGTCATTGAAGTAATCGCGGGTCGTGGCATAGACCTTAAATGCTCCAATGATTCTACTTCCCACGTAGAGCGGCATGGATACCGCCGAACCAATACCAGCCTGCAGCGCTGCCTCTTCCCACGGGGTTGCGCGCATGGTCGCGGCAAAATCATTGGTGACAATGGTCGCATCTTCACGCACCGCTCTGCCGGTGGGTCCCTGCCCTGCGGGGATTTCTGCGTCGATACTGACTTTTATATGCGCAATGTAGCTACAGCCTTTTTCGTCACCGAACACCGCAACATGGTTAAGCGCATCCGTCGCTGAATCAACCAAGGCCACACTCGCAAGCTGAAACTGGCCATATTCTACCGCGATGCGGCACAGTTGCTGATACAACTCCTGCGGATCGTCTACGCGCATCATCACCTGATTCGCCGCACTAAGTGCGCTGTAAAGATTATTACTGCGCTCCAGATCACGCTGCAACAAGTTGCGGCTGTGGAGCTGCTGGCGTAACCGCGCGGCCCCCATATGCATAGCACCGGCCCCCAAGGCCCAGATGAAACAAGACAGAATATTAAATGCCATGGTGCGGGTGGCCAACATCGCCCGGATTGGCTCCAGCGGCACTCGAATGGCCAGCGCTGCAGGAAATTCGATATTTTCATACCCCGGATGACACGGAGCACAGCGCGGGGTTTTCTCCATTGCGTGCAATTCACGGTATTCGTGGGTACCGTCAGATCTCTCGAATTTGCCCCGTACAACATCATTGCCTCCCTGCAGAAGGGCAAACTGCTGCCGTTCCCAGACATCAGGAATATTCCGCGCATTCAGAGGCACGGGGCTGACCAGGCGGCTGTGCACTCCGGTATCCGGAAAGAGCGCCTGAATCTGACTTAACACCTGCGCCGAAGAGAATACCGACGTTGTGTTATCAGTGTCCCTGACTTCAAGCCCCTTCTGGTGCAGAACCCACTCCCGAATGGTATTGGTGCGCTCCTTTTCCAACTGCGCCGCCTGTCGCGCCAGGGCATTGATCTCGTGCTGGGTTTCCATGACATTAAACAGCAACGCTCCCAGCGCCAGGAGGAGCCAAGCGCTTTGCAGCAGGTGGTAAAAATGGCGAAAATAGCCAAGCTCGGTGGTGGTTTTCATCACAACTTTCTATCAGAGGGGATAAACATGACTAAAATCCTCATTATGCTATACCCGCACCTGCAGGTAAATAGCGTGCAATATTAATTTTATGGAATAAATTGTAGATGTTGTATACTTGGAGTTACATTTCCCCGCGTTTCTTTCTCGGAACACGCAGGTCCTCAACCACCCAGTTACAGGAGGTTTATATGTTCAGACTAACCGGTATATGTGCGCTCATATTGTTGTTTGGCCTCAGTGCATGTAGTGAGAACAAACAACAACAGCAAACTCCAGCTGAGCAACAACAGCAGGCTACCGCTGCTGACGCAGCAGAAAAGGCGCAGCAGAAAGCCAATGAAGCGGTTGGAAAAGCAAAGGCCAGTGGGGAAGAAGCAAAGCAGGCTGTGGAAAAAGCTGTGGATGATGCAGAAAAGCAGGGCTCAGCCGCGGTTGAAGATGCCAAAAAAGAGCTGACGCCGGCAAGTACAGCCGGGCAGGATAAAACGAGTGGAACCACACCGCAGGTAGTCGAAAAAGCCAACATGCCTGTGGCCTCTTCGTCTCAGAAGGCCAATGAATTGACTTCGAAGGTCCAGGGGCAAGAGAAGAACCTCACCGACCTGGCTGACAGTACCGCAGTTTCAGCTACGCAGAAAGTTGCACCGCCCGAAACTATCGCCCTGGAGAACAACTTCGGCACTGTAACCCTGACCCATGCCATTCATGGAAAAGCCTACGGCTGTACCCCCTGCCACGGCGACGCTACGCCGGGACCCTTCAAATTGACCAAGGAGCTGGCTCATTCAACCATGTGCAAGGACTGCCATAAGAGTTCTGGCGGTCCGACCGGGTGTACCGAGTGCCACATCAAGTAGTTTGCGGATAAAAGAAAATAAAGGCGCGGGAGGAGGTATTCCTCTCCGCACCTTTATTTTTCCTGCTGCGGCCACGCTACCAATCGTAGCAAAACCGCAAGTTCGGCCTACCCTAAACCTTCCATATCAGGGACTTGCCTTGGCGCATCTCCCAGCCGCTCTCCCAGAACATGTGGATCAACTCTTCGACGTTATGGGCCCGCCCCTCTTCTGTATGTGCGATGATATCGCGGGGGTTCGCCCCCATCTCCGCCCAGAAGAAACTTGCACCCCCCAGGGCCGCCAGGGCACAGGGCTCATGCGTACAGTTGGCAATGGTTGAATGGGGCATCGCCAGGCGCGTAATCGCCACGATCTGAGCCTGTCTCACCTCTGGAATCGTCCCCAGCACCCCCATAGAGGTATCTGGAATGGGGATGCGGCGAGCCGCTCCACTGAACACCGGATTAATGCTGGCGGTGTAGCAGATCAATTCTGCTATTTCGCGATTATTATGCTCAGGTCCGATAGGCTCAATACAAGTACCTACCTGCAGGCCGGCCGCAAGAAACTTCTCAATGCTGGCACGGCGCTGCTTCGGCGGAATCGCGGTATCCTCACCTTCGCGCAGGCGCAGCGCATGATAAACCCCACTCACCCCAGCCTGCTTGATCTCATGTGCATGCTCAGCACAGTTATCTCCAACATTGACAATCAGCGGGGTGTGGGGTTTAAGTGCGGAACGCAATTCCGGCAGATAAGGCGCCAGCTTGGAGTAGGGGAAGTCAGCGGTCGTCATAACCAGAATAGCGTGGCAGCCGTCTTCTTCCAAGCGCTTTGCCATGGTTACAGCTTCTTCTATACTCAGCTCAGATGATTTAGGGAACACCCCATTACCAGCGGCAAACGAACAGAATCTGCACTCCTCGGGGCACGGCGCCAGATTCAAGGCCAGTTGGCCGTGAATTTCAGCAGCGTTGTCCTGTAGCGAACGAGACAGTTCACTGGCAACTCCGATCATGCGACAAGCCGCATTACTGTATGGCTCATATGAAAGCAGATGCTGAATTTCTTTCTGAGTCAGGCGTTCGTCTTCCTGTGCTTTGGCAAGCAGATAATCGATCATGTTGGCCTAATCCTCCATTTGTGAGCAAATCTTACATTACATTTCAGAGTCTAAAACAGATCTCAGATACCCTCGTAGAGTAGAAAAAGCGGGGCTAAGTGTCAAACATCTTTGTACCAATATAGCACGAACAAGTTCCAAATCATGCCCCGTTTTCCACCTTCAACCTGTCCAACCATTTGTTTAGGCTAAAACGCGTGCTATTATATACGAACACAGGGTGACACCTGTGTGCTGTGACAGCATGTTTAAAACATGTAACAGGGTCTTTTAAATGCCGCAAGCTATAAAGTACACTTTTAAACCTTGTCCGCAAAAACAATTGTCCTAATAAATAAACCACAATGCTGTTCCTGCTTTCACGCGCGTCCAGGAACTCGACGGGCCACCTTAAACAGCCTGTCAGATGACAACAACACTGATGCAGAGGCAGTCCGCCGCGCAAGAGACGTGGGATACTTTTTCATTCTTTGAAGGGCATAGGAGCTCAGGTGAGATCAGGTTTATGCATGACCCATTCAGAAGCAAAACAAACATGCAGGTTGGCGATGCCACTTACCAGTAACTACAGCATACAGACCGCACAACGCCACTGCATTTGGCGGCGATGCTGCCTCGAACGCCTTTCCCGTACCCACCGGGTTGACCTACGCCTGGCAAGAACACTTTAACAGCGGCGGGAGCCTGAATCATGCCCTGTTGAAGTGGTTGTAACAAATAGGGGCGCCCACAGCGGTGCACATCTACCGACAAGATGGATCTCATCCCTCAATGGAAGCGTGCGCATGGAAAGGTAATTCATGAATTACCCCTACGGGTTTTTTCTGGAATTACGGCGCTTCGTGCGCCTACGTGCCTTTGCAGTCAAAAATGCATCAATCTGGCGGATCTGGCGTTTTGCGCCCGGAGTCAAATGTTCCTCCTGCCGATAGAGCAAAAGAAAGCGCAGGCGCTGCGTGCGGGTCAGCACAGAACGTGCGACCGAATCCAGACACCCCAGGTCTTTTATCGCCCCACGCCGCTGCAGACCGCCGTACCAGCGGCGTCCTAATGGGCAATCAAAGAAAAAAACCTTAGGGTCAGCATCCCCCTGAACCAGGATGTTGCGCCACTTCAGATCCCAGTGCACAAAGTTATCTGCGTGCAACCGCCGCGTGTAATCGGCCACCTGACGCATAACCGCCAGAGTCCAGTTTCTGCACGTAAACCGCTCTGGCTCCTGTTGCACAACGGTTGCCAGGTCGCGCGAACCTTCCACCGCCGCAGTTACCAGAATCTCAAGGCGGGTTTTCCCAAATTTGTGCCGCCCATACGCAATCAGAGGCGGTATCGGGATCTGGAGCTCGGCAAAATATTTTAGATTCTGCCATTCCCCCTGTGCGCGGCTGCGTCCAAAAAAACGGCGCAGGTGTTTCCCCCTAATACAATACTGTTTGGCATAGTAACGGCCTGTATTCAGGGTGATCCGCTTCACGTTACTTATACGGTCGGAGGTGACCTGCTCCCCAGGCAACGCAATGCAGGTTTCCGGGCGGGCAAACGTCCGGTCCCCATGCATATCCCCCTTAAAACGCCAAAAATCAGTCTGCGGTCTCAACATGAACTTCACACACCCGTCAACGCAAAATATGCACACGCGGCAGATGCTGCGTGTGCATAAAGAGAAAAGCTGCGCCAAAGTAAACCGCGCCAGTCTTGGAATACGCTAAACCATGTAAATTACCTAATCTGCACCAACAAGTCAACCGTGCGCCAACATGTCTGCAACATGAGGGCATTCCGCGGGTGCCTGTGTCCAACAACAAAAACCGCCCCTGCCAGGAACCAGCAGGGGCGGAAAATTGCCCGCATTTTTTTATGTTACCAGTGTGGTGCGCTTACTCGTCGTTATGGACCCGATAGAGCAGCTCTTTTATCTCAGCCGAAGGCTCCTTGGTCATCAAAGATACGATGATCATGGTAGTTAATACCAGTGGAACCCCCAGAATCGCGCTGGAAGTAAAGGGCACATAGTAGGCGAAGAGCGAGGTCTTCGGCGCCAGCATGGAGCCAAAGGTGACGGTCATACCTACAATCATACCCGCGATGGCTGCTTCTTTGGTAGTCCGGCTCCACCAGATCCCGAGGAGGAACATCGGGAAGAAGGTGTTCGCCCCAATGCAGAAGGCGGTCGCAGTGATCTGGGCGATAAATGCCGGTGGGTTCATGGCAATGACCGCGATGAGAACCCCTAGAACAATGGTTCCGATGCGTGCGACCCTCATCTTGGATTCCTCGGTGGCATTGGGGCGCAACACACGGAAGTAGATATCGTGAGCGAAGGCTGAAGAGCCCGCCATCAGCAGGCCACCAACGGTGGAGAACGCTGCCGATACACCCCCGGCGGCGAGGAAGCCGGAAAACCACTGGGGCAGACCCGCAAGTTCGGCGGCATTAACCACGATGGCGTCGGGCGAGATGGAGACTCCGGTTACGCCGGCGAGGTTGGAGAACTTCGCAAATGTCGCGTAGGCGGGCGCGCTCCAGTACAACAGGGCGATGCAGAACAGGCCCCAGACCACCTGCCAGCGCGCATCACTGACGCGGGGCACGAGGTAGAAACGGCTGATAACGTGGGGCAGACCCGCGGTTCCCATCATCAGGGTGATGCACAGGGCAAACCAGTGATATGCGGTGTTGCTGGCGAAGGGGAGGTAATAGCTTGGGTCCATGGTGGCTGCAGTTATTCCATTCCCGCCGTGGCCGATATCCCAAACCGCGGCGCCGTAACCGATCTGCGGAACCGCTGAAAAGTAGCCGAGTTTGCTGGCGATAAAAAACAGGGGCAGAAAGAAGGTGATGATAATAACCACATACTGCACCTGCATATTCTTGGTGGCCCCGAGCATCCCCGAGATGAGGACATAGGCCAGGACAACACCAGTACCGACGATGACAGACATCTCATAGTTGATGCCGAAGATCCAGTTGAACATCATCCCGATACCCTTGTACTGCCCGACAGCGTATACAAAGGAGATCAGAATAACGATCAGCGCTGACATCAGGCGCGCCGCGGTAGAATAGTAGCGGTCACCGATGAAGTCGGGCGCGGTATATTTGCCATAGCGGCGGATCTGCCCAGCCATGAGCACCAGGAGCATAACATAGCCCCCGGTCCAGCCGACAATATACGCCATTGCCGCGTAGCCCTTGAGGTAGATGAGGCCGGCCATACCGAGGTACGATGCGGCAGACATCCAGTTGGAGGCGATCGCCATCCCACCGCCGAGCTGGCCGACTCCACGTCCTGCGGCCCAGTAGTCCTCAGTATCCTTCGCCTTCGAGAACACCCCGACCAGGATGAACAGCGTCAGTAAGCTGATCATCAGAATTGCAGGGAAAATACGAACTTCCCCTACGTTAACACTAAGATTTTCTTGCGCGAATACATTGCCCGCCACCAGTACAAAGTAAAGAGACAGGCCCCATTGCAGCATACGTTTCATATTTATGGTCTCCCCTCTCTATTTTGACGAAAATTCGGCTTCGAGCTTGTCGATAAATTTGCAGTACCACCAGCACAGGAAAATAAACAGCAGGATGAGGAACTGAGCTGAGTACCAGTAGTGGAACGGAAAGCCTAAAAACTGCGTCTCCGTCAGAAAACTTTTCCCTGAAACCTGGGTTACGACCTCACCGGTGCTCAAGGTTACCTCAACCATAGCCTCGGGATCGGCCACAAGTTTAAGCAGCAATAAAAAACCGTAGGTAGCTACTGCCCATATGATCAGAATCAGTTTCTTCATTGAAACATCGCGGGTCATAAAAGCGCCCACCGGCCTAAAAAAGTTAATATTAATATCTTTAAGATCTTTTTCCATACCCATACCTCCTTGTGTTCAAGTCTTCTGCCAACCAACCCAGCCGACTTATTTGTCGTAGTTCCGATATAATCCTACGCGAGTCGCTAAAGATGAATGAGATGATGTGCCCCCCTTTCCATGAATAAATTCGAACCTGTGTTTTATTGCGTAACTGTCCCCCTATGAAACCGGGTCAGCGCGGATCTCGGTTGATTATGGAATACAGAGAGCGCCGCTTCCGGGTGCTGCTCTCCCTGTGGTCAGAATAATAGGCGAAAATGAAACATATAAGCGCCCCGATGGTAATTACCCCCCCCATCATGTAGTACAGTCTGTCAAGCATACATCTCACCTCGATACTGTTTATGGTTAAGCAGCGTGAACTACCTGGACAGATAAACACTGTTCTGCTTTTAAAAACTTATGCCATAGCGCGTTGAAACGAGTCAAGTAAAATGTTGTTATAAAATCACACAAAAGACAATTTATACTCTATCTCAGGTGGTTTTTTTGCCCCGGCGTCCAACATCCTTTCTTGTTTTTTGTCTTGTTAATTCAGACTCTTGTGCTAAAAATGCTCTTCAGGTTGCCCTGACAGCATAAACCGCAGGCTAAAACACAATCTTTCTTATGTCAAAAAAAATGGAGCATGTGTAAATAAAACACAAGTTGCCAGATGCGCAGAACAACAAAAAAATTCCGCAGACCTGTGCTTACTACCAAGTATTGCAGGAAATACCTTTAATGCAAGATGGGCTTGGATGATTTTATACCGACAGAGAAAGAGCGGGAGGGGAAAACGGCGGCGAAAATTAAAATGTTGCGAGGTCTTACGGCAGGAGCCTGAAAACCTCCCAGAGTCACGCAGAAGGGGCGGGAGTACAACGGGAAACCAGCACCAGCGTCAGCCATGAAAGGGGCAACGCGATAAGGGCCGGATTGTTGAGAGGCAATGGCGCTTCTGTAGCCAGCAGGCCGTAGCGCACATACATTTCCGGCGAGATAAGGATAAGGGTCAGGGCCGCGGTCATTCCTACAAGCATAGAGGCAACAACCCCTTTGCTGGTGGCACCACGCCAGAACAGAGTCATAAGCAACGCCGGCAGATTGGTGGCCGCGGCAAGGGCGAAGGCCCACCCAGCCAGATAGGAAACATTCATCCCCTCAAATACAATCCCCAGATAGACGGCAACGCACCCTACCACCACCGCCGCCATGCGTGCGACTACAACTTTCTCAGTCGCGCTCATCTGGATCCCCATAAGCCGATCCATAATATCGTGCGCCACCGCGCCAGACGCCGCCAGAATCAGGCCGCTGACCGTACCCAGAACGGCGGTAAACGCCACCGCACTTACAATAGCAAACAGCACAATGCCGAAGGAGCGCGCCAGCAGCGGCACGGCCATGTTGGTATCCATAATATTCAGAAAACCACTGCCCATGGCCCCAAAACCGAGAAACAGGCTCAGCAGGTAGAAAAAGCCTATCCCGCCAATGGCAACAATGGTTGACTTGCGCGCTGCGGCCTGACTCGGAACGGTATAATAGCGGATCAGGATATGGGGTAATGCGGCGGTACCGCACACCAGCGCCAACATCAGAGAGATAAAATCGAGACGCGCACTTAAGTTCTTTTCATTCAGGCGAAACATCCCCCCCGACTTGAATAGTTCTGCGCCAGAAACGGTGCTGCGGTAAAATACCTGCATCTGCCCAGCAGGGGTTATGTAGGTGGTGTGTGGCCAGATATTGACCGTACTGGAATAGATGGTGCGGAGAAATTCCAGCGGCCCGAGCGCACCGGTCTTATCCACCCGCTGCCCGTCTACAACAATGCCCGCCATGGTTCCAACCAAGAAAACCCGTCCTGCGCCGGGGGGAGCACCATTGTACAGCGTGGTCCCATCCGGGCTGCGTTCGATGTACTGGGTTTCCTGCAAAAGCAGGTGCCCGTTTGTATGTTCTTCCACCCGCCAGGGGGCCACCTCTTGCCCCTCCATCACCGGGACAAAGCCTGCGGCATATGCCGGAGTCAATTCCCACTGTGGTGCCAGCGCATAGTTCGGTGTCTGGATGGAATAACCTGCCTCGGTGCGCTGCACTTCCAGGGTTTTCAGGTCGCGGTGCTCACGATAATCCATCTGTTCTGGCAACATTACCCCGCGCTGCAGCAGGAACAACGTCAACACGACAGAAATCACGAGGACAAGAATCCCCTTGACAAACTGCACATAGGTAGTGGCCATCATCCCCGAGGTGGCTACAATGATGGTAACCACCACCCCCACAATCAACACCCCCAGGTAGTGAGGAATGCCGAACAATGGAGTTACCAGAGCTCCGATTCCCACCATTTGCGGGATGAGATAGAACACCGAAATCACAATGGTGCACAGCGCCGCGACAAAACGGAGCCCGCGCGAATGGAAGGTGGAGTCAATTGCGTCGGTAAAGGTGAAATAGCCCATGCGCCGCAGGGGTTCGGCAACCATAAACAGGGCCACGAGCCAGCCGGACAGAAAACCGACCGAATAGAGAAAACCGTCATAACCCAGGGTGGCTATCATCCCTCCTATCCCGAGAAAGGATGCGGCAGAGAGATAGTCGCCCACGAAGGCGATGCCATTTACCCCCCAGTGAATGCGCCCACCGGCGGTAAAGTAACCTGCAGGGGTGGTGACCCGGCGCATCAGCTGGATCGAGATCCCCACAACAATGGCAACCACGCTTAAAAAAAGAATTACGGCCAGTTGCGATTGTTCATACAGCATCACCACCTCCACCCGAACCGGACGGCTCAGGTATTCTGGGTCCGAGTCAGACGCTTCTCCACCCTGGTGCACAGGACATGGTAGGTCAACGCCATCAGAACGGCAAAAAGCATCAGCGCCACCCCCCCCACCAGCCCTGCGCTGACCCCGCCACAGGGGATAGCAGGCACCGCAGGGAAAAACACATGCACCATAACAAACAGGGCGTAGACCCCCAGATACACCGCGACCATTCTCTGACCGATGCGGCGTTTAGCCTGGATCAGCTCCGGCGTTATGCCTCTAATATCTGCTCTCAACAGCACCTCCCAAACGTGCAGACCCTAACTGTGCCGCGGCCCAAAGCTTACGCCCAAACACTGTATCATGAGTTTCAGCGCATGCAAGTAATGCACGTATCCACCGGACAACGCAGGGTTTCCAGGCCCGCTCCATCCAGATCATGGTGTTTGATATAAGCGTTTTCCAGCTCTTCTATATAAAAGCGTTCCAAACCACTATTGTCCAGAAAATCTTCCCGCAGGGCGATATTTTTTTCCACCAGGATGCGCGGCAACAACTCCTGTAGATAAAAATTTTCCTTCTCAATATCGAGCATAACCTCGCGATACAGGTGCTCCGGGATAGAATCGGGAATAAGAGCTTTGGTGCGCAGGGCTATACTTATCTCTTCTTTCAAGCTGGTGTAAGCTGCGCAAGACAGCTGCCCGGCACAGGTTTTATGCAGTCTGTGTTTGGCCTGCTGCAGAATTTCCCCATAGAGGGTTTCATGCTGAGAAATCTCCTGCAGATGCTGCAGCACAATACGGACCGACGCCCCCTCATGTAGGTCATGGTGGAGAGATTCAAGCTTTTGGCGCCCGAATTTCCCGACAAAACGGTTGCTCAGCAGATCGGCAAACAACAGCTCGTGCGGGAGCTGTGGCTCCAGCCGGGCCAGAATACGGTGTCGCCGTCGCACTTCGCGCAGCATGAGTTCATCGATTCTGACCCCGGGCATAAACGCTATATTGTTGATCTGTTTCACACAGTATTCATAGTGTTCCAGATAGTTCAGGACTGAAGTCAACTGCTCAACCATGCCGATATCTGCGCCGGCATATACCTTTTCATCACATTGCCTGCTGACATCGAGCAATATCTGCTCAAAGGCATAATCTCGATTGAGCATGGCGCGCCGCTTGTTGTACAGCAGATGGATAATATCTTCGCGCGTTATCCGGATATCGAGCTGGCGGTTTTCGTGCAGGAGGCCGGAAAAAATCTCTCTGGTTTCCGCAATGTAGTCGCGCGGAAACTCCACCATCTTTTCATATCCGAGACTGCGATCCAGGGGCTCAAACAAGGCGATGGGGATTTTGTTGCGCAGCGCCAGGGTTTTAAGACGGTTCAGGCGGGCATTCTCCTGCGCGGTTATATTGCCGTGGTGATAACATTCCACCAGAATATTCCGGTATTCTTCTACAATGGCGCGATTACCCCGGTGGGAATACATCTCCGCGATGCGGATGCGCTGCTGTTGCCTCTCCTCCACATTGAGACGCTGGGCCAGATTTTTGACGTGGGTGTATTCGGTATCGGGGATGGAGCGGTATTTGAAATACAGGGTCCGGAACAGGTCGGCGTAGGCTTTATGCTTTTTATTGATCAGACGCACCAGATATAAGTGACTGTGCTGCCCCAGCAGATTGAACAGTTCATCCATCAGGCGTGCGTCATCGGCATCCTTGACCCTGGGGGTGCGCTTCAGTGAACGCCCGAGCAGGCCGAGGATATCTTCCTGTTGAGTTTTAAGGGCGCCATACACCGACCCGGTGAGAAAGAAAAAGCAATTACTGTAAGCATGCCCTTCGCTGAAGATCTGGTCGTAGGTGATGCGGCCGGCCGTTTCGTTGGAAAAAACCAGCTCCCCACCCTGCCGGAAAGTCGCGCCGAACAACACCAGGCGGTTGGCGACCTCATTTTTAAGCAGATCGGGGACGGGCTGTTCCACTCCATACATATATTCACAGAAACTGCCTCCATTCCCCCAGTGGGTCAGCCCGGTGCGGTCCAGGACAATCTCATTGCCCGGCGCGAACACCCGCAGCTCCTCATCCAGAATCTCATAGAAATGGCGGCGCCCAGCATCCCGAGCTGCTACGGTAACAAAGTACTCGATGCTGTCATCTATGTGTCCGTGCAGACGTAATTCCTGCTGCATGTATCCTTCGAAGCCCCCATGCTCAGATGCTGCCGAGAGAAACGTTCAGGTTCAGATTCAAGTGCAAACCGTCATAGGCCAGCTCAACCCCGGCAGGGAGGTGGCGACTGTGGACGGCATACTCCACATCATGGCTTAAGTGGGTCAGGATAATACGCCCTGCCCCGAGGCGCCGTCCGGCATCTATAGCCTGGGTGATGGTAAAATGGCTGGGGTGGTGCCTGAAGCGCAAACCATCGACAATAAGTACCTGCAGATTTTGCAGCTGTGCCCCGGCCCGCGGCGGGATGGCGCTGCAGTCGGTCAGGTATGCCAACGGCCCCAAACGATAGCCGAAAACCGCTCCACCCCCATGCTCCAGTTCCACAGGGACAATACGCGCGCCAAACAACTCAAACGGATCTGCCACCACATGGGATTTAAGCTGCGGGCAAAATCCCTGTGCATCACTGTGGCCAAAGGCATAAGCAAAGCTGCGCTCCAGTTTATGCATGGTCGCAGCGGACCCGTACACGTCGATATCCATGTCAGCCGCAGCGTTGAAGGGGCGCAGATCATCTATCCCGTGAACATGGTCCGCATGGGTATGGGTGTAAAGTACCGCATCCACCCGCTGCACCTGTTCCCGCAGACACTGGGTGCGCAGATCAGGGCCGGTATCCACCAGCACCACGCGCCCGTTCCATTCCAGCATAAGACTGGAGCGGGTGCGCTGATTGCGCACATCATCCGACGTACATACCCGACAGTTGCACCCCACCACCGGGACTCCGGTACTGGTACCACATCCAAGGATAGTTGCTTTCAGCTGCGTTTCTATCTGCACATTGAAGCCTTGATCTTGAGCTACAGCAACCCTTTTTGCCGCAACTCGTCTTGTGTCACCACCATATTTCTGCCGCTGTCCTTGGCGTGATATAAGGCGCGATCGGCACGCCGAAACACCCCGGCGCGGTCGTCTCCATCCTCCACGGTGGCGACCCCGAAGCTGGCGCTCTGGGGTGGAATCGGACTGAAATCCAGGGTGTTGATCTCCCGGCGCAGGTCTTCGGCCAGGGCGGCGGCTTCGGCCAGGGTCGTCTGCGGCAGAACAAGCATGAACTCCTCACCGCCCCAACGTCCGACTATATCACTTGTACGCACGCGGTGGCGCAGGGTTTCAGCTATCCCACACAATACCCGATCTCCGGCCTGATGCCCAAAGGTATCATTCACCTTTTTGAAGTGGTCGATATCAAGGAGAACAACCGACAAAGGGCCGGGATAGCGCTGCATGCGCTGGCACTCATGGATAAAATCTGTTTCAATTTTGTGCCGGTTGTACAGCCCGGTGAGGGAATCGGTGACGGAAAGACGTTTGAGCTCCTGGGATTTTTCTTCCAGCTGCTGATGTGTCTGCAACAGCTCACGGTGCAGTTGAGCCAAACGCCGATTGCGCCACACAAATCCCGTCAGCAAAACGATGGCTCCGATCCCAGACAGAAAAACAACCCAGAAATCTACCCCTTGCCGATAGGAGACCGTCACCCACCTATTGTACAGGCGCTGCCCTGCCCCGGGGGCAAGGGCCACAATGGCGCGATCCATGATATCACACAGGAGCGGATCGTCCTTGCGCACTCCGATCGCCAGCTCCAAAGTCATATTGATCTGCCCCGATATTTTAACATCATCAAGACCCTGCGCGCGAATGGCCTCCCCGATGGCAGCGACCGTGCCGATAAAACCGTAAAGCTCCCCACGGTTAACCATGCGAATCCCCTCCGCTACAGTTTCGGTTTCAACCAACTCGATAGCAGGATAACGTTTGCTGAACTCTGCGGTAACGGCATACCCCCGTGCGGAGCCGATGCGCAGCCCGCTGAGCTGACGGACATCTTCAATAAACATCTCTTCGCTGCGGGTCGCCACCACAATGGGCAGGTGTAAATATGGTCGGGTAAAATTTAGAAATTTTTTCCACTCCGCTGTCGGGCTGAGAAGAGAGAGCAGATCACAGTCACCGTTTTCAGCTTTTTGCAGCGTCTCACTCCATGAAGCCGTGGGGATAAAACGGATAGGGACAGGCACCAGTTCCTGCAAAAGGGCAAAATAGTCGGAACTCAGCCCGGTGTAGTGCCCTTGTGGATCAATTCCCTCCAGGGGCATCCAGTTTGGGTCGATACACAGCCGCCCCTCGCCGAGGGTTTCAAGATGGCGGCGCTCCTCTCCACTAAGACTCAAAAAACCAGGTTCGGCAACATCATCGACCTGCCACCGCCGGCGCAGCTCGTTAATGCTCTCATCAGGGATTGAATCCAGCGCTTTCTGCAACGCCGATGCCAGCAGAGGCATATCCTTGCGCACCCCGTACCCCTCTTCAATACTGCGAAAATGTTTCGCCCCCAGAATAGGCCGGGCTTCAAGACCAAGCATATAATGCTGGCGGATCTGATAGGTAAGGACAGGATTACTTGACATAACCGCATCAACAGCGCCGGCGGCCAGAGCCTCAAGACATGAGATGTGCTCTGGAAACGCAACCACTTCAATCTGCGGATAATATTGCGCCAGGATATCTTCGTGCCAGTAACCACGTACCACCCCCACTCGATGCCCGTGCAGAGATTCCAAAGATTTTGCGCCGGGGCCATTTTTTCTGGTGGCCAGCCCGGTATAGGTGGTGAGGAACGGCTCGGTAAAACAGGCAAATTCACGTCTGGAAGGGGTATCGATCATATTTAAAACGATGTCGATCTCGCGGTGTTTGAGCCCGGTTATCGCCTCTTCCCAGCCCTGATCCGTTACGTACTCAAGCTCTACCCCAAGACGGCGCGCCAAAATGTTGGTCAGGTCAACCGTAAAGCCGCGCGCTTCGCCATTTTTAACATAGACGAAGGGATGGTAGTCGCGCTCTGCATGCACCTTCAGCACCGGGTGCGTCTGCAGAAAGGCACACTCCGCCGCAGTGAGATCAGGCAGATAGGCCTCTGCAGACATCAACCCCTCAGCTTGCAGCGGTTGCGCTCCCAGCGCCAAAAACATCCCGACCAGCAGCAAGCGTAAGAAAGAGGGGCGCAACCTCGAACGGAGGCGAAGGTGAGGAACGTTCCCAGGGTGCAGGGAGAAAAAAACAAGCTTCATATACAGTCCATTCCGGGGCTGTAGAACAGGACAACGTCCAGAGACTATTCTCTGCAGCGGACAATATAATGAGAGAATAGCACAGCTTTAGCGCGGAGCGCTATCGGGATATTTTTACCATCCGTCTCGCTTATTCCGTCCCCTTTTTTCCCCCCTTTTTTCACCCTTTGGGTCAACTGGAGTTAGCCCACTTTTGCTCGTACGTTTTGTATTGTCAGCTGCGTCCTTCGGTTTGCCCTTAGGCGTTCTGTGTGTAAGCTGGGCAAAAAGATCTTCGCGTCCCAGCTGCCGCAGGGCGGTATGCACAAGTTTATACTGCTGTGGCTGATGCGCAAGAAGCAGGGCTTTCTGCAGGCGCCGTTCCTGCGGATCTCTACTCACCTCTACCTTGGCACCGCTGAATGGATCTATCCCGGTATAGTACACACAAGTGGCGAAGGTGCCGGGGGTGGGGGTAAATTCCTGCACCTGCTCCACCTCAAGACCGTGGCGCCGCAGCACCAGCGCGGTGTTTAACATATCTTCGAGGGTGCTGCCCGGATGGCCGGCCATCAGATAAGGGACCACGGAGCAGCGTCCTCCGTGCTGACGCTGGGTGGCATAAAATTGACGCAGAAAATCTTCAAACAGCTCCGGCGCCGGTTTGCGCATGTGCTTGAGCAGCTGCGGACTCAGGGCTTCCGGTGCCACCTTGAGCAGCCCCCCGATATGGTGATTGAGCAATTCGTGCCGGTACTGAGGCTGACGCGCCAGCAGGTCGAAGCGGATTCCCGAAGCTACATACAGGTGCTTTACCCCTGCAATCTGGCGCAGGGTGCGCAACAATTCGGCGGCGCTGGCATCATCTGTATTCAGATTGGTGCAGATGCTCGGGAAAAGGCAGCTGTCGCGCTGACATTTCTGGCAGCGGGCGAGATCAACCACTGTGGTAGCGTACATATTTGCCGTGGGGCCGCCCACGTCGGTAATAGTGCCGCCGAACGCAGCATCGCGCACGAGATGTTTCACCTCAGCAACAATGGACGCTGGTGAACGCGACTGCACCAGCCTGCCCTGATGTGCGCTGATGGCGCAAAAAGCACACCCGCCCTGACAGCCGCGATGGCTGGTCACTGACCAGCGGATCTGGGTAAAGGCAGGGATGGCTTCGCGGTAGGCTGGATGGGGACGGCGGGTGAACGGGAGGGCATACACTGCATCAAGCTCTGCCGTACTCATAGGTTCGGCAGGGGGATTAACCACCAGATAGCGTCCGCCATGTTCCTGCACCAGCCTTTTCTGCCCCGCACGCTCAGCCTGTGCGAACGCAGCGGCGTAGGTGCTGCGATCATGCTCAAGGGCCGCAAAAGCTGGAAGCTGCTCTCCCGTCACGGGGACAGGGCTGAGCCAGACGGTCCCAGCAACGCGGGTGATCGCTTCGATCCGGCGGCCGCTGTCAAGCAGAGTCACCACCTGGGCCAGGCTCCTCTCAGCCATCCCATATAGAAGGAGATCCGCCTTGGAGTCGACCAGAATGGAGCGCCGCACCTTATTGCTCCAGTAATCATAATGGGCCAGGCGGCGCAAGCTGGCCTCAATCCCCCCAATAATTACCGGCACCCCTTTCAACGCCCCCTTGACCGCAGCAGTGTAGGCGATTAAAGCCCGGTCTGGACACGCCCCAGCCCGCCCTCCGGGGGTATAGGCATCATCATTGCGCACCTTTTTGGCCGCCGTATAATGATTCACCATCGAATCCATGGCCCCAGAGGAGATCGCCACACACAGGCGCGGAGGTCCCATGACCTGAAACGCCGCCGGATTTTTCCAGTCGGGCTGGGCAATAATCCCGACCCGCCATCCTTTGGCTTCTAGCGTCCGCGCCAATAGTGGCACCCCAAAGGAGGGATGATCCACATAGGCATCCCCGGAGACAAACAGCACATCAAGCTCATCCCAGCCACGGGCGGCCATCTCCGCCCGGCTGGTGGGGATAAAGGGGAGGGGCGCGACGGTGGATGCCGCGGTTTTCACTTTACTCATGGTTGAAGACCTTCTGTATTTTTATGCCATTATACTTGAAAAAAACCTCGGCACATGCGGAACGTTTCACCCCGCACGGTGCAGCTCTTTGAGTATCACAGAAGCTCCGTAACCCGCAATGTCCGTCCGGCTGTGCCAGAAAACAACATATAAACGCACAACAAAAAGCTGCCGGTTCTACCGCAGGCCTTTTGTTTATGCTAAGGTGGCGCGTTCAACCGAAGCTGGGGTATGAATTTGCCGCGCCGGGCTTGACACTTGCTCCGTTCCCTGAAAAAATGCCGCCACTTTCTGCTTTCAAGGCGCTTACTTTGGAGTTTAATTCGAGATAGGCGCGCAGCAAAACAACCCACACCCGAATCTACTCTATATTCCCCGTAAGGAGATCCCTTCATGCGTAAGAGCATCAACATCGGCACCAGACGCAGCAAGCTGGCACTATGGCAGGCATATTATGTACAAGATCTGCTTGAAAAGACCGGCATGGATACCAACATTGTCGAAATCGAAACCAAAGGGGACAAAATTCTCGATGTATCCATTGCCAAGATTGGCAGTAAGGGGGTTTTTACCGAAGAGCTGGAGGAGCAGCTGCGCAACGGCGATATAGATATCGCGGTGCACAGCGCCAAGGATATGCAGTCGGAGCTGCCCGCAGGCTTCGAGATTATCGCCTTCACCGAGCGGGAGAAAATAAATGATGTGGTAGTCAGCCGCGATAAAAACCTGCGGCTGGCCGACACCAGCCGCCCCCTGACCGTGGGATCTTCTTCTGTGCGCCGCCGGGCGATGCTGAAAGCCTATTATCCCCACATCAACGTGATCGAAATGCGCGGCAACCTCCAAACCCGGATCGGCAAAATGGATGCCGGGCAGTGTGACGCCATTCTGCTGGCTTATGCCGGCGTCCATCGCATGGGCTACAACGACCTGATAGCCGAGATTCTACCGGAGGACCAGTTTATTCCCCCGGTGGGACAAGGCAGTGTTGCCATTGAAGCTTCCACCAGCCTCGACGCCGCCAAACTTGAACTGATCCGCACCGCGGTCAATCACCCCGCTACCGAATACCGCCTGAACGCTGAGCGTGCGTTTCTGAAAACCCTCAAGGGGGGGTGCAGCATCCCCGCCTTCTGCATGGCTGACTACAATCCTGCCGGTGAGCTCAAAGTCTACGGTGGGATCATCAGCCTTGACGGCACGCAGAAAATCTTCAACGAGCTGTGCGGCCCCAAAGAGGATGCGGCAGAGCTCGGCCATAAACTGGCGCAAATGACTCTGGATCAGGGTGGGGCCCAGATTCTGGCGCAGATTCACGCTCTGCGCGATAGTGAGGAAGAGTAAACATTCCCCTTTTAAAACAACACTCCCCCTCCCTGCCACGGCAGGGGGAGCTTGCACAACTTTTCATCCCTACCAATCAGGTTTTGCGGGTACGCACAAAGAAAATGAAGGCCATGCCGGGGCGCCTGCTTCCCTCGTGCATGGCAAACTGCATCCGCTCAAATTCCCACCCGGAGATGACCTCGGCGTTTAAGATCTCTTCCAGGGCATCATCCGTTACAACGGTGGTCTCCACCACCTTGTATTCAAGCATCTCTTCTCCCCTCATTTTTTATTTCAGGCGGTGATGGCGAGAACTTGTCACCTCCGCTCAGAATTCAGCATGCCCCGGCGTCCGCGGAAACGCTATCACATCGCGGATATTCTCCATCCCGGTGACATACATCAAAAAGCGCTCGAACCCCAAGCCGAAACCGGAATGGGGGCAACTGCCCCAGCGGCGGCTGTCGAGGTACCACTGCATACACTGCGGTTCGATGCCACTTTCCTCCATCCGTTGCAGCAGATGGGTATAGCGCTCTTCGCGCTGACTGCCGCCGATTATCTCCCCCACGCGCGGCAGGAGCAGATCCATGGCTGCCACGGTTTTACCATCGGCATTGACGCGCATATAGAAAGCTTTTATCTCTTTAGGGTAATCCACCACAAACAGTGGCCCACCTACCACCTCTTCGCATAAATAGCGCTCATGTTCAGACTGCAGATCCAGACCCCACTTGGGCGGATATGCAAAAGCTTGGGGGGCCTGCTGCAAATGCTCTATCGCCTCGGTATAGGTGATAGTGCGGAACTCGGCTTTGACCACCTGCTCCAACTTGTGGATCAATCCCGCTTCTATCCGAGCGTCAAAAAACTCCAGCTCCGTGGCGCAGTGTTCCAGCACGTACGTAACCAGGTAGCGGATAAAATCGCGCGCCACTTCACAGTTGGCGGCTAAATCGGCAAAGGCCATCTCCGGTTCAACCATCCAGAATTCGGCCGCATGGCGGCTGGTATGGGAGTTTTCCGCCCGAAAAGTGGGGCCGAAGGTGTAGACTGAGCCGAAGGCGAGGGCGTAGAGTTCCCCCTGCAGCTGCCCGCTTACAGTCAAACTGGTCTGTTGGGCAAAAAAATCTGCGCTCCAATCCACCTGCCGGGCAGCATCCAGCGGCGGCGCCAATGGATCCAAGGTTGTTACCCGGAACATCTCCCCCGCCCCTTCGCAGTCACTGGCGGTGATAATCGGAGTATGGACATGGATAAAATCCCGTTCGGCAAAAAACTTATGCACGGCGAAACTCACAGCACTGCGTACCCTGAACACCGCGCCGAAGGTATTGGTGCGGGGACGCAGATGGGCTATGGTGCGCAGATATTCAAAACTATGGCGCTTTTTTTGGAGTGGAAATTCTGCGTCTGTAGCCCCGACAACCTCAAGATGGAGAACCGCAAGCTCCAGTTTCTGCCCCTGTGCGGGCGACTCCTGCAGGCAGCCCCGCGCCTTGACGCACGCCCCTGTTCCAAGCTCTTCCGGCATTTCCGCCGCAAGCTCTCCCGTCAGAACCAGCTGCAGCGAGCCCATGCAGGAACCATCATTGAGCTCAACGAAACATACCTGCTTGCTCCTGCGCACCGTGCGCACCCACCCGCTGACATCTACTGCTGCCCCGGAACTACCTTCATTCAGTATTGTCTTGATTCGCATATCCAACCCCTTGCCGCTGTATTGACACCTGTAGAGCGGCGCCTATATTTACATAAAGAAACGCTTTTTTATTTTACTGCCGGATGCTAAAATACACAAAGCCTACGTACCGTGCAGGATGGCACAAACAATACCGCCTGTTTGGGATATCATGGAGATGAGATGGTCGATATAACACAGTTACAAAAAATAGAGCCGTTCCATGAGCTCGCGACGCCCGACTTAGCGCAGATAGCTTCTGCCACCACGAGCAAAAACTTTCCGCGCAACTACCATATTTTCAACCAGAATGATCCATTCACCGGCTATCTGTACGTCATAGCCTCCGGTACAGTGGAGATTACCCTCCTTACCCAAAGCGGCGAAGAGATCGTAGTAGATTATCGACGTAATGGCCAGTATTTTGGCTGCACTCCACTGTTCACCGGCGAAAACTATACCGGCGGGGCGCGGGCAGTAACCGATCTTACGTGCTATCTCATCCCCAGCGCCATCATCCGTGAAGTCGCCGAGCGCGTCCCCCTGCTGCGTCAATTCTTCAATGACGCGGTTGTCGCGCAGGTGCGGCATCTGTATGCGGACATTGTCACCAATCACAGCAAGCAGGCTCTTATCAAGCTGGAGTCGTATCCATTTCAGAAACGGCTGTCGGAAATCATGTCCTCCCCGGCGATTACATGTGAAGCCAACGCCACCATTCGCGAGATGGCCACCATCATGATCCAGCATCATGTCCGCTCCCTAATGGTCCTGGATGAGAATGGGCAGATGGCTGGCATCGTCACCTGTCGCGATATTATGGGGAAGGCTCTGGCGGTGAAGGGGACCGATCCAGATACAATTCAGGCAAAAGAGCTGATGGAAACCCAGCCCAGAACCATGCCACCATCCACCTATATGTACGAAGCGATGGCGTTCATGGTGGCTCGCAGACTTAAACACATGCCCATCGTCGAAAATGGGGTTCTGCTGGGGATGGTGACCATGAGTGACCTGATTCAACACCGCACCCAGAAAGCCATGCTTTTGCTTGGCAACATCGAAGAAGCCCGGACGCTGGATGAACTCAAACAGATTCACGCGCTGTTGCTGAACATAGCCGACGGCCTGATGGCTGAAAGCCGCAGCGCTACCCAGATCATGGAGACGCTGTCGTACATTCACCAGGGACTACTCAAGCGCACCTATGATCTGTGCTTTGCCCAGATGCTCGACCTGGGCTACAGGGCCCCGCAAATCAAACACTGCTTTTTAATCATGGGCAGTGGCGGCAGGCGCGAAATGCTTCTCGGCCCGGATCAGGACAACGGCTTTATTTACGAAGACTTCCCCGACTCTGAGCAGGAAGAGGTTGACGCTTTTTTTATCCCCTTTGCCGACAAATTGACCCATGCCCTTGACTATGTAGGTTACCCTTTGTGCGAAGGTGACGTCATGGTGAGCAATCCGGTGTGGCGTGGGCGTCTGAACGACTGGCGCAAACGGGTGGCCGACTGGGCTGAAAACCCGGAGCCCCACAAGGTGCGCTACTCATCAATCTTCTTTGATTTCACCCCGCTGGCCGGCGCCGCCGAATTGGCACATTCACTGCAGAGCATTGTATTTCAGGCGATCCGCAGATCTCCCTCGTTTTTATACCAGGTGATGCAGCTAAATCTGACCCACAGGGTGCCCGTCGGTCTCTGGGGCCGCTTTATAACCGAAAAAAAAGGGCCCTACGCTGGAACTCTTTCCTTGAAAAAAGGGGGACTCATATATATTGTTGACTGTATCCGCATGTTTTCTCTCGAACGTGAAATTCGCGCTCTGTCTACCCTCGAGCGCCTTGACTCCCTCACCGGAGAGCAGGTGTTTTCCATTGAAACCGCTGAACATATCCGCGTTGCTTTCGAGGCGTTGTCCTTCCTACGCCTGCGGAATGAAATAAAGCTGCTCAAAGAGGGGGAAACCCCCGACAGTAATATCGACCCATATGCTCTGAGCAAGGGGGAACAGGAGCTGTTGCGCAGCTCGTTTCAGGCGGTCAGCAAACTGCAGAGCGCCACACGCAACCACTTCGGCAGAGGGCTAGGCTGATCTTCAGGTCACCCCCACGTACCGTGGCTGCAGATACAACCGCTAACAACCTTTGAGGAGTTTGCCGTTTGACCATTAAACGCCTGCTAAACTTTAGCCAACGCAAAAAGCAGCTGTGCGCTCTTGATGTGGCAGACACAGACCTGTTCTTTTTCTACGGCAGCCTGATGGAGCGCTACGCCAACTTCAATCGCTTTATCAAACGCAGGGTACGCAGCCTTAGAGCTGGATACTGTCGCGGTTACCTCTACTACCTGCCCATGGGTTTTCCGGCCTTGATCTATCCGGAAGATCCATGCACCAGCCTGGTTGCCGGCGAACTCATGACCTTCGACAATCCGATCCGCGCCATGCGTCTGCTGGATCGCTTAGAACACTTCAATCCTCTGGCACCGGCTAAAAGCACCTATATCCGCAAGAAGCTCCCCGTAATCCTCGAAGAGGAAGGTGAAAATGGCCCTGAATTACGCCAGGTCGATGCCTGGGTCTATACCTACCCGGAAGACCATTTAAGTACCAGGCATCGCCGGCAGGTGCGGATAGAGTGCGGGCAGTGGAGCTCATTTCGTTCCAAGGGGCAACCGGAGCAGGAGTTGCAGACCATGGCGACCCGCCTGCAATACTGCGACCAGACGCAAAGCATCCTCGTTGATTCGTCCATGTGTGCAGAACCTGTCCCGGGCTCTGCTACCCACCTGTATGGCTGTCAGCGCTTCTGCGATAGAAATAGAATCTGCGCCCACAATCGCGCCCTCAAGCGCGCGCAGGAAGACGCTGGTTTTGCTGTACCAGGATGTGTCCCAGATCTTTCATGTAGCGACTGAGTGCCGCTGCGGGATAAACCTGCTCAAGCTCAAGCCCCCGACGCACCCGACCTATAAACGCCTCAATATGTGCAGGTGGGAGCGCCTCTGGGCGCCGCGCCCAGAGAGCCAGTTCATCAATAGGTTCGGTGAGCGCATCACCACCGAGACTTACCGCATTAAAACCCTTCAGTGCCAGAAAGACACTGGTCCACTCGGCGGCTGTGCGGTCATGGTGCAGGCGTAAAAAGGCATATTCATTTACGCTGTGGCGCAGATTATCAAACAGGGACAGGTGATTGCGGCGCCGCACCAGCTTCATCAGCTCATGTTGGCACAGACGCTGCTCCCGAATCCTCCCATCTTCATCCACTTGCAGATCTCCACCGAGCAGCAGCAGACATTTGTAGTCACTCAACTCCGGCACTTCGGTAGCCTCAGGCCATAACACCTCGACATTAACATGCAAACTATGGGGTTTGATCTCAGAAAGAAAACGCACCACACTGGAAATATACAGGGCAAGAAAGCCGGGGTCGCAGGTCAGCGGCATGGAGTAATGCCGCGGATAGTCCATCCGCACCAGCGCATATTCAAAAAATCCGCCGATCCAGGGAACCGGCAAATAGCGCCGCAGACGCACATGGTGGTCGAGGTACCCCCCCAGGCGCCAAGTCACATGGTCCAGATGAAAGTGGTGGAAGTAGATAAAATTATGGAAGGTTTTTTCGCGCGTATGGCGCCCGAACATGTGGTTGAAGCTGGCGCTGTGGCCGACGTTGCTAAACTCCAGCTCCGCTCCCAGGGGAACGCGGCCCCCGATACAGCTTTCTTTGATGAGGCGCCGCCCTGGAATACACGGACCGGATTGCTCCAGCACCTGCAGCGTCAGAACCAGGCTCTGCAGACAGTAGAAATAAAGACTGCGGCATCCCTCTGCCATCATCTCCTGCACGCAGACTTCAATGCGCTGGTCTATCTCGGTTTCATGGGCCAGAAACCACTGCAGCGCGTCCAGGACATACACGGCTTTCGGATAACAGCCGGGTTCAGGTGGAGGGAGACCTTCTCTATGGTACTTGCGCAGCAGCTGCACTGCAAACCCCAGGACATAATGGCGATAAATCAAACGCAGATAATCCGGGAGGATCTCTTTTTTGTTCCAGATATGCCGCGCTATGCGCAGCCGCTGCTCTTTGCGTTTCGCCGCGACCTGGATATTGTGCCGAAACGGTGCCGCATAGTAGGCGTAATAATTGTGGCGTTTAAAAAAACGGAAGCGGTTCCGATATGTGACCCCGATAAATTCGCGCAACAGAATAATGCGCTCCACCGCGGAGAGCTCGGCGTACATCTGCGCATACTTGCTTGTCCGTGCATGTTCTGGAAAAAAAAAGGCCATACCGCACCTCCAGTCTGCAAACATTCTGGCCTGACACCGTGCGCACCGCTTACGCTGTACTTACACGAAGGAGGGCTTAAGTCAAATCCCCTCCATCTGCAAGGCTATCTCCTTGAGTAATTCGCGATTGATCTGGTTGTCGGGGGTTTTAGGCAGATATTTGGTAAACATGATTTTATCCGGCAGCTTCAATTCCCCGATATCTTCGATAATATGTTCACGGATCTCGCGCAAAGTCTTATTCCGATAACTTTCATCCCGAAAATCGCGCAACACACAGTAAACCACCAGCATATACCCCTGCATGGGATGGTCGATAACGGTGGCGGCACACTCCTTTATCCGCTGGACATCCAGAATCGCAGTTTCAATCTCGGCGATGCTGCGCCTGCCACTCCCGGTGGTCAGGATATTATCCATCCGCCCGGTGAGATCGAAGTTGGTGCTGGCATCATACTGGGCTCCATCTCCGGTGGCGTAGAAACTGCGATTTTTGTACTTCTTCCAGAAGGTCTGTTCATAGCCAACCGGGTGTTTGTATAAATCCTGCAGCATGGAGGGCAGCGGCGACGCCAGCACCAGGCGGCCGGGTTCCCCGGGAGCACTGATCTGTTCGCCGTTATGATCCACGATCCGCGCATCCACCCCGGGAAGCGGGCGCATCATGGTGTCGTCCTCAAAATCGAGCACCCCCGGAACTCCGGCAATCAGGCACCCTCCTGTCTCAGTCTGACCCCAGATCTGCGTAATGGGAAGGTTGCGTTTATTGGTGAGCTCGTACTGGGTCCAGTTATAGATCTCGTCGCTGATTTTTTCCCCCCCGCAGCCGATAAGACGCAGGGAGTTACTGGTACGGTTCAGGTAACGCTTGGTGCTCTTGGCGCGCATGACACTGCGGAGCACGGAGGGGTTGGTGTACATCACGGTTACATAGTAGCGATCCAGATAATCAAAAAAGTGGCTGGTATTTTCATATGATATCACCCCTTCGTACAAAAATATGGTCGCCCCGAGCATGAGCGGGCCGTACACCGTATAGGTATGCCCGTTGATCCAGGCCAACTCCGAAGTGTTCCAGAAGATGTCCGTATCGACCAGATCAAAGAGCAGCTCGGTGGTAAACTGCGCCCACATCAGATATCCGGCCAGACCGTGCTGTACGCCTCGGGGTTCTTTAGTCTTACTCAATGTGTAGATAATAAACAGAGGCTCATCGGCGTTACGCACCGGGTCGAAATGGGCTCCGGTCGCAAATTCCGAGTCATTCACCAGATCGCCATACCAGATATCGCGCTGTGGGCGCATATGTACCTGCTGCCCGGTATGGCGCACTACGATACAGTGGTTAATCTTGTAATCGATCCGCTCCAGCGCTTCGCTCACCACATCTTTGAGCCCGCGCGAGCGATATGAAACTCCATCGCAGGTAACAATATATTTGGCCTGGCAATGCAGCAGACGCTGTGCCAACGCTTCGGTTGAATACGCCATATGGTAATTTACGTGGACCGCACCTATGCAGGCACAGGCCAGCATGGCAAAGATGGTTTCGGGCAGATCTGGCATATAGATCAGGACCCGGTCCCCCTTTTTCACCCCCAGATGCAACATGGCATGAATCAGGGATTTTACCTCGTGCCCCAACGCCTGATAGGTGTAGGTGCGCTCCTCGTTATCCACTCCGCGCCAGATAATAGCGGCCTTGTTGCGCCGCAGCGTCCCCATATGCTTCCCCACCAGATTCTCGAACGCATCCAGCTTCCCCCCCTGATACCAGCGATAGTGGGGGGGAGCCATATCGTCGAGCACTTTTCTATATGGTTCTTTCCAACTGAGATATTTACGCCCCAGCACATCGAACAATTCCGTCGGGGGCATACCTTTGTAGCTCTCATACTGGTGTACCGATATTTTGCGGCGCTGATAGCTGAGTTTTGGATGGACCATCATAAGTTATCCTTACGTGCAAAATCTTTCTGGGCCGAATACAGATCGTTAAGAGTCTGGAATGAGGAAGATAGCTCCCGCAGGATCTTCAGAAATACGCGCGTAGTGGCAATAGAATCACCCAAGGCGCGATGGCGCTGATGGGTATCGACTATGTAGATATCCGTCAGATCATCAAGCTGGGTGCTGGTATTATTTTCCATCACCAGTTTGTGCAGCAACATGGTATCGAGCCACGGCGCACCCGCAATGGAGATGGAATAACATTCCTTTACATGCCGCTCCAGCATCCGCAAATCAAAATTGATGTGGTGGCCAACAATGATGCTGTCTCCGATAAAGTCAAGCAGCTCCGGCAGCACTTCACAGATTGAAGGCTTGTCTACCAGCATACCCTCTGTGATACCATGCCACTTGATCGACTCAGGCGGAATTGGCTGCGTCGGCTTGACATAGGCTTCGTAGATTTTGGTGATCCCACCTTTTTTTACTTTTACCGCGGCAGCGTTGATAATAACATCGTGTTCTACATCCAGCCCGGTAGTTTCAAGATCGATAATACAGAAACTGGCGGTGTCTATAGCTCTCTTCAAAACATCACGCGAGGATATCGTCTGACAACATTTATGCACAAAATCAAGCAGAGGGTCACCGCTAACCCCCTGTTTAGACTGAGAAACACCTTTGAATAAGCTTTTCCACACCCGTCGTGCCACCGTTTGCCCCTGACCTTTGCGCTGAATAGAATCCTGCTAGTTTCCTGTGGAGATTCTATACCTGACAGTCTATACTCAAGAAAAAATTATCCCACAGGAGTACACACCGATGAATTTAAAACCCATTTTTGTTCTGATAATCATAGTATCACTTATATTACAGTTGCGTAACTGTGAATACGGAGCCGAACACCAGGTTAAGTTCGATAAATTTGATCCCAAGTACGAAAATGCGCACCTCACTGCTGTCAGTGCGCAAAATCTTCTGGCGGAAAAAGAGCACGCTGAAGCCCTGCGCTACTATGAAATGGCGCGCGCTGAGATGGAGCACCCCAATGTGCGCGCTGACAAAGGGGAGGACATCTATATAAACTACGGGTTTGTCATGAACGAAATCGGCGCTATCCATCTGGGCTGGGCGCTGTACGGCAAAGATATGAATACAGGTATCACCCATGTCGACCCGAAGAGCGTTGATAAAGTCGAGTTAAGCAAAGCCAAGGACGCCCTCGAAACGGCCATCGCCTTTTACCAGCGCTGGTATGCACACAACGAAAACGACTACGAGCTCTACGCCAAGGCCATCTCGCAGAGCTACGCAAACCTGGGCACAACCCTCAAATACACCGGTGCACAGGAAGAAGCGCTGGAGGCATTCAGGCTCTCTCTGTTATACAACCCAAATAACCGGAATACCAAACACGCCCTGGAGACGCTGGATATCAACCCGGTTCCATATGTAAAAGCGGGCAAAGAGGAGATGAACAAGCACCGGACGATATCTAAATGGAGAAGCTGGATCTCCGACTTGTTCGAGAATTAGTTGCAGCTGCGCAAGCGCGTTGCCTCGGAAGCTGCTTAAAAAGCGGCCTGGCTGATCTTTCTGGCGGTCACTGCGCAAAAAATGCCTGCAACATGGGGATATTGAGGTGAAACACCTCCCCTTGCCGGATCAGGACCGCCACCTGTTCTGCGTCCACCCAGCGATGCTCGGTGGCCTCCGGGGTATCAACTGGGATGCCGCGGGTATGCAGCACCACCGCCATACACACACAGTGTATCGCACAGTCGAGCACGCAGGTCAGCGGACGGAATGATTCCACACAGCCACCGCCTGCATGACGCAGGCTGGCGTGGAGCGGATCGAGGGCAAGGGCTTCAATCCCGGCCTCTTCGTACAATTCACGCGCGGCACAGGCAAACAGGGTTTCCCCTGCGCGCATCTTGCCTTGCGGCAATTCCCATAACGCATAAAAGCGCCCGCACGGATCTCCCTTGGTGCGGCGCTGCAACAGCACCCGATCCGGCGCGCCCGCTTCATCCACAGCGAGGATCGAAACTACCGGTCGCGTCAGGATTTCTTTCTTCATCTCCATCCCTTTCTATACTTAGTACATGTGGGTACTACAGAGGATATTGCAATAGAGGAAGTCATCCGCTGTTTCGTTTAAAATCAAAACCAAGATCCAAATCAGAACCGCCGGGTCTCGTCCCGGCAGCCAGTTTTGGCACAAGTGAACATTTTCATGGGCTCAGTGGAGGCAGCAGGTTTGCCCGAGATAGGGGCGAAAAATTTTTCGCCCTTAGATTTGCGTGCCATCCGCCTCACCCCTTTCGGAGCAGATTCAGCATCACCACCACCGCACAGCCTATACTGATATAACTACCCGTGCGCGCCCCCTCGGTGCCGTGCTGCTGCAGAAAAAAAGCGAGCCCGAACCAGAACAGCAGCCAGCACACGCTGCGCAGATAGCGCGCGATACTGCCGACGATGTAGGTTCGATCCGCCCCACTGATACGCACCACCATATCTCCCTGCTCCGCCTGCTCGATCACCCGCCGCGCCCGCACCAACGTCAGGGGAAACTGACGCGCTTCGCGCACGATGGCCTCAACGCCGCAATTCTCTTCCCCCAGGGCGCGGGTAAGGTTCTGCTTTAAAATCGGGAGGATATCCTTTACCCCGTTGAAGTTCGGCACATATTGGGTTCCCAGCCCTTCCAGCAGCGAACTGACCCGCATGACGTAGATCACATCCTGGGGCAATTTAAAGGGCTGGTCGTGGAGCAGATTGAGGACGCCGAACGCCAGATCCTGCATACTTGCAGCATTCAGGTTTGCGCTGGAAAAGATGCCAAACAACTCTTCGGCGATGGCACTCATCCCATGCAGATCAGCCTCTTCCGTCAGCATACCGAGACGCCGCACCGCGCTGATCAGGAGTTCGTAGTCGTGTTCGTAGGAGGCCTTCACCGCCTGAATCATGGCCTGACGCATATGGTGTGGAATCCGACTCACCATGCCGAAATCAAGGAGCACCAATTCACCGGCTTCATTTACCAGCAGATTGCCCGGATGGGGATCCGCGTGAAAAAAACCCTTCACCAGCATCTGTTCGGTGTAGAACAGCACCAACTGCTCCATCAGGTCGGAAAACTTTACCGCCAGGCGTGCCACGGCGGTGGTGTCGTCGATCCGCACTCCGGACTCGAAACTCATCACCAGCGCCGCATCGCTGCAGTATTCTGGGTATGGACGCGGGAAACGGATACCGGAATCGGCGTAGGCTTCGCTGAACTGCTGCAGATTGGCCAGTTCATGCTCCATACTGACTTCCTGCAGAATCACCTCGGTAAACGCGCGCAGCACCGCTTCGATGGAGTTGCGCGTCTGGGTGCTGAACAGGGGGCGAAACAACGTCAGAAACAGGCGCAGCAGCATGATATCAATCTGCACCACGGTGCGGATATCCTTACGCCGCAGCTTTACCGCCACCTCGTGTCCCCCCTCACGCAGAACCGCACGATGCACCTGCCCGATGGAGGCGCTGGCAATTGGCGTCACCTCAAAGGTGGCGAACACCTCCGGGTCGGGGAATGCCGCGGCAAAGACGGTGGCGCACTGTGCCGGCGGCATGGCGGGCATCTGGTCGTGGAGTTGACGCAGCGCCGCGAGATAAGCGGCATCGAAAAAATCCGCCCTGGTAGCGAGCACCTGCGCCAGCTTCAGAAAGCTGGTCCCCAGGATGCGGATGGAGGCAACAAGGGCCTCGGGGTCGAGGGGCCGCCACATCAGCCAGCGCTGGCGCCGCCGAAACAACAAAAACACCGTCATTAAAAAGCGAAAAATCGCATAGGTGCGCTGCGGGCCACACTGGCGCAGAAGCAATTTCGGACGCAGCTTCAAATCAGCGCTCCAGATCTTTTTTCAGCTGCTCTAAGTCTTTTTTGGTGGCGAGGCCAAGGTCATCGACCACTTCGCGCAGCAAAGTACGCAAAGCATCCCGCGCCGTATCTCGAAGAATATCCCGTGCCTCTTCACCGCGCGCACTCAGCCCCTTCAGCAGGGTGCGGGCGTTATCCTGCGCCTGCTGCTGAAATTCGCGGAACTGAGTGCTGTCGCGCTCCAGGCGCTCCTTCGCCGCCAGCGCTGTCCCCAGGGCAAGGTAGAGCAGCTGCTCCAGCGGGTTTTCCTCCTTACCTTCACTCTGCGTCTCAGCTGCGTCGTTGGTATCTGTCGGTTTTTCAGGCATGGCTTACTCCTTATGCGGACTCGTTTATCTTCGTATTGTGGCATATTGTGCAAAGGCCCGGGGTGCACACGCGAAGGGCGGCGGCGTTACCTGCTTTCGCAACTATACCGAAGCGTCGCCGCAACTCTATATATCTCTAAGAGAATATAGCATTTAATTTATGCTGTACAACGCCATAGTGGAGCATCTGCTCGCAGGTCGTCGTGGAGCAGAGCGGTCTTTTTCACCCCACCTGCAACCGGAGCGAACTGGTGCTGTTGCGCCAGCACATACCAAAACTGCCGCCACCTTCTGTTGCAGAGGTGGCGGCAGTATGTGTAGCCTTTTTCTATATTCTGTTTAAGCGCTAAATCTGGTTAGAATCAAAAACCCACCGCAAATTGCAGGGTTACGAGGGTCTCATCCTGGACGTTGGTGCCACTGATCTCCTTATCCTGGTCCACAAAAGTCCCCTCCAGGGTGATCTTGTTTGCCGCCCCTTTGAGGTAGTAGTTCATCCCCACCCCGTAGATGTGGGTATCGTCACGCCCGCTCTCATCGGAGCTGATGAGCTGGTAGTGGCCGAAGGGTTGCAGGTTGCCGGGGCCGATCTTGGTGCCCAGGTAGTAGCCGGCCTTCAGCGCCAGAATGGAGCCGTCATCCCCGGAGGCCATCTGGGTGAAGGTGATCCCGTTAACAACGTTACTTACATCAATATACGATGCCGTAAACGTGACGGCGTCACCGCCCGCCAGGGGCTGCTCGTAGAACACATCTACCGTCCAGGCAAAATAGTTCTGCTCCTTGCTATCAAGGATAAGATCGCGCTGCATATCAGCGCCCACGCCGAAACTCAGCACCTTTTTGGTGCCAAGGTAGGTTCCAGAATTGAACCACTTGGTTTCCGGATCAAACACGCTGTAGCTCAAACGCCCCGCATAACGCATGGTGTCGTCGGGATTTTTTTCTCTTTTGATAGCATCTTCACCGTCACCAACCATAAAATCGCCATCTTCACCATCGCCGATCATAAAGCGGTACTGAAGCTTGTCCTCCAGGATATTACCCCATACCGTCAGAGCATCGTCACGCCCTACATTGCTGGGATAAAATATACTGCTGCGATGCCCCCCCTGGCCCCAGTTGAGGTCGGTGGTGAGGAGGGATTTGGTGGAGGT